>Ga0335084_10005404_pt1 | contig 12634 bp, 10 predicted proteins | sample Lox_Sample_44_FD_206721 | JGI IMG/M metagenome (GOLD analysis project Ga0335084, IMG submission 206721) | Soil microbial communities from Loxahatchee National Wildlife Refuge, Florida, United States - Lox_Sample_4.4 | ecosystem: Environmental > Terrestrial > Soil > Wetlands | place: USA... | reverse complement strand
GACCACCATCATCGTGTCGTACCACTCATGAGTCGTTTTGTCGAAGTAGTCGGTGCCGCCGCTGGCAGTAACTCCCTTGGGACGCGCGCCGAGGAACCAGTTGAAGATGTCGATCTGGTGCGAGCCAAGATCGACGATCGGACCGCCGCCCAGCCCACGGAACCAGCGCCAGTTCAGGAACTGCTCCATGGAGCGGAATCCATACATCTCCAAGACTTCCGGTTTAATCGTGTACCGAGGCGGAATCGTGGCGAAGTCCCGCTTAGCCCGGTTCCATTGCCCGTTCACTGTGGTGATTCTCCCCAGCAGCTTCGCTTCGTTGATCAGTTTCTCGTAGCAGAACAGGTAGCGCGGATTGCTTCGCCTCTGGTGCCCGACTTGCAGCAGGCGGCCAGTTTCCCGGGAAGTAAGTACGATCTGGCGCGCGTCCGTCAGATTGGTGGACATCTCCTTTTCGCAATAGACATCTAGGCCAGCCTTCATCGATGCAATGGCGTGCTCTGCATGCCAGAAGTCGGGGGTAGCGATCAGGATCGCATCGAGGTTCCCCTTTTCTTTGTCAAGCATCTCGCGGTAATCGGTGTAAGCCCGATTGGGATGGCCTGCATCCTTCATCATGCGCGACGCGCGACGCAGGTTGTACTCGGCCCAGATATCGCAGACCGCCACAAAGCGCACATTCGGAATCTGCATGGTCGCCTCGAGCAGCACCTGCCCCTGAGCTCCAGCACCAAGCAGCCCGACCCGCACTTCGTTCGAGGCGCGATTCAGAGCCTGGATGGAGGTTGCTCCAACCAGAGCCGCCCCGGACGCAGTCGCCGCAACGAGAAACTCACGGCGGTTCATCCCCATCTTTCCGTTCTGTCCATCCACGAGCATCTCTCCAGGCAGCACAGCCGGATGCATTTCCGAGGGCCTTCATCCGGGAACCCATCCGGCATTGACTGGCTAAGAAATTAACCCCTCCGGCTTCCATCCCAGGCGGTATTCGCGGCCCAAGTACTTGTTTGCTTCTTCGTTATTCGTGATTTTGCCCGCTGCCGAATCCCAAAGGAGCCTCTTTCCACCCATGCGATAAGAGATAGCCACCAGGTTGAAGGCCTCGCTGATGGGCTGGGCCATCAGGAAGTCGCCATACGTTTTGGAACCGTTACGAACGGCATCCACCCAGGGCCGTGAGTCATTCGAGCGTGCAGGACCCGACCCGCGCAGCTCAGGACGAAACGCCGCGAGAGGGGGCTTGCCGCCCGGCATACGCATGGGCGGCATCTCACCCTGTTTTGCCAGAGGCGGAGCGCTGATGTTGCGGGACTTGCGGAATTCCGTGAACCTACTCTCCGGGATAACGCGCGGGCTTTCGCACTCGAAACCCGCCATGATCTTTCCCTTGTCGCCAACCAGCAGCATTCCGTCCGATGAAAGCGAGCGGTCCTCCGCGAGCAGTTCCTCCGGCGTCGGCGGCTTCATGCCGCCGTCGTACCAGAAGATGTCGATGGCCGGGCGGTCTCCCTTCGCGCGGAAGCGCATGCGGGCGGTGCTGGCGAGAGGGAACGAATAGTCGTTGTTGATCTTATTCACGGTCTGGTCGCTCAGGACCTCGCAGCCGCTGCCGATGGATGTCTCAACCATGTATGGTGCGTCCAGCGCGAGTTCCTGAAAGATCGTCCAGTGGCTATAAATTCCCATGTCGTTGATAGCGCCGCCGCCGTAGTCGAACCAGCCGCGGAACGAAGTATGGGTGAACCACGGGTGGTAAGGACGATCAGGCACGGGCCCTTGCCACAATGTCCAATCAAAACCCTCCGGGATCGGCGGACGGTCCGTTGGCAGTTTGAGGTACTGCGGCCACACCGGGCGGCTGGTCCAATTGTGGATCTCGCGCAGCTGGCCTAGCGCGCCCTGTTGCACCCACTCCATCGCGCTGCGGAACCCAAGCGAGATGTTGGCGGGCATGAAATGGGTTACGACTTTTGTCCGGCGCGCGGTCTCAATGACCAGGCGCGCCTCATTCAACCGATTCGACAACGGCTTGGCCACCATGACGTGCTTGCCCTTATTCATTGCCGTAACGGCCACAATGGCATGGAGGTGGTCGGGCGTCATGACTTTCACGCCGTCGAGGTCTTTTTCCTTCTCCAGCATTTCGCGGAAGTCGACATAGGTGTTTACACCGGAGAATTTCTCCACCGCCCGCTTCTTGGCATAGTAGGTTTCGATGACTTCCTTGCCGACATCCCGGCCTCCCGGCACCCAGTCCATGCCTGCGTGCCAATTCGGCTCCTCCAGCATCAGGCGGATGCCGTCACGTACACCTCCGGGATACCACTCGAGGTAGTGGCGGCCGTCCTTCTCCACGTCGCACACCGCGGTCAGTTGAACGTAGGGATTCTCTAGAAGGCTGGCGACCTCGCGAATCGCTTCCGTTCCAAAGCCAACGTGGGCAAGAGTGATCTTGTCGCTTGGTGGAACATGGCCCTGCCCCAGAACGGCCCTGGGAACAATGGTGAATGCCGTCGCAGCTGCCGCCGTTTCCAGAAACTTCCGCCGGTTGACCTTGCCTTTCATTGCTCCGCCTCCTTGCCAGGCATCGGTTTCAAAACCATTTCGCTTGTTGTCTATGTGTAGTGCCTCCACCCTGGGCACACGCAGCCAGAGCAGCCTATGTGGGGGTGATTATGGAGTGGCTCGATTCCGTTTCTCAACGTTCGTGACGGCCTTGAACTGGTGAAGGAGGGCGCGGCGCGCACAATTCGGCCTCAATTGCCCGAAAAAGCGCGCTTTCCGGCCCTTGGGACAAGCGCGTCAAATCAGGTTGAGACCCGTTACAAACGTTTCGCAAGAGTATGGAATTGCAAGGACACAGCTAAGAGGGGCCGCCTCTGCTCCAGGGATGCGTGGGAAAAGCCCCGCATCAGGTCCTACCAGAAATGCGTCGCCAGCACATGGGGCGGTCCGGCGCTCCCTTTGATCAGATCGACTGCGACCACGATCTGAAAGCTTTTGCGCTGCCAGCCTGCCGGGGCCTGCTGGATAAATGTCTTCAAAAGCTCCGGACGGGAAACAAGTTCGCCGGCCGCCGCCGTCCCATCTCCGCCCAGGCCACACAGCAGCAGCAGCGGCTGCTGCGTCCGCGGATCGCGAAAGCGCGAGATCACTGCCCAGTCCTGGGTCCGCTGCGCATACGGCGTCAGTGAGTTCATCCTCCACGGAGTCGGCGCTCCCCAGTCCGTAATCTGCAGCGCTGCTGCCGCGTCATCCCGTTCCACCCGGAATCTCAATCCCGCGCTCAGGCGGTCGGTCCACGTTGTGTTTCCCACAAACACTGCCGGCATCCTGCGCAGGTCGTCCAGCGTAAGCGACGACGCGCGGCGCACTTCCGTATGTTTCTCTCTGGCTCCCAGCAAACCGGTCACCTCTGCCACCACTACGGCATCGGCAAATCCCGCTCTGTCAGTGCGCAACACATCCAGCGTGCTTGGCCCTTCCGTGCTAGCCTGCGCATCTCTTGGGTCCGGAATCGGCGGTTCAGCGCCCACCGCCACGATCAGCGAGTTGGCGCCCTTCAACATCGCCTCCCAAAAAGCATCCAGCGGATCAGAAGGACGTAACCTCCAAACCGCGAATGCCGCGATTCCAAGCAGCAGGATCCCAGCAATCCATATCGCATGATGACGAAACGGCCTGGGTGAATCAGAAACCGTGGTTCGGGCACTTCCCGGCGCGAGTCCCCCATCAACCGGCGCGGCCTCAGCGAAACGGAATTCCGGCGCGTAGCCTCCCGGAGGCATATCGATTCGCACGGCCGCTTCCCGTCCCAGATCGTGGTAGTACTGGGCCAGGCGCTTGCGTACCTCCAGCGCCGAGGTGCGCACAACGCTGTCATCGTTGGTGTTGTACTCGGGCGTTCGTCGGAAGACCCGTACTCCGATGTTCCGTTCCGTCAATTCGCCGCCGCGCCCTTCCAGCGCCTCTTCCACTGCGTATTGCAGAAACTCCCTGCACCGCTTCGAATTCCGGAACCAGTGGCTCGATACGATCTCGTCCATTGCCATGCAGATAGTCTCGCGGTCGCGCCGGTATTCCGGAGAGGAGATCGAAGCATCAGTACCCGCGATGACCCGCATGGACAAGCCTCCTCGTCGGACTCAGCCTGTACTCTAAGTCCTTCTTCTGCCATAAGTAAATGGAGATGTGGCGGGGCGTGAGATGTGCCGGTCAGCACGATATCGGTGGCTAGCGAAGCGCGAGGCTCTTTTTTCGGGCGACCCTGGCGAGCCCGATCCACTAGAGCAGGGATGCGCATCGCTTCAGTCGCGAGTTCTCGGCGCTGGTCAGAGCATTCGGTGGGTTGCCGGCTTGGGCGCACTCTCTTCCGTGCGCCCGCCGGCAAAGTGTGAGATAGCCGCCCGATCCTCTTTCAGTTCAATCTCGTCGTGAACCTCAGCAGGTAGCAATGCCCTACGCTTCCCCGAGTATCCGCTTCATCATAACGTGCTGTTTGCGGACCGCGGACCATGCTCCGCCCTGGAGTTTGTCCATCCCCTCGTATTCACTCATCATGTAGCCGTTGTATCCGTGATCCACGAGCACCTTGAGGACCGCGGCATATGGGATGGTCGTTTCTTCGCAATCGTCGGTTATGTCGCTGAATTTGGCATGGCAGCAGTGGATATAGGGCATCAGCGGAATCATGTCTTCGGGCTGGGACGCCGGCATCTTCATGTCCCCAAAGGCCCTGCTGCCCATCGACGCTCCCCCTCCGAAGCCGGGAGGCATTTTCGTCTGGAAAACGCTGAAATCGATATTGAGAGCAAACCAGGGATTGCAGTTTTCCTTGGTAATGAAATCCATGTACTCGTCCATCACGGGGCCCTTCAGCGGCGTAGGCAGGTGAAACTCGGTCAGCATCCTGAAGTTGTGTTTCTCCGCCACCGGAAGAGCCGCCTTGATGATTTCCCGCCAATTCTTCACCGGCGTTCCACCCATGTCCAACATCCCGACCTTGGTGCGTCCGCGCGTGAATCCCAGGCGCGAAGCCAGCTTGATGTCAGTGGCCAGCATCTCCACCGACTCCTTCGTGCTCAGCGAGCCCTCGGGGCTTTCGGCATAGAGCTTTGAATCGACCCAATGGCCGTATTCGACCGGCAGAATGTCGTACTTCTCTAACATTTTGTGCCAGTTATCGACCCAGGCATTGGTGGGATTCGGATACCCATCAATATGGGAGTTCGCCAGAACTTCCAGCCCCATCTTCGTGCCCGGCGTAGCCAGATCTGAGAGCTCCGCAAAACAATCTTCGAGCGTTGCTGAGACACCATATTCATTCGCATAGCTGTAAATCGATACACCTCGCTTGGGACCCTTTCGCTCGCTCGCGGGAAATCCTTCATCGAGTCCTTGCTGGGCGGCGCTGGATGCTGCGAAGTTCTTGTCGGGCAGTGCGATCGCGCCTGCAACTACGGCTGCGGTTTGCAAAAACTCTTTTCGGGTAATCTTCATTGCTGTCTTCTCCTCGTCGAAAATTCCATGCGCCTTACCGAACCAATACAAGGTCACGCGTACAGTTGCCACCGCCAAATGCCCCTGCGAATCCAGTAGCGCCTCGCCCACCAACTTCGGCCGGTGGCGTCTGCTCGGGGTCGCCGGGGATGGTGCCCACATAGGAAACGCGGTGGCTCCAGTTCACTGTCACCTTATGCACTCCCCGCTTCAGCCCGCCGGGTTTGGCGATCGTCAAAATGGCCGGCTCGTTCTTCTGCCATTGCACATGGCCGATCTTCGTCATCTCATCCTGTGTGTAGGTCGTGCCGGCGATGGTGACGGTGATCGCCTCCCGCGGGAACTGCTCCCCATCGACCAGGACCCTGAATCCCTTTGACAGGGAAAGCCAGATACCCCGGTAGTAGCGCGACCGGTAGGCGATCTGAAATCCGGTGCACTGCCCGCCCTTGTATACGTTGCGAAACCCTCGCTGCTGTACCGCTTCCATTTCGAGCACTTGGTCTCTCCTTTCTCCAGACCGGTTCATCGTAGAGTCGTAGAGCGGGACTGCAAAGGTTGGACACGGTTGTCTACGTATTGCTTTCCGTCAGTCGCGAGTAGACTCGGCCATTCACGGGCTGGGTTGCGCTCTGAAGCATCCTGGCGCGTGCGCAGGAAACGGCCTGTTCCTTTTGGCATGCTGCAAGGATTTCGACAGCACGGCTTTCTACTGGCAGGTATCCACGCCTCCCCGGGGATAGTGCGTTTCGGTGGCGCGCAGCCTTCTGATAAGCTTGTGGCGCATCCAGGCTGGCGCCGCATGTCGTCACCGCAAATATCTAAGGGCTCGGTTCATACCCGTTTTCCACGGTCCCATGCGGTAACTGCCGACAAGACCTCGGTTCTCTCGCAGTTGGATCGTATTTTGTCCAGTCCCCTCTTCAACAACAGCAAGCGCTGCCGGCCTTTGCTCAAATACATCGTGACCGAGACCATCAATGGACGCGGAGAACAACTGAAGGAACGCTCCATCGGCATCGATGTGTTTGGACGGCGGCCGGACTACGATACCAACGAAGACCGAATCGTCCGCGCCGCCGCGATTGATCTTCGTCGGCGGATTGCCCAGTACTATCAGGATCCGGAGCATGTGCTCGAACTGCGCATTGAAGTTCACTCCGGCTCCTACATCCCCAGTTTTCTGGCGCCCGCCGAATCCCAGGCTCAGTCCGGAAACAAACAAGAGCCGGCTGACCTGCGGGGGCTTGCGCTCCCTTCACAGGACGGGGACCGAGCTATGGATGCAGTGAGTCCCGCGAGGACCAAGACCCGCTGGATTCTGCTCATGTCTCCAGCCTGCCTGGCTGCGGTAATTGCTGTCGGTATTTGGGTGCATGCTCTCGTAGCGAGGGATCCGATTGATGTGTTCTGGGCTCCGATGTTGCGCTCCGACAAAATCATCGTCGTCCTGGGCAATGAAGGTAATCCCTCCTCGGCGGGTTCCGCGATCGCGGGCTCGGCTGTCCCCAGCTTTTCCGAGGCCGCACAGTCGGACCGGGTCGCGTTCGACGACAGCCTGGCGGCCGCCCGGATCGCCACGTTGCTCGGCGCACATGGGAAGGCCATCGAACTACGCCGTGGAGGGGCCGTAACCCTTCGCGACATGAGGGAGTCACCCACCGTCATCATTGGGGCTCTCAGCAATCCTTGGGCGCTCACACTGCAGCAGAAACTGCGATACCAGTTTATGGTCGACGAGTCCGCGCGGGCTCTCATGATTTTCGATCAGAAGGACCCGTCACATCCTCTCTGGAAGGTTGACTGGGCCACGCCGTATCCGGATCTCAAGGAAGATCGAGCCATTGTCTCGCGCTTTATCGACTTGCATACCGAGCAGCCTGTGCTCTTGATTGCCGGGCTTGGAAGAGATGGGACCGCCGCTGCCGCTGAGTTCGTCACCAATCCGGCCTTTCTGCGAACCCTGATGGAGCAGGCTCCCAAAACCTGGGACGGCAACAACGTGCAGGCTGTGATTGCGACCGATATCGTGAACGGCCATGACGGAGTACCGCACCTTGTGACGACCTATTACTGGTAGGGGACGAGTTTGCTTTGGCCGGCGCGGAGCAGGTGAAGTCAGGGCAGCCTTTTGTCGTCACACAAATACTTGAGGGCTACTTACCAATCTGCCGAGACTGGCGGACGAGTCAAGCTCCCGGCTGAGAAGGCAGTGAGCACGTAAGAACGATTGCCCCGCAAGCGAGGGCTGAGGTGCCATGAAAGTCGGCGTATTCACACCTTTGTTATCAGGTCTTGCACTGGAAGATGTTTTCCGGAAACTGGTTCGCCTCAATATCAATACGATCGAGTTAGGTACCGGGAATTATCCAGGCGATCCGCACTGTAAGCTGTCGATGTTGGAATCGGAAGCTGCAGTGAGAGAATTCAAAGCCAAACTCCGCGATCACGGATTCTCGATCAGCGCCTTGAGCTGTCATGGAAATGCGCTTCATCCGGACCCGGAGAAGGCGAAACATGATCGCGACATTAGCCGAAAAACCATTCTTCTCGCGGAGAAGCTCGGGGTGCCGGTGGTCGTGGATTTCAGCGGATGTCCAGGCGACTCTGCCAGCGCAAAGCACCCCAACTGGGTAACCTGCCCGTGGCCTCCCGATTACCTGGAAGTTCTGAAGTGGCAGTGGGAGGCGGTAGTCACACCGTATTGGACTGAGCACGGGAAGTTTGCGGCCGATCATGGGGTGAAAATCGCGATCGAAATGCATCCGGGTTTTGTTGTCTACAGCCCCGAAACCATGCTGAAAATGCGTGCGATTGCGGGCCCGTCGGTTGGGTGCAATCTCGATCCAAGCCATATGTTCTGGCAAGGGATCGATCCGATTGCGGCGGTCCGGATACTGGGGGACGCGATCTTCTATGTGCATGCAAAGGACACTCAGATTTACTCGCGCAATCTCCCGCTGACAGGAGTGCTGGATACAAAGCCCTACACCCAGGAACGGGAACGTTCGTGGATTTTCCGCACATGCGGATACGGACACGGAAGCGAGTGGTGGAGAGAATTCGTTTCAACACTGCGGATGTATGGCTACGACTACGTTCTTTCGATTGAACACGAAGACAGCTTAATGTCGGCCGAAGAAGGGCTCACGAAATCAGCGTCGTTCCTGAATGACATTGTCTTGCGGGAACAGCCCGGCGCAGCATGGTGGGCATAATCTCGATGCCAATCGGAATTCGCATCAAGCTCTCGGTGATGATGTTCCTCGAGTACTTCGTCTGGGGGGCCTGGTATGTCACGCTGGGCACCTGGCTCGGAACCTCGCTGCACTTTTCAGGTCAAGAGATAGGACTTGCGGCGGGGACTACGGCGATCGGCGCGATGGTTTCGCCGTTCATCGTCGGCATGATTGCCGACCGATTCTTCGCCACCGAACGGGTATTGAGTGCGCTTCACATCATTGGAGGCATGTTGCTGCTGGTGACCACAACCCAGCAAAAATTCCTGCCGTTTTATGTTGTCCTGCTTCTCTACGCGCTCTTCTATATGCCGACGATGGCGTTGACGAATTCGTTGTCGTTTCGGCAGATGCGCGATCCCGGAGCTGAATTCGGCGCAGTCAGAGTGCTGGGAACCGCGGGCTGGATCGTCGCGGGACTGTTGATTGGCTTTCTTAAATTAGAGCCGACTTCGGTACCGATGAGAATCGCGGCAGGCGCCTCGGTCGTTTTGGGGTTATTCTGCCTTCTTCTTCCGCATACTCCGCCGCTCGGGAAGATGAAGAAGGTAACGATTCGCGAAGTACTTGGACTGGACGCTCTGGCACTGCTCAAAGATCGTTCCTTCGCGGTGTTCGCGCTGAGCTCTTTCCTGATCTGCATACCGCTGCAGTTCTACTACGCCTTTACCAATCCATTCCTGAACGAGGTAGGTGTCACCAACGCTGCCGGGAAGATGACGATGGGCCAGATGTCTGAGGTCTTCTTCATGCTGCTGATTCCGTGGTTCTTTCGCAGGCTAGGCGTGAAGTACATGCTTGGCGTAGGCATGCTCGCCTGGGTGTCTCGATACGCCCTTTTTGCTCTCGGGAATAACGGCCCCCTGGTCTGGATGCTCTACGCAGGAATCCTCCTGCACGGGGTCTGTTACGACTTCTTCTTTGTCACTGGCCAGATCTATGTAGACCAGCAGGCTTCAGACGCGATCCGCGCCGCAGCTCAAGGTTTCATCACTTTCCTCACCTACGGTTTTGGGATGGCGATTGGCTCGTGGGTCTCGGGGAAAGTGGTGGACGCGTTCATAGTGCCGGGAGATCCGCTTCATCACGGGTGGAAATCGATCTGGAGCGTTCCAGCCGGCGCGTCATTGATCGTTCTAGCGGTTTTCCTGGTGCTGTTCCGAAAGCCCGCTTCACGTGAAACACACGAAGCACGAGTGGAAGCGCTGGAGGCCAACTGATCCCAGTACGAACGAGGCCCTCAGCGACCCAAGCCGTACTGACGATCAGAACGACACTCTCGCGCGCAACTGGATCTCCCTGCCTGGCGTCATCGCCATCGTGATGGTTCCGAACTGCGGCGTGTTCACGAAACGACTCGGCGTACCCAGATTGGTCTTGTTTAGCGCGCACGCATGCGCTTGTCTCCTGAAGATGCGGGATCAAGAATCGGCTGCCCTGATCAGTTGCCGTTTGGAATGTATTATGGAAGCTAGACGTTCAAGACTTCGCGCGACACTAAGCGGTTTGCGAAAGCCGCAAGTTGTCTAGAACTGGTCTCATAAATAGTTTGCAGGGGGTTGGAGGGCTTACCTCAGGGGCTGAAAGCCCAGCGTTTCTACGGCCGGTAGCGGCACGACTGAAGTCGTGCCCTTCCCAAAACCCATTTATGAGACCAGTTGTAGTACCTTGGTAGGCTTACTTCTTTTTCCAAGATATGGGCGGGGTTTCAGCCGGCTTTACTTCTACGCTTTTCTGGAGGATGGAATGAAGATCGCAAAGAATGTTACCGAGTTGATCGGTCACACGCCGCTGGTGCGGTTGAACAAAGTCACCGCGGGATGCGTCGCCGACGTCGCGGCAAAACTCGAAGGCCGGAATCCTTGTGCCAGCGTGAAAGATCGCATCGGCGTCAGCATGATCGAAGCGGCAGAGCAGGCCGGCAAGATTCAACCTGGCAAAACAGTGCTGATCGAGCCGACGAGTGGCAACACCGGAATTGGCCTCGCTTTTGTGGCGGCAGTGAAGGGATACAGGCTCATTTTGACGATGCCCGAGACGATGAGTCAGGAACGGCGGGTGTTGCTTCTCGCCTTCGGAGCGGAGATTGTGCTTACGCCGGGACCGAACGGGATGAAGGGCGCAATCGCCAAGGCAGAGGAGATCCTCGCCAAGACGCCGAACGGGTACATGCTGCAGCAGTTCGATAATCCGGCTAATCCTAAGATTCACTTCGAGACCACCGGCCCCGAAATTTGGGAAGATACCGACGGGAAGGTTGATATGGTCATCTCGGGCATTGGCACTGGCGGGACGATTACGGGCGTTTGCCAGTACATCAAGCCGAAAAAGCCTTCGTTCAAGGCAGTGGCGGTTGAACCCACTGATAGTCCCGTATTGTCTGGTGGCAAGCCTTCACCGCACAAGATTCAGGGTATCGGCGCGGGATTTGTGCCGAGCATTCTACGCACCGATTTCCTGGACGAGATCATCACAGTAACGAACGACGAGGCCGTGAACATGGCCCGCCGCATGGCAAAGGAAGAAGGCCTCCTGGTCGGGATATCGTCAGGTGCGGCGGTAGCGGCAGCTCTAAAAGTCGCTGCGCGCAAGGAAAATGCAGGCAAGATGCTGGTGGTTATCCTGCCGGATTTCGGGGAACGCTATCTGACCAGCATTCTGTTCGACGGCCTGCGCAATGAGGCGCTGCAGATTCCGACCTCGGCCATCGCAGCCTGAGACATGCCCCATCTGTTTTCGCTAATTCGCGAGGACGTAGCCACCGTGATGGAACGGGACCCGGCAGCGAAGTCGCGGTTGGAAGTGTACCTCTGCTACTCCGGCTTGCATGCGGTCTGGTTTTACCGCGTCAATCACTGGCTGTGGAACCATCGCCTCCTGCTGCTCGGAAGGTGGCTTTCGCAGGTGGCGCGTTGGCTCACCGGGATTGAGATCCATCCCGGAGCGAAGATCGGGCGTCGCTTCTTTATCGACCACGGCATGGGAGTTGTGATTGGCGAGACCGCGATTGTCGGTGAAGACGTCACGCTTTATCAGGGCGTGACGCTTGGCGGTACGGGCAAGGAACATGGCAAGCGCCATCCCACGATTGAGAACAACGTAGTGATCGGTGGCGGCGCGAAGATTCTCGGGAATATCGTCGTGGGCCGGAACTGCCGAGTCGGCGCCGGTTCGGTGGTGCTGCGCAGTGTTCCCGAAGATTCGACCGTGGTCGGAGTTCCAGGTCACATCATCTTCCGTGAAGGTAAGCGAGTGGTGATCACCGACCCCAAGCAAATCAACGACCCGCTCTCCGAGGCGCTCGCTGCAGTTGCGGCCGAAGTAGGCAAGTTGCGTGCCCGAGTGCAGAAACTCGAAGGTTCGGACGTGGAGCACGGAGCGGTGTCAGCTTCTCTCCAGCGAATCATGGATGACATCGACTATCAGATTTAGGCGATAGCGATTGAGGGTCGCCTGGAACTGCCCTGAGTGAAGCCGAAGGGGCCCTCGCCCGCGTTAGTCTTCAAACGAAGGACTACTCCACCGTGTAAAATGCAAGTATGGCGTTCCAGTCGGCGCATTCGAGCATTGGCAAGAAACGCACTCCTCCTCCGGACGAAACCCTCGAGGAAGCAACTTATCTGAAGTCGCTGGGAGAGAAGCAGCGGCAGGTCACCCTCAAGTTGGCCGACGGCGAAATTGTCCGCGGGTGGATTGAATACTACGACAAGAACATGGTGCGATTGACGCGAGAGGATGGACCGAACCTTTTCATCTTCAAGCACGAGATCATGTATATCGCGGAGGAAGGGAAGAGGAAGTAAGCAGTACCCAGTACGCAGTACCCAGAGAGACCCGCGGCTAATCGGTAATAGAGGATCTTGGATTTCGAATGCCCGGAGCCTAAAGCCTGACGC
>Ga0335084_10005403_pt1 | contig 12635 bp, 10 predicted proteins | sample Lox_Sample_44_FD_206721 | JGI IMG/M metagenome (GOLD analysis project Ga0335084, IMG submission 206721) | Soil microbial communities from Loxahatchee National Wildlife Refuge, Florida, United States - Lox_Sample_4.4 | ecosystem: Environmental > Terrestrial > Soil > Wetlands | place: USA... | reverse complement strand
GAGGATGCGGTGACGGACATGCCGGGGCTCCGCTCGGGCCGCGTGGTCGCCTTCGCCGCGCCCGGCCTCGAACGCGAGCGCATCGTCGTCGCGGCGGAACGTGCGAGCGAGAGGGGCGATGAAGCGGGCGTGCTCAAGCTCGCCGTCAGCGATGCCGTTCGCGCGACGACCGGGGTCATCCCCGATGAGGTCCTGCTTCTACCGCGCCATACGCTGCCCTTGACCAGCAGCGGGAAGGTGATGCGTTCGGAGGCGAGACGGTTGTACCTGGCAGGGGCATGGAGTGAGTGAGCTGCCCCCGTTTCGTGCGTCCCCGACCGACGGCGTCGACCGTCGGGCGTGGCTCGTCCAGACACTGCGTGGGCTTGCCCCCGCCTTCACGGCGGAGATCGACGACCACACCTGCCTGGCCGAGGGCGGCCTCTGCCTCGATTCGCTCGGTCTCACCGACCTTCTCTGCGAAATCGAGGACGGGCTTGGCGTGACCGTGTGCGCCTCGGAGATCACCGTCGAGCACTTCGGCTGCGTGGGGCGCGTCCTCCGCTTTCTCGAGATGAGAGCGCTCGACCGTGGGCTCGGCGCTCGACGAGAGGATCCCCGCGGCGCGGGGTGAAGAGCGTCTCGGCGGCGAAGAGATTGTCGGGATAGAGGGCCGCGAGGGCCTCGTAGCGACGGACGAAATCGGCGATCGCCTCCGTCGGTCGCGCCCCGAGCGACCGGTCGGGAACCTCGAGCGCTGGGCCGAACTCCACGCGAAAGCGCGGCGGGTTGCGCGAGTACACGGCGAAGACCGGTAGGAGCGGACAGCGCGTGATCTGGGCGAGGACGAAGGCGCCCGGCGCCACCGGCACGCGGCCCCCCAGGAACTTCGCTTCGGGATACGGCGTGTGTCGTGCGTCGGCGAGGAGCAGACACGCCCGGTCGGGCCCCAGCTCTTCGCGCAGCTGTTGCATGGCGCGCGCGCGATCCCACACGTCGCGACCGACCAGGACGTCGGCGTACTCGGCCGTTGCGCGCCCGACCCCGGTGACGGGTACGCCGAGGTGTTCCACCGCGAGGTCGACGAGCAGGGGCAAGCCGAGGTGAGCCGAGACAAGAATGACGCCGCGGCGGGCGTCGAGCGCGGCCTCGAGATGGTCGCCGCCATCGATGCTGACGGCACCGAGTCGCCGCCAGGCTTCTGCCGGACCGTAAGCGATGAAGAGCTGGGTCACGAGCGCACGAACGAGCAAAAAGGCCAGCCTCGCCTCGATCAGCCGGCGGGTTTCCTCGGCGCTTCGCGAGTCTCCGATGAGGTCCGCGACCCGCTCAGGGAAGGTCCGGATCGCGCGAGGCAGAAGCCCGCCCCCGGCGTGGAGCGCCAGGCGCGCGTAGCGGGGCGCGACCCGCTCGATCACCGTCAGCGCCAGGGTGCTGCGCGCCAGGCACACCACGGCACGTGCGATGCGGCGCGCGGCTTTCTCCCATCTCGCCCGTTCTGCCATAGCGACACCGTGAACGAATGACGCGTTTCAGTCAAGCACGCCAGAGATCCCCGGGCAGAACGTCGGCTGGTCCGACGCCTGATTCAAGTGGGCGGCCGGGCCGGCGTCGCGCCGGCAGGTCGAGACGTTCATCTGCGCGATCCTGCAGGAGATGATTCGCTGTGAGGCTGGTGAGGACGACCCGCACTGAAGCATGATTCCGTTGAGCTGTTGTGGGTCTCCTCATGCCGAAGGGCGGTTAGACTGGTTCCATGAGCGAGGCGCGACTCCCCGACCCGCGACCCGCCGCCACAGTCGACACGACCGGGCGTCCCCGTGTCAGCGTGATCGTCGAGACCGAGAACGAGCGGACGGCGCAGAATACCAGGCTGCCGCATGCGCTCCAGGCGCTCGCGGCGCAAACGTACCCGCTCCCCCTCACCGAGGTGATCGTCGTCGACTCAGGCGAGGTTCCCGAGCTGCCCCGGCTCGTGGCGGAGCACCGCCCGGGAACCCGCATCGTGAACGGCGCCGGCCTCAGCGAGTACCAGATGAAGAACCTCGGCGTCCGCGAGGCGACCGGGGAGATCGTCGCCTTCAGCGACGGCGACTGCGCGCCATGCCCCGACTGGATCGAGGAGATCGTCAAGAGCTTCTCGGCGGAATCGCCGAGCGTCGTCGGCGTTCAGGGCCGCACCACCTTGCCGGCCGGGCTCTTCACCCGTCAGATCTCCGTCCTGCTCTACGGCCTGCGCACGGACGCGTCGGGCAGGGTCTGCCAGCGCATCATCTCGGACAACTGCGCGTTCCGACGCGACTTCCTCCGGCAGGTCCCGTTCGATCCCGCCGGGCTGTCCACGACTCCGGAGACAGTGCTGTGGATGCGGATGACCCGCCTGGGTCTCTCGATGGTCGTGAACGAGGAGATGCGCAGCACCCACGACTACCCCGTGACCGAGGGCCTGGGCGGCTGGAACGCGATGCTCCGGTTCTTCCTGCAGCGCGCCTACGGCAACGGCTACTGCATGACGCGTGTGCGATGCATGGTGCCGGGTCTGCGAGCAGGGTGGATCCGGCGGCTCGGCCCAGCGGGCCCCCCGGTGCTCGTCGCGGGCAAGATGGTGGCCGACCTGGGCCAGATCGCGCGAAACAGCCGAGCCCGCGGGTTGACCTGGCTGGACTGGCTCCCCTTCCTGCCCCTCTACATCGCCTACTACGTCGGACACCTCGTCGGGGGCTACGCCGCTCTACTGGCGTACCCCGTCCCGCGCGGCTGAATTCGTCCGTGATACGATCTGCCCCATGACCGGAGAGACCCGCGCGTCGTCTAACTTCGTCCGCGAGATCGTCGAGGCGCACAACCGCGAAGGCCGCTTCGGCGGCAACGTGATCACCCGCTTCCCGCCCGAGCCGAACGGCTATCTGCACATCGGCCACGCCAAGGCCATCTGCCTCGACTTCGGGCTGGCGCAGGACTACGGCGGCCGCTGCCACCTGCGGTTCGATGACACCAACCCGACCAAGGAGAGTCAGGAGTACGTGGACGCCATCATGGAAGACGTCCGCTGGCTCGGCTTCGACTGGGGCGCGCACCTCTACCATGCCAGCGACTACTTCGAGCGGCTCTACGAGTGGGCGGAAGAGCTCATCCGCAAGGGCAAGGCGTACGTGGACGATCTCACCGGCGATCAGATCCGCGAGTACCGTGGCACGCTCACCGAGCCGGGGCGCGAGTCACCCCACCGCGCTCGCTCCGTGGACGAGAACCTCGACCTCTTCCGCCGCATGCGCGGCGGCGAGTTCCCCGACGGCGCCAAGACGCTGCGGGCGAAGATCGACATGGCCTCCGGCAACATCAACCTGCGGGACCCGGTCATGTACCGCATCCGCAAGGCCACCCACCAGCGCACGGGCGATGCGTGGTGCATCTACCCGATGTACGACTGGGCGCACGGCCAGTCCGATTCGATCGAGGGCGTGACGCATTCCATTTGCACGCTGGAGTACGAGGACCACCGTCCGCTCTACGACTGGTATCTCGACGCGCTCGGGATCTTCCATCCGCAGCAGATCGAGTTCGCCCGGCTCAACCTGTCGCATACGGTGATGAGCAAGCGGAAGCTCCTGCAGCTCGTCGAGGGCGGGCACGTCAGCGGCTGGGACGATCCGCGGATGCCCACCATCGCGGGCCTTCGCCGCCGCGGGTACACCCCAGGGTCGATCAGGGACTTCTGCGAGCGCATCGGCGTCGCCAAGAACGACAACACGGTCGAGCTGGCGCTGCTCGAGCACTGCCTCCGCGAGGACCTCAACAAGCGCGCCCAGCGCCGCATGGCCGTCCTCCGCCCGCTCAAGCTCATCGTCGAGAACTATCCCGAGGGCAGGGTCGAGGAGATGGACGCCGTGAACAACCCGGAGGACCCGGCGGCCGGCACGCGCAAGGTGCCCTTCAGCCGCGAGCTCTGGATCGAGCAGGAGGACTTCCGGGAAGACGCCCCCAAGAAGTACTTCCGGCTGACGCCTGGCTCCGAGGTGCGCCTACGCTATGCCTATATCGTCCAGTGCACCGACTTCAAGAAGAACGCAGCCGGCGAGGTCATCGAGGTCCGCTGCCGGTACGACCCCACCACTCTCGGTGGGGACAGCAAGGGGCGAAGCGTCAAGGGCACGATACACTGGGTGTCGGCGGCCCATGCCGTCCCCGCCGAAGTCCGCCTCTACGACACGCTGTTCGCGCAGGCCAAACCGGACGACGCGGAGGATTTCAGGACGGCGCTGAACCCGCAGTCGCTGGCCATTCTTCCTGGGGCCCGCGTGGAGCCGGCGCTGGCCGTGGCGGCGCCGGGCGCGCTCGTTCAGTTCGAGCGCACCGGCTACTTCTGCGTGGACACGCGCGACGCGGCGCCGGGCCGCCCCGTGTTCAACCGCACGGTGGGCCTACGCGACACCTGGGGCAAGATCGAGAAGGCGGCCGGCTAGAATCGCACGCGGCGCATCACGGAGCGGGGCAGGAGGCGGATGGCGAGCATGATGAGACGCCAGATCGGCGGAGCGTAGACAACCGGCGTGCCGCGGTCGATCGCGCGCAGCACGACCCGCGCCACGGCGTCGGGCTCGCCCGCGAAGGGCGGCACGGGCAGCCCCGCCGTCATTGCCGTCTTGACGAAGCCAGGCCGGACGCAGACGACGCGCACGCCACGGTCTGCGTACGCCAGGTGGAGCCCCTCGAGGAAAGCGGACAGCCCAGCCTTGGACGCGCCGTAGAGGTAGTTGCTCCGCCGCGCGCGGTCGCCGGCCACCGAGCTGAACGCGCAGACCGTGCCCCCGCCGCGCCCGGCCAGCCGCTCGGCGGCCAGCTGGCAGAGCACCGCCGTCGCCGTGAAGTTGACGTCCAGCAATCGCTCGAGCCGTTCCGGATCCCGCCCGAGCGCCTCTTGCGCGGCGAAGTCGCCCGCCGTCACCACGAGCGTGTCGAAGGCCGCCAGGGCGCGGTCGGCCGCGTCGAGCGCCGCGGCGAACCCTGCGGGCTCGGCCAGGTCCAGGTGCGCGGTCGTAACGGGCCCGCGCGCGCCACGAGCCAGGAGGTCGCGGGCCGAGACTTCGAGCTCGGCGGCGTCCCGCCCGAGGAGACAGAGCCCGTCGCCGCGCGCGGCCATGAGACGGGCCAGCGCGCGGCCCATGCCTCGCGTGGCGCCGACCATTGCGGCCTTCACGGCGTGTCTCCCAGCACGCGCACCGACTGGGCCGACCGGAAGCGGTGCTCCGGATCCCAGCGATCGCGCACCTTCCGCCACTCGGCAAGGCGCGGCACCATGCGCGCGAAGTCCTGCGGGCGCGTCACGGCATCCTTTGCGAGGTAGACCCGGCCTCCCGCGGCGATCACCGTCGCGTTCAGCTCGTGGACCAGTGCCTCGGTGCGCGGCCCCCGGTACGGCAGGTCGAGTGCCAGGGTCGTACCCTCGAGAGGAAACGACAGGTGGGCCTCCGATTCCGGCCCGCAGTCCTTGATGACGGCGAGGAAGGACGCCGTTCCAGCACGGCCGACCCGCTCGAGCAGCTCCACGACGGCCGGGGAGCCGGCGCTGCGCGGCACGACGCACTGGTACTGGAGGAAACCGCGCCGGCCGTACAGGCGGTTCCAGTCGCCGATCGCATCGAGCGGATAGAAGAAGCCGTGGTAGGGCACTGGCCTCGCCGGGCCCCGGGCACGCCGGGTGTGGCTCCAGTAGTACGCGGCATTGAAGCCGTGCATGAGAACCGGGCTCAGCAGCCACTCGGGAGCGTCGAGCGGCACGGCGAGCCGTTGTGGCTCGGGAGGCGCCGCACCAGGCGCCTCTGCACGGCAGGCGTGCCGGCCGCGCATGAGGATGCCCCGCCCCAGAGCGGCGCCGCGCGCGAGGCAGTCGATCCAGCCGACGGTGTACGGCCAGTCCTTGCCGGCATCCCGAAGGCTGTCGAGCATAGACCTGAGACCGGACACGGGCTCGGTCTCCACGACCATCCACGCGCTCTCCACCGGCTGGAGGCGGAGCGTCACCTCGGTGATGAGCCCGGTCAGCCCCATGCCGCCGACCGTGGCGAGGAAAAGTTCCCGCTCGCGCTCTGGGCCGCACTCGACCACGCGGCCGTCGGCGACTTCCAGCACGAGGCGATCGACGAAACGTCCGAAGGATCCGTCGCGATGATGATTCTTGCCGTGCACGTCGCACGCGACGCAGCCGCCGACGGTGACGAACTTCGTCCCGGGTGTCACCGGCGGAAACCATCCGAGCGGCAGGAAGACGCGCAGGATCTCGCCGAGCGAGAGCCCCGCCTCGCAGGTGAGCAGCCCCCGCTCGCGGTCGAACGCCACGACCCGGTCGGCCCGCGCCGTCTCGAGGACGAACGCTCCTGGTGATGCCGGCACGGCCGCGTCGCCGTAGGACCGGCCGAGCCCGCGCGGCAGGACTGGTCGGCCGTCCGGCGGCAGGTGGAGCCGCTCGGGCCGCGCGACGGTTCCCCGCTCGACGGGGCGGCGTCCCCAGCCGGCGACCTGCTCGAAGCTGAGACCAGCCGACTTCAGCCCACCCATACGGGGCCGTAGATGATGGCGAGCGTCGCGATCATCCACAGAAGGGCGTCCAGCAAGAGCCCCCGGTCGGTGACCAGGAGGTCTGACGGGTTTCCCCCGAGGTCGCGCCGGTACAGGAGATAGAGGTAGCGGAAGATTCCGTAGAGCACGAAGGGCAGGGTCAGCGGCAGAAGGCGCGTGTGGAACTTGGCCACGGTCTCCGGCGACATGGTGTACAGCGCGTAGGTGGTCACCGTCGAGGCCGTGACCACCGAGATCATCTGGTCGAGAAACCCCTCGCTGTACTCGGCCAGAATGGGCCGGTGGGCGGCGGCATCGCCGGTCAGCGAGCGGTACTCGTGCCGCCGTTTTCCCAAAGCCAGGAAGAGCGCGATCAGGATCGTGCAGATGAGCAGCCATCCCGAGATCTCGACGTCCACGGCCACGGCCCCCGCCACGGCGCGCAGCACGAAGCCCGTGGCCACCGTGAGCACGTCGAGGATGACGAGATGTTTGAGCCAGACGGAATAGGCCGTGTTCAGCGCGCCGTACGAGAGCGCCACGAGCCCAAAGGCCGGCGAGAGCGTGAAGGCGGCGGCCAGACACCCGAACAGCAGGAGGGCGCCGAAGGCGATCGCCGCGCCGACCGGCAGCGCGCCAGACGCGACCGGGCGCCGGCGCTTGGTCTCATGGAGACGGTCCTTGTCCGCGTCCGCCACGTCGTTGAAGAGGTAGATGGCCCCGCTGAGGCCGCAGAAGATGACGAACGCCGCGAGCGCCGGCCACAGCCGAGGGGTCAGGAGCTGCTGGGAAAAGATGACGCCGGCGAAGACGAAGAGGTTCTTGGCCCACTGACGGGGGCGGAGCGACACGAGGAGGGCCCTGGCCAAGCGCACGCGGGCGCCCCCTACAACCGGATCACATGCGGCTGGGCGCCCAACGATCCGGTCACGTTGCGTGTGTCGAGGACAAGGCGCGCTTCGCGGCAGAGCCGCGCCGGGTCGAACTCGCGGTGGGCGGTGAGCACCAGCACCAGATCGTAGGACGCGAGCTCGGCGGTCGCCCAGTCCACGCCGGCGAGCCGCCGGCTGCCTACCGTCAGCGCCGGCACGTGGGGATCGGCGTAGTCCACGCGCGCGCCGCGCAGCAGAAGCGCGTCGATGATCTCCAGGGCAGGCGAATCCCGGACGTCCCCCACCCCGGGTTTGTACGCGACTCCCAGCGCCAGCACGCGGGAGCCCCTCAGGGGCTTGCCCTGGTCATTGAGGGCGTCGGTCGCCAGCTGCACGGTGAAGACGGGCATGCCGCCGTTGATCTCGTCCGCGAAGGTGATGAAGCGCGCTTCGTAGCCCATCATGCGCGCGCGCCAGGACAGGTAGTACGGGTCGCTCGGCAGGCAATGGCCGCCGATGCCGGGCCCCGGGTAGAACGGCATGAAGCCGAAGGGCTTCGTCGCGGCCGCGTCGATGATCTCCCAGACGGACAACCCCAGGCGCCGGCACATGATCGCGAGCTCGTTGGCGAGAGCGATGTTGACGCTGCGGAAGATGTTCTCGAAGAGCTTGACCATCTCGGCCGCCTGCGGGGATGAGACCGGCACCATGCGCTCGACGATCTGGCCGTAGAGCGCGGAGGCGAGCTGCCGGCAGGCTGGCGTCACGCCGCCCACGATCTTGGGGATGTTGGAGAGACCGTACGCGCGGTTGCCCGGATCGATGCGCTCCGGCGAAAAAGCGAGGAAGAATTGCTCCCCGACGGTGAGGCCAGAGGCCGCGAAGCGGGGCAGCAGCACCTCCTCCGTCGTACCCGGGTACGTCGTCGACTCGAGGACCACGAGCTGACCGGGGCGGAGGATCTTGGCGACCTCGTCGGCCGCCGCCACGATGTGCGAGATGTCCGGCTCCTTGGACTTGCCCAGCGGCGTCGGCACGCAGATGATGATGGCGTCGGCGGAACCGAGATCTCCCACGCTGTCGGCAACCGTCAACCGCCCGGTCCTGACAAGGGGTGCCAACTCGTCACTCGGCACGTCCTCGATCGGGCTCTGGCCACGCCCGATCAGCGAAGCCCGTCCCGCATCCGCGTCCGCCCCGAGCACGCGCATGCCGGCCTTGGCGAAGGCCACGGCGAGCGGAAGTCCGACGTAGCCGAGCCCGACGACACCGATCGTCGCGTCGCGGCGCTCGAGCCGTAGCATGAGATCGGCTCCAGCCCCACCCCCGGCGGCGGTCGTCACGCGAGCCTCTGGATCGCGGCCCTGACGGCAGAGGCCACGGTCCGGACCTCGTCGTCGCTCAGCTCGGGGAAGCACGGCAGCGACAGCACCTCCGCGGCCGCGCGGGCGGCGTTGGGGAAGACGCGGTCTACGTCGGGCACGGAGAACATCGGCTGGGCGGGAATGGGGATCGGGTAGTGCACGGCGGTGCCGACACCAGCGTCGGCGAGAGCCCCGACGAGAGCATCCCGCTTCGGGGTCCTGACCGCGAACTGGTGATAGACATGGCGGGCCGGGGCCCGCTCCCGGGCCAAGTCCAGGGTGGTGCCCTGCAGAAGCTCCCGGTAGCGCGCGGCGATCTCGCGGCGCCTGTCGTTCCAGGCGGGCAGGTGCCGGAGCTTCACGCGCAGGAGCGCCGCCTGTAGCTCGTCGAGCCGGCTCGAGTAGCCGAGCTCCACGTGCTCGTACTTCCGCGGCGAGCCGTGATCTCGAAGCTGCTTGACCCTCCTGGCGACGTCCTCACGGACTGTCAGGACCATGCCGCCGTCGCCGCAGGCGCCGAGGTTCTTCGTCGGGTAAAAGGAGAGACACGCCGCGTCGCCCCAGGCGCCCGCCGGCCGGCCGGCGTAGCTTGCTCCGACGGCCTGCGCTGCATCCTCGATGACGGCGAGCCCGCGCTCCCGGGCGATGTCCGTGATCGCGTCCATGGCCGCGGGCTGGCCGTAGAGGTGCACCGGCACGATGGCGCGCGTCAGCGGCGTCACGGCCCGCGCGACCAGCGCGGGGTCGACGTTGTAGGTATCCGGGTCGATGTCGACGAAGATTGGTCGGGCGCCCACCATCAGAACGGCGCTGGCGGAGGCCACGAACGAGAACGACGACGTGATGACCTCGTCGCCGGGCTCGACGCCTACGGCCCTGAGGGCGAGCACGAGCGCGTCGGTGCCGGAATTGACGCCGATCCCGTAGCGGGCGCCGCAGAACGCCGCCAGATCTGCCTCGAGCGCCGCTACCTCGGGCCCGAGAATGAAGCGGCCGGAGGCCAGCACGCGCGCCGAGGCCTCCCTGAGATCATCCCTGAGGCCGTCGTGCTGGCGTGTGAGGTCGATCTGGGGGATCAGGGTCTTGATCACTTCGGCGTCGCCGCGCTGGCCGGCCCCCGCGCCATCGTGCCCGCCTGCCCGACGCCCAGGAGATTGATCGAGAACCGGATCTCGCTGTCCTGGCCATACCGGTAGATATACTCGGTCGTGATCGCCCAGCAGTCGAAGTGGATGTCGAGCCCTCCGCGAGCTTCCGTAGCCCGCCCGGCCGTCACGTCCCAGGCGCTGCTGATCTTCGCATCCACGAACCGCGACAGCCGCGCCGCCGCGCCGGCGGCCAGGAAACGAAACCCCTGCTGCTCATTGAACCGCGGCCCGACGTTGGCGGAAAAATCCTGGAACGTGGCGCTCATCTCCGCGTTGGCGTCCCTGAGCCCCAACCCGTACACATTGTACCGGGCGTCCGTGCGGAAGCGGAAGTGCTCGTTCGGCTGGACCACGGCCTCGCCCACGAGGTCCTTGAACTGCGACCCGATCGGCAGGAAGTTGAAGGTCTGGCTGAGGGTCATTCGCGCGAGCTCCCACCGCACTGGCTGCTCGTTGGGTCCGGACGTGGTCCGTGCGTTGAGGCGGTTCGTCAGCGAGTACGTCACCTCGTTGGCCTTGTTGACGGCGTCGATCCCCGTCCGCGCCTCGTAGCCCGGGTCGATGCGGGTCGTCGGCCCGCCCCCGGGCTCCCACTGCGGGTTGGCCTTCTGGTTGATGCCTCTGATCTCGATGAAGTTGGCGCGCGGCTCGATGATGTGCTCGAGCGCGGTGATGCTCGAGCTGCCCCCGAGGGGATAGACCCGCGAGGCCCGCGCTTCGACGAGCACACCGCCCTCGATCTGCTGCCGGAGCCGGTTGTCGCTCTTGGTCTCCTCGATGCTCACCGGGTCGCCCAAGATGGCCGGGCCGCTGGAGACGATCTGGCCCACGACCTGCTGGTTATAGTAGGTCAGGCGGCCGCCGCCGTACGGCGTGACCGTGAAGAGCCCTGCCACCGGCACGGGATAATAGAGACGCGGGTGGAGGTCGGCGCGAACCCCGGAGGAGCCGACCTGTCTGAAGAAGTTGACGAAGGAGGCCTCCCCATCGTAGAGCAAGCCCGGCACGCCGGGCACACCTTGGCGCAGCCCCGTCAACCTGATGTCCGGAAGGCGCTGGAGCTCGACGGCGCGGACCTGGGTCAGGTCCTGGTACCAGAAGACGCGGCCGACGAGGTTGAACGAGTTCCAGCGCTGGGTGACGAAGACATCCGTCGTGGCGAGCTGCCTTACCCGGTCCGCCGTCGTGAAGGCGTAGGTCTTGAAGATGTTGTCGTCGGACGTGACGGTGGAATTGATCTTCACCGACAGGCCCGGCCTCACCTGCCAGATGTGGTCGAGCCTGCCCCAGCCGCGGTTCTCGGGCAGCCCTTGGGACTGCCGCGAGTCGAGGAAGCTCTCGTTGACGCCGAAGGCCGTCAGCTGACCGCGGCTGTCCCCGGACAGGATGTAGCGGTAGTCGACATCGGCGCCGATGCCGCGCTTGGTGAAGACATCCAGGGACACCGTCGCTTCCTGGCTGTCATTGATGGCCCAGTAGTACGGTACCCGAGCCAGCAGTCCCCAGCGGGAGTTCGAGCCGTATTCGGGAAAGAGAAAGCCCGACTTCCGCTCGCCGCCGAGAGGCGCTGCGAAGAACGGCACCCATGGGATAATCGGGATCCCCTTCACCAGGAACGAGGTGCTCGTGGCCGTGATCAGGTTGCCGAGATCGGCCTCGGCCGAGCCCATCCGGAAGGACCAGGCGGGATCATCGCCCTCGCACGTCGTGAAGGTACCCTCCCGGATGCTGTAGACGTGCTCGCCCAGGCGGTCCATGCGGTCCGCGGAAACGTGGTAGTACGGCGGCACGAACGTTGAGCCCTTGTAGGCCACCCCCGTGCCCGTATTGAGATTGAAATCGATGCGGTCCCCCACCAGCCGGTCCTGGCCGTCGAAAAACACCGCCCTGCCCTGGGCGATGGCCTCGCCCGTGGCGCGGTTGATTTCCACGCGATCGGCCATGAGTCGGGTCTCTCCACGGGTGATCTCGACATCCCCTGTGGCTAGCAGCAGGTCGCTATCGCCGCCAATCTGCTGCATGCGATCTGCGACGATATTGGTCTCGCCGGAGGGGCTCCGCAGGGACACGCCGGTTCGCTGGGCCAAAGCCGCCGAGGGCCCGAGTAGACCCCAGATGGCTGCGGCGATAAGCGCGGCGCGAGCCCAGGGGGTGAGCCAGCCGCACAGACAGAGGCTAGGAGCTGATTTCGGGGACACGGACCCCTATGGTATCAGCCCCGCAGGGTACTCTCGTGAAAAATATCTGTGTTTTCAGTGCCTTGGGCGAGAATTTCGCCGATCAAGAAGAGCGAGCCCGCCACACAAACCATGGGGGTCTCTACATCGGCGAGGGCCAGCCGTAGGGCCTCGCGGGGCGAGGACGAGGTCTCGACTCGGATCCTTCGGTCGCCGGCCGAGGCTCGCGCGACCTCGGCGAGCCTCTCCGGGGAGGCGGCCCGCGGGTGGTCGGCAGCGGTGCAGATCACCCGTTCGGCCAAGGGCAAGAGCGCGCCCAGGATGCCGGCCGTGTCCTTGTCCGCCGAGATCCCGATGACGAAGGTTCCGCGTCCACCGGGAAAGTAGGCCGCCAATGAAGCCGCGAGGGCCTGCGCGCCGGCCGGATTGTGCGCCCCGTCCACGATAACGGGCGGCTCGCGGCGGATCAGCTGGAAACGCCCGGGCCACCGCACCCGGCCGAGGCCCGCACGGATCGCCGCGTCGTTGGCGCCCAGGGCG
>Ga0335084_10005398_pt1 | contig 12642 bp, 14 predicted proteins | sample Lox_Sample_44_FD_206721 | JGI IMG/M metagenome (GOLD analysis project Ga0335084, IMG submission 206721) | Soil microbial communities from Loxahatchee National Wildlife Refuge, Florida, United States - Lox_Sample_4.4 | ecosystem: Environmental > Terrestrial > Soil > Wetlands | place: USA... | reverse complement strand
GTACCTGACGTACCTGACGTACCTGACGTACCTGACGTACCTGACGTACCTGACGTACCTGACGTACCTGACGTACCTGACGTACCTGACGTACCTGATATAATCGTCTGCTGCCGGTCGGGGCGGTTAGCTCAGTGGTAGAGCACTGGCCTTACACGCCGGCCGTCACAGGTTCAAGTCCTGTACCGCCCACCAATTCCATTGATGATTGGGGATTGGGGATTGGCGATTGAATCGGGCGATTTGGTGATTTGGGGATCGGGCGATCCGTTGTTGCGCGCACGTCGTTTGCTTTCGCGGGGTCGTAGTTCAGCTGGTTAGAACGCCGGCCTGTCACGCCGGAGGTCGCGAGTTCGAGTCTCGTCGGCCCCGCCACTAATCCAAGGCTCCGCAAGGACTTGCGGGGCCTTTCTTTTTTTCCCTCGACGTCTTTCGGCTCGTGTGCCGGTAGGTGTGCCAGTCGCCCTTTTCGGCAACCCCCGAAACAGCTCGGTCGCAATCAAATTCACCGTCATTGCTCGCAGTTCCGGGCTGAGGTGCTGATAGCGCTCGAGCTCACGTGAGCGATGTCCTGTGATCTTCCGGACGATCGGATCGGGCACGCCGAGGGTCATGAGCATCGTCGCGCCGGTATGCCGGAGGTCGTGGATCCGGATGTTCTCTACGCCCGCGGTCTTCGCGAGCGCTCGAAAGGACTGGCCGATGTCCCAGATATGGGGCTTCAGGGGCTCTGGATGCACTGCCGTCGGATGCGACGGGAACAAGTACTCGTGGTGGCCGAATGACGGAAGAGCCATGAGTGCCTTGATCGCCGCGTCGGGAATCGGCACGTGCCGCTGGTGTCCTGTCTTCGTCCGCACGAGTGTGACGTACGGGCTTTGATCCAGGTGAACGCGATCCCAGCGAAGCGACAAGATTTCTCCCTTGCGCATGGTCGTCGTCCCGGCAAGGGCCAGGAAGGCGCGCATTTCGCGATCGCCTCGTGCCGCAGTCCACAGCGCCAGGAACTCCGCCGGCGACACGATGCGGTCTCGACCTGGAGGCTCGGGCCGCTGTGGCACGGCAGCCACCGGATTCTTGTCGAAGCGCCCGCGCCTGATCGCGAAATTGAAGATCCCGTTCACGATGGTGCGGTGATGGTTCACGCTCGACGCGGACAGCGGTCGGGGCTTGCGCTCGGTGGCCAGGTAGTCTAGAAACGAGTCGACGGTGTCGGGGGTGACCTCACGCGCCCGGCGCTCGCCGAAGTGCGCCAGCACCGTCGGGTAGAGATACTTGAACTGACTCCGCGTCTTGGAACCGTGCGCCTGCCACCAGTACTCGGCGAGCTCAGAGAAGCCGACGTCATCAAACGCGCGCGTCGGGAAGTGCAGGCGCATCGCGACCTCGGTTCGTCGCTTGGCCAGGATATCTTCGGCGGCCTTCGCTGAACGCTGCTTCGTGCTCTCGCGGATGTCGTGGCCGTGCTCATCCTGGTACCGGATGTAGGCCACGCCGCGGCGGAGGTACACGCCTTTGTGCTTCACGCTTCCCGCTCTTTGACGGTCCGCTGTCGCAGCCAGCGTAGGAGGTGACCGCGCGAGAACCGGACTCCTGACCAGGCGCCGCGTCTTGGCAAACGTATGTACGGTACGCGTCCCTCACGGGTCCAACGCGCGAGGGTTCTCGCGGAGACCTTGAGCAACGCGGCCGCTTCCCGGTACGTGAGCACGTCTTCGCTGTCAGGCATGGAACGATCGAAGGCTGGGGTCTGTTGCTCATTCATACCATCGTCCTCCCGCGTTTGGGTACTGCCGAGTTTCACTTCGTCCGGCTTGGCCGCAGTCCTCGGGCCAGCACGCATGAGCCTCTTAGGAGCGGCGCCGAGGGATCGTCAAGGCCGCAGCCGCGCGTGGCGCGGGCGGAGCGCAGCGACGCGCCTTGACGAAGCCGAGGGCCGCCCCACAATCGATCTCGTGCTGGCCCGAGGTCGACGATGCCACCGCTACCTCCGACGGGCACGTGTTGCGACTTCGTCTGACGGGCCGGTTCGGGGGGAGCGACCCCGGCGGGCCGACGCCGCACGCAACGTGCGGGGTCACGGCCCGGGGAACGTGCGGGGGTCGCTCCCCCCGAACTGGCGACCTGCTCCGCGGCCCGCGCCGTCGGCCCACCGCGCCGACGCACGCAGCGCGGCGCTCGCGATTCGAGTCCGCAAGTCTCGCAAGACACGCTGGTTGCCGACCGTGCCCCTTGCGAAGCGTTCCTTCCACGCCTCATGACCTGGGCGACACCACCGGCGACACCACCGGGGACAGCAGCCTGGCCGACTGGTGTCGCCCTCACGCCAGCCCCGGCCAGGCGCCAAACTGTTCGTACCGGAAGGGCAACGTGTACTCGACCAGGCGCTCGCGAGGCACCGGTCCGATGAGCCGTTCACGTTCGTCGGAGGCCAACAAGGCATCCCCCAGGCGTTGCCACGAGGCGTACAGGCGCTCGGTCGGCGCCGCCGGCAGGCGCTGGCGCAGCTCCCGGAACCGGTTCAGGTCCGGAATCGAGAGATCGCGCCAGTCGTCGCGGTCGATCGCCGCGCGGACTCGGAAGAACCAGCGCAGTTCGTCGCGGTCCGAAGGCCCAAACGGGCCCGAGGAGGGCGTTGGAAATGTCTTCGCGATCACCCGCCGGCAGGCCGCGAGCCCAGCGATATGCCGAGGACAGACGGCGACGATGGTCCAGGCATCGAGCCGGCTGAGCAGGCGGAGGTGATCAGTGAGGAAGGTCTCCAACCCCGCGCCGGACTCGTCGAGCACCAGATAGACGAGCTCGACGGCGCCCTCCTCCTCGACCACGGCGAGGGGCAGCTTGTGGACAAAGTAGCGACATCTCCCGGGGTCACGGTCGTACCTCGAGGCGTAGCGTCGTTGCGGCAGGTCGATCGTGGCCAACCCAAAGCGGGTGGTGAAGAGCGCGACCTTGTCCTGCTCGGTGGCGAGCCACCGCCGCGACCGGGCCGCCAGGACGTAGTCCAGGACCATGAGCTTGCGCGCGATGTGCGCCGGCGTCGCGCCGCGGCGGTTGCGGTTATCGACCTGTCCGATCGCGCGGTAGAGGCCCTTGGCGTGCAGGTGATAGATGCCGCCGCGATGCCGTGCGAATTGGACGCGCGTCGCGAGCCCCCAGGTGACGAGTCGGTCAAAGGCGTCGTACTGCCGCTGGAGGCAATACCCGCCCTGCAGCGCCACGGTGACCAGGAACTCCGTCTGCCGTCGCGGCAGGCCCATCGGCATCAACGCGTGCACGCGCTCCTCGAAGGTCATCGCCTTCGCGCCGCTCGAGCCTTGACGGATCCGCCGCTTCATCACGGGACCGTCCCTGACGATACGAGACGGAGGCCCGAGGAATCTGTCGTCTCGCCGACACTGTCGGGTAGGCGACAATTCCCGGGGTTGCCTGGGGGACCTTCAGGCATGAGCTATCTACCTGACGGAGAAGGCTACCTTCGCGATCTGGCCAGCTGAAGATTGATGACACTCTGCATCTGGCAATTCTGGCCGTCGACCACGAGGGACATTCCAAAGCATCGATCGAACGCGCGTTTCACGTCACGGCCGGCAACTCGCCCGGCAGCGAGATCGGATTCCTCATTGACGACGCGGTGGATCTCCCGAGCGGCGACCTCGTCCTTCGGTTCGGAATTGCAACTGAGGCCCTAGGCAGGCTGGGCACCGTATCGATGCCAGTGACCGTTCAGGATCGGCACCGTGAGGATGTCAAATTCAGTGCGCTGGTCGTAGGCCTCGGCGCAGGCCAGAGCGCAGTCGCAGAAAACTCTGACGTTTTGCGGGGACTGGTTCCGTTCCAGCCAGTGGTGCAGCGCGCGTTTCCGACCAGTACGCCGGTGAGAGTCTTTGCGCGGGCCTTCTGGAAGGCGTCGGCATCGACCAGCCTGCAGTTGCAGCACGGGGGCGGACCATACATTTTTTCGGAGCGCCTCCTGGAGGATCGTCTTGTCGAGTGTCAGATCCGCGACGACGCTCCTAAGGCGACGATTCTCGTCGCGCAGCTGCCGCATCTCGCGCAGCTCGCCCACGCCGAGATCGCCGTACTGTTTTTTTCAGCGGAAGAACGTGCTCTCCGGGACGCCAAGTTTGCGACAGATGTCCTCGACCGCTGTCCCGGCTTCCGCTTGTCTGAGGGCGACGATGATCTGCTCTTCGGTGAACCGGCTCTTGCGCATTGGCCTTGCCTCCTGCCCGTCGTCCGGGCATCTGGCCAAGGCCGCTAGCCTACGTCAAAACGAGAGTCGAGCTGGACTCAATTGCGCGGGGAAGACCCAACGGCTCGTGAAAGTTGGGGGACGCGTTACAGATTGCGCAGCATCGTTCCGGGATCAATTTCGGCGGCCCGCCTTGCCGGCAAGTACGAGGCCACTCCGGCAATAGTCCCCATGACTACAGCTCCGATTGCCGCGCGAGCAATTGAGGTAGAGCTGGGAGCAGTTACCTGAGTGCTCCACGGAAAGAGGAAGACAATGACGAACGCCGAAATCAACGCAATTAGCGCGCCCTCCGCGACTGGCCTCAGAGCATCCCTCGCGACGGAAAGTGCGACGTGAAGACGGCTGGCTCCAAGAGTCATGCGCAGGGCAATTTCGCGATACCTCAGGATCACAATGTGCGAGACCACTCCATAGAGGCCAAGGATCGTGAGTGTGTAGATCGTGAGTGCAAGAAGACCTCCGGCCCAGGAGACTCTAGACGAAACAGCCACGCGCGCGTCCTGCATTTCATCGAGCCTACCGGCGGCGAGAACGGTGGCGGGGACATTAGCGTCTTGGACCGCACGACGAATGGCCGGCACTAGCGATCCGGCGTCGGGGCCGAGACTCTTCACAGCGACCGTAATGCTCTCAAGCGATATTGAGTCAGGAGAGACCAACAGTACGTCTCCGATTGAGTCGGATGGGCTTGTGACTCGCGGAGAATCCAGAACGCCAACGATGCGGCCCTCGTGGACGATTTCGGCCTCGTCGGTGCCCCTCCCTTGGGTCCAGAAAACCTCCTTTCCAACCGGATTAACGTCCGCGTAGAGCCGGTTGGCCAAGCCTGGAGTGATCACAACATCGTTTGGTGATTGAGAGCTGAGTTGCGTGCCCTGTGCGATCTTTAGACCGAGCGCTCGGAACGTAGATGCCGAGACACCCAGCAACCTGGTACCGATCCCTGTTTCGACTCGGGGGTCGGTAGAGGAAACACTTCCCGAAGCGCTCAAAGGGGCTGGCCAAGCAAGGCGCATGGGCAGGTACGAACCTGCGGCAACCACGTCGACACCAGGCAGGGCCGAAACAGCTTCTTGGATTCGCTTGAACGTTCCTGCTCGCAGGGCGTCCTGGCTGGCTGCTGTTCCCAGCGGTATGTACGCTACCGCGAGGCTGCGAGGATCGCCGTGAAATGGATCGGATCGGGCGCCGGCGGCAATTGTCGAGGCTGCAACGCTCGCAGCAATTGAGAGGAGCACAGAAACAGCGACCTGAAGTGCAATCGCGTTTGCGCGTCCCCGCCAGCTCGCGATGATCATGCGGTTCGCAAGACTGTTGACTCGGCCTTGAACGTCGCGGCGCGTGATCCACATCGCCGGGAGCAGCCCAGACACCACGATGCAGACAATGACCATACCCATCGCGGTCATCAACACTGCCGGTTCGAGCCGCCACGTCAGCGCGAATCCCGGCTCCACAGCGCTCATGATTGGAGTAACTTGCGAACGAAGCACCGCGAGGATGAGGCTCGCTAGGCCGATTCCTAATGCGCCTCCAACGAGAATAATGGGAACGACGCACCACAACTGGTGCACGATGATGCGGCTGCGCGTTGCTCCTAGTGCCGTACGGACAACGATATCGGCAGCACGGTCAATGCTCCTCGAGACGATCAAGCTCGCCAACGTGGCGCAGCTCAAGGTCAGGAGAAGCGCGGGCAAGACGAGAAGCGAGTAAGCGGCCGCAGTGAGCTGCGATGGACGGAGAGTGACGCTTAGTGACTGGACCGTCCACTTGGTACCGGTGGACGATCCATCTCCTCGACCAGCTTGCCTCTCAGATGCCAGTTGAGTGCGCACCGAGTTGAGTTGCGCTTCAGCTTGGTTCGCCGTGGCTGTGGGGGCTAGCCGTCCAAGGACCTCTACGAACAGGGGCCCCTTCTTCAAACGGCCCGCTGGCTGCAATGCCATCCAAACTTGACTGGGCTGGCTCGAGCGTGACGCCCCGAGAAACGTGCGTGGCGCTATCCCGACCACGGTGAAGTCGAGTCCCCCAATCTGTACGCGCCTCCCGACGATCGCTCGGTCGGAATGAAATGATCCCTGCCAGAGAGCATTGGAGACCACGATGACCCTTTCGGCATCTGGTCGATCATCCTCGGAGGACAGCAATCGGCCCGCTTGCGGCTGTACACCCAGGAGGCTGAAATAGTTTCCGGAAACAGCCTCGATCGGACTATAGACAGGATCGAAGTCGCCGACGATTACGCCGGACAGCGTTGTCCAGGCCGCCAAGTTGGTCAAGCAGGACTGACGTCGCCGGAGCTCGGTGAGATCGGGGATGCTGAACCAGATCGGACTGGCGGGTGTGCCGTTTCGTACAAGAACAACGGTTCGATCGCCGTCCGCTATCGCCAGTGTCCGCCAGAACTCGGCATAAATTCCGGAGTACGCAGCGGTCGACACGCCGACGCCTAAAGCGACTGCAAACGCAGCAAAGAGACAGAATGCCGGACTCGTGCGGCAGGTTCGCGTCGCCACCGGGACCCCCCGGTTATTGGCTTCTAACTTGCGGCTCGTCGCCTTTCCCCTACGCGTCCACGCGACCGGCGTCGCCCGTCAAAACGGGCGACGCCGTGATCGCACCTTCAGGAGAGGTGGTTTCCGGTGGAACGCCCAGGCACCAACGCACTCTGGGCTACCGACCGCCTTTGGCGAGATCCACTAGTCTTCTCTCCTCTTGCAAAGTCGGGACTCCCTGTTGAGAGCCCACCACAACGCTCCGCCCATCAACCATTAGTATGGTGGGCACGACGGTGATGTTGAGGTCGTGGACCATTCCAGGAGAGAGCGTACGGATCGAATGGAGGCCAGGCAGAGGTTCCCATGACGACCCGACCGAAAAAACGAGAAGCTCAGCGTCGGCTCTTTCAGTCACTGCGGTTTGTAGCATCCGTAAGAACGGGGCTGACTTCTCACAGGCGCCGCAACTGTCGCGACCGAACAAGAGTACGTTGAACGCCCTTCCATGGAGTAACGGCTTCAGCCCAGGAATAGACTCACCTGCAGCGAAGTGATGGTGGGCTGGGCGGACTGCTGTCGCGAGGCTCACCGCAGAACCGGCAGCAAAGAGCGCTGCCATCGCCACGCAACACCAAATCAGAATCAATTTCAGTATCATGGCGCCTCCACCTGCCGCAGCCGGTCGGTCGACCTAGACCGGAAGTTTACGGATTCGGCACACAGAGGCCGTAGCAATCTCCCCACTGGAACCAACCGATATAGCAATTTCCCGGATCAATTTCGCATTCGACGTTTGCGCTGCAATACGTTCCGCTGCCGCAGGGGTCTCTCTCCTGAATACAAGTGCACTTGCCCGAGGCCATCGCGACAACGTGGCTACGTAACCATGCTGCAGGGCGCGCGAGACTCGCCAGCACCGAATGATCCGCAGCAGGCGAGATCATCAATTCGCGCTGCTCCTCGGGCGTGAAGTGCTGTGCAATTGCCTTGAGCAAACGAGCGTTTTGATCCCTGAAGGATCGAGGATTCGCGAAGAAAGCCTCGGAAAGCATCCGCCGAGCCTGATCGAGGATCGATCGCTGGTCGTCGTTCAGCGCCGGATGCTCCGCGTCAAATCGAGAGAGTTCTTCGGCCCACCACTGAGACTGTTCTCGGTGAGTCAGCCGCGCAAACAGCGCGCGTTGTTCGCTACCACTGAGGAGTGATATCTGTCTGACTTGCTGGTGTACCTGTCCTTCGGTCAGTCGCGCTGCCCAGCTGGCTGCTGAAGCCTGAGCGGTTGGCAACAGATCTAGGAGCGTCAGCGACAGGACAGGCACGGTCAGAAACGTCAGGACCGTCAAGCACCAAGCCCAGCGTTGCGTGGACTGCCTCATAGAACACCTCCCCAAATGGACTGCGAATTGCTCTGGAGAACACGGCTGTGAACCGAGTTCCTATGTCGAACGCGAATACTGTTCGGGGAGCGAGGATGAGAATGGCTGGTACTCAGTGTCGTTGTCAAGGCATTTTCGCGCGACGCGCATGCGGGGGACTGCCGACTTGATTCGAATCGGGCCGGGATACCTTTCGGAGCCCCTCACGGGCTAACTCGCGGAGGCCCACCAGCCCGGTCCGTTCGCCCAACTCTCTCCTGGCCCCTTTTTCGGCCAGCGATCGGAGTGAGCGGCCGAGGATTGCGCGCTCTTGCGGCGGGGGATGGCGCCGTCGAGGTGTGCCGGTAGGTGTGCCGCTCACGGTCGAGGAACCGTGTCATTCCGTGCTGCTGTGTGACTAGCACTGTCGGTCGACCTTGGGCATTTGCTCAGCAAAGTCGGCAACTCGCGAGCGGCGTGGATCTATTTCTTTTGCCTGTCACGCCGGAGGTCGCGAGTTCGAGTCTCGTCGGCCCCGCCATTAACCCAAGGCTCCGCAACGATCTGCGGGGCCTTTCTTTTTTCCATCGACGTCTTTCGGCTCGTGTGCCGGTCGGTGTGCCAGAAACCCGACCAGAATGAGCTGCGAGGCACGGCCGGCGTCAGCTGCGGCCCCGCAGCGCGGCCTTGACGATCGCGTTTCGCCGAGGCTCGTAACAGCCCCCGCATCACGTTGATCCGCGCGCAGCGTGGCCTGCCATTGCGTGCGCTCCCGATGCAGGGCCTGCAGGGTTTGCTGTTCGACCCCCAGTCGTGGGCGGTCCCGCACCCCTCCATGACGACCTCCGTGCCCGCCTCGAGCGCGTCGATGAACCGCTCCATTTGCCGGCGCGTCAGCCGTTTGCGCTCGATGATGCGCCCCGCTCGATCGGTCTCGCCGCAGCTCGTGGCCGACCAGGGTCCGATTGAAGTCAACGGGTTTTGTCGCATGCTCGCGCGCGATGCGAGCGTGGTGGAGTTGTGAGGCCGCCGGCGGTACGATTGTGTCGTGCGACCACTTCGGTACTCCATCAACGTCACGCTGGACGGGTGCTGCGACCATCGTGTCATCATCGCGGACGAAGAGCTGCATCGTCGCGCGGCTGAGAACATCGCCCGGGCCGATGCCCTCCTCTTTGGCCGGGTGACGTACGAAATGATGGAGGCAGCGTGGCGGGCGCCCGCGCGGACAGGAGTGAGGCCCGATTGGATGGCACCCTGGATGGAACCCTTCGCCCGGACGATCGACGCCGCAAAGAATTACGTCGTGTCGAGCACTCTGGATCGGGTCGATTGGAACGCCGAGCTCGTCCGTGGGGATCTGGGCAGGGCCGTTCAGCAGCTCAAACGGGAGCCTGGCAACGGACTGTTCGTCGGAGGTGTGAAGCTCCCGCTGGCGCTGACGGAGCTGGGACTGATCGATGAGTACGAGCTCGTGGTGCATCCCAGGCTCGCGGGCCACGGGCCGACGTTGTTCGCCGGGCTCTCGAAGCGCGTCGACTTGAAGCTCATGGGCCGGGTGGAGTTCGGCTCGGGGGCGGTGGCGATGCGCTATGAGCCGAGGCCGCTGTCCGCATGACCATGCGCGCCACCCTTGGCATCACCGGTGCCGTTCTCCTGACGCTGACGAATTCAATGTCCGGCGCCGCGCGGCTCGCTGAGCAAGCGGCGCCAGCGCGCGAAGGGCGCGTGGCGATCGGCGGCGCCTCGCTCTACGTCCGCGACGTCGGCACCGGGCCGGGCGTCATCGTCCTGCACGGCGGACCGGACTTCGATCACGCGTATCTGCTGCCGGATCTCGATCGCCTCGCGGACGCGTACCGTCTGATCTACTACGACCAGCGCGGCCGCGGAAAATCCGCCGACGGCGTGCGGCCGGAGGACGTCTCCCTCGCGTCCGACATCGACGACATCAACGCCGTGCGGCAGCACTTTCAGCTGGAGTCGGCGTCGTTGCTCGGACACTCCTGGGGGACCGTCCTCGCGCTCGAATACGCGCTCCGCTACCCCGCGCATGTCTCGCGTCTCGTGCTCATGAATCCCGCTCCAGCGTCTGCGAGCGACGTCACGGTGTTGCGGACGGCGTACGCCGCGCAGCTCGGTCCCGACATGGATCGACAGCGCGAGATTCTGAGCAGCGCCGCCTACAAAGGCGGCGACCCGGAAGCGGTCGCGGCGCGCTATCGCATTCACTTCAAGTTCGCCCTAGCGCGCCCGGCCGACTACGAAAAGCTGATGACGACGATGCGGGCAGCGTTCATCAGCCAGGGCAGCGAAGGCATCCTGAAAGCCCGGGCGATCGAGGACCGGTTGATGGCCGACAGCTGGAACGTGCCCGGGTACGATCTGCTGCCGCGATTGCGGAACCTGAAGATTCCGACGCTGGTGATCGCCGGGGATCGCGACTTCATCCCGATCGAAATCGCCCGGCACATCGCGACCGCGCTGCCGGACGCCCGGCTGGTGACGCTCAAGGGCTGCGGTCACTTTTCCTATCTCGAGTGTCCGGACGACCTGCGCCGCGCGATTCGCGATTTCATGGCGGCCCATCCCTGAGGGGCCGGAGCGGCGACCGGCAGAGTACACTCAGCCGGGATGTCCGACGACCGCCCCTCGCGATCGGCTACCGCGCGACGCGCCGCCGGCGCGCCGCGGCGGCGGCACCCAGTCCTGTAAGCAGTAGCGTCATCGTGGCCGGCTCCGGCACGGCAGTGTAGCGGAACTGCGTGATGTCGCCGCTGGCACTGAAATCGCCGGCGATGGCACCCAATGGGCCGCCGACGCTTGCAATCGAGCCGAACCCGCCGCCGTAATCGTCGTCGTCCCAGAAGCTGTGCACGACGCCGAAGATGCCGGACACGCGAAAGTCCAGAAGCAGCCGTCCCTGCAGCGGGTCGTAGAAAAACGGAGTTTGCAGGGTGACCACCAGGTCAAACGGACACGGCGCCGGGCCGGCGCAGCCGGGGCTGACCATCGTCACCGGCCCGTGGTACACGAGCGTGTTATCAGGTCCCACGTTGTCAGCAAAGGTCTCCGACATGAGCGCCGAGGCGCCGCCGTTCAGGTTCGGAAACCGGGGCGACGTCGACATGTACAGGTCAACGTTCGCGAAGGTGGCGTCGAAGACGCCGGTGCCCGGAGCCACGCGCCAGGCAAATTGGTCGATCAGGATCGGCGACCCGATCGGGAGAAACTGGCCGCCGCCATAAAGTTCCTGGAACCGAGTATCCGGTTCCGCGCCGGGGCCGACAGAATCGGTGCCGTTGCCGGCAGTTGATGCCCGGTTGTTGGGCACTACGACAAACGAGCTCGCCAGCGCCGGCGCGCCGACTGAGACGAATGCGAGGAGGAGGACCAGTCTGTGAAGGCGCATGGTTCGCCCGTCTTCTGCAAACGGGTGACCAGCGTCACCCGTTCGGCCTATGCCCAATACGCGTGGAATGAAGACGATTTGTCAGCCGGACGGGTGACATTGGTCGGCGGTGTTGAAGGCCCGCTGTCGGCGGCACCGCGCGCTGCCGAACCCCAAGGTTTGCAGGAGCGTACGACGACGGTTCATGGCCTCCCATCCCTGAGGGGCCGGAGCGGCGACCGGCAGAGTACACTCAGCCGGGATGTCCGACGACCGCCCCTCGCGAGCCGTCCGGCAGGTGGTCGATCCGGCCGATCGAGTCGCCGAAGTGCTCTTCGGTCTCATCATGGTCCTCACGTTCACGGGCTCGCTCGGTGTGGCGGGCGCCGGGCGCGAGGAAGTGCGCACGATGTTGCTCGGCGCGCTCGGCTGCAATCTGGCCTGGGGCATCATCGACGGCCTGCTCTACCTGATGGGCGACCTCGCGCACCGCAGTCGCGCCGTGGCCGCGCTCAGAGCCGTGCGCCGGGCGTCGGACCCACGCGCTGCGCACCAGCGAATCGCGGAGTGGTTGCCGGTGCCGGTGGCGGCGGTTCTCGAGCCCGCAGAGATCGAGACCTTACGCCAACGCCTGACGCGCCTGCCGGACGTGACCCCGCGGGCCCTTCGCGGGGCAGACTGGCGCGGGGCGCTGGCCCTGTGCCTGCTCGTCTTTCTATCGACATTGCCCGTGGCGGTGCCGTTCATGCTGATTCGCGACGCGAGGCTCGCGTTGCGCGTGTCGAATGGCGTCGCGGTCGCCATGCTCTTCATCTGCGGCATCGCCTACGGCCGGCTGGTCGGCCGGGCGCCGTGGGTGTTCGGCGTGATCACCGTGGCCGTCGGCCTCATTCTCGTCGCGCTCACGATGGCGCTGGGGGGCTGACGTGCTGCCGTGGACGCTTCTGCTCGCCGCGCTCGCGCAGCCCGCGCCGGCGCCCGCGCCTCCGCCCTGGCACGTGTCGGCGGAGGTCTACACGTACGTGGTTCCCGACGACACCAACTACGCCCAGCCGACGGTGACGGCCGACCGCGGCCGGCTGCGCCTCGAGGGCCGCTTCAACTACGAGGCACGCGACACCGGTTCGGCGTGGCTGG
>Ga0335084_10005397_pt1 | contig 12643 bp, 13 predicted proteins | sample Lox_Sample_44_FD_206721 | JGI IMG/M metagenome (GOLD analysis project Ga0335084, IMG submission 206721) | Soil microbial communities from Loxahatchee National Wildlife Refuge, Florida, United States - Lox_Sample_4.4 | ecosystem: Environmental > Terrestrial > Soil > Wetlands | place: USA... | reverse complement strand
CGCGGGGGCGGGAGGCCGCATCCGCGCGGGACGAGAGCGTGCAGCCCACCAGGAGCAGGCCGTCCATGAGCAGGCCGAGCACCGAGTGGTTGGCCGCCGAGGGAAGGTCCAGCGAGAGCAGGATTCCGTGCGCCAGCGCGAAGGCGGCCACCGCCCAGAGACGCTCGGGGAAGAGGAAAAGCAGGAGGACGAACGGGTAGAGCGGCAACCCCGCCAGCGGCCGGGCCTCCAGGTGGTGGAGCGAGGCCGCCGCGGCCCAGAGCAGGGAGAAGAGACCGAGGGGGCTCTTCGCGCGCATCCTCCGGCTCCCGGAAGGTTCAGAGACGCCGCTTGAGCACGGGAGTGGGCGGGTCGAGGATGGCCCCTCCTTGGCAGCAGGAAGGGGTATGCACCATCTGCTGCGCGTGTCCCCAGGCGCCGCGCGCCGCCTCGATCAGCTTCAGCGAGGCCACCCGCACCACCGCGTCGCTGCGCACCCAGCGCAGGGCCAGTTCGCCGGTGTGCTCGTCCGTCCGCACCACCTCGGCGCGCCCCAGGTCGTGGGGGAAGGGCGCCTGGTGGCCCATGATGCGCAGCTCCACCTGGGACCCCGCCCGCAGCGGCACGGCCCCCAGGCGGGGGGCGGCGGCGCCCAGCACCCGGGCCCCGCCCATGCTCACGTCGGTCATCCGCGCCAGGAAGGCGTGACGCCCCTGTCTCACCTCCACCAGCAGGTCGCAGCTGACGCGCTGGTGCTGGCGCAGGGCCAGGGCGGCCGAGCCGCGCTCCAGCCGCTTGGCCAGCTTGGCGTCGGGGAACTCGATCCAGGCGCCCATCTGGCCGCCCTCGCCGTTCACCCTTCCCAGCACCGACCCCCGCAGCGTGCTCACCTGCTCGCTGCTGGCGACGGAGAACTCCACCACCACCCGGTCGCCGCCGGTCAGGCGCGCCGCCGGCTCGCGGAAGAAGAACATCGTCCGCCCCTCGACCACGTGGAGATGCTTCTGGAGTTGTGCCAGCTCACCGAATCGGGCCCGGAGAAGCGTCGCCGGCTTTTCCACGCCCCCGAGCGTACGGCGGGTGCGGCGCCAGTTCAACGGGGCGGAACAGGCACCAGTTCCGCGTAGCGGAACCACCTAGAAGACGCGGCCGGCGAGGTCGGCGTGAGGGGCGGCCAGGATCTCCGCCCCCGCCACGAGGCCCGCGCCCGCCGCCTGGGTGGCCGCGAGCACGGCCGCCTCCACCGAGTGCAGATCGCCCCGCACCACGAACCAGCCCTTCCCCCCGATCCCCCGCGCCAGGTGCAGGAGCTGGAGGCGGACCGCGGCCGCCTTGCAGGCGGCGTCGGCGGCCCGCAGCGCGGCGGCCACCGAGACCAGCTCGACGATCCCCGCCGGTTCGGTCTTCCGCTCGTGGGTGAACCCGCGCGCCCCGGCGCGGACCGCGGGGAGGACCTGCGCGTGCGCCTGGGGCAAGAGCAGCTTGTCCAGCAGCAGGTCCCCGGCGCTGGCCGCGCCCGCGTCCATCGACTCCTGCACCTCCGCCACCCCGCCGGCGAAGAGCACCAGGTACTTGCCCGGGCTGACGGGGGCGCATTCCAGGAGATCCACCGGGGCCCGCTTGGCGACGGCGTCCGCCACGATCGCGCCGCGCGCGAGCGACGACACCTCCAGCAGCGCCAGGGCTTCAGACAATGCGGAACTTGTCCTTGAGCGTGCAGCGCCGCTCGCGGGTGAAGGTGCGCGCCGTGGTCAGGCCGTCGCCCGACGACCCGGCGATGGTCCAGGCCGTGTAGCCTTCGCCGCCCACTCCCAGCCCGGCGTAGGAGGGGGCGTTCTTCACGAACAGGGAGGTGTTCACCGCCCGGGCCATCTCGTGCAGGTTGTCGATGCTGCGCGAGTGCATCACCGCGGTGTGGAAGAACCCGTGCTCCGCCCGCACCGCCTCGCGGATGGCGGTCCCCACGTCCGGGACCCGCACCATGGGGAGCACCGGCATGAGCATCTCCAGCTGCACGAAGGGGTGCGCCGCCTCCACCTCCGCGAGGAGCAGCGGCGGATCGCCCTCCACCCGGATGCCCGCCGCCTCCGCGATCCGGCGCGCGTCCTTGCCGATGAAGTCGCGGTTCACCTGGCCTTCGGCGGCCACCACCGTCTTCTCCAGCCGGGAGAGCGCCGCCCCTTCCACCGGGAAGGCCCCGTTGCGCAGCATCTCCTGCCTGAGCGCATCGGCGATGGAGCGGACCGCGAACAGCTCCTTCTCCACGATGCAGATGATGTTGTTGTCCATGGCCGCGCCCAGCACCACGTCGCGGCCCGCCTGGGCCAGGTCCGCGGTCTCGTCCACCACCACCGGCGGGTTCCCCGGCCCGGCGCAGATGGCCCGCTTCCCGCAGCGCATGGCCTCCTTCACCACCGCCCCGCCGCCGGTCACCACCACCACCTGGATGCCCGGGTGGCGCATCAGCGCCTGGGCGCTCTCGATGGTGGGCTCGGCCAGGCAGGCGATCAGGTCCTTCGGGCCCCCGTTGGCGGCGATGGCCTCGTTCATCCAGCCGATCACCGCCCGCGAGACCTGCTTCGCCGCCGGGTGGACGTTGAACACCACGCTGTTGCCCGCGGCGATCATCCCGATGGCGTTGTTGATGATGGTCTCGGTGGGGTTGGTGGAGGGGGTGACCGAGAGCAGGGTCCCGAAGGGCGCCCTTTCCTGCAACGTCAGGCCGTCGTCGCCGCTGAAGGCCTGCGTCTCCAGGATCTCCAGCCCGGGCGTCTTCTCGATGGCCACCCGGTTCTTGACGATCTTGTGCGCGACCCGGCCCAGCCCGGTCTCCGCCACCGCCGCGCGGGCGATTTCCTCCAGGTGGTCGAGGCAGGCGCGGCGCAGGGCCCCGATGCAGGCCGAGCGCGTCTCCAGGGGCAATTCCTTCCAGCGGAGGAACGCCTCGTTCGCCGCCGCCACCGCCCGGTCGGGCTCCTCGAAGACCCCCGGGCCGGGCCCGCGCAGGTGGGCCGGGGCCGGGGGCGGACGCGCCTCCCCCGCGCGCAGCCTCTCCACCACCTTGTCCACCAGCCGCTCGATCTGGTCGGGAGGGAGCATCTACTTGCTGTAGGTCCTTCGGCCTTCGAGCTCGATGGAGTCGACGATGGCCATGATGGTGGCGTCGACCGGCCGGTCCCTGGTCACCCGCGTCTGCCGGGCCGACGAGCCGCTGGCGTAGAGCACCACCTCGCCCACGCCCGCTCCCACGGCGTCGATGGCCACCACCAAGGGGCCGGTGGCCTTTCCCTCCACGTCCGCGCCGCGCACCAGGAGGAGCTTGAGGCCCTCCAGCTCCTGCTCCTTGTTGGTCGAGACCACCGTGCCGACCACCCGCCCCAGCAGCATCCGCGGGCCCCGGGGCTAGCGCTTCCCGCCGGAGGCCGGAGCCGCGCTCTCGCCCAGCTCGCGGCGCGCCTCGTCGCTGCGCCCCAGGGGAAGGGCGACGTCGATGTTCGCGTGCGGCCGGGGAATGACGTGGACGCTCACCAGCTGGCCCACCCGCTCGGCGCCCCGGGCCCCCGCCTCGGTGGCCGCCTTCACCGCCGCCACGTCGCCGCGGACGATGGCGGTGACGTAGCCGCCCCCGATCTTCTCGTAGCCGACCAGCTCCACCTTGGCGGCCTTCACCATCGCGTCGGCGGCCTCGACCATCCCCACGAAGCCCTTGGTCTCGATCATCCCCAGCGCGTCAGCCATGCACTCTCCCGCTCGGAAGGCTGGAGCGGCGATAGCACGGCTGGCGCAAGAGATTCAATCGTCCTACATGCGATAGCCGAGCAGCGCCTCGACGGTGAAGGCGAAGTCGGTCGAGCTGCCGGAGAACGTGTAGAACTGCGGGCCGAACTTCGCCTGCAGGCCGAGGAGGAGGTTCGTGTCCGCCTTGTACTCCGCGGCCGCCCCGAACATGGGGGCGATCTCGAAGTACTGGGTGTGCGTCCAGGTCACCGCCATGCTCAGGTCGGCGGAAAGCGCCAGCCGCAATTCGGGGCTGGCCTGGATGCCCAGCACTCCGCCCACCGGGAAGCGGGTGAGGAAGTCGGTCTGGCTGTTCTGCGTGTAGATCCGCACGCTGGGGTCGATCCCCACGCCGATGGAGACGCGGTCGGTGCGGTTCACCACCAGCCGCAGGGGGACGGCGAAGCCGGCTCCGAAGGCCGAGTCGGTGGTGTTCTCCCGGGCGAAGAGCAGGTCGAACTTGATCCCCACGTCGCTGCGGTCGGAGAGCCCGTGCAGGTAGGCGAAGCTGGCCCCCGGCCAGCCGAGCTGGAGGGCGATGGCGTCGCGATCCGGGCTCACCGTCTCGCCCGTGGCCACCGACCAGTGCCCGGGCGCGCCGGCGGGCTGGGCGAAGGCGGCGGGAGCGAGGGCGAGGAGCAGGGCAAGGAAGAGCGCGCGGGAGCGCGTCATGCGGATCCTCCAGGAAGGTTCTTGCCGCCCACCGCCTCCAGCGCCGCGGTGGCGGCGGCGGCCGCGCTGTCGATCTGCGACTCGTCGCCGGCCATGTACAGCCGCCCGAAGGCGCCGAAGGGGGTGACGTCGATCAGCCGCACGTCGGCGGCCTTCTCCGCCTCGTTCGCCGCCAGCACCGCGTAGGCGGCGGGCTCGGTCTCCAGGATGAAGAGGGAACGGCCCGGCTCGATCATCGAGCCGAAGCGGATCTTGTCGATGATCATGGCGTGCATGGGCTCGATGGCCCGGATGACGGTGTTGGAGACCACCTTGGGCTTCGCCCGGTCCTCCTCCTTCGCCCCCAGGTGGCGGAGGATGGCGTCCCCCGCCGAGCGCACCTCGCCCTTGTCCTCGTGGTGCACCTCCAGCATCCCGAAGGCGCGCTCCACCACCAGGGTGGCGGGGTGCACGGAGGTGTTCTTCAGGGCGGCGTCGATCACCCGGTGGATGGCCATGCCCGGGGAGATCTCGATGAAGAGCGAGGCCACGTAGGGCACCGGAAAGTAGCCCCGGCAGGTGGTGCAGATGTGGGCCGCAAGCTGCGGCTGGAGGGAATCGAGGAACACGTAGGCACGGAGCTGGCTCTGGGACATGGGCAGCGCGCGCCCCGGTTAGCACGTCGCGATCAGGTGGGCAATGCGTTGTTGCGTTCCCAGAGTCTCCCGCTACAGTGCGCAGGCTCATGTCCGCCCTCCGATCCAGCGCGCGCACCGACATCGGGCGCAAGCGAAAGCGCAACGAGGATTCCTGGCTGGCCGACGACGAGCTGGGCCTCTACATCGTCGCCGACGGGATGGGTGGGCATTCCGCCGGCGAGGTGGCGAGCGCGCAAGCCGTGCAGTCGATCCGCGCACAGCTGGTGGAGGGGAAGGCCCTGCTGGAGAGCTTCGCCCGCACGCCCACGGTGGAGGCGCGCGAGCAGGTGGCGCAGCTTCTGGAGCGGGCCATCCTCAAGGCCAGCGCCGACATCTACGCGCTGGCCGGCGCCGATCCCGGCAAGCGGGGGATGGGCACCACGGTGGTGGCCCTCCTGGTGGCGGGAAAGAAGGCGGTGGTGGGCCACGTGGGCGACAGCCGCGTCTACCTCTACCGCAACGGCCGGGCCCACCAGCTCACCGAGGACCACACCTTCCTGCAGGAGCAGATCAAGCGCGGCCTGATCACCCGCGAGCAGGCCGCCTCCAGCGGGGAGAACCGCAACGTCATCACCCGGGCGGTGGGCATCCAGCCGCAGGTGGCGGTGGACACCCTGGTGGCCGACATCCTCCCCGGCGATCTCTTCGTCCTCTGCTCGGACGGGCTGCACGGCTACCTGGCCGACGAGGAGGTCTCGCAGGTGCTGGGGAAGGACCGCAGCCGCCTCCCCGAGCTGCTGGTCGACCTGGCGCTGGCGCGCGGCGGCAAGGACAACGTCACCGTGGTCTGCGTCTCGGCGGAGAGCGGCGCCGAGGCGGGCGAGGCCGCCGAGGTGGAGGGCAAGACCGAGATCCTCCGCCGCATCCCCCTCTTCCAGCACATGACCTACAAGGAGCTGCTCTCCGTCCTGGGCATCGCCCAGGGGCGGCAGTTCGCCAAGGGCCAGCACATCATCAACGAGGGCGAGGGCGGCAACGAGATGTTCATCCTCTTCCGGGGGAGGGTGGACGTGCTCAAGAGCGGCCACCGCATCGCCCAGCTCAGCGGCGGCGGGCACTTCGGGGAGATGGGCCTGGTGGACCGCGGGCCGCGCAGCGCCACCGTGCTGGCGGCGGAGGACACCTCGGCGGTTTCCATCGACCGCGACAGCCTGCTCAAGCTGATGCGGCGCGAGCCGCTCCTGGCGGTCAAGCTGCTCTGGAGCTTCGTGCAGGTCCTGAGCGAGCGGCTGCGCAGCACCAACGAGGCGTTCACCGCCGTGAAGGTGGAGCTCGACGAGCTGCGCAATCCCCCGCAGCCGGGGCCCCAGACCTACGACGGAAAATGAACGCGCGCCGCCTTCCGCTTCTCCTCCTGCTGGCCGCCGGATGTCCCAAGCCGCAGGTGGCGGCCGGGCCTCCTCCCGATCCGGGCGCGCTCTACATCCAGGCGAAGAAGGCGCACGCCGCCCCGCTCACGCTCTCCTGCGACGCCAAGGCGTTCGTGGAGGCGCCGGAGAACGGCGGGCGGTACGCGCTGCACGTCTCCGTGAAGCGGCCGGCCTCCCTGCGCATCGAGGCGATCACGCCCATGGGCGACCCGGCCGCGGTGCTGGTGGCCGACCAGGGCCGCTTCGCCCTGCTCGATCTGCGCAACAACGTCTTCTACCGGGGGCCGGCCACCCCGGAGAACCTGAGCCGCCTGATCCCCGCGCCGCTGCGCGACGACGAGCTGGTCTCCCTGATCACCGGCGACCTGCCCGAGCTTCCCGATTCCCGGCCGGAGAGCGCCGCGCGGGAGGGGGACGGCTACCGGCTGGTGCTCGCCTCCCCGCGCCTGCGTCAGGAGGTGGTCCTGGGCGGCGACCTGCGCCTCCTGGAGGTGCGCCGGCTCGACGCGCAGCGCAATCTCTTCTGGTCGGTGGGGCTGGACGAGCACGACGACTCGAGCGGTGCGCAGCTGCCCCGGCTGCTCCACCTGGAGGCGCCTCCGGGCCGCATCAAGGTCGACCTGCGCCTGCGCAACGTGGTCGCCGGAAAGCCGCCTCCCTCCGGCGCATTCCTCCTCGGCGCGCCCGAAGGCATGCGCGTCGAAGAGGTCCAATGACGGGTAAATACAAGAATTTGCTGCTACCTCTCGCGTTCCACTAGGATGCGGGCATGCGGATCAAGATCGGCGACCTGCTGGTCAAGGCAGGCGTGATCACTGAGCTTCAGCTCAAGGCCGCCCTGGCGGAGCAGCAGCAGTGGGGCGGAAAGCTCGGGGACATCCTCGTCCGCATGGAGTTCCTCACCGAGGAGGTCCTGGTCCGGGCGCTCTCCAAGCAGACCGGCATCGCCCGCGCCGACCTCACCGGCGAGGGCGACAAGGGAGCGCTCTCGGTGGTCTCCGCCGACACCGCCGAGGAGTTCGGGCTGGTCCCGGTGGGGCTCAAGGACCAGGGCCGGACCCTGGTGGTGGCGATGAGCGATCCGCTGAACATCAGCGCCACCGATCACCTGGTCTCCATGACCGGCGGGCGGAAGATCGAGACCCAGCTCGCCGGGGCGAGCGCCATCCGCAATGCCATCTCCCGCTGGTACCGCGGCGAGGAGCTCCTGGGCGACACCCAGCAGTCCGGGCGGATGAAGATCATCAACAACGCCGGCGACCCGGTGATCGGCTTCGACACCCGCAACCTCTCCAAGGCGGCCGCCCCGGCCAAGGCGGCGGCGAGGCCGCAGCAGGCCACCGCCCCGGCCCGGCAGAGCGCCGTGGAGGTGCTGCGCGGGGTGGAGGAGACGCAGCGCCGCTCGGTGGCGGCGCTGAAGGCGATGGTGGAGCTGCTGATCGAGAAGGGCATCTTTTCCCGGGACGAGTACCTCGCCCGCGTGAAGCGGTGAGAACGGAGACGCATGCCGCCGCGTAAGCGCCTTGGACAGCTGCTCACCGAGCTCAAGGTGATCGACGATCACCAGCTGCAGAGCGCCCTGGGCCACCAGCGGCAGTGGGGCGGCAAGCTGGGCGCCATCCTCGTGCAGAAGGGCTTCTGCGGGGAGGAGCAGCTGGTCTCGGCCCTGGCCCAGCACCTGGGCATGGAGCGGGTGAAGCTCGCCGAGGCGAAGATCGATCCCAAGGCGGTGAAGCTGGTGAGCCGGCAGATCGCCGAGAAGCTGCACGTCTTCCCCTACCAGGTGACGGGCGCCGGGCGCTCCGAGGTGATCTCCATCGCCATGAGCGATCCCACCGATCTCTCCTCGGTGGACCAGCTCGCCTTCCACACCGGCAAGCGCATCAAGCCCATCCTCGCCGCCGACAGCGAGGTGACGAACGCCATCTCCGCCCACTACGGCGCGGCCGAGGAGAAGAAGGAGCCCACCGACAAGGTGGCCCCGCCTGCCGGGGCCGCTCCCGCCGCCCAGCCCGGGTTTCCCAAGCGCATCGAGCCGCAGCCGCCCGCCGGGTTGGCGCCGGCCGCGGCGCGGCCGCCTCCGTTCGCCCCGCCCCCTCCGGCGGCGAAGGCCGAGGAGAGCGCTCCCGCCCCGGCGCAGGCCGCCGCCGCGCAGCAGGCGGTGGATCTGCCCGAGGACGACGGCGGCGACCTGGGGCTGGAGCCGATCGCCGCCCACTCGCAGTTCGGGGACGCGGTGTCCGGCAGCGAGGAAGTGGCCGGAGAAGGCAGCGCGGGCGACACCATGGAAGGGCTGGTCTCCGCGGGCGTCCAGCACGAGGGCGCGGAGGAGGCCCGCTCCGCCGGCGTCCAGGCGGCGGACTGGGGCGAGCCGGGCACTGTCGCGCCACCCGCGGCCGGGGAGGCCTGGTCCGAGCCGGCGCCGGATTCCGGCTGGGGCGCGGCCCCGTCGGCCGAAGCGGGCTGGGGCGCCGCCGAGGCTGCGGCCGGACCCACGGTCCCGGCGCCCGGCGCGGAGGCGGGGCAGGGATGGAGCATGGAGGCCCCCGCCACCAGCGCGGGCTGGTCGGCTCCCTCCGGCGAGCAGGCCTGGGAAGCCTCGGGCGCGCCCGCGGAGGAAGAGGCGCCCAGCGAGGCGCTGCCCACGGATGCGATCCTGGGCGCGGTGCAGGAGCTTGGCGCGGGTGCCGGTGAGGAAGGCTGGGAGGAGCCGGCATCGGCCGCCGCCGGGCAGGCCGAACAGCCCGAGGCTGCTGCATCGCAGCCCCTGGCCGCGGCGCCGGAGCCGGAGGAAGAGCAGCCGCTGCCCGGGGATCTCGACCGCGCTCTCGAGGCGGAGCCGGCTCCGGCTCCGGAGGAGGAGGCACCGCCTCCGGTGGAAGCGCTGCACGAGGCGCCCGCCGATCAGGGCGAAGAAGCGCCGTCCCCGCCGGAAGCCGGGCTGGGTCTGGACGCTCCCGCGGGCCTGAGGCCCGAGCCCGCGGAGGGCGATCGCGAGCGCCCGCCCGAGCTGATGCTCGAGCCTTCGCCCGAGCTGGATCTCGATGCGCCCCGCGACCTGGACCGGGAGGCCGCCTCCGCCGAGCTGGGCATCGAGGCGCTGGCCGAGCGCGCGCTGGAAGCCTCGGCGGAGCCGCACGAGGCCAGGGTGGAGGCGCTGGAAAGCGCTCCCGCACGCGACGGCGACACCGAGCCCATTCCGCCGCCGGCCTTCGCCCCCGCGCCCGAGGAGCACGAGGCGGAGCCGCCCGATGCCTGGGCGGCGAGCGACGATCCGCTGGCCGCCGAGGCCGCTCCCGCCGCCGAGGAGCGGGCGCTCCCGGGCCCCGTCACGGACGAATTCGCCAATCCCCTGCAGGCCGCCACGCCGATGGAGGAACCACCCTCCCTGCCGATGGAGGAGCCGTCCTCCCCGCCGGTGGAGGAGCCGCCCTCCGCGCCCGCGGAGTCGCCGGTTGCGGAGGTGGAGGGCCAGAGCGCGCAAGCGGCGGAGGAGCCCGCGGCGCAGGAGGACGTTCCCGCGCCGGCCACCACGGAGCGTTTCGCAGGCCAGGAGGAGATCGACGAGAGCTGGTCTCCACAGGCCGGTCCCGCGCCGCAGGACAACCGCTGGATCGGCGAGGCGCTGGAAGGGCCCGCGCCGCTCTCGCCCGCCGACCTGGGGACGCTGTCCTCCATCGGGATCGAGCCGACCGACGGCGTGGGGGCGCTGCGGCTGCTCGCCGCCCTGGTGCGGATGCTCAACCGCAGCCAGCTGATCGAGCCCGACGAGCTGCGGGCGGAGATCCGGGAGAGCTGCGCCGCTGCCGCGGCCGCCGCGCAGGACGGCGTGGAAGGGGAAGATTCCCCGTCCGGACCGGCGCCTGAAGGCTCGACTGCCGAAACGTAGGACCGGAGATCACCCCGGTTCCCTTGTCTCGCACCTCGACCCCGCGATTACCTTCCCCTGCACTCGGGCCCACCCCCTCCCTTGGGCCCTCGAGGGCGAGATGGACTTCTCCTTGTCCGGAACCGTCCTGACCAGGGACCTGGTCGCGGCGGATGGCCGGGTGGTAGCGGCGAAAGGCGAGATCGTCGACCTCTCCAGGCTGAAGGATGCGGCCCTGAAGGCGCCGCGCGAGCCGCGCGATCGGCCTCTCTTCGAGACCGGCTGCGCGGAGTCGGTGCTGGAGGCCTTCGAGTCGCCTCCCCTGCAGTTCGTGGTGGGAACCGAGGGCCTGCGGGCGGCGGCCGCCGACGTGCTCTCCAACGTCCGCTTCCCCGAGCCGGTGTGGGACGAGATGGAGGCGTTGAAGCGGGAGGACACGCCCCGCTACCAGCACGCCATCTGGACGGCGGTGGTCTCCGCCCGGCTCTTCCGCACCGCCCTGGGCACCGCTCCCGGGCTGGCGCGGCTGGTGGGCGGCGCCCTGGTGCACGACGTGGGCATGCGCCACGCGGGCGCCCGCCTGCGCTTCAAGCGCGATCACCTCACGGCCTCCGAGGCGCAGACCCTGGAGGATCACCCGCTCCTCGGGGCCCTGCTCCTCGCCAGTGTGCTGGGCGATGCCCCGGCGGTGCACTTCGCGCTGCTGCACCACACGCCGGCAGGCCTCGGCTACCCGCGCGGCACGCAGGGCAAGCCGCCGCTGCGCGGGCTCGACCTGGTTTCGGTGTCCAGCGCCTTCGCCGCCCTGATCGGCCAGCGCACCTACCGGACGCAGGCCTTCAACGCCCGCGGGGCCATCGACCAGCTCCTGGAGGAGTCCGCCGCCGGGCGCTTCGATCCCCGCGCGGTGTACCTCCTCATCCACTGCTTGCGCGGCGGGAACGGGGCTTCGGCGGAGCTGGTGCTCCCTCGCAAGCCCACCGGCTTCCGTCCGCCCGTCAACCACCACGGCGTCGGGCCCGAGACGCGTCTCTCTGCCTGACAGTTCGTGTTAGGTAGATCGGGCGCGCTTCTGGCGCGTCTATGGCGCAGGAACGGACCGACGAGGAGCTGCTGGCCGCTTACCAGCAGGGCGACCCGGGGGCCTTCGAGGCCCTGCTGCGGCGCCACCGCGCCCCGTTGTTCACCTTCCTCTTGCGTATGCTGGGCGACCGGGAAAAGGCGGAGGACCTGGCGCAGGAGACGTTCCTGCGCATCGTCAAGGGCGCGCAGGCCTGGGAGAGGCGCGCCCGCTTCCAGACCTGGCTGTACACCATCGCCCGCAACCTCTGCGTCGACCAGTCGCGGCGAGACCGCTTCCGCCGGGCGGAGAGCCTGGACGCGCAGGGGCCGGAGGGCGATCCGCCGCTCTCCGAATCGGTGCCGGGCAAGGAGATCGACCCGGGGCGCGGGGCGGAGAGCGCGCGCTTGCGGCCCCTCTTGCAGAAGGCGCTCCTGGAGCTTCCCGCGGAGCAGCGCGAGGTCTTCGTCCTCCGCGAGCAGGCGGGGCTGCCGTTCCGCGAGATCGCGGAGACGACCGGAGTGAACGAGAACACGGTGAAGAGCCGCATGCGGTACGCGCTCCTCGGGCTGCGCAAGGCGCTTCTGGCGGCCGGCGTCTCGGAGGAGACGGCGGCGGACGAGCCGGAGAAGGACGCGCGATTGGGGAGGGCATGACACACGCCGAGTCCCAGGAACTGCTCCTCGACCTCGCCTGCGGCGAGCTGGACACCGGGCGCGCGGCGGAGGTGGAGGAGCATCTCGCCGGGTGCGCCGAGTGCCGGGCGGAAAAGGCCGCGCTGGAGGAGGCGCGGCGCCTTTCCGCTCCGCTGCGCGAGCAGGAGGAGCCGCCGGCCGGATTCGACGACCGCATCCTGGAGGCGGCGCGCGCCGAGGCCCGGCTCCAGCACGACGGGAACGTGGGGCAGGTGATCGAGGTGAGCGGGAACGTCCGCCCGCTGGGGTTGGAGGCGGCGCGCATCGACGCGCACGCGCCGGTGAAGGCGCGGCCTTCGCCGAGGGCGCGGCCGAAGTGGATGATCCGCGCCGCCCTGGGCGGATCGGTGGCCGCGGCCGCGGCGCTGACGCTGGCGGTGAGCACCATGCTCGACGCCCGCCGGACGGCGGAGAAGGTCTCGCAGGAGCGCAACGAGGACTACCGCATCCGGGTGCACGCGGCCGCTCCTGACGCGGTGGACTCGGCAATGCACGACGCGGAGGCCAGGCGCGAGGGCGATCGCGCCGGAGCCAAGGAGCAGGCG
>Ga0335084_10005396_pt1 | contig 12643 bp, 13 predicted proteins | sample Lox_Sample_44_FD_206721 | JGI IMG/M metagenome (GOLD analysis project Ga0335084, IMG submission 206721) | Soil microbial communities from Loxahatchee National Wildlife Refuge, Florida, United States - Lox_Sample_4.4 | ecosystem: Environmental > Terrestrial > Soil > Wetlands | place: USA... | reverse complement strand
TTTCGACCATCTTCGGCATTTCGCGGACGCAATCCGTGCACCAGGTCGCCCAGAAATTGACCAGCACCACCTTGCCGCGCAGCTGCGAGGTCGAGAAGCTTTCGCCCGAGAGCGCCGCAAAGCGCACGTCGGGCGCCGGCGATCTGCCGCAGCCGGCAAGGGCGAGCACGCAAAGAAGGGCGATGAGGAGGCGCGTCATGCAGGCGATTGTTGCCGCCATCGTCGGCGCCGTCGTCGCGCCGGCCATAGCCCAGTTGGAGGGCATCAGCAGCCGCGACGCCGTGGCAGCGCTGAAGACGGCGCTGGAGAAGGGCAGCCAGGCGGCGGTCGCCTCGCTCGGCCGCGTGGACGGCTTCCTCGGCAACCCGAAGGTGAAGATCCCGCTGCCCGAGTCGCTCGAGCGCGCCGAGAAGCTGATGCGCCGCGTCGGCATGGGCAAGTACGCCGACGAGCTGGTCGTCACCATGAACCGCGCCGCCGAGACGGCGGTGCCCGAGGCGAAGTCGCTCCTCCTCGACTCGGTGAAGAAGATGAGCGTGCAGGACGCGAAGGGCATCCTCACCGGCGGCGAAACCTCGGCGACCGACTACTTCCGCCGCACGACGCGCGACCAGCTGCACAAGCGCTTCCTGCCGATCGTGCACAAGGCGACGACCAAGGTGAAGCTGACGGAGAAGTACGAGCAATACGCCGACAAGGCGGCGGGCGCCGGGCTGATCAGCCACGAAACCGCCGACCTCGACGGCTACGTCACCGGCAAGGCGCTCGACGGCCTCTATCTCACCATCGCCGAGGAAGAGAAGAAGATCCGCAAGGACCCGCTCGGCACCGGCAGCGCGATCATCAAGAAGGTCTTCGGCTCGATCAAGCTCTAGTGCGCCTTGTCCCAGTTGTCGCCGACGCCGACGTCGACGACGAGCGGGACCTCGAGGGTGTGGACCGACTGCATCAGGCGCTTCACGTTCTCCGTAACGCTGGCCAGCTCGTTCTCCGGCACTTCGAAGACGAGCTCGTCGTGCACCTGCATGATCAGCTTCGTCTGCAGACGGGAAGAATCCAGGAAGTTTTGAACGGCAATCATCGCCAGCTTGATGAGATCGGCGGCGGTGCCCTGCATCGGCGCGTTGATCGCCGCGCGCTCGGCGGCCTGGCGGCGTACCGGCGCGCCGCTCTTGAGTTCCGGCAGCCACAGCCGGCGGCCGAAGACCGTCTCGACATAGCCGGCGTCCTTCGCGCGCTTGCGCGTCTCGTCCATGTAGCGCTTCGCGCCCGGGAAGCGCGCGAAGTAGCGCTCGACGTAGGTTTGCGCCGTGCCGCGGTCGATGCCGAGGTTCTGCGCCACGCCGAAGGACGACATGCCGTAGATCAGGCCGAAGTTGATCACCTTGGCGACGCGGCGATGCTCGGCATCCACTTTGTCGAGAGGAACGCCGAAGACCTCGGCGGCGGTCGCCTTGTGCACGTCCTCGCCCTCGAGGAACGCGCGGCGCAGGTTCTCGTCGCCCGAGAGGTGCGCCATGATGCGCAGCTCGATCTGCGAGTAGTCGGCCGAGACGATCTTCGCTCCCGGCGGCGCGATGAAGCACTCGCGGATGCGACGGCCCGCGGGCGTGCGGATCGGGATGTTCTGCAGGTTGGGATCGTTGGAGGAGAGCCGCCCGGTGACCGCGGTGGTCTGCGAGTAATTGGTGTGCACGCGCCCGGTTTGCGCGTTGATGCTGCGCGGCAGCTTGTCGGTGTAGGTGGACTTGAGCTTGGCGAGCGCGCGATGCTCGAGGATGAGGCGCGGCAGCGGATGGTCGAGCGCGAGCTCGGCGAGCGAGTCCTCGTCGGTCGAGGGCTGCCCCGACGGCGTCTTCTTCTTCACCGGCAGCTTCTGGCGCTCGAAGAGGATCTCCTGGATCTGCTTCGGCGAGCCGAGGTTGAAGGGCTGGCCCGCGGCGGCGTAGGCCTGCTGCTCCTTCTCGAGGATCTCCTTGCCGAGCTCGTGGCTCTGCGCCTCGAGCTTCTGCCGGTCGAGCAGCACGCCGTTACGCTCCATGCGGAAGAGCACCGGCAGCACGGGCATTTCGATCTGCTCGTAGACGAAGCGAAGTTGTTTGTCTTCGAGAATCCTTTTGGAGAGGATCTCGTGCAGCGCGAGCGTGCAATCGGCGGCCTGCGCGGCGTATTGCGTGGCGCGCGCGACGTCGACGGCGGAGAAGGGGATGCGCGAAGCGCCTTTTCCCGCGACCTCCTCCTGCGTGAGCGTCGTCAGGCCGCAGTGGCGCAGCGCCATGCTGGCGAGCTCGTGGCGCTCGTGCACCTCGAAGACGTAGGACTCGAGGATCGTGTCGTGCGCGGCGCCGCCGAGGCGCACGCCGTGGTTCGCGAGCACGTGCAGGGCGAACTTCAGGTCGGCGCCGACCTTGCGCCGCTCGGCGCTCTCCAGCCACGGCTTGAGCAGCGCGAGCGCCTTTTCGCGATCGAGCTGCTCCGGCGCGCCGGGATAGTCGTGCGCGAGCGGCAGGTAAACCGCCTCGTCGTCGCAGGCGAAGGCGAGGCCCGTGAGCCGCGCGTTCATCGGCTCTTCGCTGGTGCAAAGCATCGCCAGCCCCGCGAGCGGGGCCGCCTGCAGCTTCGCGACGAACGCCCGCAGCTCGTCCTCGGTCAGCAGCGTGCGCTGTTTGCGCTGCACCGTGGCGCCTGCGGGCGCCGGGGCAGCGGCCGGCGCGGCCGGCGCGTCGCCTTCCACCTCGCGCAGCCAGCCCTTGAAGCCATAGCGCTCGTACTGCCGCCGCTGGATTTCCCGCTTTGGTTCGAAGACGGACAGCTTCTCGAACGGGAAGGGCAGCGCCACGTCGCGCTTGACGGTGAGCAGCTCGCGCGCCTTGGGCAACCAGTCGAGCGCCTTGCGCAGGTTTTCCCCGCGCGTCCCGGTAATTTCGTTTGAATGCAAGAGCAGATTGTCGAGCGAGCCGTACTGCCGGATCCATTTCGAGGCGAAACCCGGGCCGACTCCGGTGACTCCCGGAACGTTGTCGATCTGGTCGCCCACCAGCGTGAGGTAGTCGACGATGCGCTCGGGCGGGACGCCGAACTTCGCCGTCACGCCGGCGACGTCGAGCTTCTCGTTCGACATGGTGTTGATCCACAGCGTGCGGCTGTCGACGAGCTGGGTGAGGTCCTTGTCGCCGGTCGAGATCACGGTGCGCCAGCCGCGGCGCTTCGCTTCCTCGGCGAGCGTGGCGATGACGTCGTCGGCCTCCACGCCGTCGATGCACAGCACCGGCCAGCCGAGCGCCTCGACCGCCTCGCGCAGCGGCTCGACCTGGCGCGAGAGGTCGTCGGGCATCGCGCTGCGCGTCGCCTTGTAGTCCGGATAGATCACGTCGCGGAAGGTCTTGCCCTTCGCGTCGAACACGCACGCGCGCGCCTGCGCCTTGTAGTCGGCGGCGAGCTTCCGTAGCATGTTGAGCACGCCGTAGATGGCGCCGGTCGGCTCTCCAGTCTTCGGGCTCTTCAGCTCCGGCAGCGCGTGGAACGCGCGGTAAAGATAGGACGAGCCGTCGACCAGCAGCAGCGTCTTTTCAGGATCTCCCGACATGACCAACGCAAAGGTAGTGAAGCCGGCCGGAATTGGCCACGAGATTTCCGCGCGCGAGGCGTGGAAACTGTTCGGCATTATGGCAGAGTTCTTCGACGCGACCGAGAAGCTCGCCAGCATCCGCCCGGCGGTGTCGATGTTCGGCAGCGCGCGCGTGAAAGCGGACTCGCCGTACTACCGCCTCGCCGAGGAAACCGCGCGCCTGCTCTCCGACGCGGGCTTCGCCATCATCTCCGGCGGCGGTCCGGGCGTGATGGAGGCGACCAACAAGGGCGCGTTCCACGGCAACGGCCTCGCCGTCGGGCTCAACATCGACCTGCCGCACGAGCAGCTCTCCAACCAGTACCAGCACATCAGCCTGCGCTTCAAGCATTTCTTCGCGCGCAAGGTGATGTTCGCGAAGCACGCCTCGGCCTTCGTCGTGCTGCCCGGCGGCTTCGGCACGCTCGACGAGCTGTTCGAGGCGCTCACGCTGGTGCAGACCGGCAAGACGCGCCAGATGCCGATCGTTCTGGTGCACGAGCCGTTCTGGCGCGGCCTGCTCGACTGGATGCGCGCGCGCCTCGTCGAGGAGGGCATGATCGACGCGGCCGACGTGGACCTCGTCCAGATCTGCAACGAGCCGCAGCAGGTGGTGGCGGCGATCTTCGCTTTCTACGACAAGCGCGGCTTCGAGCCCTCGCCGGCCGAGCGCGAAGTGATGCTGAACCTGTAGAGTAAAATCGGCGGGAAATGCGCCGCGCCGCTGTCCTGCTCAGCTTCGTTTCTTGCGCCGCGGCCGCGCAGCCGCACAAGCCGCCGCCGCTCGAGCCGGTGCCGCCGGCGCCGCCCGCGGTCGGCGGGCCGCAGGAGCCCGAGGTGCGCATTCCCGTGCAGAAGGGCGACAAGATCGAGACGATCCGCGAGGGCGGGCGCATCGTGATGGTCAAGGTCACGCCGCCCAGCGGCAAGCCGTACTACCTCGTCGACACCACCGGCAACGGCAACTGGATGCGCCGCGACTCGCTCGATGACGGCGTGCGCGTGCCGATGTGGCCGATCTACATCTTCGACTAGCAGCTTGTCGGTTTACACCTCCGTCTCGGAACCGCAGCTCGCCGAGTGGCTGCGCCGCTACTCGGTCGGCACGCTCGCCGCGGCCGAGCCGATCGAGGCCGGCATCGAGAACAGCAACTACTTCGTCACCACCTCGCAGGGGCGCTACGTCCTGACGCTCTTCGAGCGGCTGCCTGCGGCGGAGCTGCCGTTCTACCTCGACCTGATGGCGCACCTCGCGCGCCACGGCATTCCGTGTCCCGCGCCGATCGCCAATCTCTCCGACCAGTACCTCGAGAGCCTCAACGGCAAGCCCGCGGCGCTCGTCACGCGCCTGCCCGGGCGCTCGCTCGAGCGGCCGGGGGAAGGCCACTGCGCCGAGCTCGGCGCGCTGCTCGCCCGCATGCATCTCGCCGCGCGCTCGTACGGCGCCTACCTCGAGAATCCGCGCGGACCGAAGTGGTGGCGCGTCGCGGCGAAGGAGGTGCTGCCCTTCCTGAAAAAAGACCAGGCCGAGCTTCTCGAAAGCGAGCTGCAATTCCAGTCCGGCCAGCGCTTCCCGGACCTGCCGCGCGCCGCGGTGCACGCCGATCTCTTCCGCGACAACGCGCTCTTCGAGCGCGAGCGCATCTCCGGGGTGATCGACTTCTATTTCGCCGGCGTCGACTGCCTGCTCTACGACGTGGCGGTGTGCGTTAACGACTGGTGCCTCGTCGACCCGGCCGAGGACCCGCGCCTCGAGCCGAAGCGCTTGCGCGCGTTGCTCGCCGAGTACCACGCGGTGCGCCCCTTCACCGCGCTCGAGCGCGAGGCCTGGCCGGCGATGCTGCGCGCGGCGGCGCTGCGCTTCTGGCTCTCGCGCCTGCACGACCTGCACCTGCCGCGTCCCGGCATGCTGGTGCACGCGCACGACCCGGAGCACTTCCGGCGCGTGCTCGAGGCGCGCCGGCGCGAAGCCGCGCGCTGGATCGACTGATGCAGGCGCGCATCGTCGCCGCCGGGCGCGGCGCGCGCTGGCTGGCCGAGGGCTGGCGGCTCTTCGCCGCGGCGCCCTTCGCCTGGCTCGGCCTGATCGGCGCCTACTACCTCGCGGTGATGCTCGCTTCGCTGGTTCCCATCCTCGGCTTCGTCGCGGTCGCGGCGACGACGCCGGCGTTCTCGGTCGGCTTCATGGCCATCGCGCGCGCGGCTTCGCGCCGGACGCGTCCCGAGGCGGCGGCGCTCTTCGACGGCTTTCGCCACGCGCTGCGCTCGCAGCTCGCGCTGGGCGCGGTCTATTTCGCGCTGGTCAGCATCATCTTTGCCGTGATCGCCTTCACCGACGACGGCACGCTGCGCTCGCTCGCCGAGGCGAAGCGCGCGCGCGAGGCGGGCGAGGATCTGTCCGGCGCTCTGGCGCCCCTCGCCCTCGCCGGAGCGATGTATGCGCCGGTGATGCTGCTCTTCTGGTTCGCGCCGCTGCTCGTCGCGTGGCACGCCGTGCCGCCCGCGAAGGCGCTCTTCTTCAGCCTGGCGGGCTGCCTGATGAACTGGCGCGCGTTCCTCGTCTACGGCGCGCTGTCCGCGGCGCTCATCGTCGCGGCGCCTTACCTGCTCGTCTCGGTCCTCGTCCTCGTCTCGGGCGGCGGCCTGAATGCGAAGGATCCCGAGGTCCTGCTGCCCTTCATGCTCGTGCTGCTGCCGCCTTTTTACGGCAGCTTCTACGCGAGCTACCGCGATGTGTTTGGCACGCCGGAGGAGGCGTGAGCTGCGACCTTTGTGAGAATGATGGTGGAGCGCTCCTGTGGCGGGACGAATTCTGCCGCGTGGTCCGTCCCGGGGTTGACGGCTACCCGGGATTCGTCCGCGTCGTTCTCAACCGTCACGCGCGCGAGATGACCGAGCTCGCGGCCGCGGAGCGCGAGCGGCTGATGCGCGCGGTTTTCGCCTGCGAGAGCGCGCTGCTCGCTCTCTACCGGCCCGACAAGATCAACCTGGCGAGCTTCGGCAACCAGGTGCCGCACCTGCACTGGCACGTGATCGCGCGCTTTGCCGACGACGCGCATTTCCCCGACCCGATCTGGGCGGCGCGCAACCGCCCCGGTCGAAAGCGGGCGGCGATCGCCGACGCGCTGCTGGCCGAAGAAATCGTCAAACAGCTGAAGACCTAGGCGGCGGCGCGCGCCGCGCCCGGCGGCAGGATGCGCTCGAGCGGGAAGTGCGCGCTGAAGGTCGAGCCGCGGCCGGGCTCGCTCGCGATGCGCAGCACCGCCTGGTGGCGCGTCAGCGCATGCTTGACGATCGCGAGGCCGAGGCCGGTGCCGCCGGTGTCGCGCGAGCGGCCGCTGTCGACGCGATAGAAGCGCTCGGTGAGGCGCGGCAGGTGGCGCGCTTCGATGCCGATGCCGGTATCGGCGACGCTGAAAGTCGCGCCGTCGGCGTCGGCGCGCCAGGCGAGGCGCACCGTCCCGCCGTCGGGCGTATAGCGCACCGCGTTCGAGACCAGGTTCGAGAAGGCGCTGTGCAGCTCGCGCGGGCTGCCGAGCACGCTGGCGTCGGCATCGAGCGAGGCCTCGATGCGGTGCCGCCCGGACGAGAGCGCACGCGCCTCCTCGGCGAGGCGCTCGATGAACGGCCGCAGCTCGATCGGCTGCTCGTCCTCGGCGGGCGTGGCCGATTCGAGCGCGGACAGCTCGAGCAGGTCCTCGATCAGGTGCTGCATGCGGCCCGCCTGCTCGGCCATCAGCGCGAGGAAGCGGCGGCGCTGCGCCGGCGGCACGTCGAAGGACTCGTCCGCCAGCGTCTCGACGAAGCCCGACAGCACGGTCACCGGCGTCTTCAGCTCGTGCGAGACGTTGGCGACGAAGTCGCGCCGCATCGTGTCGAGGCGCTCCTGCGCGGTGACGTCGCGCGAATTGAGCAGCTTCTGCTCCTCGCCGAACTCGATGACGCGCAGCTCGAGCGTCGCCTCGCGCGCCGAGCGCAGCCGCAGCGGCTCGTGGAAGTCGCCGGCGCGCAGGAAGGCGAGGAAGTCGGGCTGGCGGATCAGGTTGATCACCGGCTGGCCGAGGTCGCGGCGCGCGTCGATGCCGAGGTGCTGCGTCGCGGTCGGGTTGGCCCACTCGATGCGGTTTTCGCGGTCGAGGATCACGATGCCGTCGGGCAGCGCGCGGCTCGCGTCGCGGAAGCGCTCGAGCGCGTGCGCGAGGCGCAACTCCTCGGCGTCGCGGCGCTTGAGGTAGCGGTGGACCTCGGCGAGCAGATCCTCCCAGACGCCGCGCCCGCGCGGCAGGCTGTCGAGCGAGGGCTGACGCAGCCACGCGCGCAGCTCGCGCACGTGCAGCTTGTGATAGACGAGCCGGACGCCGAGCACCAGCGCGAGCGCCGCGAGGGCGATGGCGAGCGCCGTCACGCCGGGTTGGCGGAGATGCGGTATCCCGAGCCGCGCAGCGTTTCGATCAGCCGGTCGTGGCCGGTCGGCTCCAGCGCCTTGCGCAGGCGCCGGATGTGCACGTCGACCGTGCGCTCCTCGACGAAGACGTGGTCGCCCCACACCTGGTCGAGCAGCTGCGCGCGCGAATGCACGCGCTCGGCGTGCGTCATGAGGAAGTGCAGCAGCCGGAATTCGGTCGGGCCGAGCGAGAGCGGCCGGCCGCCGCCGAACACGCGCCGCGTCTCGGGCTCGAGGCGCAGCCCGGCGATCTCCACCGGGTCGTCGGTCATCTGCGGCGCGCGCCGGCGCAGCACCGCCTTGATGCGCGCGAGCAGCTCGCGCGGCGAGAAGGGCTTGGTGACGTAGTCGTCGGCGCCCGCCTCGAGGCCGGCGATCTTGTCGGCTTCCTCGCTGCGCGCGGTGAGCAGGATGATCGGGATGCCGCGCGTGCGCTCCTCCTGCCGCAGCTGGCGCGCGAGCGACACGCCCGACATGCCGGGCAGCATCCAGTCGATCAGCAGCAGGTCGGGGAGCGCGTTCTTGACGATGCCGAGCGCGCCTTCCGCGTCGGCGGCGCGGATGACATGATGGCCGGCGTGCTGCAGGTTGGCGGCGATCAGCTCCTGGATCGCCGGCTCGTCCTCGACGACGAGGATGTTGGCGGCCATGGGGCACCCATTCTATGAAGCCCGCGTGACGGTTTTGTTTCAATTTTGCCGGGTATGATGTAAGCGTATGAGTTCAGAGCGTTTTCCAACCGAGATCAAGCTGCACCAGAAGTCCCGCGTGCTTGAGATCGCCTTCGCCGACGGCAGGAGCTTCCGGCTGCCTTACGAGTACCTGCGGGTCTACTCGCCGTCGGCGGAAGTGCGCGGCCACGGCCCCGGGCAGGAGGTGCTGCAGACCGGCAAGCGCGCGGTGGAGATCCGCAATCTCGAGCCCGTCGGTTCGTACGCGGTGCAACCGCAGTTTTCCGACGGGCACGGCACCGGCATCTATTCCTGGGAATACCTGTACGAGCTCGGCGAAAAGCAGGAGCAGTGGTGGGCCGATTACCTCACCAAGCTCGAGAAGGCCGGTGCGAGCCGTGACTGAGAAAACGGATTTCGGCTTTCAGCGGGTTGCGGAGGACGAAAAGGCGCCGCGCGTGCGCGGCGTGTTCGACAGCGTCGCGGAGCGCTACGACCTGATGAACGACCTGATGTCGCTCGGCCTGCATCGCGCGTGGAAGGCGTTCGCCGTCGAAATCGCGCGCCCGCGCCCGGGCGAGCGGATGCTCGACATCGCGGCGGGGAGCGGCGATCTCGCGCGCGCGCTCGCGCGACGCGTTGCGCCGGGCGGCGAGGTATGGCTCACCGACGTCAATCGCCGCATGCTCGAGCGCGGCCGCGACCGGCTGCTCGACGCCGGCGTCAGCGTGCCGACGGTGCAATGCGATGCCGAGCGGCTGCCGTTCGCGGCCGGGAGCTTCGACTGCGTGACGGTCGGCTTCGGGCTGCGCAACATGACGCACAAGCAGTCCGCGCTCGCCGAGATGGCGCGCGTTCTCAAGCGCGGCGGGCGCCTGGTCGTGCTCGAGTTCTCGAAGGTGTGGCAGCCGCTCGAGCGCGCGTACGACTTCTACTCGTTCAAGGTTCTGCCCTGGCTCGGCGAGCGCGTCGCGGGCGACGCCGCGGCGTACCGCTACCTCGCGGAATCGATTCGCATGCATCCGGACCAGGCGGAGCTCGCCGCGATGTTCGAAGCGGCGGGGCTCTCGCAGGTCGAGGTCTTCAACCTCGCCGCGGGCGTCGTCGCGGTCCACCGCGGCGTCAGGATTTGATAGCATCAAATGCTCTGGAGGACATGACGATGAGTCAGTGGATGCTTGCTCTGGGCGCCCTGATTTGCGGCGCGATCCTGGTCGCTGCCGACGCCGATGCGAAGCGCCTGGGCGGCGGCCGCTCGGTCGGCGTGCAGCGCAGCGTGACCGCGCCCCCGGCGTCGACGCCGGCGAAGCCCGCGCAAGCGCAACCCGCGCCCCGGCAGCCGCAGGCCGCTCCGCCGCAGCAAGGCAGCCGGTGGGGCGGCATCCTCGGCGGCCTCGCGATCGGCGGGCTGCTCGGCTATCTCCTCGGGCAGAACGGCATGCTTGGCGGCATGCTCGGCGCGATGCTTCTCGCCGCGGTCATCATCGGCGGCATATTGCTCGTGCGCGCGATGCTGCGGCGAAACGAGCAGCAGTCCGGATCGCAACCTGTGCAGTACGCGTCGGGCCTCGGCGAGGAGCGCGTTTCCCCCGGCGCCATGCCGCCGGCGGGCGCGGGCGCAGCCGCGGCGAGCGCGGCGCCGGCGGGCTTCGACGCGGACGGTTTCCTCCGCGCGGCGAAGATGAACTTCGTCAAGCTGCAGCTCGCCAACGACGCCGGCCAGCTCGACGAGATCCGCGAATTCACGACGAGCGAGATGTTCGACGAGCTGCGGAAGGACGTGCTGTCGCGGCCGTCTTCGCCGCAGCAGACCGACGTCGTCGACCTGAACGCCGATCTGCTCGAGCTCGCCACCGAGAAGAACGCGCACTGGGCAGCCGTGCGCTTCTCCGGCCTGGTGCGCGAGACGCGCGGCACCGAGCCGGTCGGCTTCGAGGAGGTGTGGAACCTCGTCAAGCCGGCCGACGGCTCGAGCGGCTGGCTGCTCGCCGGCATCCAGCAGATGCATTGAGGCCGGCCCTGCCTTCGCTCGAGGCCACCCCCGCGGTGGCCTTTTGTTTTTTCCTCAACCGGCTGCTCGACGCCGAGCCCTGGGCGCGCGCGCGCCTCGCGCCCTTCGCGGGCGACGCGGTCGAGATCCGCGCAAGGCCGCTGCCGGACCTGCGGGTCACGATCACGGCGCAAGGCCGCCTCGAGGCGGGCGGCGGCGAGCCCGCGCTGACGCTCAATGTGCGACCCGAAGCGCTCGTCGCGCTGACGCGCGGCGAGGAGGCGCTGACCCGCGCGATCGACGTCTCGGGCAACGCCCGGCTTGCTTCGGAGGTGATGCTCCTCGCGCGGCAGCTTCGCTGGGACGCCGAGGAAGACCTGTCGCGCGTGGTCGGCGACGTCGCCGCTCACCGCATCGCCGCGACCGTGCGCGGCGTCGCCGCCTGGCACGTCGATGTCGGCCGCCGGCTCGCCGAGGCGCTGGCCGAGCACGCGATGGAAGAGGCCGGCCTTCTCGTGCGGCGCAGCGAGCACGAGTCGCATGCCGCCGCGCTCTCCGCGCTGAGCGACGCGCTGGCGCGGCTCGACAAGCGGCTCGCGCGGCTTGCGTAGGCCGCGGTGAGACGTCTCCTTCGCCTCGCGCGCATCCTCGCCATCGGGCTGCGCTTCGGCCTCTACGACCTCGAGGCGGGGTCGAAGGCGGTGCCGCCGCGGCGCGCGCCGCGCGCGGTGCGGCTGCGCCAGGCGCTGGAGGCGCTCGGGCCGATCTTCGTCAAGTTCGGCCAGATCCTTTCCACGCGGCGCGACCTGCTGCCGCTCGACATCGCCGACGAGCTGGCGAAGCTGCAGGATCAGGTGCCGCCGTTTCCCGCCGAGGCTGCGGTCGCCGAGATCGAACGATCGCTCGGCAAGCCCATCGACGCATTGTTCCTGGATTTCGAGAAGAAACCCGTCGCGAGCGCGTCGATCGCCCAGGTCCACCTCGCGACGCTGCACGACGGGCGCGAAGTCGCGGTCAAGGTGCTGCGCCCGGGCGTCGAGGCGGCGATCGCGCGCGATGTCGCGCTGCTCGAAACCGCGGCCAGTCTCGCCGAGCGCCACCCGGAGGGCCGGCGCCTCAAGCCGCGCGAGGTGGTCGGCGAGTTCGTGCGCCACCTCGAGGACGAGCTCGACCTGATGCGCGAGGCGGCCAACGCGAGCCAGCTCAGGCGCAATTTCGCCGGCTCGGCGCTGCTCGTGGTGCCCGAGGTGCACTGGGAGCTCTGTGCGCAGCGCGTGATGACCATGGAGCGCATGCGCGGCACCCCGATTTCGCAAAAAAAAGTTCTTGAGAAAGCCGCTGTCGACATTCCTGCGCTGTCCCGCGCGGGCGTGGAGATCTTCTTCACGCAGGTGTTCCGCGACGGCTTCTTCCACGCCGACATGCACCCCGGCAACATCCAGGTCTCGACCGAGGGGGAGACCAAGGGGCGCTACATCGCGCTCGACTTCGGCATCATGGGCACGCTCACCGACGTCGACAAGAACTACCTCGCGCACAACTTCCTCGGCTTCTTCAACCGCGACTACCGCCGCGTCGCGCTCGCCCACCTCGAGGCGGGCTGGGTGCCGGCGGGCACGCGCCTCGACGAGTTCGAGGCGGCGATCCGCGCGGTGTGCGAGCCGGTCTTCGCCCGGCCGCTGAAGGAGATCTACTTCGGCAAGCTGCTGCTGCGCCTGTTCCAGACCTCGCGGCGCTTCAACGTCGAGATCCAGCCGCAGCTCGTCATGCTGCAGAAGACGCTGCTCAACATCGAAGGCCTCGGGCGCGAGCTCGATCCGGACCTCGACCTGTGGGTCACCGCCAAGCCGCTGCTCGAGCGCTGGATGGAAGAGCAGATCGGCTGGCGCGGGCTGCTGCGCACGCTGAAGCACGAGGCGCCGTACTGGGCG
>Ga0335084_10005395_pt1 | contig 12645 bp, 5 predicted proteins | sample Lox_Sample_44_FD_206721 | JGI IMG/M metagenome (GOLD analysis project Ga0335084, IMG submission 206721) | Soil microbial communities from Loxahatchee National Wildlife Refuge, Florida, United States - Lox_Sample_4.4 | ecosystem: Environmental > Terrestrial > Soil > Wetlands | place: USA: Florida... | reverse complement strand
TCGTCATCGGCGAGATCGCCCATGATCCAGACCCCGGGATGCTTCATCTCGACGATGGCGGAGACGCGCTCGGCGGTGCCGAGCCAGAGCAGCGGCACCTCGGCCTGTGTCGGCACCGGATTGCCGTCGAGCGCGACGATCTTGAAGCTGTGGCCGGGCAGTGCGAGGCTGCGTATTTCGCCGGCGCTGGCGTTGAGAACGTGAAACAGCACGCGCTCGCCCTGCTTCACCCGTATGGGCTCGCCGTGCCCGAGCATCCGGCCATTGATGCTGAACAGATCGTAGCCGACCTCAAATCCTTTGGTCTTGTCCTTCGCCGCAGCGTCCGCCGCCTTGCCCATGTCCTGCAGTGCCTTCACCGGGCTTCCAACAAGCGCCTCCGTCGCCATGTCACCGCCCTGGCTGAAGGTCGGCGAAAACTCCTTCAGCACCAAAAAGACCTCGCGGTCGTAGGCGCCGGCGTTGCTGTTCGGCTCGATGTAGACGGGTCCCGCCTGACCGGTATAGGTGCCGCGGTTGAGATCGCTGCCGGCCACGACATGGGTGTGGTAGAAGCGAAAGCCTGGGGGTTTTGGGGTGAACGCGAGCCGCCGCGCGCCATGGGCCGGGACGGTGGGCGAGCCCTCTTCCGCGGCGCCATCGACATCGCTCGGAATCATCTGCCCGTGCCAGTGGACGAGTTCGGGCGTATCGGTGTCGTTATGGATGTCGATGACGACGCGCCGCCCTTCCTTGAAGCGCAGCAGCGGCCCCGGAAACTGCCCGTTGTAGAGCACGGTCGAGACGATGTGGTCCGGCGCGAGCTCCACGAGCCCGGTGGCGATGCGCAGTGTGTAGTCGGCCTTTTCGGCTGCCTGGTCATCGGCGCGTGCCGGATGGCCTGATCCACCCGTAAGCGCAGCAGCGGCGGTGTTCCTGAGCAGGGCGCGTCGATCGATCAGCACGGCAATCTCCCGAGTTACCTGCCCCCGGGCGATGGTACCGGCTCCGCGTCGCGCCTGTCGATGCGCAATCTCTTGATGACTTCAAAGCGGGGGACCGGCTCAGTGCCCCGGCGCGCTCGGACGAGCCCCGCCGCTACTCGTCGTCCTCCTCGTCATCATCGTCGTCGTCATCGTCGTCTGCCGCCTGAGCCGCGGAACCATGCGGGGTGTGGGTCTGGTCATCCCACAGTTTGCGATAGACGCCGTTCTGGGCCAGCAGCTCTGCATGCGAGCCGCGCTCGATCGCACGGCCGCCGGAAATCACGATGATCTCGTCCATCTCGACCACGGAGGTGAGGCGATGGGTCGACCAGATCATGGTCCGCCCTTCGGCGAGCCTCAGCAGCGTACGGTTGATCGCCGCTTCCGTGGTCTGGTCCAGCGCCGAGGTCGCCTCGTCGAGCAGCAGCACCGAGGGGTTGCGGATGATGGCGCGGGCGATCGCGATGCGCTGCCGCTGTCCGCCTGAGAGAGTGTCGCCCCGCTCGCCGACCACCGTGTCGTATTTCTGCGGCAGGCTCATGATGTAGCGGTGGATTTCGGCCTTCCGCGCGGCTTCCTCGACCTCGGCGTCGGTGGCGCCCTCCTTGCCGAGGCGGATGTTCTCCCGGATCGACATGTTGAACAGCATGTTGTCCTGGAACACCACCGCCATGCTCCGGCGCAGCGATTCTTTCGTTACCTTGCGGATGTCGACGCCATCGATGGTGATGCGGCCTTCGTCCGGCACGTAGAGGCGCAGGATCAGATTGAGCAACGTGCTCTTGCCCGAGCCGCTGGGGCCGACGATCGCGACGGTCTTGCCGACGTCGAGCTTGAGGCTGAAACCGTCGAGCACCCGCGTCGGGCTGCCGTCGTAGCCGAAGCCGACGCGGTCGAAGGTGATGTCGTGGGTGATGCGCGGCAGGTCCGGGGCGCCGGGCCGGTCGGCGCCGCGGGTCGGCTCGTCCAAGAGCTCCTCGATGTGGCGCACCGCCGCCGACGACTGGATCGACACCGGAATGAAATGCATGACATGGGCGATGTTGTAGGACACTTCCCAGAAGGCGCTCTCGAAGGTGACGAAGGTGCCGATCGTGATCTGCCCCTTGGTCGCCAGATACGCGCCGATCGCGAGCACGACGAGGTGCAACAGCAGCACCGAGATCGTGACCGTGCGCTCCACCATGGTCGAGAGAAAGGACGCGGCGGCAATCTTGCGGCGGGCCTCGTCGTTGCGCAGCCTGAACCAGCCAAACACCTTGCGGTGCAGGCTGAACGCCTTGATCACGGCCTGGGCGGCGATGTTTTCCTGCACCACGCCAAGCAGCGCCGCCTCGTTGAGCTTCTGCTCGTAATTGGCGTGCACGGCTTTCGGCGTCAGGATTCTGGGGCCGATCAGGGTGATCGGGAACACCAGGAGCGCCACGGCGGCGAGCTGCCAGTTCAAGAACAGCATCAGGATGATGCCGGCGATCAATTCGAAGAACGGCAGCGCCGCACTGTTGGCAAAACCCTTGACCGAGCCTTCGAAGGCCGAGAGATCGACGGAGAAGCGCGACAGGATCTCGCCGCGCTTGGTGCGGGCGAAATAGGCCGCCGGCAACTCCTGAACGTGCTCGAAAATGCGTCCGCGCACATCCGAGATCAGGGCGGCGGCCAGCCGCGCATCCCAGCGCTCGTACCAGACCGCGACGATCGAGGTCACGATTCCCGCCGATGCCAGCACGCCGAGGATCTTGTATAGCGCCTGGAAATCCTCCTCGCCGAGCGCGTCGTCGATCAGGAATTTGAGACTGAGCGGCATGATGACGTTGAACAGCGTCTCGACCAGCACGCCGAGGCCGACGAACGTCAGAATGGCCTTGTAGTTGGCGAGAAAGGGCTTGACGAAGCGATAGACGGTGGCGAGCGCGCCGGCCGCCTCCTTCGCGGTAAAGACGACGAGATCCTCATCCTCCTCGTCGTCATCGAGTTCGAGATCGCTGTCGAGATCCTCGTCTTCGTCGTCATCGGCGGGAGGCAATGGGACCGGCTTGTCGCCGATGGCGCGCATGGCGGCGCCACCGGGCCCAAGCTGCTCGTCGTCGCCTTTGGCCGCCGTCAGGCCGCCAGCCGCAGTGGCCGGCTTTTCGTTCTGTTTGAGGGGCTTTGGCGCCATTCGACCAACCGATGCTGCAGGGCCGGCATGACCGTTCGCGTGGCCCGAAATCCGTCGATCAAGATCCGCTGATCAGGGGCCATGCACGCCGAGTCTATGCCATCGGCATGCTTTCAGCAAAACCCATCGATCGAGGCAAGGACCAGCTCAGTCGTCGTCGTCGTCAACCTTGTCGAAGAACGAATAGCGCAGGCTATCGGAATCCGCGTACCACTGCCCCGGCCCCTTGTTCGCGGCAAGCGTCGCCGCCCAGAGCGCGTCGGTGCAGTCATGGCGGTGCATCGACAGGTCGAACCCGTTGCTGAAGAACAGTTCCGACCATTCCCACCAGGTGCCGAGCTTCTTGACGCCGCGCAAGAGGTCGTAGCGGTCGATCAGCGCGGGCGCCATGTCCGAGGTGACCGACCCGAACACCAGCCCGACCTTTGCGACCCGGTGCAGTTCGCGCACGGCACGCACCACCTGCTTTTCCGCGACATGGCACAGCGAGGTCTCGAACACGATGTCGAAGGCATTGTCCTTGAACGGCAGGTCGGTGATGGAGCCGAGCTTGTTGAACTTCTTCAGGGCCTTCGGCGTGCGCTCGTGGATCAGGCGGTTGTTCTCGATGCCGAAGGCATCGATCCCGCGCTCGCGCAGCGCGCCGACCAGCTCACCGCTGGCAGAGCCCGCGATCAGGAGTTTTGAGCCCTTCCCCTTGTTCCAGACGATCCTGACCAGCTCCGCGAGATAGTCCGGATCGGTGAACTGGTTCCAGGCCTCGTGGTACGGACCAAGGCCGCGGTAATTGTCGAAATAGTCGCGATCGATCTTGTCCGACCTGGGCTCCTCGCCCTGCCCCTTGGCCCGGCGCAGCCGCATCATCTCGGTGACGACGATGTCGGTGGCGGCGTCGGAGGAGTCGAGCAGGCCGTTCAGCGTCGAATCGAACAGATAGTCGCCGACCAGCACGATCCCTGGATGCTGTTTCGGCTCGGGCCGATGGTTGGTCATGACGTCCCGCGCCGGCAAGCCGCCGGGCAGCGCATTGACCGACGACAGCCAGCGGTGGATCTTGCCTTCCTGGAAATGCGCGCGGGCATCGCCGAGCGACGCCGGCAGCGACTTCAAGGCCGCCGTGATCAGTTCCTGATCACTGAGGTTGGCATAGGCCAGCGCATCGGACCCCGCGATCAAAAAATTCAGCACGCCATGGCGGCCGACATCGTGGCGCGCGCCCTCGTTGTAGACGCAGCAGCCGCCAAAGGCTTCCGACATGAACCAGGCGCCCGGAATCCGCTCGCCCCAGAACGGCGTGTCGAACAAGAGCGACACGCGCAGGTAATGCGCGGGCCGGTCGAAATAGGCGACGTGCTTGACCATCGACTTGCGCAGCACCTCGCCTTCCCAGCCGAGCGTGGCGAGCCAGGAATGCGGCAGGCAGACCAGCACCAGGTCGAAATCGCGGGTTTCCGGCCCCTTGCCGTTCATCATGTTGAGCTGGTAGCGGCCAGCGGCGGTCTTCCCGACCTTGAGAACCCGGTGATTGAGCTGGATGTCGGCCTCGACCTCGGACTGCAGGCACTCGATCAGCTGCTCGTTGCCGTTCTGGATCGAATACAGGCCGATATAACCGTCGACATCCATCACGTAGTTCTTCAGCGCGTTCAGCCCGTTGGTGTTGTGGCTCTCGGTCGCGATGTCGGACCGCGCCATCACCTTGAAGAAGCGTTTTGCGATCGCGTCGTCGACCTCCTTGTCGAGCACCTGTTCGGCCGTCGCATAGGCCCAGGGATGTTCGTTGTCGTGCGCGCCGACGCCCTCGTAATACTCGATCGGCGACACCAGCTCGGCACAACGCTTGCGGAAGGCCTCGATCGCATCCGCAGTCTTCGCACCGTATTTGCGGCGCATGCCCGCAACATCGTTCAAAAGCTCGCCGTCGAGCTGGACCTGCTCGGCATCCATCGGAATGGTCTGCAGGCCGAAATGCTGGATCAGTTCACGCAGCGGATCGGGGCCGGTCATCGAGTAGTCGTAAATCTCCGCGACCCCGGCCTCGTACATCGCGGGCGCCGAATCGAACTTGCGCGTCAGGATTTTTCCGCCGAGCCGGTCGGACGCCTCGAAGATGGTGACTTGGCAAAGGTTCCCGAGCTTCTTTTTCAGGTACCAGGCGCTCATCAGCCCGCCGGGGCCGCCGCCAACGATAGCGAGATCAAGCATCAAAGTCCGTCTTTCTCGGCCTGCCGCCGCGGCAGACAACAGTTCAAGCGCGGCCAGCCTGCAGCGCGCGGGCTGCCAGGAAACCAACGCCTTTCCAATGGTTTAGGACGCAAATCGCGCGGGCGTGACAGCCCTGGCGAATACTGCTTTTCAACCGGCGCCCCACTTCGACCCAGCAAACAGCGCCTTTCCACCTGAAAGAAAGATGAACAAACCGTCCGGCGGGAGACAAATCAAGCGCCATGCGCGGGGGAATGAATACGGGGGCGGCGGGTGCGACGCTTTGACCTATCCCAAAAAGCAAAAACCACCGGCGGGGCATCGCCAGTGGTTTTGGAGGTTTATCATAAAGTAGAGGCTGGTCTCCCCGTAAGGTCAGCTGCCGCCCACCCATTTGGCCGGCTACTTAGCTGAGTTTATACATGATCTGATTAGCTGAGTAAATAAGATATTTGAAGCGAGACCCGATTTTCTTCGCAGCCTGAACCGTGCGTGTCGAATGCGACGATGCGCGACCGCGCCGTCGCCTGCTGCGCAATTCCAGCCGCTGCACCATCGCCATCAAGCGACAAAAAGAAAACCCCGGCAGCGAACTGCCGGGGTTTCTGGACTCTGCCCTGTCGCCGCAGGCTCAGAAATTGCGCTGCGCACGAACGTTGAACGACACCGTGTCCTGGTTCTTGTACTGATAGACCGCATCCGCCGCCGGCGCGGTCGGCGCCAGAACCGAAGTACCCGTAAAGTTCTGCTTGAGCATGGTGTACATCACCTCGGCCGAGAAGGTCAGGTTCTTGACCGGCGTCCAGCGGGTCACCGCGCCGATCTGATAGACATCGAAGTTCGGGTTGCAGGTGAAGTCCGCGGACTTGGCGCCGGCGTTCGACTTGACATAGGCCGCGCAGAACTGCCCCATCGCAGTCGTGAGGTTGTTGGCCTGGCCGCCATAGCGAACGAACGACGCACTGCCGAACAGGCTGGTCGACCAGTACGGATCCCAATTGTGATTGAACGCACCACGGACGCCATAGGCCGTGGTCAGCTTCAGGTCGCCGGTGCCACCGGCCGCGACCGGCAGATAGACCGCATCCGTGGTGGCGCCGAAGCCGATGCTCTGGAACGCGCCGGCACGATTGGTGCCGCCCAACATCGCAAAACTCGGCGAGGGACCGGAGGTGGCGATCACGTTCTTGGTGTCACCCACGGCGTAGCTCGCGTCGATCTTGAAATCGTCGCCAGCGCCGGTCGGCAGGTTCTTGATCTGCAACGCCGCCATGACCGATCCGCCCCACTTGTCCGCGGGATGGCCCGAAAGCACGGAGTTCGCGAGCGGAGCGGCACTTGCCGCCGTCAACGTGTTGTAGGACGCGTCGACGTCGTGCAAGGCGCCTGACAACTGGAACAGGCCCCAGGCCTGGTCGACGCGGATGTTGCCGACGATATCGGGCGCGCGCACGCCGCCATAGGCGCTGCCGGTGGTGCCGGTGGCGAGGAGGCCGGTCGAGAGGTTGTAGATGGCGGTGCGGTCCTGCACGGTCGGGTCTTCGAGGCCGATGGTGCCGGACACGCCGTTGCCGAACTGCATCGTGTACTGGATGTTGTTGACGCCGGTGACGCTGTCCTGGCCGCCGAGCAGGAACGACGAGTTGTTGCCCGGATAGCCCTGCCAGGGCGTGGAATAGGCCGACGCCGATTTGCCGAACGTGAAGCCGGCGAACTGGATGAACACGTTTTCGACCGACAGGTAGCCGCCGCCCTGTGTGCTCAGCAGGTTGGGATTGTTGCCGAGATTGGTGGCGAGCGCGTTCGGGTTCTGCGTGGTGTTGCCGAGCGTGTCGAAGTTGAAGTCGCCCTGGGCGAAGGTGCGCACAACGCCATATTCCGTGGCCGTGCGCGTATCGAACGTCAGCGCGAAGCGCGAGCGACTCGCGAAATAATTGCGGTAGCGGTTGCCCTGGCCGAGATCGCCGCTCCACGCTGGCTGGTCGTAGATGCCGCCATTGAACGTGGTATCGACACGCAGATAGCCGCCGAGCTTGATGCAGGTGTCGGTGCCCGGAATATAGAAGAATCCTGCCCCGTACAGCGAACAGACCCTCACGTACTCGACCGCTTTGGCCTTGACGGGAAGATCAGCCGCCTGAACCCCGCCCATGGCGAAAACACTCGCCGCTGAGCCCAGGATAAGGCGCTTAATCATCGTCATGTGTAAACCTCCAAGTTGCTACGTTCGGGAGGGGCCGGACCGCTGTTCCCCCAGGAAGGTCCGACTCCCTCCCGTCTCGAAAAATCCGCCCAGCCGCTTCGCGCCTTCCCCCACCCGCTTCCAACGCGAGAGACTTGAGCGATCCACCTGCAACGGGACGATCGAGAACCCCCCACCGTCACGACGACTATGCATGCGTCACTTCGCTAATCAAAATACTTTATTAGATCAGCTATTAGATTGCGGCCTGCCTGTAACCTTTTTGCCACTGGTGCAGCACAGGAAAGTGATGCCTGCAAGCGACACTCAGCCGGATTCGACCTTAATTGAGTTTGTCACCCAACCTTTTTTCTTGTTTTGAACACCATATGGATGAAAATGAGCCATGGCAAAGCTTGGCGCACAAAGCGCAACCCTGCCGGAAACGGCCGGAAGCGCGATCGGGGGCTCTACTGCCCAGACAAACGAGGATCTGATCAGGCGTTTCACCTGGTCGATTGCCGCAATTGGCGTTCACCTAGAGGAATTGCGTTATTTCTGGGCCCAGACGCTCGGCGTCAGCGGTCCGCAATGGATGATCCTGATGGCGCTGGCCGACCTGGACCAGGGCGACGGCGTGCCGGTCAACGTGGTCTCGAAGAAACTGCACGTCGACTCCTCGTTCGTGACGACGCAGTCAAAACTCCTGGAGAAGAAGGGATTCTTGCGCCGGAAGACCTCTGCCGACGACGCCAGGGTCGTGCAGATGTCGCTGACCGACAAGACCTACAAGCATATGGCCGGGCTGGAGTCGCAGCAGAAGAACCTGAACGCGTTCATCTTTGCGGAATTCGACGATTCCGAACTCGAGGCGTTCACCGGCAAGCTCGCCGCCCTGCAGAACCGGCTCGAGAAGGCCTGTGTGCGGGTCACGCTTGATATGTGACGCACCGGTCCGGATCATTCCAGGGTGTTGTGACCGTCCGAGGCCATTTGCGGCACGCCCAGCCGGCGCGATGGCCCGCCGGCTTCAGGCATCCCGCGCGATTCGGGCGATCGTGCCACGGTGCCGACCGTGCAGCGCGGTGGGTCGCCCGAGACGGGCCTCGATCCAGTCGAAGATGAACGTGATGGCCGGCGCCGGGCTGCCGGCATGTCCCACCGCTTCCCCGCTCGCAAAGATCTTCAGCGTGACGTCCCGCCCGTCGGCCTTGAGCTGCGCGTAGAGTTCCTGCACCCGCTCGGGCTGCAACCATCCCCGCTCGCCGGCCGGGATCAGGACCGGACACTTGATGTTCCGCGCCGCCCGGCTCAGCGTCGGCCTCAGCATGACTCCCGGTTCTTGCGAAGCGATACGATCACGCAGGAACTCGCGCTCATGCAGGTCCCAAAGACCGCCGTCGCAAACGGCGGCTGCGTAACGATCATCGAATGCGATGCCGCGCGCCACAAAGGACGATTTCATTCCATCGCCGAGAATCGCGATCCTGGTGCCGTCGATGTCGTCGCGTTCGACCAGATAGTCCATCACGCAGCCGATGGTCGTCTCGAGATCGCGGCGGCCGACGATCTGCTCGAAATCCGCGTCCGGCTCGGCGCCGAACAGGTCGACCGCCAGCATGGCCATGCCGCGATCGAACGCATGGGCGGCCGCCTTGTAGAGGAATTCCTCCTTCCGCTGGCCCGGCTCGGCGATGCAGATCACCGCCGGCACGCGGCCGCTCGTGTGCGGCGGCGGCAGGAAATAGCCTTGAAGCGGGTAGCCGTCCAGCCAGGCGATCTGCACGATCTCGCCGCGCGGAGCGGCATGCTGCACATAGTTCGCCGCGCATCGCCGCATGCTTGCGATCGCGCTGCGGTAGTCCTGGTCCGCTGAGCTGAAGGGAAATGCGGCGGCCTGATGGTAGTTCATGGCGCGAAGCCAGTTGCTCCGCGCGGTCAGGATCTTGCCGTCCGCAAGCGCCGTATCCGCGCGTGCGCTGCTGGCATCGGCGATGGCGGTCCATTCCCGCAGCCAGGAACCGTCATCGGCGAAATCGATGGCGTTCGCCGTGCTCACGCATTCGGCAATCGTGGAGCCGCCGTCCGGCGCCGCGCCAACCAGGCGCGTGAACTCGAGCAGCAGATCCTCGCGGTCGAGCCAGATTGAAGAACCCTCGGGGTCCCTTTCGAACTCAACGCGACGCACATCGAGACCGTTGTCCCGTGCCACGACCTTATCGAGAAACTCTTGCTCACGCATAACGCGGTATCACTGACAGTCCACTGAGGCAAAAGACTGTCGACATCGACGAAAATTTACGGCGGACTGTCTCTTCTTTGTGACTCCCCTTGAGGGATACCGCCTATCCAGGGTAGCTGAATGGCCGCCACTCAACAAATACGCGGTGCGCGATTCGATCGCGGCACTGCAAGCCTGCCGCCCGGCCCCGACAGCCGTCCCGCGCAGCAAAAAAAGGCCGGCCCCAAAGGCCGGCCTTTTCGACATCGTGTCCGGATCCCGTTACTCCGCCGGCGGCAACGCCAGCGGCTCGGCTTCCGGCGCGTTCGGCACGATCGCGGCCTGCTTCTCGCGCTCGTCCAGGATCAGCTTGTCGCGCTTCAGGGCGACCTCGCGGATCCTCGCCATCGAGGCACCCGTGCCCGCCGGGATCAGCCGGCCGACGATCACGTTTTCCTTGAGGCCCTCGAGCGGATCGATCTTGCCGTTGACGGCCGCTTCGGTCAGCACCCGCGTGGTCTCCTGGAACGAGGCCGCCGAGAAGAACGAGCGGGTCTGCAGGCTCGCCTTGGTGATGCCGAGCAGCACCGGCGTTCCCGTGGCGGGCTTCTTGCCCTCCTCCTTGGCCTTGGCGTTGACCACATCGAACTCGATCTTGTCGACCTGCTCGCCCGAGATCATGTCGGTCTCGCCCTGGTCGGTGATCTCCACCTTCTGCAGCATCTGACGGACAATCACCTCGATGTGCTTGTCGTTGATCAGCACGCCCTGCAGCCGGTAGACCTCCTGGATCTCGTTGACCAGATAGGCCGCGAGTTCCTCGATGCCCTTGATCGCCAGGATGTCGTGCGGTGCCGGATTGCCCTCGACGATGAAATCGCCCTTTTCGACGACGTCGCCGTCCTGCAGATGGATGTGCTTGCCCTTCGGGATCAGGTACTCGCGCGTCTCCTCGGTCTTGTCGACCGGCTCGATCGAGATGCGGCGCTTGTTCTTGTAGTCGCGCCCGAAACGAACCGTGCCGGAGATTTCCGCGATGATCGCGGCATCCTTCGGCTTGCGAGCCTCGAACAGTTCGGCGACCCGCGGCAGACCGCCGGTGATGTCGCGCGTCTTGGCGCTTTCGGTCGAGATACGCGCCAGGATGTCGCCCGGCTTGACCTTGCCATTGATGTCGACCGAGAGGATCGCGTCGACGGGCAGCATGTAGCGGGCGTCGCCGCCGCGCGACAGCTTCATCGCCTTGCCATCCTTGCCCTTGACGACGATCGCCGGACGAAGATCGGCGCCGCCACGCGTCGAACGCCAGTCGATGACGACGCGCTTGGCGATACCGGTGGATTCGTCGAGCGTTTCCGAGATCGACTGACCTTCGACCAGGTCCTCGAACGCGATCACGCCTTCCGCCTCGGTCAGAACCGGCCTCGTGTACGGATCCCATTCCGCGATCCGCTGGCCGCGCTTGACCGTGTCGCCCTCGTCGACCAGCATGCGCGCGCCATACTGGATACGGTGGGTCGCCCGCTCGGTGCCGTCGGCATCGACCACCGCAACCACCATGTTGCGCACCATCGCGACCAGGTTGCCTTCGCTGTTGCGCGCGATCGCCCGGTTCTTGATGACGATCTTGCCTTCGAAGTTCGATTCGACGAAGGACTGCTCGTTGATCTGCGCCGCGCCGCCGATGTGGAAGGTGCGCATGGTGAGCTGGGTGCCGGGTTCGCCGATCGACTGCGCGGCGATGACGCCGACCGCCTCGCCGTGATTGACCGGCGTGCCACGGGCGAGATCCCGGCCATAGCACTTGGCGCAGATGCCGTTGACGAGCTCGCAGGTCAGCGCCGAGCGGATCTTCACCTCCTGGATGCCGGCCTGCTGGAGGGCGTCGACGTGACTCTCCTCCATCAGCGTGCCGCGCTTGACCAGGATCTTGCTGCCGGAGGGATCGCGCACGTCATCGCAGGCCACGCGGCCCAGGATGCGCGAGCCGAGCGAGGCCACTACGGTGCCGGCATCGATGATGGCGCGCATCTTGATGCCGAGGTGGGTGCCGCAATCGTCCTGCGTGATGATGCAGTCCTGCGCGACGTCGACGAGGCGGCGGGTCAGATAGCCAGAGTTCGCTGTCTTCAGCGCGGTGTCCGCGAGACCCTTGCGGGCGCCGTGGGTCGAGTTGAAGTATTCGAGCACGGTCAACCCCTCCTTGAAGTTGGAGATGATCGGCGTCTCGATGATCTCGCCCGAGGGCTTGGCCATCAGACCGCGCATGCCGGCGAGCTGACGCATCTGGGCCGGCGAACCGCGCGCGCCCGAATGCGCCATCATGTAGATCGAGTTGATGTCGGCATCGGCGCCCTTCGAGGTCTTCTTGGTCGCCGAGATTTCCTTCATCATCTCCTTGGCGACCTCTTCGGCGGCCTTCGACCAGGCGTCGACCACCTTGTTGTACTTCTCGCCATGGGTGATCAGGCCGTCATTGTACTGCTGCTCGAAGTCCTTCGCCAGCGCGCGCGTCTGATCCACGATCTTCCACTTGCCGTGCGGCACCACCATGTCGTCCTTGCCGAACGAGATGCCGGCCTTGAACGCATTGTAGAAGCCGAGCGCCATGATGCGGTCGCAGAAGATCACCGTCTCCTTCTGGCCGCAGTGGCGGTAGACCTGGTCGATCACGCCCGAGATTTCGCGCTTGGTCATCAGCTTGTTGATGATTTCGTATGAAATCTTCGAATGCTTCGGCAGCACGTTGCCGAGCATCACGCGGCCCGCCGTGGTGTCGATCCAGCGCCTGGACTGCTTGCCGGTCTCGTCGGTGCCCTCCCAGCGATACTTGATCTTGCTGTGGAGGTGGATGACTTTCGAGTGCAGCGCGTGCTCGAGCTCGGCCATGTCGCCGAACAGCTTGCCCTCGCCG
>Ga0335084_10005394_pt1 | contig 12646 bp, 10 predicted proteins | sample Lox_Sample_44_FD_206721 | JGI IMG/M metagenome (GOLD analysis project Ga0335084, IMG submission 206721) | Soil microbial communities from Loxahatchee National Wildlife Refuge, Florida, United States - Lox_Sample_4.4 | ecosystem: Environmental > Terrestrial > Soil > Wetlands | place: USA... | reverse complement strand
GGCGAGCGCTACCAGTTCGCCAACGCGGCATACGAGAAGCTGATCGGCATGCGCCCCGAGCAGATGGTGGGACATACGGTGCGCGAGCTCTGGGGCGAAGAGCGCTACCCGATGTTCGAGGCGAATATCCGGCGCGCGCTGCAGGGCGAGCGCGTGAGCTACGAGTACTCGGTTACCTTCGGCGGGCGGGAGCGCCGCATGCTCGCGACCTACGTCCCCGAGCGCGACGGCGCGGGCAAGGTGAAGGGATTCTTCGTGCTCTCCAGCGACGTGACCGAGCTCGCGCGCGCGCGCAACGAGGCGCGCGAGGCGCACGAGCGCCTGGAGCGCGCGCTCGACGGCTCGAGCGTCGCGCTGTGGGAGACCGACCTGCGCACCGGGCGGGTGTACCTGAGCGAAGCCTGGGGCGAGATGGCCGGCGGCACGCGCGGCGACATCGTATCGACGGTGGCCGAGCTGCTGACGCTGGTGCACCCGGACGATCTCGAGGCGGCGCGGCGCGCCTCGCTCGAGACCATGAAAGGGCTGCGGCCGGTCGCGGTCGCGGAGTACCGCGTGCGCGCCGGTGCGGACGGCTGGCGCTGGCTGCTCACGCGCGGTCGCGTGACCGCTCGCGATCCGGACACCGGGCGCGCGCTGCGCATGGTGGGCACCAACGTCGACATCACCGACCGCAAGCGCATGGAGGAGGCGCTGCAGTCGGTCGCCAACACCGATCCGCTCACCGGCCTCGCCAACCGCGTGGCGCTCGCCGACCGCATCCGGCTCGCCATCGCGCGCAGCCGGCGCAACTCGACCGCCTTCGCGCTGCTCTACCTCGACATCGACCGCTTCAAGCAGGTGAACGACGGCCTCGGCCACTCGGCGGGCGACAAGCTGCTGGTGCAGTTCGCCATGCGGCTGCGCGCCTGCGTGCGCGCGAGCGACTCGGTGGCGCGCCTCGGCGGCGACGAGTTCATCGTGCTGCTCGAGGACCTGAAGGACCGCGGCGCCGCGCTGCGCATCGCGGACAAGATCCTGGAGGAGACGCGCGCGCCGGTGCGCATCGACGCGCGCGAAGTCGCGGTCACCACCAGCATCGGCATCGCCTACTACGCCGGCGACGAGACCGGCGAGGAGCTGCTGCAGCGCGCCGACGCCGCCCTCTACGAGGCGAAGCGCGCCGGCCGCGACGCGTACTGCCTCGCCTAGGCTTTCTTCGGGTCCCCGGCGGCGAAACCCGCCTTGCGGCGCGCGCGCGGCGGGAGTAGATTCGCGCCTCGGCGAGACGGGCCGTGCCGCGCGCACGGCTAATACAAACAACCCGCGGCGACTCACGCGCCGCTCATCGCCGGAATTTTGTTTCTCTGTAGTTGTTTGCTTCTCTTTGTTCTTGGCAGCAGCGAGCGGGGGGGACAGCACGCCCGCGAGGTGCATTGAGTCATGAAGTCGAAGCGCACAACCGCCGGCCCGGCCAGGCCGCGCCCGGCACTGCTCGGCAAGTTCACGCGTCCGCGCCCGGTCGGAGCGCTGGCGCGCGAGCGGCTGTTCAGGATGATCGACCGCGCGCGCCGGCACCCGGCGGTGTGGATCGCCGGGCCGCCGGGGGCGGGCAAGACCACGCTCGCCAGCACCTACGTCGAGTCGCGCCGGCTGCCGACGCTCTGGTACCGCGTGCAGGACGACGACGCCGATCCGGCGACTTTTTTCCACTACTTCGGCCTCGCGGTGCAGGGCGTCGCGCGCGCGAAGCGCAGGAGCGCGCTGCCGCACCTCACGCCGGAGTACCTGCTCAACCTGCCGGTGTTCAGCCGGCGCTATTTCGAGCAGGTGTTCCAGCGCCTGGGCGCGCCGTGCCTGATCGTGCTCGACAACTACCAGGACGCCGCGGCCGACGCGCCGCTGCACGAGATGCTGCTGGCGCTGCTCGAGTGCCTGCCCGAGGGGGTGAGCCTGATGGTGCTCAGCCGCGGCGAGCCGCCGCCCGCGCTCGCCGCCGCGCTCGCCCGCGGCAGCATCGTGCTCGCGGGCGGCGAGGAGATGAAGCTCACCGCCAAGGAATGCGCCGACCTCGCGCGCCTGCGCGAGGTGGAGATCGACAAGGTGGACCTGCTGCGCCTGCACAGCCGCACCCAGGGCTGGACCGCCGGCGTGGTGCTCGCGCTCGAGCGGAAGGAGGCGGCCGATGCGCCGCCGCCCGAGGCGACGCCCCAGGTGCTGTTCGACTACTTCGCCGGCGAGATCTTCGGCCGCATGCCGCTCGCCGAGCGCTCGCTGCTCCTGCAGGCGGCATTCCTTCCGCAGATGGCGGTGCGCCGGGTCGCCGAGCTCGCCGGCGCGGCGGACGCCGAGCGCGTGCTCGAGGGCCTCGCGCGCACCAACTACTTCACCCTCAAGCTCGGCCCCGCGGTGTACCAGTTCCACCCGCTGTTCCGCGAGTTCCTGCTGCGCCGCGCGCAGGAAACCTTCGACGCGCCGGCGCTCGCCGCGCTGCGCCGCAAGGCGGCGGCGGCGCTCGAGGCCGACGGCGAGACCGCCGAGGCGGTGGCGCTCTTGCTGTCCGCGCAGGCGTGGGACGAGGCGCTGCGCGTCATGCACGCGCACGCGCCGCAGATGCTGCAGCAGGGCCGCGGCCGCGTGCTCGAGGGGTGGCTGCGCGCCCTGCCGGTGCCGCTGCGCGAGCAGTCGCCCTGGGTGCTCTACTGGCTCGGCAGGTGCCGGCTCGCCTACGATCCGGTCGAGGCGCGCGTGCACCTGGAGCAGGCCTTCCCGCTGTTCAAGCGCGACGACGACCCGGCCGGCATGTTCAGCGCCTGGGCGGCGATCGTCGACACGTTCCTGTTCGAGTGGGGCGAGTTCGCGCCGGTCGACCGCTGGATCGACGCGCTCGACGAGATGCTGATGCGCCATCCGCTGCCGCCGGCGATGGAGGCGCACGTCGCCGCCGGCATGTTTACGGCGCTGATGTACAGAAGGCCCGGCCACCCCGACCTCGCGAAATGGGCCGAGCGCGTGCGCTCGATCGTGGTCGGCACCACCGACGGCCGCACGCAGATGATGCTCGGCAACCAGCTGATGCACTACTACACCTCCTGGGCGGGAGACATGGCTTCCGCGCGATTGCTGCTCGACTCGGTGCGCCGGCCGGCGGACACGGCCGAGTTCGGCCCGCGCGCCTACATCGCCTGGTGCGCGATGGAGGCGGACTACGACTGGAACGCAGGCAGCCACAAGGAATGCCTGCGGCGGATGAAGGAGGGCCTGGAGACCATGCAGCAGAGCGGCGCGCGCTTCGCCACCTCGCGCCTGGACGCGCACGGCGTGTCGAGCTGCATCATGGCGGGGGATTTCGAGCGCGCCGAGCGCTACCTGAAGGCGGCCGCGGGCACCATCTCCGGCGCGCGGGTGGTGTACCTCGGGCATTTCCACTTCCTCGTGGCGCTCAACGCCTACCACCGCAAGGATCTGCTGCACGCGGCGGCGAGCGCGCGCCACGCGGTCGCGCTGGCCGACGTCGCGGGCGTGCCCATCTGCCGGGGGCTCTACCGCCTGGCGCTCGCGTACGCCCTGTTCGACGGCGGCGAGCGGCGCGAGGCGCTGCGCCTGCTTGCCGAGGTGCGCACCATCGCGCGCCTCACGCGCATCCCGACCCTCGGGGAGGCATGCGTTGCCGCCACCGCCTACTTCCTGATCGAGCGCGGCCGCGCCGCGCGCGCCGTGCCATGGCTCGCCGGGATCCTCGCCGCGGCGAAGAAGGGCGGCGAGTTCAACCGCGTGTTCTGGCGGCCGGCGTTCCTGGCGCGCCTGTACGCGCTGGCGCTCGAGCACGGCATCGAGGTCGAGTACGTGCAGCAGGCGATCCGGCGCCGCCGCCTCGCGCCGCCGCAGGAAGCGGCGCGCCTCGATGACTGGCCGTTCCCGGTGCGCATCCACACGCTCGGCCGCTTCACGGTGCTGCTCGACGGCAAGCCGCTCGAGTTCAGCGGCAAGGCGCAGAGGAAGCCGCTCGAGCTGCTGATGGCGCTGGTCGCCCTCGGCGGGCGCGACGTGAGCGAACGCGAGCTCACCGAGGCGCTGTGGCCGGACGCCGAAGGCGACGCGGCGCACCAGGCCTGCGCGGTGGCGCTGCATCGCCTGCGCCGCCTGCTCGGCTGCGACGAGGCGGTGAGCCTGCAGCGCAACCACTTCACGCTCGACCCGCGCTACGTGTGGGTGGACGCGTGGGCGTTCGAGCGCGGGCTCGCCGCGCCGGGCAGCGACCCGGCGCGCGTGGTGGCGCTCTACCAGGGGCCGTTCCTCGCGCGGCACACCGACGTCACCTGGGCGATCCCGCAGCGCGAGCGGCTGCGCGTGAAATTCATGCGCTACCTCGCCGAGCGCGGGCGCGAGCTGTTCCAGGCCGCTCGCCACGCGGAGGCGGTGGCGCTGTTCGAGAAGGGCCTCGCCGCCGACCCGCTCGCCGAGGAGTTCTACCGCCAGCTCATGGTCTGCTATCAAGCGATGGACCTGCGCGCCGAGGCGATCGGCGTCTACCGCCGCTGCGAGAAGACGCTCGCGGCGACGCTCGGCGTGGCGCCGGGCGCCAAGACCGTGGAGCTGTACCGCACCCTGCTCAACTAGAGGCGCGGGCGGTACAAATCACGCCCATCGGTACCCCATCGGTACCGCCCGGCCGCCTACAGTGCCGCCCGGTCTTGATCCGGAGCTGCTGGCGTGGGCGAACTCTCGCAGGGCGTGGTGGAGGTGCTGGTCGGGTGCGGTGTGTTCGCCGGCGCGCTGGTCTCCGGCTTCACCGGCTTCGCGTTCTCGGCCGTCGCCGGAGCGGTGCTGCTGCACGTCCTGCCGCCGACCGAGGCGGTGCCGCTCATGATGAGCTGCAGCATCCTGGTGCAGACCGTGAGCCTGTACAAGCTGCGCCGGCAGATCCAGTGGCGCGCGAGCGTGCCGCTGGTTTCGGGTGGGCTGCTCGGCTTGCCGCCGGCGCTCTACGCGCTGCTGCACGCGGACGCCACGGCGCTGCGCATCGGCTTCGGCGTGCTGCTCGCCGCGTACGCCGCCTACATGCTGCTGCGCCCGTCGGTGCGCCGCCCGGGCGGCGCGGCCGGGCCGCGGCAGAAGGCGCTGGTCGGCTTTCTCGGCGCCCTGGTCGGCGGCGTGACCGCCATGCCCGGCGCCGTCGCGACCATCTGGTGTGACCTGCGCGGCATCTCCAAGGACGAGCAGCGCGGCCTGGTCCAGCCCTACATCGCCGCGTTGCAGCTCGCCGCGCTCGCCATGCTCGCCGCGCGCCGCGAGCTTCCCGCATCGCTCGCCGTGCAGCTCGCGCTCTCGCTCGCGCCGCTCGCCGCCGGCGCGGCGCTTGGGCTCGCCCTGTTCAAACGGGTGAGCGACGGCCTGTTCCGGCGTGCCCTGCTGAGCGTTTTGCTCGTTTCCGGGCTGACGTATGTCTTTTAGGGGCATCCGTACCCGATCCGTATCCGCGCGCCGCCTAGGCTGCCGGCGCATCTTGAATCCGGGAGACAGCATGAGAAAGTCGAAAGCAATTCTTGCGATCACGCTGCTTGCGCTTGCGGGTGCGGCTGCGGCGGGCGAGGGCACGGGGCAGCGCCCCGCGTCGATCACCGTCGATCCGGCCGGGCGCTTCGCCTACGTCGCGAACCTCAAGTCGAACGACGTCTCCGCCTATCGCATCGACCGGCCGAGCGGCGCGCTGCACGCGGTGCCGGGCTCGCCGTTTCGCGCCGGCACCCAGCCGGTCGCGATCGCGGTCGATTCGCGCGGCCGGTTCGTCTATGTGCCGAACCAGCTCTCGGGCACGCTCTCGGCCTACCGGCTGAACGGCTCGAGCGGGGCGCTCACGCCGCTGGCGGGCTCGCCGTTCCGCACCGGCACCCGCCCGGTGTCGGTCACGCTCGACGCGCAGGACAAGCACCTCTACGTCGCGAACCAGGGCTCGAACGACATCTCGGCCTATGCGCTCGACGCCGAGACCGGCGCGCTCAGCCCGGTGGCGGGCTCGCCGTTCCGCGCCGGCGCCAACCCCCGGCTGGTGGCGATCCATCCGTCGCAGAAGTTCGCCTACGTGGCGAGCAACGCGGACGACGGCATCTGGGGCTACCGCATCGATCCGGCGACCGGCGGACTCGCGCCGCTCGCGCGCTCGCCGTTCCCCGCGGGGCGCGGCGCCGGCTCGGTGACGCTCGATCCCGCGGGCCGCTTCGCGTACGTCTCGAACCAGTTCGGCGACAGCGTCTCCGCCTACCGGGTGGACGAGGCGAGCGGCGCGCTCGCGGCGGTGGAAGGCTCGCCGTTCCCGACCGGCCGCTTCCCCTCCGCGGTGAGCGTCGATCCGGCCGGGCGCTTCGCCTACGTGGCGAACTTCTTCTCGCAGAGCGTCTCGGCCTGGCGCATCGATCCGCGCAGCGGCGCGCTCTCGGCGGTGGCGGGCTCGCCGTTCGCGGCGCGCACCGCGCCGGTCTCGCTGCTGATCGACGCCGCGGGCAAGTTCGCCTACGTGCCGAACCGCAGCTCGAACGACGTGTCCGCTTTCCGCATCGACGCGGCGAGCGGCGCGCTCATGCCGGTGGCGGGCTCGCCGTTTGCCGCGGGGCGCGAGCCCTCGGCGGGCGCGCTCGACCCCTCCGGCCGGTTCGCCTTCGTCGCCAACCTCGGCTCGGACGACGTGTCGAGCTTCGGCATCGATGCGCAGACCGGAGCGCTCATCGGCACGACCGCATCGCTGCGCGCCGCGAATCACTGACGCCGCCAATCCTTCCCGGATTCCTCCTGCGCGGTTCGGTGGTTCGCGTCGCTGCAGCGACCGGCCCGGTCGTCTGTTCCCGTTCGGCCTGCTGAATTCCCCCTAGAACGCGGGGGTGGGCGCCGGGTCAAGATACACTCTTGACCCTGATGACTGGTGCCGAGGAAGGGACTCGAACCCCCACAGTGTTGCCACCGCTAGGACCTGAACCTAGTGCGTCTACCAATTCCGCCACCTCGGCTGATGTGGCACTCCAACTACAGGGACGCGAATTCTAGTGGCTAGGCGTTCCAAATTCAAGATTGCGGCGAGGCCCGGCGGCGCCATGACCGCAGGTCATCCAACGTTCGCGCGCGATATCCTGCATTCGCTCGAGCTCGCGCGCGAGCCGCTCATGCCGAAGGAGCTGGCGAAGCGGCTGCGCGTGCCGAAGCGCGAGCGCGACGCGTTCGAGCGCGCGCTCGAGACGCTCGAGCGCGCCGGCGACATCGTGCGCAATCGCGCCGGGGCGCTGCTGGTCGCGAAGCGCATCGCCGTCGTGGCCGGGCGCATCGAGGGCCACCCCGACGGCCATGGCTTCCTCAGGCCGGACGACGGCAGCGCGCAGGTCTTCCTGCCGCCGGCGGAGATGCGCGAGGTGATGCACGGCGATCGCGCCGCGGTGCGCGTGGTCGGGCGCGACCATCGCGGCCGGCCCACCGGCGCGATCGTGGAAGTGCTCGAGCGCGGCCGGCGCCGCATCGTCGGGCGCCTGCACAACGAGCACGGCGTGATGCTGCTCGTGCCCGAGGACCGGCGCATCGCGCGCGACATCGTGGTGCCGGCGGCGGAGGCGGGCCGGGCGAAGGCGGGCGAGGTGGTCACGGTCGATCTCATCACCCAGCCGAGCAAGCACGCGCAGCCGATCGGGCGCGTCGCCGAGGTGCTCGGCCACTACGCCGATTCGGGCATGGAGATCGAGATCGCGGTGCGCAAGTTCGACCTGCCGCACGAGTTCTCGAAAAAGGCGCAGGCCGCGGCGCGGGCGATGCCCGACGCGGTCCGCGAGGAGGATCTCCAGGGCCGCCGCGACCTGCGAGCGCTGCACTTCGTCACGATCGACGGCGAGACGGCGAAGGATTTCGACGACGCGGTGTTCTGCCGCAGGGACGGCAAGGGGTTTCGTCTGTGGGTGGCGATCGCCGACGTCAGCCACTATGTGCGCCATGGCGACGCGCTCGACATCGACGCGCGCGAGCGCAGCACCTCGGTCTACTTCCCGCGCCGCGTCATCCCGATGCTGCCCGAGAAGCTGTCGAACGGCCTTTGCTCGCTCAATCCCGACGTCGACCGGCTGGCGATGGTATGCGAGATGCAGATCACGCCGCAGGGCGAGATCGGGCACTACGAGTTCTACAACGCCGTGTTTCGATCGCAGGCGCGGCTCACCTATACGGAGGTGTGGCAGAAGATCGCCGCCGGCAAACCCGCCGAGCATTTGAAAACCCTGTACGAGGTGTTCAAGGTCCTGCTGCAGGAGCGCAGCCGGCGCGGCGCGATCGACTTCGAGACGGTCGAGACGCGCATGATCTTCGACGCCCGCGGCAAGATCGAGAAGATCGTCGCCGAGCCGCGCAACGACGCCCACCGCGTGATCGAGGAGTGCATGCTGGCGGCCAACGTGTGCGCCGGCGATTTCATCGCCAAGCACAAGCACCCGGCGCTGTTCCGGGTGCACGACGTGCCCTCGGCCGAGAAAGTGGCGGCGCTGCGCGACTTCCTGGCCGAGATCGGGCTGCAGCTGCCCGGCGGCGAGGTGCCGCGGCCCAAGGATTACGCGCAGCTCCTCGAGCGCATCCGCAAGCGCCCGGATTTCGCGCTGCTGCAGACCATCCTGCTGCGCTCGCTCAAGCAGGCGGTGTACAGCCCGGGCAACCTCGGCCACTTCGGCCTCGCCTTCGACGCCTACGTGCACTTCACCTCGCCGATCCGCCGCTACCCGGACCTTCTGGTGCACCGGGTGATCAAGGCGCTGCTGCTCAACAGGAAATACGCGGAGGTCGACTGGGAAGCGCTCGGTCGCCACTGCTCGGAGAACGAGCGGCGCGCCGACGAAGCCAGCCGCGACGTCGAGAACTGGCTGAAGTGCTTCTACATGCGCGACCACGTCGGCAAGACCTTCGTCGGCACCATCACCGGGGTCGCCGCGTTCGGCCTGTTCGTCACCCTCGACGACTACTTCGTCGATGGCCTGGTGCACATCTCCGAGCTGGGGCGCGATTACTTCCAGTACGACGCCGCGCGCCACGTGCTGATGGGTGAACGCACTCGCAAGCGCTACCGGCTTGCGGACCGCATGAAGGTCAAGCTGGTGCGCGTCGACCTCGACTCGAGGAAGATCGATCTGGTGCCGGCATGAAGGAACCGCGGGTCATTTTCGGTTTTCATGCAGTGCTCGCGCGCTTGCGTGCCGAGCCGGCGTCGGTGCTGGAAATTTTCGTGGATGAAGAGCGCAAGGACGCGCGGGCGAAGGACCTGATCGCGGTCGCCGAGCGCTCCAAGGTCCGGCTCATGCGCGTCGGCAAGGAGCGCCTGGACGGATTCGGCGGCAGGCACCAGGGCGTGGTCGCGATGGTGAATCTCAGGAACCTGGCGACCGAGCTCGACGACGTTCTGGAAGGCAAGGAGAAGCCGTTGTTGCTCGTCCTCGACGGCGTCACCGATCCGCACAACCTCGGCGCCTGCCTGCGCGTCGCCAACGCCGCGGGCGCGCACGCGGTCATCGCCCCCAAGGACCGCGCGGCCGGCATCACGCCGGCCGTGTCGAAGGTCGCGAGCGGAGCGGCGGAGGCGACGCCCTACCTGATGGTGACGAATCTCGCGCGCACGCTGGCCGAGCTCAAGGAACGCAATATCTGGATCGTCGGCGCGGACGAGCGTGCGGAGAAAACCCTACACCAGGCCGACCTCCCGGCCTCCATTGCCTGGGTCCTCGGCGCCGAAGGCGAGGGGATGCGCCGTCTGACGCGCGAAAGCTGCGACTTCCTGGTGCGGATACCCATGCAGGGGGAGGTGGAAAGCCTTAACGTGTCGGTCGCGGCGGGGGTTTGCCTGTTCGAATCGCTCCGCCGCCGCCAAGGCTGAGGCATACTTTTGAGCATGGAAATCCTGGTGGTCGACGACCATCCGCTGATGCGCGAGCTCATGCCCGGCGTCCTGAAAAAGGCGCTCGGCGAGGTCTCGGTCGTGTCGGTGGGCGACCTGGAGAGCGCGTTCCAGCGCCTCGCCCACCACAAGGCGCCGGACCTCGCGCTGCTCGACCTCGGCCTGCCCGGGCACGCGGGCATCGATACGCTGCGGCGCTTCCGCTACAAGTTCTCCGAGGTGCCGGTGGTGGTGCTGTCCTCGACCGAGGACCCGGCGACGGTGCGGGTGGCGCGCGGCATGGGCGTGGCAGGCTACGTGCCGAAGTCGCTCAACGCCGACCAGATGGTGGACGCGATCAAGGCCATCGCCGACGGGGGAAGCTTCTTCCCGGAGGCGAAGTCGAGCTAGGCGGAGCGCCCGCGGTGGAACGGGTGGCTCGTGAATTCGGTGATCGCAGGCGCGTCCACCAGTCCGCTCTGCTCGTGAGGCACGCACAGCATGTTAAAGGAGGCGATCGTCGGGAACACGTCCGTGCGCTCGCCGTAGAAGTTGTCGGCGTTGTAGAGCATGGGCGTGTCCCAGTGCATGGTGTAGCCAAGGCCGTCGATGAGGCGCATCAGCGCCTCGGAGCGGTCCGGGCGGTCGTTCTCGACGTAGAGCAAGGGCCGGAACCGGCGGATGAGTCCGGTTGCGCCGCGCAGCACCTCGGCTTCCATGCCTTCCACATCCATCTTGACGAGCCTCAGGCTCGCCACGGCAAGGAACCGGTCGAGGACCAACAAGGGCACTTCCGTGCCGCCGGTGGCGCCGACCAGCGAAATGCCGCCGAAGTTGCAGCTGCGCGCGGGGTCCATGTCGGGCACCGTGATCTTGCCCTCGCGCGGTCCGGCCGCGGCCCAGTGGCAATCCACGTTGGCGAGGCTGTTGAGCGCGACATTGGCGCAGAGCAGCTGGAACATCAGGCGCTGCGGCTCGAGCGCGACTACCCTGCCGCTAGGTCCCACGCGGCGCGCCAGAGCGACTGTATGCACCCCCGTGTTGGCGCCGACGTCGATGACCGTATCCCCGGGACCGCAAAGCGCAGTGAGCACACTCAACTCCTGCGCGCTGCATTCGCCGTAGGTCGCGATGGCGCGGCCCGTGTATTCGTCATGGACGTTGTACAGAAGGTAGCCCTCGGCCGTCTCGGCGAGCTGGTTGAATCCGCCAGTACGCAGAAGCCGGGCGCGGTCAGCCATGCGATCTCCTTGCGGGAAGATTATGCCCCAAGCCACGGTTTTGAAGTACAATCCCGCCCCTCATTGATCCCGCTCGCGGGATAGCCTGGTCACACTGCTCGCATGGCGGTTGGCCTTAACCCATAGGCAAGGAGACTTCTAGCATGCGGCATTACGAGATCGTTTTCATCGTTCATCCCGACCAGAGCGAGCAGGTGCCGCAGATGGTCGAGCGTTACAAGGGCGTGATCGCCGGCAAGAACGGCATCGTCCACCGCCTCGAGGACTGGGGCCGGCGCCAGCTCACCTACCCGATCCAGAAGGTGCACAAGGCGCACTACGTGCTCATGAACATCGAGTGCGACAACGAGACGCTCGCCGAGCTCGAGCACTCGTTCAAGTTCTCCGACGCGGTGCTGCGCCACCTCATCATCAAGATGCCGAAAGCGGTCACCACGCCCTCGGCCATGATGCGCGAGGAGAAGTCGAAGTCGATGATGGAGCGCGGCGCCGAGCCGCGCGCCGAAGCGCGGCCGGCGGACGCTCCCCCAGCAGCCTGAACAAGGTCGCCGTCCGCGGAAAAATCGTCGAGCTGAGCGCGCTGCGCTACACGCCTGCAGGCATCCCGGTGGTCGAGTTCAGGCTCGAGCACGAATCGGAGCAGGAAGAGGCGGGCAGCAAGCGCACGGTGAAGGCGGAGATTCCCGCGGTGGCGTTCCAGGCGCAGGCGCAACTGCTGGCCAAAGCGGAACTGAATACGGAAGTCACCATCGAGGGCTTCCTGGGCGCGAAAACCAAGCGCTCGAAGAGACTGGTGCTGCACGTGACGAACATCAAGTTTGAAGGAGCATGACATGCCTCCACGCAGAGGACTGAAGGGCAAGGGCAAGGGCAAGTTCGGCAAGGACAAGAAGGACAAAGGGCAGCGGGCGCTGTTCCGCCGCCGCAAGTTCTGCCGCTTCACCGCCGAGAAAGTCGAGTGGATCGACTACAAGGAGATCGAGGTCCTCAAGGACTTCGTCAACGAGACCGGCAAGATCATCCCGGCGCGCATTACCGGCACCTCGGCCGGCTATCAGCGCCAGCTCTCGGACGCGATCAAGCGCGCGCGCTTCCTCGCGCTTCTGCCTTACACGGATCTTCATTAATCATGCAAGTCATCCTGATGGAGAAGGTGGCCAACCTCGGCAACCTCGGCGACGTGGTCAAGGTCAAGGACGGCTACGCCCGCAACTACCTCATCCCCGAGGGCAAGGCGAAGCGCGCGACCGACGCGAACCTCAAGGCGTTCGAGTCGAAGCGCGCCGAGCTGGAGAAAGCGCAAAATGCGGCGCTCGCGAAGGCGCAGGACCACGGCGCCAGGCTCGAGGGCTTCATGCTGCAGATCACGCAGAAAGCCGGCCCGGACGGTCGCCTGTTCGGCTCGGTGACCAACTACGACATCGTGGAAGGGCTGAAGAAGCAGGGCCACGAGGTCGAGCGCTCGCAGATCCGCATGCCGCAGGGCCCGCTCAAGCAGGTCGGCGACTACCCGATCCAGATCGCCCTGCACACCGACGTCACG
>Ga0335084_10005393_pt1 | contig 12646 bp, 11 predicted proteins | sample Lox_Sample_44_FD_206721 | JGI IMG/M metagenome (GOLD analysis project Ga0335084, IMG submission 206721) | Soil microbial communities from Loxahatchee National Wildlife Refuge, Florida, United States - Lox_Sample_4.4 | ecosystem: Environmental > Terrestrial > Soil > Wetlands | place: USA... | reverse complement strand
GGAGGCCCGCAAGGGTCCGCAGCCCTCGGACCATGCCCCGGTCTGGGCCCGTTTCCGCCTGCCCGGCGAGCCCGAGGCCCCGACCGACCACTTCCAGTGAATAGGGGGAGCGTGGGCTCCGTCGAACTGCTCTCCGGCCTCCGGGCTAGACTCGGCGTCCTGGGCCCTCGAAGGGAGTTGCCTTCATGTCTCCTCGTGCTCTGAGCGTCGTCGTCGCCCTGCTGGTGGTCGGCTGTGCCCACACCCCCGCCCAGACCGTCCCCGGGCCGGACTGGGGCATCGCCCGGGCGAGCACCGAGGACACCTTCCAGATCGGCGGCCAGGCCGACCACTGGGGCGTCCGGGTGACCGATGATCAGATTTTCGGCATCCAGCCCGACTTCGCGCTCGCCCGGACCGACGGCGAGATCCGCGGCCGGGCGATGGGGGTTCCGGTGGTGATCGGCTTCCACGCCGAGGAGGGCGCGGGCGTGTACCGGGGCGCTCCCTTCCAGGTGAGGGTCGAGCGCACCCCGGCCGGCCTGCACGTCAGCGGGCTGATGGGCGGGGCGCTCAGTGACTTCGACCTGTCGACGGACCGCATCAACGGCCGGATCGGGTCCTGCGGCTGGGACCTCCGCTGGAACGGGAGCGTCTACTCGGGAAGCCGTGGCTGCGGCACCCGCATCGAGCCCATCTCGGTCTCGCTGCCCGCCACCATGGCGCGCTGGTCGGACCTGGAGGTGGCGGGGGCGCTCGGGCTCCTGATGAACGTGGGTGCCCCGTTGGGGGCGGACCGCCTGGTGGACAACTCGGCCGAGTTCCGCGGGCCGCCGGACCCGACGCTCGTGCCCTACTACCGGCTGGCCTACAACCTCCGTCCGGGGGTCGGGGCGGCGTATGGGCGGCCTCCACTGGTGCCCGGCTCGCCCAGCGCCAACGCGGCGACCTCGTCGCGGCCCGGCGCGCGCCCCGCTGCGCCGTCCGGCGTCAAGCGCTGACAGGGTCCTGCTCCCCGAGGCCTCAGCTCGCCTCGGGAGGCCCGGCCCCTTCGTCGGTGCCTGAGTCTCCCTCGCTCCCCTCGGGGGTGTGGGAGCGCGGCCGCCGGATGCCGAGGGCCTTCATCTTCTTGTAGAAGTGGCCCCGCTCCAGGTCGAGCAACCGGGCCGCCTCGGTGGCGTTGTCCCGGGTGAAGGCCAGGGTGCGGAGGATGATCTCCCGCTCGGCGTCGTCCACCAGGTCCCGGAATGGCTTCTCGCCCACCGGGCGCAGCGCCGCGGCGGTCTTCTGTTCCGCGCCGTCCGGACGTGGGCCTCCTTGCGCGCGCGGCGGTCTGGGCCGGGGGAGCAGCTCCCGGGCCTCGTCTCCGGACACCTCCGGGCCCTCGCAGAGGATGGCCAGCCGCTCCACCAGGTTCCTCAGCTCGCGAACGTTGCCCGGGTAGTCGTGGGCGCAGAGCGTGGCCACCGCCTCGGCGGTGAGCCGGAGCGGTCGCCGTCCGTTGCGGCGGCAGGCCTCCTCGAGGAAGGCGGCGATGAGGTCGGGGAGGTCCTCCCGGTGCTCGCGGAGCGGTGGGGTGCGGATCTGCACCACTGCCAGCCGGTAGTAGAGGTCCTCGCGGAAGCGGCCCTCGGCCACCTCGGCCTCGAGGTCGCGGTTGGTCGCGGCGATGACCCGGACGTCGACCCGCAGAGTCTCGGTGCCGCCCACCCGCTCGAACTCTGATTCCTGAAGCACGCGGAGCAGCTTGGCCTGCATGGTGGGCGGCATGTCGCCCACCTCGTCGAGGAACAGGGTCCCCCCGGAGGCCAGCTCGAACTTTCCCCGCCGGAGCGCCAGCGCGCCGGTGAAGGCTCCCTTCTCGTGGCCGAAGAGCTCGCTCTCGATGAGCTCGTGGGGGACCGCGGCGCAGTTCACCCGCACGAAGGGTCCGGAGGCCCGCCGGCTGTTCCGGTGGAGGGCGCGGGCGACCAGCTCCTTGCCGGTGCCGTTCTCTCCGCTGACGAGCACCCGACCCTCGCTCGGGGCCGCGCGCTGGACCAGATGGTAGAGCCGCTGCATGGCCGGGCCCTGTCCCACCATCTCGTACCTGCCGGCGTCGGCCCGGAGCGACTCGAGCTCCTCCACCGCTGCCCGGTGCTCGAGCGCGTTGCGCAGGGCCACCAGCAGCCGGTCCCGGCCGATGGGCTTCTCCAGGAAGTCCCGGGCGCCCAGCCGGGTGGCCTTGACCGCGGTCTCGATGGTGCCATGTCCGGACATCATCAGGACGGGGAGTCCGGGCCGGGCCTGGAGCAGCTGCGCGAGCACGCTGAGCCCGTCCAGGTCGGGCAGCTGGACGTCGAGCAGCACCGCGTCCACCGGACGGCCCAGACCCACCTCCAGGCCGAGCTTCCCTGTGCCGGCGAGCTCGGTGTGGTAGCCGGCCAGCTGCAGGGCCTGGCTGAGGGTGAGGAGGATGTTCTTCTCGTCGTCGACGAGGAGGATGCTGTGGGGCATCACCGTACTCCCGGTCGCGGCTCGCTCGCCACGACGGCGTGGCCGCGCACCCGCGCATGCCTCGAATTTCTTTTGACTGCCATCACAGCATGACGGTACAGCGGACGACAGGGATCGGGCTGCCCAGGGCCGGTGGCCAACCACGGAGGAGTGCGCATGTCCCGTCGTTTCGGTGTGCTGGCGCTGGGAGTCCTGGGGGTGGCGGTTCTCACCGGATGTCCTCCCACGTATCCAAAGTGCGACTCGGACGAGCAGTGCAAGTCGCACAACGAGGTCTGTGTCGCCGGGCAATGCCAGGAGTGCGCCACGGACGCGAACTGCAAGGCGGGGTTCGTCTGTCAGGGGAACAAGTGCACCCCCAAGCCCGAGTGCACCACCGACCAGAACTGCCCCGCGGGCTCGACCTGCGCCTCCGGCAAGTGCACCCCCAAGGCCTGCACCGCGGACGCTGACTGTGGCCCCGGTGCCCGGTGCAAGAACAACCAGTGCGTTCCCAACACCTGCACGACCAACGACGACTGCGGCACGGGTGAGACCTGCCAGGCTGGCGTCTGCGCCAAGGGCGCGGCCGACACGTGCAACTGGACGCCGGTCTACTTCGGCTTCAACGAGAGCGCGCTGACCGACGCCGCCCGTAACCAGCTCAACGAGCTGTCGGACTGCATCAAGAAGGGCAGCTCGAAGAAGGTCACCCTGGAGGGCAATGCCGACGAGCGCGGCACCGAGGAGTACAACCTCCACCTCTCCAACCGGCGAGCGGCGAGCGTGAAGAAGTACCTGGTGGACCTCGGGGTGCCCCCGGCGAGGCTGGACACCGTCGGCTACGGCGAGAACCGGCCGGCCGTCGACGGGCACAACGAGGAGGCGTGGGCCAAGAACCGCCGGGTGGAGTTCCGCCACTAGATGCGGGTCGCACGCGCCGCGCTGTCCCTGGGGGCCCTGGCCCTGGGCGCCTGCTTCTATTCGTCGGAGGCGGGCAAGAACCTCGAGACGCGGGTGGACAAGCTGGACAAGGACCTTCGCGCCGAGCAGAAGGCCCAGGCGGAGAAGCTCGACCAGCAGCTGCCCCGCATCGACCAGAAGATCGCCGAGGTGACGAAGGCGCTGGACTCGCTGGACCAGGCCTCGCGGAGGAGCGGGGCGGACACCAGCGTGCAGCTGCAGAAGGTCATCGAGGACCTGGCGCAGCTGCGGGGGCAGGTGGAGGCCTACACCCACTCGGTGGACCAGCTCCAGGACAGGGCTGCCACCGCGGACAGGAAGCCCGCGGCCGACGTCCCCCGGCCCACCGACAAGAAGGAGTTCTTCCAGCTCGCGCAGAGCAAGGCCAAGGCCGGGGACATCGAGACCGCCCGCGCGCTCTACCTGGACTTCGCCCGCAAGTGGCCGAAGGACGACCTGGCCGGGGATGCGCACTTCGCCGTGGGCGAGTCCTTCTACGCCCAGGACAACTGCCCGGAGGCGTTGCCGGAGTACGGGCAGCTGATCAAGAACTTCGGCAAGTCCCGGTCCGTCCCGCTGGCCTACGTGCGCAGCGGCGACTGCTTCGCCCGGCTGAAGAACCCCGAGGCCGCCCGGCTCGCCTACGAGCAGGTGCTGAAGGACTACCCGAAGTCCCCGGAGGCCAAGTTGGCCCAGAAGGGGCTGTCGAACCTCAAGAAGGCCCCGTCCTCCAAGGGGAAGAAGTAGCGCCTGTCCCGCCCTTGAGACGGGGCCTGGTCGCTGTTAGAGAAGCCGGCTTCGCCCGCCGGTCCTCCGGGGACATGAGGTCTTCCGGGGCAAGGCGGTCCGCATGACTGGAGCTGCACGTCCCATGAAGCCCGACCTTCACCCGGTCTACCCGCCTTCGCGCATCACCTGCGCCTGCGGAAACGTGATCGAGACCCGCAGCACCCGGGGCTCGTTCCACGTCGAGATCTGCTCGGCCTGCCACCCCTTCTTCACCGGCAAGTACAAGCTGGTGGACACCGAGGGTCGCGTCGAGCGGTTCCGGAAGAAGTACGAGACCAAGCCGGGGGTTCCCCCGCCCGCGGCTCCCTCCAGCAAGAAGGCGCCCAAGGCGAAGGCCTGAGCAGAGCGGGCTTGAGCGAGCGTCCGTACATCGGCGGCCAGGCGGTCCTGGAGGGGGTGATGATGCGCTCGCCGGGAAGCCTGGTGATCGCCGTCCGCCGTCCCGATGGTCAGATCGCCGTCCGGGAAGAGGGGTGGGAGACGCTCTGGCCGCGGGCGAAGCTGCTCCGCCGGCCGTTCCTCCGCGGGGCGGTGGTGCTCGTCGAGTCGGTGTGGAACGGCTTCACCGCCCTGGCCTTCAGCGCGGAGCAGGCGGAGCTCGAGGAGAGCGCCGGCGGCGATGGCCCGGAGTCACCCCGACCGGTCGCGGTGCCCGAGGCTCCGGCGACGGGTCGGCTGACGCGCGGCCTGCTCCTCGGCGTGTCGTTCCTGTTCATGGTGGGGCTGTTCATCGCCGCGCCTCATCTGCTCACCCTGGGCCTGTTCAAGCTCCTGGGGCGCGATCCCAGCCTGAAGGGACTCCTCTTCCACGTCGTGGACGGGGTGTTCCGGATCGCGATCCTCGTCGGCTGGCTGGCGCTGGTGGCGCGGACGAAGGATGCGCAGCGGTTGTTCCAGTACCACGGGGCGGAGCACAAGGCGATCTGGACCTACGAGTCGAAGCTCCCGCTCACGGTGGAGAATGCCCGCGGCTTCACCACCCAGCATCCCCGCTGTGGCACGAGCTTCCTCTTCGTGGTGGTGGGGGTGGCGGTGGTGCTGCACATCCTGGTGCTCCCGTTCGTTCCGACCGTCTCCAGCGTGGGCGCGGTGCAGACGCTCTTCGTGCTCCTGCTGAAGATCGGGCTGGCGTTCCCGGTGGCGGGAATCGCCTACGAGCTCCAGAAGCGCTCCGCCCGTGCGGACTGTCCGCCGGTGCTGAAGGCGCTGGTGAGCCCGGGGCTCTGGCTCCAGCGCATCACCACGGTGGAGCCCACCGACGACCAGCTGGAGATCGCGCTGCTGGCCCTCGATCGGGCGCTGGCCCGGGAAGAGGGTCGGCCGCGGGCTGCCGACGGCGTGCAGGTGTACCCCGACTTCTCGGTCGCGCTGGCGGCCTGAAGGCTGGGAGGCCGCGGCTCAGGGCTGTAGCAGTCGCCCGGAACTGGCCGCGATCGATCGCTCCTGTACCGTCACCCGGGCATGCCCAACGCTGCCCGCGCCCCTCGGCTCCCCGCTGCAGGCTTCCCGTTCCCCGAGCTTCCCGCGTGGGCCGCGGGCCCCGGATGGGCGCTGCACGCGGGCGACTGTCTGCAGCGGCTGGCGGAGTTGCCCGAGGCCAGCGTCGACCTGGTCTTCGCTGACCCGCCGTACTTCCTGAGCAACGGCGGCTTCACCTGTCAGTCGGGGCGCCGGGCTCCGGTCGCGAAAGGTACGTGGGACGCCTCGCGCGGCATCGAGGAGGACCACCGCTTCACCCGGGCGTGGATCGAGGCCTGCGGCCGGGTGCTGAGGCCCACCGGCTCGCTGTGGATCTCCGGCACGCAGCACGTGATCTTCTCCGCCGGCTTCGCCCTGCAGACGCTGGGGTGGCGGCTCCTCAACACGGTCACCTGGTACAAGCCGAACGCCAGCCCGAACCTCTCCTGCCGGTACTTCACCCACAGCTCGGAGATCCTCGTCTGGGCAGCCCCGCGGCGGCCGGGGCGCCTGCAGCACCTCTTCGAGTACCCGCGGATGAAGGCGGAGAATGGCGGCAAGCAGATGCGTGACGTCTGGGCGTTGCCCCGGCCGGGTGAGGAGGAGCTGGATGCGGACGGGCAAGGACGCATCTGGACGATGACCAGCCCGCGTCCGGACGAGAAGGCGCATGGCAAGCACCCGACCCAGAAGCCGGTGGCGCTGCTCCGGCGCATCATCGAGGCCACCGCCCCCGAGGGTGGGCTGGTGCTGGACCCCTTCTCCGGGAGCGGCACCACCGGCGTTGCCGCGCTCCGGCTCGGCCGGCGCTTCCTGGGCATCGACCAGGACTCGACGTGGCTCGCCCTGGCGCGGGCCCGGCTCGAGGCCGAATCAGAAGGGGTGGCCCCGGCCACCGGGGAGAGCTTCGGTCCACGCCGCAGCCGGGCACGGAGGTGAGAACGCATGGAGCTGACTGCGCTCGAGCGGGCCGTCCTGGAGAAGCTCTTCGCGGGCGATCATCCGAGCTTCCCGGTGTTCCGGGCCCAGGTGGAGCGTGTTCGCGTGCTCGAGCGCACCCTCAGCGGGGTCGGCTTCTTCTCCGACCTGTCTCGCGGTGCGGGCTTCGTGGTTCGAATCGCCAATGGCCGGCTGGAGATGCTCGAGGGCTTCACCTTCGACGAGCCATGGCCGCCAGAGGGGCCGCCCTTCCGGCTCCGGTATCAGTCCGAGCCGCGGGACCTCGGCGCGCTCGACTGAGTCACGCGTAGAAGCGTCGGCGGGACGAGAGGGTCTGGCAGCCGGCGCGGTGTGCCGCGCTCTCGAAGGCGAGTTCCACCGGTGCTCTCACGGGCCCTTGCGGAGCAGCGCCTCCACACCGGCCGCGGCGATGACGTGGTACCGCTTTCGGTACCGCCGCGCGCAGGCCTCGGCGAGCCCCCGCGTCCCGGGGCTGGCAATCAGCGCGGCGTAGAGCGGTTTGAGATACTTCATCCGCCCCACCTGCCCGAGGAGGTCCTCGGCGCGCTGGACTGCCGGTGCGTGCCCGCTGCGGATCGCGACCGTGAGCCAGGCCACCAGCACCTCGGGGTTCGGCGCCCCGGTGAGATGGAAGCGCTCGTCGAGCGCGGTCATCAGCTCGGCCGGCGAGGGCCGCGGCAGCTGGTTCAGGTAGACCTGCCACTCCCAGGGTGACCAGCCCTCGGCCCCCGCCGGGGGCATCTGGGCCTTCAACGCCTCCACCTGCTCGAGGCGGCTACTGCGGGCCACCGGCGCGCCCGGGGGCACGCCCTCGCCGTCGATCCACCGTGGCGCGTTCACCGCCTCGAGCGCGCCGGGCAGCTCGGTCCGGACGAGCTCCAGCAGCTCCTCGGTGGTGATGGACTGGAACCGGAAGGCCTCCATGTACCGCCGGAGGAAGCGGTCGAACGCTGGGCGCCCCACGGCCTCCTCCAGCGCGCGCAGGAACAGGTACCCCTTCTCGTAAGGCACCTGGCTGAAGGCGTCGTCCGGGTCCACGCCCTGGAGCTGGGTCCGCAGGCGAGTGAGCGTCGGTCGGTCGCGGAAGTTCGCCACCGCCTCGTCCAGGGCCTGCCGCCCCACGGCCGCGTGCAGGGCGACCATCTCCGGCCCTTCCAGCACCTCGAGGATGCGCCGCTCGGCGAAGACGGTGAATCCCTCGTTCAGCCAGAAGTCCTCGGCGGTGGCGTTCGAGACCAGATTTCCCGTCCAGCTGTGTGAGAGCTCGTGGGCCACCACGTTCACCAGCGACCGGTCGCCGGTGAGGAGCGTGGGGGTGAGGAACGTCAGCCGGGGGTTCTCCATCCCGCCGTACGGGAACGATGGCGGCAGGACCAGGAGATCGAACCGCCCCCAGGAGTACGGGCCGAACAGCGCCTCGGCCGAGGTGAGCATCCCGTCCACGCCCGCGAACTCGTGGGCCGCGCGGACGACCACCGATGGCTCCGCCCACACCCGGCTCCTCGGCCCCAGCTCCCGGGAGGCCAGGTCTCCCACCGCGAAGGCGAAGAGGTACGGCGGGATGGGCTCGTCCATCCGGTACCGCTCCACCGCCCGGTCCCCCTGGACACTGCGATCCACCGCTCCGGCCGCCATCAGCCCGCGCAGCCCCGCCGGCACGCTGAGCGCGGCGTCGTAGGTGATCCGCAGCCGGGGAGTGTCCTGGAGCGGCACCACCGAGCGGGCGTGGATCGCCTGGCACTGGCTGTAGAGGAACGGCGCCTTGCCGCCGGCGGTCTGCTCCGGCTCGAGCCACTGCAGCGCCGACGCCTCGGACCCGGTGCGGTACCGGATGACGGCTGTGTCCACGCCGGCGGGAAGCACGACCCGCAGCCGCTGTCCGAGGATGGGCTCGGGGGGGCCGAGCTCGAAGCGGAGCACCCCGCCGTCGGGCCCGGTCACCGACCGGATCTCGAGGTCCCGGGTGTCCAGGTCCACCGCTCCGCCACCCCGGTCGAAGCGGAGCGTGGCCGTGGCCTGCACCGTCCGTCCGGCGAAGTCCACCTCGGCGTTCCACGACAGATGGCGCTGGCGTGGCTGGGTGACGTCGGTGTGGCTGTGCGGGTCCAGTCGGGCCATCGTCGGCGGGCTCCCTCTCACTCGCGGGCGTCGTCTCGCACCGGGATCCCGGCCAGGGCCAGCACCCGGAGCGCGTTGGTGCTCTGCACCACTCCCTTCCGGAGGGTGTAGTCGAACCGCATCCGGCCGTCCTCCAGGACGTCCTGGAAGTGGACGGGAATCAGCGTGCTCCCGGGGACCCGGGCCAGGTCGGCGAGCGAGAGGTCGTGGGTGGTGACCGCCCCGAGGCAGCCGGTCTGCACCAGCAGCCGCAGCACCTCCCCGGAGGCCAGCCGTCGCTCGCGGGTGTTGGTTCCGAGCAGCATCTCGTCCACCAGGACCAGCGCGGCGCGGGGGTGGGCCGCCGCGCCCTCGAGCACCTGCTTCAGCCGGCGGACCTCGGCATAGAAGAAGGACACGCCCTGCTCGAGCGAGTCCTGCACCCGCATGCTGGTCCAGGTGTGCAGCGTCGAGAGGGTGAGCCGGCGGGCAGAGACCGGACCGCCCGCCAGTGCGAGCACGGTGTTCAGCCCGATGGACCGGAGCAGGGTGGACTTTCCCGACATGTTCGAGCCGGTGACCAGGAGGATCTGGCCCGGGTCCTCCAGCGACACGTCGTTCGGCACGGCCTCGTCGAGGAGCGGATGGGCGAGCCGCTCCGCGGTGAAACGCGGGCCGGCCTCGACCACCTCGGGCATCGTCAGGTCCGGCCGGTCGTGAAGGTACCCGCCCAGGCACGCCAGCGCCTCGACGTCGGCGAGCCGGTCCAGCCATCCTGCCACCTCGCGGCCGTTCTGCCGTCGCCAGTCGTCGAGGCGGAAGAAGACCTGCAGGTCCCAGAGGGTGAGCACGTTCACCACCACGTGCAGCTGGTTCCGCCGCTGCTGGGCGAGCGACGCGAGCCGCGCGAGCTGGCGCATGGCGTCGCTCGGCGCGATGGCGCGCTCCGTGCCCCGGGCGAGCGCGCGGAGCTCGGGCGAGGAGAACGGCTCCTGCTCCAGGCGCAGCAGGGCCCGGGCGAGCCGGTCCGCCCCCCGCTGTCCCAGCTCGAGGCCCTCGAAGCTCGCGGCGATCCCCCGCCGGGCGACGAGGAGCAGCGCCGCCGGGATGAGGAGGAACAGCCAGGGGACCTCTCCCGGCACCCAGTCCATCGCCGCCGCGGCCACCACCAGCACCCAGAGGAGCGGCACCAGCGGCGCGAGCGGCCGCATCCAGCGGACCGGTTCCATGGACGGCGGCGACTCGGCCCAGGCGATGAACGCCCGCGGCGACACCCGGGCGTTCCCGCCGATCCGGCCCTCCACCGCGAGGTCGCGCCGGAACGCCGGCCGTCCGGCGAGCTCCAGCACCTGTCCCTGGCGCCGACGCACCTCGTCCGGGGTGGCCGGGGCCGAGAGCCAGTCGGCGAGGCGCTGCTCGCCGTGCGCGGTGGCCGCCTCGTCGAGGAGCTGGAACAGCGACCCGTGGCCGAAGACGTCGAGGTCGGCCGCGTAGGGATGCCCGGCAAGGTGCTCGAGCGGCGTCCCGCCGGGTGGGTGCGCGTGCCAGGCGCCGGTCAGCCGCTCCTCGCCCCTCTGCTCGTAGGCCGCCTCGGCCCGGGCCCGCGCCTCGGCTTGCAGCAGCCGCCCGTGCCAGAGGGCCAGCACGCCGTAGCCCAGTGCCCCCACCAGCGCCGGCAGATAGCCCCACGGGGGGAGACGGTGGAAGATCGTCAGGAGCAGGGCCACCGCGCTGACCAGGAACGCCGCCACCCGGGCGTTGGCCACCCCTGCCATCCGACGGTCGATGGCCGACGCCACGGATTCGGCGCGGGCGCGTTCGTCACGGTGACGCTGGGCCGCCTGGGCCCTGCTCTGGGGAAGGGTCGGCACGGGGGCGACGGAGACTGCCATCCCTCGAGGGCCGCGGGCGAGTCCCGTTGCGCCCCCCGGGTGGAGCGTCCCCCCCGCCCGCGCTACTTCTCTGCGGAGGCGATCTTCCGGAGCGCCTTCTGGTCGCGGACGCAGAGGATGCGGCCGACGTTGCCCAGCATTCCGTCGCGCTTCATCTCGTTGATCAGCGTGGAGACGAAGGAGCGGGAGGCGCCGACCAGGTCGGCCAGGTCCTGCTGGGTGATGCCCCGGAGGTCGGTCTCGCCGCCGTGGGGGCAGCGCTCGCCGTGCGCCTCGGCCAGGGTGAGCAGCGTGTCCGCCAGGCGCGCCGGAACCTCCTTGAAGGTCAGCCCGAGCACGCGCTTCCTGAGCGAGCGGACCCGCTCGGCGTAGGCGCGGACCACGTCCACCGCCAGGGTGGGCCGGGCCTCCAGCTGGGCCCGGAAGTCACGGCCTTCGATGCTCCACACCTCGGCCTCGCCCGCCGACAGCGCCAGCTCCTCCACCGGCGTGCCCTCGGGCCGGAACAGCTCGCCGAAGAGGTCGCCAGGGCGGAGGATGGAGACCACCGAGCGCTGACTGTTGCGCCCCAGCCGCATCAGCCGGACGCGCCCCGTCTTCAGCAGGTAGACCCGGTCGCTCGTGTCCCCCGGCCGGTAGATGACCGCGTTGTGCGGGAAGGTCTCGACCTTGAAGTAGCCCTTGAAGTCGATGGACTCCTGGGGCGCGGCGACCTTGTTCGGGGTGACCAGCATCCCCGAGGAGGTGGCCTGCAACGGTGGGACGACGTTGGAACCGATGGGCCCCAGTGGGCGGTTGTAGCCGTGCATGGTCAAGGTCCTCTCCGGCGCTGTCGTGTGCCAGAACGCATTCCAAGACGCGTGCCGTGCCCCGTGGTCGGTACGATGGGGCGCAAAGGTTCGAAACCTGGACAACTTCACGGGCGCCCGGACAGGTCCCTCGGCGGGTCCGGGGCGCAGATTGAACGAAACGTTTGAACGTCCTGGACTGGACTGAACGAAACGTTCAATCCCACGCAAGGATCGTCCCCCGCTCGACAGTTTCCGTCAACTGACACTCTTCAGGGGGGCTTTCACGGAACGTGCAGACCCGTATTTGGCGAGCTTGCGCTCGAGGGTTGGCCGGCTGATTCCGAGCATCTGGCACGCCCGGCCCTTGTGCCCCCGGGTCAGGACGAGCGCGCGCTCGATCAGCTGCCGCTCTGCCTCCTCCAAGGTCGGCAACGGGGCGTCCGGAGGAAACCAGGTCGGCGGCTGCTGCTCCGCGGGGGGCTCATCCCTCGGCAGGCTCTCGGCGAGGAGGATGTCCCCGGGGGACAAGACGACTGCTCGGGTGAGGACGTTCTCCAGCTCGCGGATGTTCCCTCGCCACGGGAGCCGGACGAGCGCCTCCATCACCTCGGGCGGCACGCGGGTCACCCGCTTGTGGACCCGCCCGTTGATCCGCTCCAGGAGGCCCTTCACCAGCAAGGGGATGTCCTCGCGGCGCTCCCGGAGCGGCGGGACCCGGAGGGCGATGACCTTGAGCCGCTGGTAGAGGTCCTCGCGGAACCGCCCGGCCTTCACCTCCTCGGTGAGGTCGCGGTGGGTCGCGGCGATGACCCGCGCCCGGAGCACGATGCGCTTCGTCCCGCCGACCCGCTCGAACTCCCTCTCCTGAAGCACGCGGAGGAGCTTCGCCTGCAGCTGGGCCGAGAGGTCGCCGATCTCGTCGAGGAAGACCGTCCCGTTCTCGGCCACGTCGAACTTGCCCGGCTTGCTGGTGGTGGCCCCGGTGAACGCGCCGCGCTCGTGTCCGAAGAGCTCCGACTCGAGCAGCGTCTCCACGATGGCCGAGCAGTTGATGCCCACGAACGGCCGCGGCTCGTCGAACGAGTAGTTGTGGATGACCCGGGCCACCAGCTCCTTGCCGGTGCCGGACTCGCCGGTGATCAGCACCGTGGCCCGCGGGGCCGCGGCCACCTTGCCGATCTCCTTCACCAGCTGCTGCATCACCGCGGTCTGACCCACCAGGTCGCCGAGCCGGGCGGGGGC
>Ga0335084_10005392_pt1 | contig 12648 bp, 12 predicted proteins | sample Lox_Sample_44_FD_206721 | JGI IMG/M metagenome (GOLD analysis project Ga0335084, IMG submission 206721) | Soil microbial communities from Loxahatchee National Wildlife Refuge, Florida, United States - Lox_Sample_4.4 | ecosystem: Environmental > Terrestrial > Soil > Wetlands | place: USA... | reverse complement strand
GCGCACCCATTTCAGGGGCACGAACGCCACCGCAATCAGCAGCAGGACCACGACTCCGCCCAGGAACATCCAACGGCGGCGCGCGTCCAGGATAAGTGGATTCATCACCCGGCGATAGAGTTTTGTGGTCCAACCCTCGGCCTCGTGGGTGGAGGCTGTGTCCCCTGCGTAGTGCCGCAGCAGTCTCAACGCCGACCAGGGAGAAACCACAAGCGCAACGATCAAGGAAAAGATCATGGCCGCCGATGCCCCCACGGGAATGGGTCGCATATACGGTCCCATCAGCCCGCGCACAAACGCCATGGGCAGAATTGCCGCGATCACCGCGAAGGTGGCGAGGATGGTTGGATTGCCGACTTCATCTACAGCTTCAACTGCCACGTGCGCAAGCGGGCGGCCACAGTTCCCGGGCAGGCGAAAATGACGAACGATGTTTTCCACCACGACGATGGCATCGTCCACCAGGATGCCAATGGAAAAGATCAATGCGAACAGAGTCACCCGATTCAGTGTGTAGCCATAGAAATAGAAGATGGCCAAAGTGAGCGCCAATGTGACCGGGATGGCCAGAAGCACTACGCCGGACTCGCGCCAGCCGAGCGCGACCGCGATGAGCAAGGTGACGGAAAGCGTGGCCAGCAACAGGTGTTTCAGCAGTTCATCCGATTTGTCTTTGGCGGTCTCGCCGTAGTTGCGAGTAATGGTAACGTTCAAATCGGAGGGAAGCAAATAGCCGTGTAGCGATTGGATTCTGTCCAATACCCGCGCGGCGATGATGGTTGCATTTGTGCCTTTGCGTTTGGCAAGAGTGATAGTCACGGCGGGATACTCTGTGCCTGTAGGCTCACCCGAGGCCTTCGCGTTGGCAAACAGAACGTAGCTGTCTGGCTCCGCCGGGCCGTCCTCCAATTTCTCTGCCACATCCCGCAGATAGACGGGACGTTCGCTGTGCGCGCCCACGACGACCTTCTGCAATTCTTCCGTGCGAGTGAAGAACGTCCCTGCCTCAACCTGAAACTCGCGGTTGTCGCGGGCGAAGCTGCCCGCTTGTCTGCGTGAATTGGCCGCCTGCAATTGGCCGATGACGGAGCCGGGGGTTAGTCCGTAGGCCGCAAGCCGTGCCGTATCCAGGACCACTCGCACCTTGCGCGGCTGCCCCCCGATGATTGCAGTTTCCGATACATCGTCTAGTTGTTTGAGCGAGCTTTCCAGTTCTCCGGCAATCAGGCGCAAGCGGTAGCCATCGTAATTCTTGCCCCACAGAGTCAGGGCCAGGATGGGTACGTTGTCGATGGATCGGACTTTGATAATGGGTTGCGAAACGCCGGGCGGGATGCGATCCAGATTCGAATACAGCTTGTTGTAGGTCTTAACGATCGCATCTTCTTCCTTCGTCCCCACGTAGAAACGCACCACCACCATGCTCATGCCCGGATGGCTGATCGAATAGAGATACTCCACGCCGGGAACTTCGCGCAGCAACTTCTCCATGGGCACGGTGACGCGCTCGGAGACTTCCTGCGCCGATGCGCCGGGCATCTGCACAAATACATCCAGCATGGGCACGACGATTTGTGGTTCTTCTTCGCGTGGAGTTTGCAGAATGGCGAACACGCCGAGCAGCAGCGCAGCCACGATGGTCATGGGCGTGAGCTTCGACTCGATGAAGCTGCGGGCGATGAGGCCTGCGGCACGAAGCCTGTGGTCCGGCCCTGTGGCGGACGTGCTCACGGTTTCGCCTCGATCTTCTTGCCGCCCAGATCCTGGTTTGCGGGGGCCGCAACCAAGCTCTCGCCACCGTCGAGACCGGAGAGCAGTTCTACCTGATCGCCGACCGTGTTGCCCAGCGTCACGTAGCGCAGCACTGCGATCTGTGCCGGATCGAGAACATAAACCGCCTGAAGTTGTCCACGATCAACGACCGCAGTCCGCGGTACCAGGATGGAGGTCTTCTCGCCGCGCGAAATTCTTGCCCGGCCGAATAAACCCGAGCGCAGGCGTTGGTCAGCAGGCAAGTCGATCTTCACCAGAAAACTGCGCGTGGCGGAATCAGCGGCTGGAACGATCTGCGCGACTTTTCCCGTGAGCTCAGAGTTCAGTGCATCAATGTGCACCGAAATCGTCTGCCCGGTTCGCAGCAAAGCAATGTCGCCTTCGTCCACGGCCGCCTCCAGCCGGTAACGGCGCGGATCTTCGAGGGTGAACAGCGGCATTCCCGGACTGGCCAGCGTTCCTGCGTCCACTGGTTTTGCGGTGACGATCCCGTCGAGAGGTGCGCGCACCCGGCTGTACGCAAGCGCTGTCTGGGCCTGCACTAAGGCTGCCTGCGCCTGGTCCTGGCCGGCGCGGCCGATGTCGCGGCGTGCCTGTGCGCCCTGAAAGCGTGCTTTCACTTCATCAAATTCCTGCGGGCTGACTGACTTCTTCTCGTAAAGATCCTGGTAACGCTTGAACGTGGCTTCCGCCAAATGAAGGTCACTCTCGGCCCCTGAGACGGCCTGTTGCGCAGCAGCCTGGGCTGCCGTGGCGCGATCCAGCTCGGCGCGGGGTTGGGCATCGTCAATCACAGCCAACACCTGGCCGCGGCTGACCCGGTCGCCTTCGTGGACCCGGACTTCCACGACGTTGCCCATCATCTGACTGGCAATCTGGCTCGTCTGCGAGGCGCGCACCGTGCCTACGGCTTCCAGGTAATTGGGGACAGTGGCGCGCCTAACGGAAGCCACGGTGACGTCGCGCACGACTTCAGGCGGAGCGTTGGTGGCTTCGCGTTTACTGGAGCAACCAGCCAGGGAGAAAATGAAAACCAAGGAAGACATGACGGCAGAAATCGGAGTGAGTGTGCTCTTCTTCATGGCTGTACCACCGGGGAATTGGGACTCAGGGTTCCGCTGGCCAGTTCGAGATTGGCGTAGCTGGTCTGGAACCGTAACACGGCTTGCCAGTAGTCAAGTTGCGTCCGCAGCGTCGCTTCTTCAGTGCTCAAAAGGTCAGTGATGGTCATGAGGCCGGCATCGTAGCGGTTCTGGCTGATGCGCAGGCTCTCCTGCGCCAGAGCAACCGCCGCGTGTGCGATCCCAACCTGCTGCCGTGCGGCATCCGCATCGTAGTAAGCGCGGCGCACTTCCAGCCGCACTCCGTTGGTCGCTGACTGCCTCAAGGCGGCAACCTTTTCTTGCAGCGCCTTCTGACGCGCCAGTTCGGCTTGCTTGTTTCCGCCAGTAAACAGGTCAAACTGCAACTCAATTCCGCTCACCCAGTTGTTTCCGCCGCCCCCCGCCAGGAGTGTGGGGTTGTCGGTTTGCCAGGAGGCAAAGGCATTCAGGCGCGGCCCGAATGACGACTTAGCAATCGCCACACTCAATTTCTGAACAGACTCCTCGGACTGAATTCGTTTCAGGTCGGGGCGGTGGTCAATCGCTGTTTTCTCCAGTTCGGCCACGGAGGCCAGGGGCCGGTCTTGTTCCGACAACGTCTCCGCCGGTTCGTCGGCGGTCCCTGGCGCCAGGCCCATGGCAACTTCCAACTGTGCTTGCGAAAACGCAAGATCATTGTGAGCGCGGACCAGTTCCTGCTGCCGCATGGACATGCGTACCTGTGCGTTCAACAAATCTGATTCGACGCTCAGACCGCTCTCGAACCGCGTCTTGCTGCGATCCAGGATCGACTGTGCAGTCTTCACGGCTTGCTCAGCGACCTCGAGCTGCTTTCGCGCCAGCAGCACGTTGTAATAAGCATCCACCACGCGGAATATGGTTTCCTGATCACTGCGATCCAACTGATGACCGGCAGCCTCCTGCGCCGACTTAGCCTGCTCGACCCGCCGCCAACTGGCCATCGAATCGAACAGGTTCCAGCTTCCGCCTAGCCGCGTGCTGAAATTGCCAAAGGGAAGGGGTGTGTTGAGCTGGTTGAGTGCGAAATCGGCAGCGGTGAACCGCTGCTGTCGCAGTCGGCTTCCAAAGACATAGACCGGATCATTCCCGCGCGTCGCTGTCTCCGAAAGAGTGACATTGGGAAGAAGACCGGCGCGGGCCTGGCGCACTCCGGCCAGGGCAACCGTGGTGTCGGCAAGCGCCGCCTTGCGAATAGGATTCTTCTCCAGCGCCATACTGACTGCCTGTTGCAGGGTAAGCGGTGCCGACGGCACGGACTGCTGCGCAAATGCAGTCCCGCCCAGCAACCCTAGGGCGGCCACTGCCAGCACGAATTTGGCCGTAAGAATCACGCTCGAAGCTCCGCCGCCTGAGGCTTTATCCACTCGGTCTTTTCTTCGGCAATTTCGTAGGTAGTCTTGAACGTTGCGGTCTGTTTGACCATCTCGCCGGCGGATGCGCTGATCACGTCGTCTCCCGGAGCTTCGCACTCGCGAATCACGCGAATAAATGCAGAAGCGCGGAATTTGTTACAAGAAAATTGGAGGGATGTAAGTGGTTCCAGCCGTGCGTGTTATCGTCGTGCGGCGAGTTCACTTTGCAGCGACAGGAGTTGCTTTCGAATTGCCGTGGCTTTTTGTCGGTCCAAGGTTTCGTCGGGCATCTTGCGCAGCTGCTTAATAGTTGTTTCCAGACTGGTCAAGAATACTTGACAGGGTTCACACCCTCCGAGATGCGCCTCCAGTTCTTCGCAGAGGGTATCGTCGAGTTGCTCGTCAAGGTAGTCGGAAAGTTCGGCAAACATTTCTTTGCACTGGCGCGGTCGAACCGGCGGTGGAACCGGTGGGGATGCCGCGTGTTTTGTGGGGCGCTGCCGTTCACTGCCTGAGAACGTCTTCCGCACAAACAGGCGAGCGCGGTGCAGCCGTACCCTTACCGTGCCCCGGCGCAGGCCGGTGATCTCGGCCACCGCTTCGTCTGTGAGGCCCTCCATATCGCGCAGTACCAGAATGATGCGATAGTCGGGTGGCAATTTCTGTATAGCGTCCCGTAAGCGGTTGGCCTGCTCGCTACGCAGTGTCAGAGATTCAGGATTAATAGGACCGGTGCTCGCGAAGCGCTCCAGCTCGCGGCGGTCGGGCATCAACTCCTCCAGCGAGAGGCTGTGCTTAGGTGCGAACCGGCTCTTCCGCCGGCTCATCAGGCAGCGGTTCTTCGCCACCTTGTAGAGCCACACCACCAGCGCCTTGGGACTGTCGAACTTCCTCAGATAGGGGAGAGACTTGACCAGCACCTCCTGCATGGTGTCTTCCGCGTCTTGGCGCTGCTGGCAGACGCGCATGCTGAAGGAGAAGACGGAGTCTTGCAGTAGGGCCAGAGCTTTTTCCATGGAATCTGGCTGCTCAGACCTCAGCAACTGGATAGCTTGTTCGATCTCCTGCCGCATGAAGTTAACCATAACACGCAACGCGAAAGTACCCGTGATCTCTCCTCTGGCGCCCACCGCGGAGGCCATTGCGAAGTGGAAGGCAATTGGCGATCTAGCAGATCACTTTGTGCGCCTCACATCCCCGATCCAGGTTAAAGCGCGAGTTGCCGCCGCCGGCAGGCCCAAGGTGGTAATGGCCAAAACCGCGACATGATTGATCTCTTCAACCGTAACGCCACTCGTGGCGGCGCTGCGAACCGCTGAATGCGTGGTTCCCTCCAATCCCGCGCCTATCGACAATGCGACCTTAACCAAACGGCGGGTCTTCTCATCAAGCGGTCGAGCCTCATGACAGCGCTCTCCCAGAAGGTTGAACGCTTTCCACTTGAACGCTTTCCACACATCAGGATGACGTTTCCGAAATTGATCTATGGCCTTTGGCAGTTGTTTCGGCACTCTGGCCTCCTCTAGGGCTACTACCATCTTAGACCGCGAGGCTGCGCCAGATACCGGGAGACTGCCAACTTATTTGGCTCCGCGGATTGCTAGGCCTTGATGCTTGACGAATCCGAACAAGACCAGACGGAGGGATTACCCGAAGAATATTGAGGAGTGGCCTGTAACGGACGGGTCCTCCCTTTCAACTGCCGATGGGACCCGGGGAGGTTTCGAGCGCTGCCAATCGGGCGAAGACATTGGCCACAACGCGGTCGCATCGGGGAGCATGAAACGGAAATGCATCTGCCGCTGAAATCCTGGCGTTTGCATAAAGCTCCTTTCGGAGCATCCCATGGGCGCGGTGCAGGCGAATCTTTACATTCTCTTCAGAGAGAGAGGCACTCGGCAGTTTCCGCAGTCGACATGTCTTCCACGTCGCGCATCATCACGACTGCCCTGTACGCCTCAGGCAGGTTCTCAATCGCTTGTTCGAGGATCTTGCTCATCTCGACCGAGGCGGTTTCAGATTCGGGGTTCGATCTCAGTGGGGTCGCCCCGATCTCATTTTGCTGATTCTCATTCATATCGTCCCAGTCCTCGAACCTTCTTGCCTTGTGTACCCGGGTCAAAGCCTCATGCACGGCGATACGGGTGAGCCAAGTCGAAAACTTTGCGCGCCCTGCGAACTGACCGAGATGCTGGAATGCTCTTACGTAGGCGTCTTGCATCACATCCTCGGCCTCGCCGTCATTCCTCAGAATCGAGCGTGCTACGTGGTACAGGCGAGTGTTGTACCGCCGCATCACCACCTCATACAGTGCCGTATCTCCGGCGAGAACCCGTTCTACGACTTCTTCGTCCGACAGGGCTGTGGCGGCAGCAAGCGTCAGTACTTCATCAGCCATAGATTCGTCCTTGTTCATCGAGGTCATCCTAAATCATAGAGTCGCGAGGTCCGGGGATGGTTACAGGGAATCGCACGGTTGTAACCAAAGGCGCATTCGGGATCTCCTTGGTCTTAGGAAAAGGAGAAAACCATGGATCAACGACTGAATTCGAGCTGGTGGGGCTTGCGGATAGCACTGGGTGCCGCGCCGTTCCTGGCTGGCCTCGACAAGTTCTTCAACCTGCTTACCAACTGGCCGATGTCCCTGAATCCCCTGGTGCTGCGAGTCATACCGGTTGCTCCGGGAACCTTCATGCGAGCGGTAGGGGTGGTTGAAATGATTGTGGGAATTGCCATTCTGACTCGCTGGACGCGGCTGGGGGCGTATGTCGCAGCCGCGTGGCTGGTGGGGATTGCTTTAAACCTGCTCACGATGGGGACCTTTTTCGACGTTGCGGTTCGCGATCTCCTCATCGCCGTGGCGGCATTCTCCTTGGCTCGACTGACCGAGGTCAGGGAAGGCGCGGTGGCCAGCTCCTTCACGCCCAGACAAGAACTGGTGCGCCCGAACGCCGCCTGAGCGGCACACCCCTGCAGCCGAAGGATAGCGCGCGGGAAACACACGAACGCATCGGATGAATTCTGTAGTCGGCGTGGGTACTGTAGGTCAGGCAATAGGGGGAACTGCGAACAGGTGAGTTTTCCACGCCGATTGCGATGGAGGGAATCAGGGTTTGTATTCGTCGGGAATAGGAATCTTCTCTTCGATCTTCTTGATCTTTTGCGGAGCGTGCTTGCGGAAGAGACGTTTCAGGTCAGGCGTGAACTCATTCAGGAGATATGACGTGGCGTCCGAGCCCAGAGCTTCAGTGAATCGGCTCATGGTGCCGCCAAAAGTTCGGGATGGCGCGGGGTAGTAGGCATTCTGCAAAGAGCTGACCGCGAGCGTACCGAAAAGCTCCGAGTAGTTAAATTCGCTGCGTCCGCTGTCGCCTCGAGTGATCAGCACGCGGGTTGCGGCGTACCAGGCGCGGCCAAGCAACCGTTTCCGGTCAGAGGGGAAGTAGCGGGGGGCCTGGTGCAACAGGGTAGACAGCAGAAAGCCCTGGACGAAGCGGCGGGATTCGGTGTCGGCCAAGGTTGCCCCGAAGCGCTTTCCCCAACCCTGCATGCCACCGCCATACTCGGGCCCTTGGGCCCACATCTGCGCCCAGGTTGCTTCAAAGCCAGCGGCTGCGAAGGCGTAAGGGGAATAGGTCTGCCTTAAGAAAAGCTCAAACTTGCATTCTGGCGAGAGAGGCGCGTATGCGGAGGAGGCATCGGGATGACCGGAGGGTTGCACCGGTTCGCGTGGGATTCTTGCCTGGCATCCGGACTTTGAGGTCCACGATTGCGCATTGTGAGGCCAGGCGGCCAGGATCGATTGGGAGCCGGCAATGGCTCGCGCGGTGGAATTACCCGAGGAGATTTCCCTGGGCGATGCCGGCGGACGGGTCGACTGGGCCCAGGCCAGAACTCCCATGAGAATCATGTTGGCGACCCAGCGCAGACGCGGGCCCCCGAAGTCGCTCACAGGGGTCTCCGCGCGGCAAAAAAGTAAGCATAAGAGGCTCACCGCTGGGGTTTTTCCTTTTCAGGCCGGGCCTGGTTCTGGTGCGGCTGTTGCCTGGCCTGCATTTTCTGCTGCGCCTTCTCCTGCTGCTGCTCTAATCGTTGGGTCTGTTGCTGATGTTTCTGTTCAAGCTGCTGGTTTCGAGCGTCATTGGCTTGGCGTTGGGCCATCCGCTGATGTTCCTGATCCTGCTTCTGCTGAAGTTTCTGCCGTTGCTGCTCCTCTTTGGCATACATTTTCTGCTGCTGTTGCTGGTACTTCTGATCCATTTTCTGATTCCCGGTATTGGGAGCCGGGGGCCGTTCACCGTGCGGAAGGTCGTTGGGATGAATCGGCCCGTTAGGGCGGTCAACGTTATTGTGCGGATTTGGCGCGGGGTTATTACCGGGACCGGGCGCGGGTGCCCCATGGGCTGCGGGGCGATTGGCGGGAGGCCGATAGGGTCCGCCTGCCTCTCTGGCAGCAACGACATGGTCGCGAAAATCGCCTGGCTTGGGAGTTGCGGCTATGGGAGGTTTGCCACGATTCACGGAAGCACGCAGCTCGCGGTCAGCACGAGCTTCCTGAATGTGCTGGTTCTGGGCGGCCACGCGGGCGATGTGCCGGTCACGTTCTGCAATGTCCTCGTCCGGCCGCGGACGCGCATTGATGCCGCCTTCACCTCCGTTGTAGCTGATCCGGTTCACGGTAGTGGTATTGACCACCGTGGTGTTGTAGACGTTGTGAATGTTCGTAACGTTTATATTGTTGACGGAGCGGTTGTAGAAGAAGCGGCCGTTATCCCAGCGTCCGCCTTCGTAGCCGTGGCCGACATAGCCATATCCGTAATCAATCCCGCCATAGAAGCCGACATGCGGGCCCCAGTAGCCGTCATGGAAGATAAAGCTGGCGCCATTCCAGCCCCAATAGCCCGGAGTCCACAGGAGGCCTGGCTCGGGCGCCTCAACCCAGGTTCCCGGCACCCAGTAGTAATCTCCTTCGTCGTAGTCATAGGCCCAGTAGCCCGGCGTCCAGATGTAGCCTTCGCCGGGACAGAGGGGTTGTTCATACACCGGCAATGGAGGCGGGCCGAAGGTCAGAGAGATGGAAACCTGGGCGGACGAAATAATGGAGAGAGCCGGCACCATCCAAAAAACAAGCACAGCCACTGCCAAACGGAGAAAACAAGTCTTACGCATAGTTGAATGCTCCTTTATCTCAACGTCAGCGACAACTAACCTCTACGTCGGGCCGAGCTTTCACGTGGCCTTGCGAACGGGCTGGGTACGACTCTTCTGGCCCTTGGTGCGAACTCTCTTCAGGGCCGAACGCCTGCGGGCAGCCGCGCCGCGCTCGCGGGCAACGGCACGGGCCTGCCGGGAGAGCGAACGGCGGGAGGCTGCGCTACGGCCTTCTCTCTTGAGAGCGCCGCTGACGGCGAGTGAACACGTGGCGGATGTTTTGGGGCGGAAACGATTTTGTCCCTTGCTGTCGTCGCGGCCAGCCTGGCTTCTGGTCCTAGCGGAGGTGCTTCCCTTGCGGGGAGGTTGCAGCTTGACACCTGCCCTGCGCGCTTTGGAAAGACCGATAGCTATTACCTGCCTGGTAGAACGTGCTCCATGTTTGCCTTCGCGGACGTGGTGCATTTCTTCGCGGACAAATTCTCCCGCCTGTGTGCTCGGCGATTTTCCTTCACGAGCATCTTCCCGGGCTCGTTCAACCGTCTCTTTTTCGGGCATACCAGCCTGCCGGTAAAGCTTAAAAAGCCGTTCCCCGGCGTGAGAATCGAACGTATGCTGTAATTCGCCGGGGGGATTGCTGTAGGCGCGTCCCCGCGCCCATGCTTCCGGTCTGTGCACCGGACGGGGGCAAAGACAAAGGCGGTGGCCGGATCACCTAAGCGGCCTTCGATTCGTCGCAAAGTTGCTGATAGTATTCGCGACCACGGCTGTAGCCCCGGGCGAAGGGCTCCGCCACCCTCCTACCCGGATACTGACCCTCGAGCTCCTCGACTCTCACGGACATCTCCGCAAGGGTCTGGTCGTACCGGTAAAGGCTGTAGATCAGGCTCGGCGATAACCGAGCTTATTTTTTGCCGGCCACCCGTCATTGTTCGTACTTACCTCTCTTTGAGGATTCCCAGAGATACCAGACAAGAATCGAAACCAAGAACCACGCGACCGTGGAACCAGTGAGCACCAGCGACCGGAAAGACAGGCAGGAGGCGCCACACCAAGAAGGCAAACGTCAGCAAGCCAAGCGCGCCCATGGCAGCGCCGAAGGCGTCCATCTCCACCGCCCGTCGACCTTGCATTTGGGCGGAGACTTTGTTTCGCTTCTCCCTGCGCTCCTCGTGTTTCTCGATCAAAGTGGCGCTGGCGGGGAAGATCGAGGGAAATGCCAGAAACAGTCCGCCCAGAACAGGGCCGTATTTGTGCGCTATAACGCCGGCCACAGCGGTGACGACTCCACCGATCAAGAAGCGAGAAAAGTATTCATGCCACGTGGTCTGCAACAGAGCGGAGGGCTGGGTAGCAGGTTTCATCGCAGGCACAGAACCCAAAGGCCGAAGGCTGCCCCGACCCAGACGGACAGCGATATCAATGTTACGGGCAGCACCGGCAATTTGCGGTAGGCTAGAAGCAAGACCACGAGCAAGGCGTAGATCAGGAAAGCAATCGAACCCGCGATCATGGAGCGGGCTTCGATGGCCGCGAATGCGGATCCTTGCCTTGATATGGTCAGGCCAAGTGTGGCCAGGGCGACGGAAGGGGCAGCGCCAAATAATCCGGCAAAACTCTTAGGCTTGAGGAAGTCGCCGAGCACAGCGAAAATGGAGACCAAAGCACCGCCAACAATCACGCGCAGCAGGATATCCGTGAGCATGGAATTCAGAGCGTGGTGCATCCCCAGCATAACAAGTCTCAGGCGAGATACCAGTCAGCCCGAGTGAGAGGCAGGCGATCCGTGCCCGGCGCGGGCTTCAGAAGCAGAGCGTGGTAAAGGTTGAGACGTCCTGAGGAGAAGCGGTGGGCAGAGCCGGCCATGTATAAACGCCAGATGCGATACGTGGTTTCATCCGTGAGCCGGCGCGCCTCTTCCTTTTTTTCTTCCAGGCGATGAACCCATCGTCGGAGCGTGAGCGCGTAATGGCTGTGCAGACTTTCTACGTCCCTTACTTCAAAACCGGCGCTTTCGGCGACGCCCAAGCTGTTGCTGATTGACACCAGGTCACCATCGGGAAAGACATAGCGATCGATAAACGAAAGCCCTTGACGATGTTCAGCGGCGGGCGCGGAGATGCCGCTGTTCAGGAATACACCGCCTGGCTTCAGCAGGCGCCAGGCCCGGGAAAAGTATTCCGGCAACATGGTCTCGCCCACGTGCTCGAACATTCCTATGCTTACAATCTTGTCGAACAACCTGCTTACCTCGAGATCCCGATAGTCGCAGACTTCAACGCGGCAACGGTGGTTGAGGCCGGAGGCGTGAATGCGTTCCCGAGTCGCTTCAGCCTGCGGGACGCTCAGGGTGACACCGAGGGCCTGAACTCCGTAGTGAGCAGTGGCGTGAATCAGAAACTGGCCCCAACCGCAACCGAGATCCAGAAGGCAGTCCCCACGCCGAAGTCGCAGCTTCTTGCAGATGTAGTCCAACTTTCTTTCCTGCGCCGCATCGAGATCGGTTTCGCGGGGCGATGCGAAGTAGCCGCCGGAATACACCATTCCCGAATCCAACCAGAGGGCAAAAAATTCGCGGGGCAGGTCATAGTGATATCGCACAGCATACTTATCGCGCTCCCGGGAATGGGGCGACCCGGATAGGGCGAGGGCGCGATGATCGGACACAGTGGTCTCCTCTTCCGGCAGGGCGCGAAAAAGTTTGCTCAAGTGCAGGCGCCGGAAAGAAGTGGCACTACCCTGGGCCAGCAGATAATCACCCAGGTCGAAGGCAGCTTCAATGTCGCCTTCAATGTCGAGATCCTGATAGATGTACGATTCTCCCAACCCCAGTTCACTTGGCGATTCATACATGCGACGGAGGGTCCCGGGATGATTCAGCACCAGCGTAAAGGCATGGCCGTTGCTATTGCCCCAAGTGGTTTCGTCCCAAAGCCGAATCTGAAAATCACGCCTGGGATAATCTGCCAGCAGATAGTTTAGAAATTCGATGCTATGTTCGGCGTCGTGAGGTTTGGGCAGCGAGCTGGTAAGCAACCCCATTTATGCATCCGATCCTCCGGCAGACGATGCGCGCGGTGCCTAAGATTCTGCGCTAGACATCTACACCTATCTTCAAGGTCATGCGTGCTGAGCTCAATCGGCAATTTCATGTATTGGCCGTTATTAAAGTCTGCAACCGACATCGGTAGATTTTACAGCTTTGGGCCGAGCGGGACGGGAGGTATGAAGCCCAGCCTGACGACTGG
>Ga0335084_10005390_pt1 | contig 12648 bp, 17 predicted proteins | sample Lox_Sample_44_FD_206721 | JGI IMG/M metagenome (GOLD analysis project Ga0335084, IMG submission 206721) | Soil microbial communities from Loxahatchee National Wildlife Refuge, Florida, United States - Lox_Sample_4.4 | ecosystem: Environmental > Terrestrial > Soil > Wetlands | place: USA... | reverse complement strand
TGCCCGATGCGATCGCCCATGGCGACGAATTGTGGCTTGACCACGCGGCCATCGAACAGGCCACCGGCTGGTCATGGAAAGCCGAGGGCCTGTGTCACGGCGACGTGTGCGTCCCATTGCCAAGGGTGCATGCGAGCAAGTTCGCGCGCGGCGGTCGCCTGAACGTTGCTGCCGTGTGGCGTCACAGCGGGCAGCCTGTGGTGCACGACGCCGCGTCGAGCGTGTGGGTTCTCGGTAGCGGCGCTGCGCAACGCAGTGCCGCGCTCACCGCACTCCAGGCGCCGGACTTCACGTTGCCCGATCTCGACAGCTGTCTGCACTCGCTTTCGTCGTACCGTGGTCGCAAGGTCTTCCTCGCAACCTGGGCTTCCTGGTGAGGGTGCCGCCTTGACTTGCCCGTGTGGCAGTCACTGTTCGGCGACATGAAGGATCATGGTTTCACGGTGTTGGCCGTTGCGATGGACCAGCCCGAGACCGCGCGGCCGTGGATCGAGGCGGCCGCAGCTACCTACCCGTGCCTGATCGATCGTGATCACTATCTGGCCGATCTCTACAACATGGTGAACGTGCCTCAGGCCGTGTGGATCGACGAGGAAGGCCGCATAGTCCGCCCGCCTGAGACCGCGGGATCGATGGACGCGTTCCGCGCGATGGATCGCAAGACCTTCACGATCCCCGATGAAGTGATGGCCGAGCGCAGCCGCGTCAAGACGCAGTACTTCGACGCCGTTCGCGATTGGGTGCTGCGTGGCTCCGGGAGCGTGCACGCGATGAACGCGACCCGCGCTGCGGAAAAGCTGAAGCTGCCCGATGCGACGATCGCCGAGGCACACGCACGGTTCCACCTTGGGCGGTATCTGCTGCGCGAGGGACGGGAAGTCGAAGCGCAAGTCCAGATGGCCGAGGCCAGCCGGCTGCATCCGGATTCATGGGCGATGTGGCGGCAAGCGGCGACGAAGGACACACGCGGGCTGGCGTCTGGGCCGGAGTTTTGGAAACGGGTGGATGCTCTGGGGAGCCGGTATTACTACCCGCCGGCGGAGATTGACGATATGACGTAGTCGTTCGCGAGCTACTGATTGACGCGGCGTGCGCTGCCCAGCGCAGCCAATGGCTCGCACTCAAGAGCCAATGACGCAGCGGATCGGCTGATTTAGTGCGGGCAGTCTGGATCCTACCGAGAGAACTATGCGTGCGAATGCAGAAGCGTTCTCAATGCGTCCCCACAACGTCCAAGAATCGCGATTGGGCTTCTGATCTTGGTACTCCTAGCTTCGCGACTGCACGAAGATCACCAGCTCGGCCAAGCTTCCGCCCACGCCGTCAGGTGCAACGCCGAGCTCTTCGACAGGCAGTCCGAGGCGGTTGACCCAGAACGTTGTGTACCCGAACCACTTGGCGCCGGCGACATCCCAGCCCCCAAAGGCCGCAAATGCAATTTCCTCGACCTTCATGCCAAAAGCTTCAACCCCCATCCGGTACGCGCGGGGATCGGGTTTGTAAGTCCTAATCGTGTTCGTGCTCAACACATATTCGTAGATATCGTCCAGGCTGGAGTGGCGGATCCAAGCGTCGAGCATGCCTGGTGTCGCGTTGGACAATAACGCAAGGCGAACGCCCAAATCCCTCAGCGAGCGCAACGCGGGGCCCGCATCGGGCCACGCCTGCCGCTTCAGATATGCCTGCATCAACCGTTCGCGTTTGTCAGCAGACAGATCTAGCTTTAGCAGGTTGGCCGCGAACACCAGCGCCTCATCGGTTGCCTGCCAGAAATCCGCATAGCGTCCCGACAACGCGCGCAACCACTGGTACTCGAACTGGCGGATGCGCCAGGCGTTGCTCAACTCGACCCCCTTGCCAGGGAAGAGCTTCTCCGCGAGCGCAAAAACCGGCCGGGGATCGAAAGTTGTGAAGGCATCGAAGGCAACCGCCTTGATCTTCGAACTCGCTGCAGCTTGAGGCGTTAGGCTTTGTCCAAAGAGAGCCGACCCGACACTTCCGGCTGCCAGGTTGAGAAAGTCTCGTCGATTCATGTGCTGGCCTGGCTCGTAGTCGATGCGACGGCTGCGATCAAAGGCAGCGCAGAAGGCGGGCGAATCCGTTCGAGCGCGACCCGCTCGAGCTCCATCGCAGCCCGCATCGCGAAGATTTTGAGGATGGCCTGGTGCGGCAGATCTTCGCGCATCGGTTTGTCGTCCGCACAGGCGATGTGCCCGATCACCCGGCCAGCCGAGTCGTGGCACGAAAGGCCAAGATAGCTCAAGCGCTCGTACTGCTTCTCCAGCGGCCAGCGCTCTCCGGCGTCGTGCGGCGCGAACACGGTGTGGCCGCTGCGGATCACGTCTTCGCAGGCGGTCCCCGCGAGATCGAACTCGACGCAGCGAGCATGCTCCCCTGCTTTCCAGCGCGCGAGCATGCGTACACGCGTCGTGGGGTAATCACTGCACTCGCAAACGAAGGCTTCGCGCACGCCCAGCACCGCGGCGAAGCTGCGCACGAGCTTGCGTAGGCATTCCTCCCCGCTCAGCGTCGACATGCCATTGGCCAGCTCTATCACCGCCTCCTGCACGCGCCGGCTGGCCGTGATGTCGGAAATGAGACCCACCATTCGCACCGGTATGTTCATGCTGTCGGCGACCAGCTTTCCACGCGCCCTCACCCACCGCCAACCGCCATCCTGATGGTGCAGCCTGTGCTCGCTATGCAGGTGCGAGGTTCGCCCCGCCAAGTGGTCTTGCACGGCCCTCTGCACAACTTCGCTGTCATCGGGATGAACGCGATTCCACCACTCTTGGATGCTGCCGACGAGCTCTTCGCCGGATCTTCCTACCAGCGCCGTCCAGCGCGGCGAAAATCGCGCTTGATCGGTGCGCAGATTCCATTCCCAGAGAGCGTCGTCGGCACCCCGGATCGCCATTTCATAGCGCTCCTCCAATTGACGGTGGGCGATCGACATCGGCCTGATCGAGCGCGTCCTGGATGGCTGTCCAGGGTCAGGCCGTTGGACCCGGGCTGGCCGTATTCCGCGATATCAGCTCCGGCATATCCGCTCGGCATCCTGAACACCCCCAGCGCGCCGTCGCGATAGCTGTAGATCGTGTTGCGATTCGGGTCTGAGAACAGCAGATGCCCGCCATTGCTGTCGGGGACCCAGATCGGTCCCTCGGTGAACTTGAACCCTTCCGCCAGCTTCCACACTTTCGGGTTCGGCGGCACGATTCGGTCTACTGCGGGATCCAGGCGGATCACATCCACATTCACCTCATGCGGTACCACGCCCATCGGCCCAGTCGGGCCGCGATGGAACTCGAGCTTGGCGTAGTGCAGGAAGATGAAGTTGGTCGGCGATTTGGAGATCGACCCGTTGATGCCGAACAGCGCGATCTGGATCTGCTGGCCAGGCTGCACATCGCGCCCGATCACGAGGCAGTTCTTCGCATTCCAGCCCATCACCACCGGCCCGCCGCTCTGCGCAGTCGGATGCGGCAGCTCGCCATCCACCCACACCTCTGCATAGTCGTCGACCTGGGTTTCGAACACGACCGTTGATCCGCGTGTGTCGAAGCTTCCCACACGCTCGGGGATCGTGAGCCGGATGCGGTACCAATTGAACGAGAGATGCCCGTGCCCGCGCTTGGACAGCGTGACCGGATCGATGCGCGCCCAGTTCGCATCGTCAAAGTCACGCGTGCCAGCCTTCGGCAGATAGTCCCAGGTGCGCGTGTCCGGTCCGGTGGGCTGATTGTCGGCGCCCGGATCGTGGAACGCAATCTGCACCAGGCGGGTATCGCTGTAGCGCCACTCGCCTTTGAACAACGCGACGCCTTCGCGCGTGGCCAAATCGACCATCGCCTCCGGGTTGCCGGGGAAAACGTCCTCGCCAGCCGGCGCTACTGAACCCCAAACAGCAAGGCCCAGCAGCGCCGCCGCGACAAGTCGCGGCGCGATGTTCATTTTTCCGCTCCCACCGTTTCTTGCAAGGCCTTGATGCCGGCCATGGCCAGCTCCTCGTCCTGCTGCGCGCTGGCCGCGCCGCTCATGCCTACCGCGCCCACCACTTTCCCATCGATGACGATGGGCAGGCCGCCCTGAAGCGGCGTCAACACGGTGTCTGGCAGAGCGGCCATGGCGAACCGGCCCTTGTTGATGACATCCTCGAACGCCTTGGTCTGCTTGCGAAACAGCGCAGCGGTGCGCGCTTTGCCGATGGAAATCTGCGCCGCCGCCGGGAATGTATTGTCCCAGCGCTCCAGCGCAAGGAGGTGGCCGCCCTCGTCCACGACAGCAATGGCGCCACTCGGCGCTTTGACACGCCGTGCCTCTTCGAACACGCCGGCGATGACGGTCCGTGCGCCTTCCAATGTCAGCACCTTGGTATCCATCGTCTGACTCTGAGCCTACGCGCCGGCAACTGCGAACAGCCACAGCATCACCGCGGCTAGAGATGGCGTAATCTTCATGTCAACCTCCAGTCCTTGCGAGACAAAAATGCGCCAGGGTTGGCACCCCGGCGCACCGTTCGAGTCGATCAGCGAACCCAGCTCAGTTCTTGACGCCGGGGGTCGGGTCGTTCGCCGTGGTCAGATGCGCTCCGGCGATCTTCTCGCAAAGACCCTTGGGTACATAGATCCAGGCCTCTGGGCTGCGGTCGATGGTCACATGGCCGTGACACTGGTTCATGCTCGTTGCGCAGTCGTTCTTGGTGGCCTTCACGACGCCGGCGCACTTCTCTTCCTTGCTGTGGTCGTTGTCAGCGGCGATCCCGTTGGCTGCGAATGCGAGCGCGCCGGCGGTGACCAGGCTGGCAAAAGCGTTACGGATGATGCGGTCATTGCTGTTCATAGACGTTTCCTTTCACAGACAGGTTGAGGGAGGAAGAAACGGGCGGCATCAGAACACGGAGACCAAAGCACCGCGCCGCCCGCAGAAACTCTCGATCAGGCGCGGCCGCAATGCTCGAGGCAAGCTTTCAGCCCTCTGGCTCATCTCCATGGATAGACCTCCTGAACATTAGAGTTGGACCGGCCCTGGGAGCGGAAAACGGTCCGTCCGGGTTTCAGCTGGACTTGCCTTTACGGCAGCGTTGTCGACCCGAACAGCGTGCATTGTCGCGGCCAAAGCTCACGCAGCTATCACGAGCAAATCAAGATCCACTCCCTCCCGCGGTGATTGAGGGAAGGCGCTCGGCGCTTACGAGCGGCCGTGACGGTCGCAAACGTTGTAGAGCGTGAAGCCCTCGCCTTTGCACGCGTTCTGGCCCTTGCACGCGTTTGTCGTGGTCTTGCACTCGGACTGGCCCTTGCAGGCGTTTCCGCCAAAGCACTTGGACTTCACTACGCTGGGCATCGTGGTGTCTGCGGTACTGACGCCAGTCCCCGCGATGAACAGCGCTGCTGCAGCCGTGGCTAAAGCCATACCGGCGATCCTGTTGCCGTGAGTCATGAGTTGCCTCCAGGAAAGAATTAAGCGATTCCAGCTATCGCCGACCTCGGGGCAGCCATAGCCGACCGTTCCGGCCCACAGGTAACCGACGATCTGGCGCATCGGATGAACCGCAATTGTTGGCCACCCGGTTCACCGGGCCATCACGAAATCTTCAAGATTGGTAAACGCGGTTCGCCCTGCAGACCGCCGGGCGCATAGGCTCGTGCCAATTCCCCCATGAAGGGGAATAGAGACGCGCGCTCGAAGCCGCTGACCTCGGCTCACATCCGGGGCAGACAAAAGCTGCTCACTAGCGGCAACAAAAAAAAGCCCCGCGTTCGCAGGGCTTTTGTTAGCACAGGGGATCTCGAACGCTTATGGCTCCTTTACGGCTGTAACTGTGACCTCCACGCGCCGATCCGGCTGCAGGCAATCGATCAGGTTCTGCTTGCCATGCCCGTCACAGCTCTGGTAGCTCGCGTATTCCTCCGTTGCGCCGCGCGCCTCGGTCCTGACCTTGTCAGCCGGAATGCCTTTCCTCACCAGGTATTGCTGCACCGAGGCCGCGCGCCGCTGCGAGAGACTTTGGTTATACGTCTTGGTGCCGATCGGGTCGGCGAACCCTACTGTAATGACCTCGCCGTACGGAACGCCTCTCAGCTGCTGTACCAAATCGTCTAGCTTCTTCCGAGATTCGGGCCTTATCGCGTACTGGTCGAAGTCGAATAGAGGGTCAGCCTCCACGGTGATGGTCATGGGAAGCATGGTCGCAGCCGGTACCTTAGGCTCCTCCGCTTCAGCCAGCTTCTCGTCGGCGTCGAAAGTCTCGGGCGCGCGCACGAGCTCCTCGGATGCTGTGCCAGAACTATCGTCCTTGAACACCTCCGGCGCGGCGCCTTCTTCTCTGGCGGCAGCTACTGGGTCATCCGCGAAGTGCTCGTGTGCGACGGGTTCGTCCTTGACAGGAGCGGCATCATCGGTAGACTGCTGCGGCGGTAAAGCATCGTCCTTCGCCAAAGGTGCTTCATCGGTGAATTTCCGTTGCGCCACGCTATCTTCATCCTTCGCACGCATGGCATCGTCGGTAAAGTGTTGCTTGTTGACGGTGCCATCGTCCTTTGCCGCTCCGTCATCGTCCACGAAGGGTTGCTGCCCGAACGGCTTCTCTTCTGTTACGGGGCCCGCCTGGTCCGTGAACTGCTGTGGGCGGGAAGCCTGGTCTTCCTGCTGCGCCTCAGCCGCTTCATCTCCGAACAGCTCGGGCTGCGCGGAGCTCCCCTCCTGTCCCTGTCCAGCGCCCACGTCCTTGAACACTTGGGGCGGGGCCATCCTTTCCCCTGCGGCTGTGCGGGTCCTTGCAGGTTTCTCATACGAAGCCGGTTGATATGCTTGCTGCGTTGCCGCCACCGGGGCTGGGGCAGGCTTTGGCGCCTGCGCCTTTGAGGTTAGCTCTCCGGAAGCGCGGTGTTGAGCGTTCGTGGCGCAGCCCACGAGCGCGGCCGTGAGCAGAATCGGTATGAGCCTAACGAAGACTAAACGTATGGGCCTACGCTGTAAGTCTATTGAAAGCCCGTCCAGATTCGAAACGAAGTTTGCCATTTGCATCGTGCTCCTGTCAGTTCGCGATGGGTCCGGGAATCAAAGCCGTTGACGACGATGTGACCGAGCTCGCCAAGAGAGATCCGCGCCGGCGACTAGCCTGCAGGCAGCGTACGCGTCCGCCCCCACCAAAGGCGGGCGCGCACGCAGCAACCGACGGACAGCACGCCGGATCGACAAATTGCGGCGCTCGACTGCCATTGTCCGCGCTGCCTTGGAGCCCCGATACAAGGAGCGCGAGAACGGCGACGAGAACTGTCCAAGGATTTCATTCAAGTTTAGCTCTTCAGCGTCAGAGACTTGCTCTAGATATGTTGGAACAAATCATATTCTGTGCAATACACTTGTCAAGCCCCCGAAGTAATCCGGCTGCAAACAACGGACCAGGTGTGACTAAGGCGGCACTCTCCCGCCGGCGATCCCGTCCAGATTCCCTAATTCAACGTGTCACGCATCCCGATGTCGGGCGCGTCGGTCGGGCGAGGCATGGAGAAGGTTGCGAGGGCTACGCTTGCAGAGGAATGAGCGCGTGCCAGGGAGGGAGTACTGAGGAAGTGGTGCCACGCGCGGGACGGAGGTATTGCGAAGCTTCGCTAGATGTCCTCAAGGTGTGTCTTGGAGGCCCCGGGTGCTCGCACCTTCATTGCCCGGAGGAGCTCCGTGAGCTGCGCATCGAGCTCCTTCAAGTCCTTCGCCCTGAGGCTCTCAAGCGCATCGGGCAGCACGCCGCGGGCCGGCTGAGGCGCAGCCTTGACGACGCGTTTCCCCGACCCTGTCAGGTACAGACGCACGGCACGAAGGTCAGAATCAGTTCGCTCGCGAGTGAGGTGTTTGGCTCTTGCGAGCTGATCGATCAGGTTGCTTACGGTCGACTGTCGCAGGGACAGCCGAACTGCCAGCTCCGAAACCCGCAGCCCCGGTTGCTCCTGGAGCTCCCAGAGTGCCCAAAGCTGCGCACCGCTCACGCCCACTGACTTTTGGACTGAACCGAAATGCACTTTTGCAGCTCTGAATACCTCCCGGAACTTACCCAACACCTGAAGTGCCAGTTCCCCGTTTCCGGATCGAGGCTGACCTTTGCGGGCCACCTTGCGTCGGGTTGGTCTTCGCCTCGAGGCAGGTGTCGCCGGCTTTGCTTTGCGCATCGTTGGTAGTCCCCTCTCAGCTTCCGCGCTCCCATGGCTGCCCACCCCTGGGGTTTCGCGGGCCGCCTTAGCAGCGATATAGCTAACATAACGCCCCTGTGGGCCTGGCATGCCGAAGGCCCTGCTGCCAATTCCCGACGTCAGAAGTCATTATATATGCAGGGCCGGTGACCCGGCATAGGTAGCCGGTTGACATCTATATTGGTTCAAATATACTTGATTCCGATGCAGTAGCATCTATCAGCAGGCGTAGGTAGGTCACCTTTTTCCGGAGGTCATGCGTGAACATCAAGTTGTTCAACTTCGGCTCAATCCTGTTGACTGTCGGGATCGCTGGTCAAGGCTGTTCCATGGCGCCACAGACGGTGCGTCTCGCGCCACAGGTCCAGGTTTCACAGACCGACGTTGGGAAGGGGAAGGTCATTGGGCTGGACGTCAGTGACGCTCGGGGTGACAAGAAAGCGGGGATCATCGGGGACGAGAAAATAAAGTTTGTCACTATCTCGGCAGAAGACAAATCGCCTTCCTCCGTCTATCGGGAAGCTGCCGACGCGCTTACGAAGCTAGGTTTCAAAGTGCAGCCGGCGTCCAGTTCAACCCAGCGGGTGCTTCGAATAGAACTGGCGCAACTCGAATATCAGTCGCTCAAACGTCCTTTTACGTTCGACACCGAAGCCAAAGTCGCGCTAGCCGCCATTGCTGAAAACGGCACCAATCGTTACGAGCGGACGTTTGAGACAGAGGAGGCAAGCACGAGCGGGTCGCCGCCTAGTCAAAGCGAGATCGCGCGCACGATCAACAGTCAAGTGTCCCACGCGCTCGGTGATGTGCTTGCTGACCGACAGCTCATCGCGCTTCTCGCGAAATAAGTCGGCTGCCGACGGGCGGACGTGAACACCCGGGATTGGTTTATACGCGTGATATTAGCGCTCCTGCTGATGCTTGCAGTCTACGCCATGGGCCGTGGCTGGTCTGCGCTGAGCGGTGATTCGAGTGCGTCCGAGACACAGTGGATCAGTTTTCCCGGCAACGCGTTGAGTACGTGCGTGTCTCTGGGCGCTTTGTTTCCGTGTCTGAGCTCCGCCATTCTCCTCCCGGCCGCTAAGGGCCGATGCCCCGTTGGCGGGGCTTTTTTTATCAGTCCGTTCGGGCTATGCGAGCGGTTTGCACGACCGGGCGGGGATCGGTTCGCTTGCGTTGCTAGCAGTGCGGTCCCAGATCGTACTCTGCAACTTTGGCGCACATGATTTTGTCGAATGTCGAGTAGTCTTGGGCGCTTAAGCGTGCCTCTTTTCGCGAAACTCCATCGAGAAACTCTTCAGTGGCAAACTGCCGCGTTTCGGCTTGCCGCTCTTCTTCGAAGGCGGTCGCGGGAGCGGTCGCCAGGTCCTGAAGAAAAAGAGTTAACCCGGCGCTTTTATAGTCTTCTTGAAAACGAGGACGGCGATGAGGTGTTTCGCGAGTTCCTTGTGCCGGCTCCAGCAGAAGACTCGGCGCTGCAGCCGGCGGACGGAGCCGGTTCAGCGGCCACTGAGAGGCAGATCTTGCAAACTCGACAGCTATCTACAGGGGCGGCTTGCCGCCGAAAATCCGCTAAAGCTCGTAGGCGACGCCCGTGAAGTGCTCGTAGCACACTTTACTGCACGGATCAGTGGACGGCATCGAGTGGCGAAAACACGCGGAGGATGACTAAAGCCCGAGCCAAGCTAGTTGGAGCGGTTACTCTGCTCGCTATCGCCGGAGTTGACTATGTCACCGATGTCGAGCTCCGGATCGGTCTGTTCTATCTGGTCCCGGTCGTTCTCGTGGCGTGGTCCGTTGGATTGACGTGGGGAGTCGCGTATGCTTGTGCCGCATCGGCATTTTCGGTCGGCAGGGGCCTCGTAGGCGGGCATCCATATTCTCACCATGTTTACTTCTACTACGAGGTGACGGTAACATTTTTAGTACTCCTGAGCGCGAGCTACCTCGTAGCAAGGTTTCGTCAGGTCCAACAGGCACTGACCACGCTCGCACGATATGACTCGCTCACTGGGCTAGCAAATCGTGCGAGCTTCCTGGAGCGGTTGGACTTGGAATTGACGCGGCATCGGAGGTTCAAGCGACCATTCAGCCTCGCCGTTTTCGATTGCGACAACTTCAAAGCAGTCAACGACGCGCAGGGTCATCTGGAAGGCGACCGGCTATTGCAGGTTGCGGCTGCGACGCTCCGGGGTGCGCTCCGCAAGACGGACCTCGCATGTCGTCTCGGCGGAGATGAGTTCGCGGTGCTCCTTCCAGAAACCGATGCCGACAGCGCGACCAAAGTAATTGGTGCCGTGGTTGAGCGCTTACACGAGGCGATATCGCGGGGCGGTTGGGTCGCGAGCTTTAGCGCTGGAGTGGGAGTGTACGAAGGAATTCCCCCAAGTGCCGAAGCAGCCCTCACTAGCGCAGACAGGCTGATGTATGACGTGAAACGCACCGGCAAGCGCGGTCACAAAGTCGAGGTCTTTTCCTGACAGGCTGCGGGCAGCTACCACCGAGGTGCGCGTGGTTGAATTGCTGATTACGACCACGCTAGATCCTCGCCTGAAACGGGACAGTCGACCTTCATCCGCCCGAATGTCGAAAAGCGAAACTATCGCTTGGCGGCCTCGTGCGTTGTGAGAGACATGCGCGCGAATATCGGAGCTCAAGATGAGCAAAGCGGGTACCGTGCGGTTGCCTCAAGTACCTGCCCGGTGTCGCGACGCTCCACGAAGATGGCGATCCCCATGCGCTCCGCATTCCAATCCGATTGGAGCTTGATCCGATGCTCCAGCGGGATGCGACCATCGGGGCCGATCAAGAATGGGCCGGCAAGCTCTCGCACCACATAGTCATGGTTGAGTCGCTTGCCTGCATTCTCCCCAGCCGTGACGCGGCTGGACAACCCGTTTTCGAATGCGGCGATCCAGGCCTGCGCGCCTTGGCCGGCGGAAGGGCTCAGCACCTCGACTTCAGCGCTGATCTGTACTTCATTGGTGGACCTATGGATGTCGGCTCGGATCTTGGCTTGTCCCTTCTCCCGATTGATGGCGGCCAGCTTGGTGCGTAGATGGTCTATGTTGTACCCCTGACGCAAATCTCGCCCATCTACGACGAGCTGAGGGGTATAGATCACCCCGCTGCTGGCACGCGCTGCCACGTCGCGTTGTCGATCGCTGAACGTGGCGCGAGAGAAGCGGTCGGGCCATCCAAGCTGGTTCCAATAGTCGACATGAAACGCAAGCAGGACAGCGATATCCGGCGAAACACCCTGCTGGGGCAACCCACTAAGCCACCGGTCAGCGGGGGGACAGCTGTTGCAGCCCTCTGACGTGTAGAGCTCGACCAGCGTTATCCGGTGTTCCGGGCTCTCTAGGCGGCATTCTCCGGCTCTCGAGTCCAGCGCGCTGAAGCACGTTACCAGCGCTCCGATGGCTGGAACGACCCAGCCTCTAATGTTGGCCATGCAACCTCCTTCTCTTTACCTGGCGGTACCGGAATCAGCGTGGCGATCGCAATCGGCGGGGTCAACATCAGACGACCCCGCCGGGAGGCTGCTTTTGGCTCAGCTGCGTCCGAAATGCTCGAGGCAAGCTTTTTCGCCCATCGTGACGAAGCCGTGCCCCTTGCACGAGTTCTGACCCTTGCAGGCGTTCATCGCGGTCTTGCACTCGGCCTGACCTTTGCACGCGTTGGCGCCGTAGCACTTCACCTTGACCAGGTTGCCGCTGTCCTCCGCCACGGCGGGGGCGCCGGCCAGGAACAATGCTGCCGCTGCGCTTGCCACTGCCAGGCCCACTAGCCTGCGATTCTTATCCATAAGGAATGCCTCCATCGGAGATATTGAGGAAAGAGCGGAGAGCTTGCACAGGACTCGTCGCAAGAGATCTCGCCGGGCTGTCTCTAGATCTGCGCGCTCCCCAATCACGATTTACGGACAAGACTGCCAATCGGATGCATGCCTCCTCGAGCAACAGGGGCCCCCCCTGGGTGATTTGTTGGACATCAAGTCAAGGCGGTGAGTACCCTCTGTGCTTGTCTTCTCTGTGGTATTGCTGCCGCTTTGACCTCCCAACGTACTTTCAACCGTTCGAGCCCGCGCCGAATCGACGTTTTGACCGGCCCTATCGGTTCATTCATATGCTGAGCCAGTTCGCTGTGGGACATTCCATACACATAAGCGAGCACGATGCACTGCTGCTGCTTGCCGGCAGCTGCGCGAGACACTCGTCTAGCGCACGCGAATCACGGCTTTGATCGAGCAGCCGTTCCGGATCCCCCTGGTCCGGCAGCGCCTCCAGGAGTGCGTCGTAGTCCGCCTCTTTGTCCTCGAGCCTCGGGCGACGCAGCCAGTCCAGCGCACGGCTGCGTACGACACTGATCATCCACGTCATGGGCGCACTCCTCGTGTGCGTGTAACTGTGCGCATGATTCCAGATATTGAGAAGACCTTCTTGCAGCACGTCTTCGG
>Ga0335084_10005389_pt1 | contig 12649 bp, 6 predicted proteins | sample Lox_Sample_44_FD_206721 | JGI IMG/M metagenome (GOLD analysis project Ga0335084, IMG submission 206721) | Soil microbial communities from Loxahatchee National Wildlife Refuge, Florida, United States - Lox_Sample_4.4 | ecosystem: Environmental > Terrestrial > Soil > Wetlands | place: USA: Florida... | reverse complement strand
CTTGGCCTGTCGGGCGCGGCGGTTTGGCTGGGGCTCGTGGACAGCGGCAGACATAAGACGGGGACGACCGAGGTCACCACCGAGAAACCCGGGAAACCACCCATTGCCGCCCAATCCCCCGTGCAGATGATTATCGTCCCGGGCGACGGGGTTCCCGGCGCCGCAGATCCGGCCCGCGGGGTACCAACCGAACATGCCGCGCAGAGCGTGCATGCGGTCTACGAAAGTGTCAGCCCTTCTGTTGTCGTCGTCTATAACCTGAATGAATCCGGCCAGGTACGCGGGCATGGCACGGGGTTTTTCATTGATCCATGGGGAATGGTCGCCACCAACTATCATGTTGTGGAAGGCGCCTCGTCGCTCAAGATCAGGACAAAAAGCGGAGCCATGATGGACATCAGAGGCGTCGCAGCAACCGACCCGGAGAATGACGTCGTCATCCTGTCAGCCATTCTGCCCATCGACTCGATCAGGACCCTCAAGATGGCGGCTTCGCTGCCCCAGGTGGGGGAGAGGATCGTCGTCATCGGGACGCCCTATCATCCACAACTTGCGCAGACGATCACCGACGGGCTCGTGTCGGCCCTGCGCCCGCTGCCCGGAGGGAAGCGCCTGATCCAGATTTCCGCCCCGATCTCCCCCGGCTCGAGCGGAAGCCCCGTGGTGAACATGAATGGCGAGGTGATCGGAATCGCAAGCCGGGTCCACCGCCAGGCCCCCCACATCGGGATTGCCGTCCCGGGTGAAATCATCGCAAGCCTCACCCCTTCCGTACCTTTTCCCGTGGCAAGGCTTCCCATTCTTTACGCCAATCAGATCGCGGCGACGGAGTCTCCCGCGCCTCAGCCGGGGAATGATATGCAGCGCAGGCTCGAACAGCAGCAGAAGGCCCTGGAGCAAAGGGATAGAGCCCAAGAGGAAAAGAGAAAGTGGCGCGAGCAGCGGATCAGCGAAGCCGTCGATCTGCTCGACAAGGCAAAGCACAACATGAGCTTCGACCGCCACGATCTCGCGTTCAGCCAATACGAAAGGGCTCTGCAGATATTCCGGGGTGTCGGCGAGACACAGGGCATGGCCGTCTGTCTCGAACAGATGGGGGTGATCAAGCAGAAGCAGGGGCGTCATGACATCGCCTCGGAGTATTTCCGGCAGGCAGCCACGGTGAGGGCGCAGCGCTGAGATCAAAAGTCTATTCGGTCTGTTCCGTCAAGATCCCCTTTACAAGGGGAATAAAGGGGATTTGTCTTCACTCAGGCACTCAGTCACTTCTTCAATAACTTCTCCTGCTCAATTTCCGGCGAAAAATACCGATTATCCATAAGAGGAGGCCTCTCCTGCGGGGGATGCCTCCGTAACGCCTTCACGACGGGGGACCGGGTTGAAAATCATTGCGGCGCTGCTTCTTATCCTGCTGCTGCTCGCCGTGCTCTTCTACCGGCGGCTCAGGGAGTCCCTCGGCCGCAGCGCTGTCTTTTCTCTGGGCGCGGCCCTTTCCGTCATGGCCGGCAGCTTCGCCTGTCATGATCTGGTGAATCCGCGCGACGCAATTCAGGTGCCGCAAATCCCTCGCCCGTCAGTACAGGCGGAGAAAAGCGCCGCGACGGCTGTCGTGGAACCCGGCGCGCGGCGAAGCGTGTATGCGCTTGCCGACAAGGACCTGTACAGAAAAGTCGCACCTTCCGTGGTCCTCGTCGTCTGCACCGGCAAGGGGTACGGGACAGGGTTTTTTTTCGGGCCCAACGGTGTCGTCGTCACAAACCACCATGTCGTGCAGGGTGCGACACAGGCAGAGATTGTTACCGACCGCGGCCGGAGATACCCTGTGAAGGGCATTGTGGCAGAAGACCCCGCCAATGACCTCGTCATGCTTTCGACAGGAATCCCCTCTGCCGAGCTTCGGGGCCTGACCGTGAACCCCTTCACCGATGCGGGCGACAGGATCGTTGTCGTCAGTCGGCACAAGGTCATTGCCAACGTCCTTTCCGAAGGCACCGTCACCGCATTGCCTGTCCATCCCTGGATGGGGATCCGGCTTGCGAAGCCGCTGAGCTACGGGGCAAGCGGAAGCCCCGTCTTCAATTCGAGGGGAGAGGTCGTCGCGATCATTCGGGCCGGGGATCAGCAAGACAATCACACAGGGTTTGCCATCCCTGCGGCCAGGCTGACGGCTCTCGCCGAGAAGGGCCCTTACCCGCTCTCGGAGATCGCAGCCTCGGAACCCCTGGATGCCCATATCCTCGTAAATGCTTCCGCTCTCGGGGCTGCCGAACGGTAGTGGAAGAAGTGTGTCAGTGCGCGGGTGCTTTAGTGAAGAAAGGACAAGAGTTTTGTCTTTTGTCTGCACTCAGACACTCAAACACTTGTACACTCAGGCACTCTGCTTTTCATCTCGACCCCGTTGCCCCGTTGATATATACAAATATCGTCTGCCGCCTAACAGCACTCATTGCAGCCGGGGTTGAGCATGTCTGCCATTTTTGATGCCATCGAATTCGCTGCCGACGCTCACCGCGGGCACTTCAGAAAGGGGACGAAGATCCCCTACATCGTCCACCCTCTCAATGTCGCAAAAATCCTCATCGATGCCCGCTGTGCGGATGAAGTGGCGGTGGCGGCAATCCTCCATGACACCGTGGAGGACACCCCGGCAAGCCTCGACGATATCCGCCAAAGGTTCGGAGAGATTGTTGCCCGTATCGTGGAGGGGGCCTCGGAGCCGGACAAGTCGAAGCCCTGGGAGCAGAGAAAAACACACACCATCCGTTTCCTGAAGACGGCGCCGGAAGACGTGCTGCTCGTATCCTGCGCGGACAAGATCGAAAACCTGGAGGCCATCCGTACAGACAGGGAGCGGGTCGGAGAGGAAGTCTGGGCCCGTTTCAAACGGGGTCGCGATCAGCAGGAGTGGTACTACCGCTCGGTGCTCGCCGCGCTGGAAGAGCGTCTCACGGCCGAACCGGGGCTTTCCCTCGTTTCTCACCTCAGGAAGGCTGTTGAGGAAGTATTCGGCTGAGGAAGTGACAGGCCGAAACACCACGAAACGGGTTAGCCCTATTCCTGCCTTTTCCCCCTTCCGAACTGCAGCAGGACGATGGAGGCGACGACGAGGCCGACGCCGACAACCTGCAGTGGCCCCATGATTTCCCCGAGGAACAGATAAGCGATAATCGCGGCGGAGATCGGCTGCAGGGTTGCCGTAATGCTGGCGTGGGTGGAGCGGACGAGGCGCAGGCCCTTGTTGTAGAGCCCCAGCGAAACCGCCGTGCCGGCAACACTGATGAACAGGATCCAGAACCACTGGACGGCACTGTAGGAGCGGGTAAGCCCTTCGAGGGGCGTGAGCAGGATGTTGCAGGTCACCGCAGAGATAAATGACGCGTAGAAGAGGACCGTCCATTGCCTGTACCTGCGGAGGGCCGACTCGCTCAGTACGGTGTAGCAGGCCAGGAATGCCGCCGCACTGAGCCCGCCGATGATTCCCGCCTTGTTCAGGCTCAGCAGGTCGAGCGTGTAGGCGCCGACCGCAAGATAGCAACCGAGGCCCGAGCCCGCAATGGCCAGAAGGGTTACCGTCGAGTGGCGTTCCCGGGTCACCACGAGGACGTAAGCGGCGACGAGCACCGGCGATTGGTACTGCAGAAGGATCGCAGCCGCCACCTGGATCTTGCTGATTGCGTAGAAGTAGGTGAACATGGTAGCCGCCAGCACAAAGCCCAGCAGGATGAAGCGGGGCAGGCTTCGGAGAGAAATCCTCAACGCGGAGGGGTTCACGAAAGCGAGCCACGCCAGCAGGACAGCCGAGGATAAAACTGTCCGGACCTGGACGAGCTGATACGGGGTGACGCCATCGTTGAAGAGGAACTTGGAGGCGGTTCCCGAGATGGCAAACAACAGCGATGACAGGGCAATGTAGAAATAGCCGAACCTGGCAGACGAACTCAAGACACGAAACCCTTCCTCTTGGCGGTGGCACCGAGACCTGTCTGTTTCTATCACATCCCGTTCGAAAGAATGGAAAGAATTTGTGGACTGTGATAGGGATCGTGTAGCGTTCTTTTCCGATTTGGGACCATTCATTTCCCGTGGGGGGGTATCTCGATATGGCCCGTCGAAAGCAGCCAGCCGGCAAGATCGATCTGAAAGTACTCGAAGCTTCGGAGATCCGGGTCCGATTGAAGGAAGTCGGTCCCGTGGCAGAGATACGGCTCACCCGGGCCAATCTGCCGCTGTTCGAGGAGGACGAGTTCGAACTGCTGCTTGCCTGGGGGGGGCAGCGCAAGAAATACAAGGTACCCGTCAAGGACGGGAAGGCGCTTTTCACCACCCTGCCCGATTCAGTGGCCCCGCTCACCGACAAGAAACCGCACAAGGGAAGCGAGGGACTTGTCCGCGAACTCACGCTGGCCGGCAGCGGGGGCGAGGCGACTTTCCCGATGAGCTGGGGCTATGCCGTTCCCGAGGAGTGGAAACCCCTGGAGCAGGTGTACAGCCGGGTTATTGAGATGGCCAGGAGGATGAGCGGCTGGCAGGTCTTCTAAAAGTGGTCAGTGGCCAGTGACCGGTGAAAAGAAAAAAGATTTGATTCCATCCACAAACCACGACCACTCGCCACAAGGCACTGGGTGCCTTGCATCTGGTCATTTTTGAACCGCCCATCATGTACGCCTCGCTCCTCGGAATCTCGGGCGCCTCGAAAAAAACACTGCCTTGATCTCCCTCTCCTGAGCAAGCCATCTTCTCTGGAAAATCTGATCCATTTTTTCAGAGACTTGTAGTACTATCCCTCCGATGTGCAGCGGAGACCCCGGGAATTCATTCTCGCTAAGGTATTTCGACCCCTGAAATCAGGGGTTCCCTTATATCACGATGCCTGTATGTTGATTAATAAGCAGAAGCCCCAATGAGTTGATTCGCAGCACAAGAGCTGAATAAACAGCCCATGCGCGTTAACGAATCCGGCCAGGGGAATGCAGTTTTTCAAACAGCTTCTCGTTATCTGACCGAAGGGCTCCGGAGAGAAAGATGAGCGGCACGATTCGAGATCGGCATTCGGATAAGGGCAGCTTCGCTGCCGGGACGGAGAAGACGGGCGGGTGCGAAAGCCCCGTCATCGTGGCGGGCATCGGCGTCGGGACGGGCGGCGCAAAGTCGCTCAAACAGCTCCTCGGAAAGATCCCCGCCGGGAAGGGCATCGCCTGTGTGCTCGTCCTGCATTCCGGCCCTTCCAAGAAGATCCTGTCCATCAGGCAGTTGGGCAAACTGACTTCGCTCGAGGTGGTTGAAGCCACGGAGGGGATGCCGGTCCTTGCGGATCGCATCCATGTCATGCCGTCCGACAAATTCCTCAACATCACCGGGGGAAGGCTCACCCTACGCAAGCCGGTTCAATGTGACGGGATGTGGATGCCCATCGACCATTTCCTGTGCACCCTCGCCCACGATTTTCGCCGACGCAGCTGCGGGATTGTGCTGTCGGGCGCGGGAAGCGACGGCACGCTGGGCCTGTCGGAAATCAAGGCCTTTGGCGGCAGGACGCTCGTGGAAAAGCCCGGCAGTGCGGAGTTCCCCGAAATGCCGCAGACCGCCATCGATGCCGGCGTGGCGGACGCGGTTTTAGCCGCCGGGGTCATGGCCGAGGCGATTGCAGCTGCGGCTGCACAAGCGCAGGAAGAGATCCGCAGGATTCCGGCAAACTCCCAGGAAACAAACGTGGATCTGCGGGACATCCTGAACATCCTTCGCGCAAAAATCGGGTACGACTTCAGCGGCTACAAGCCCAACACCCTCGTGCGGAGGATCCGCAGGCGGATGGCGCTGGGCAAATTCGCGTCGTATGCCGACTACGCCGAGTTTCTCAAGGAGCATCCCGAGGAGGTTGCCCTTCTGCAGAAGGACCTGCTGATCGGAGTGACCGAGTTCTTCCGCCAGCCGCAGGCATGGGAGATCCTGGAGGAAAAGATTGTCGCCACGCTCGTGGAGAACACTCAGCCGGGCTCTGAAATACGGGCCTGGGTCCCGGGCTGCTCGACGGGCCAGGAGGCCTACAGCCTGGCCATGGTTCTGACCGAACAGGTGAAGAAATCCGGCAAGAAGGTGGGCATCCAGATCTTTGCCACCGACTCCGACCCTGCCGCCCTTGCGACGGCCCGCAGCGGCAGCTATTCGAAGAACGAAATCGCCGAGAATGTGTCGGCCGAGAGGCTGAAGAGGTTTTTCGAGCGCAAGGAAGGCCGTTACCAGGTCCTCAAGCAGATTCGCGAGCAGGTCGTATTCGCACCGCAGAACCTCACTGCCGACCCGCCCTTCTCGAGGCTGGACCTGATCAGCTGCCGCAACCTGCTGATGTATCTCGAGCAGCCCGTGCAGCAGAAGATCATCGTCCTGTTTCACTTCGCTTTGCGCAACGGGGGGTTCCTGTTTCTCGGCACGGCCGAGACCACAGGCGACCGGGAAGACCTCTTCGAGCCGATCTCGAAGAAATGGCGCATCTATCGACGCATCGGCATCGGCCGCCCGGCAGGCATCGAAATCCCTGTCCGCCCCATGGGCCAGGCCCCGTCCCCCGCGGGCACAATTCCTGTCGCGGCAACGGTGACCCGGATGACCCTGGCCTCGGCGGCCCAGCAGATGCTCCTGGACCGCTTTGCGCCCGCCTGCGTCATGATCGACCGTAAGCTCCACGTTCTCTATGTGCACGGCAAGGTGGAGGACTACCTGACCTTCCCCACGGGGGAGCTGACCACCCGGATCGTGGACATGGCGCGGGAGGGCTTGAGGGCCCGCCTGCGCGGGGCGATCGGCAAATGCCTCGAGATGAAACGGCCTGTCTCCGTCATCGCCCGCGTCCGGCGCGGCGAGAAGTCCCTGCCGGTGAAAGCCACCGTCAGCCCGCTGCGGCATCCCCGGGAAACCGATGGCCTGCTGCTGGTGACCTTCGAGGACCATCTTCTCCCGGCCTTGAAGTCCGGCAGAAAATCCGCACGGGAGAGCGATGTCCAGCAGCTCACGGATGAATTGAAAGTCACCCGCGAAGAGCTTCAGAGCACCATCGAGCAACTGGAGAGCTCCAACGACCAGCTCAAGGCATCCAACGAAGAGGTCACGGCCTCCAACGAAGAGCTGCAGTCCGGCAATGAAGAGCTGGAGACCTCGAAGGAGGAGCTGCAATCCCTCAACGAGGAGCTCAACACGATCAACGCCCGCCTCCAGGAGAAGGTGGGCGAGCTGGAAAACACGAACAACGACGTGTTGAACCTGCTGTCCAGCACCGCCATCGCCACCGTGTTCCTGGACAAGGAACTCCGGGTCAAGCGGTTCACCCCGGCCAGCACGCGGCTCCTGAGCCTGATCCCTTCGGACCTGGGAAGGCCCGTTGCCGATGTGCTCCGCAGGTTTTCCGACGAGACGCTGCTGGACGACGCGCGCAGCGTGCTGGCGGATCTGACCCCGCTTGCCAAAGAAGTGCAGGCCGAAGACGGCCGGTGGTACTTCCGCCGCGTCACGCCCTACCGTACGCAGGATGACCGCATCGAGGGTGTGGTCCTCACCTTCGTGGATGTCAGCGACATCAAGCAGGCCGAGCAGGCCCTGCGGGCGAGTGAGAAAAAATACCGCGACCTCGTGGAGAGCGCCAACAGCGTCATCATCCGGTGGAAACCCGATGGAGAACTCACCTATTTCAACCGCTACGGCCTGTCTTTCTTCGGATACAGGGAAGAGGAGATTCTCGGGCGAAACGTGATGGTTCTTGTCCCGGGTTATGACTCGTCTGGGCATGATTTGAGTGACCTTGCCAAATCAGTCGTGGAGCACCCGGAACAATATATAAACAACGAGAACGAAAATATTCTCTCCGATGGCCGGCGCGCGTGGATGAGTTGGACCAACAGAGCGATCCTGGACGAAGCCGGCAACATCCGGGAGATCCTGGCCATCGGCAACGACATCACGGAGCGCAAGCGCGCCGAGGAGGAACTGCGCCTGGCCCATTTGCGGGTCTCATGGCTGGCTCGCTTCCCCGAGGAAAACCCGAACCCCGTGTTGCGCGTGTCCGCCGGGGGGGAGGCCCTGTACTGCAATCCCGCGGCGGCGAAGCTGGACGGGTGGAAATGCGAGATCGGCCGGCCGACGCCGGATCCTGTCCTGCCGCTCGTCAGGCGGGCCATGGCGGAAGGCCGGGAAGTCTTGCAGGACGTGGACCTGGGGGAAAGGACGTATTCGGTTGCCGTCACATCGTTCCCCGCGGAGGGATACGCCAATGTGTATGGCCGCGACGTCACCGAGCGCAAACGTGCCGAAGAGGCGCTGCAGCAGAGCCGGGAACGGCTCGACCTTGCCTTGAGCTCATCGGGTATGGCCACATTTGAATGGGACATCGTCGAGAACAAGCGTACCTGGAGCGAAGGCGTTCACCGCCTGCTGGGAACGAAACCGGAGACCTTCACGGGAGCAGCCGAAGAGTTTTTCCAGGCCATCCACCCGGAAGACCGGGGTGCTGTACAAGCGGCCCTTGCCGGGGCCGTCGAATCGACGGGACTGTACGAGACAGAGTACCGTGCGGTCTGGCCGGATGGCAGCATTCGCTTCATTGCCGCCAGGGGGAAAATTCACCGGGACGGCGCGGGCAGGGCAGTCTCCATGACAGGTGTCTGCTGGGACATCACCGAGCGCAAGCGGGCCGAGGAAGTGTTGCAGACCACGTTGCAACGATTCTATACGGTTCTTTCGAGCATGCACAGCGCTATTTTGCTTGTCACGGACGAGGGTCAGGTTGAGTTTGCCAATCAGGCGTTCTGCGACTATTTCGGACTGCAGGACTCACCCTCAGACCTGAGACGTCTCAACGCGCATGAAATGATAGAAAAAACCAGGACTGCCTATCTCCATCCAGACGAGGCAATCGCTCGCATCAAGGAGATCCTTGATCAGAAAGAGTCTGTGATAGGCGAAGAAGTTGGCATGCGGGGAGGACGCACGTGCCTTCGCAATTTCATCCCGCTCTATGTGGATGGAAAATCGCATGGCCGCTTGTGGCATCACTGGGACATCACGGAGCGCAAGCAGGCCGAAGAGAAGTTACGTCGAAACGAGGCGATGCTGCGCTCAGTGCTGGACCAGATGCCTTCGGGTGTGACCGTAAGGGATGCACAGTCCGGCGAACTCATTCTCTCCAGTCCCAGGAGCCGGGAGATCATGGGGGCTCTGGTCGATGTCCCCGGGCAGTTTACACCTCGCTATCGGGGACTCCATCCCGACGGCCGACCGTATCGGACCGAAGAGTGGCCCATCGTGCGCTCCATGAATACCGGAGAAGTGGTAAACGCGGAAGAGATCGAATGCGAGCGGAGCGATGGGGCTCGAATCGTGCTGAGTATGAACTCGGCGCCGATCCGCGACCCGCAAGGGAAGATCGTCATGGGCGTAGGCGTCTTTCATGACGTCACCGAGCGCAAGAGGGCCGAAGAGGAACTGCGCGAAAGCGAGACAAAGTATCGCCATCTGTTCGAGAACATAACCGAGGAGGTTCATTTCTGGAAGCTGGTCCGCGACGCGAGCGGCCGGATCACGACCTGGAGACTGGTGGACGCCAACCCGCCAACGCTCAAAACCTGGGGAAAAACGCTGGACGAGATCAAAGGCAAGACGACCGACGAAATCTTCGGTCCCGGCGCATCGGAGCATTACATGCCGGTTGTCCGGAAGATCATGGAGGAAGGCGTTCCATACAGTTTCGAAGACTACTTTCCCCATCTCGACAAATACTTCCGATTCACCAGCGTTCCGCTCGGGGAGCACTTCATCACCACCGGCGCGGATATCACCGGCCTGAAGAAGATCGAACAATCCTTGCGGCAGAGCCACGAGGACCTGGACCGCGCCCAGGCCGTCGGGCAGATCGGCAGTTGGCGGCTGGACGTTCGCCGCAACGTCCTGACATGGTCCGACGAGAACCATCGCATCTTCGGCGTGCCCGAAGGAACACCGATGACCTACGAGACGTTCCTGGGGGTCGTCCACCCTGACGATCGCCAGTACGTGGACACCCAGTGGACGGCGGGCCTGCGCGGAGAACCCTACGACATCGAACACCGGATTGTCGTCGACGGGCAAGTCAAATGGGTGCGGGAGAAGGCCTACCTGGAATTCGATGATAAGCGCAATCTGCTGGGGGGGTTCGGGATTACCCAGGACATCACCGAGCGCAAGCAGGCCGAAGCGGCGCTGCGCCTGTCCGAGGAAAAGTTCTCCAGCGCTTTCGCCATGAACCCGGCCGCTGTCGTGCTGACAAGTCTCGAGGAAGGGGTGTTCCGGGAGGTGAACGAGGCTTTTCAAACCATATTCGGTTTCAGCCGCGACGAGACCATTGGGCATTCCACTCTGGAACTGCAGCTCTGGCCCACGTCCGAGGACAGGGCTCGCCTGGTGCAGGAATTGCGGGAGAAGGGTGCCTACCGCGATCGGGAGCAGACCATGCGGAGAAAGTCGGGCGAGCACTTCACGACGCTGACATCGGCGGATATCTTTACGCTTGGGGATGAACGGATCATTCTGTCGACCTGGCTGGACATCACCGAGCGCAAGCGGGCCGAAGTCGCGCTGCAAGAGGCCCGTCGGCGACTCGAGGTCATCGTGGACAGCATAGCCGACGGCTTCTACGCCCTTGACCGGGAGTGGCGCTTCACCCGCGTCAACAATGCAGCCCTGCGCCACATGGGTAAGCCCCGTGAAGAAATCCTGGGCCGGACACTCTTCGATGTATTCCCCTCCATTCGGAACAGTGTCGTCGAAACCGAATATGCCCGGGCCATGGAAAGCGGCGAGCCCCGCCACTTCGAGAACCTTTCGCTGGTCACCGGACGGATGTTGGAAATACACGCGTATCCGGGCAGCGACAACCTGACCGTTCTGTTCCTCGACGTTACGGAAAAGAATCGCATGGTGACGGCTTTGCGCGAGAGCCAGGAAGCGCTGCAAGAAGCCAATGAGCACCTGGAGCAGCGCGTCCGCGAGCGCACGATGGAGCTGCAGAATCTCACGGACCAGCTCGAGGGGAGCCGCCACGAGCTGCGCAAGCTCGCCTCCGAGCTTGTCATGGCAGAGGAACGAGAACGCAAGAGGATCGCAGGGGTGCTGCACGACGATATCGCTCAGACCCTGGCGGCAGTCCGGATGCGGCTCGAGATGATCCAGGAAATTCCTGCCGATCAGAAGGACGTGGCGCTGACGGACGCCAAGGAGCTCCTCGTGCAGTCGATCCAGGAGACGCGCGCCCTGATGAACGATCTCGGCAATCCCCTTCTCTTCGACATGGGACTGAAGCCCGCCTGCGAAGCGCTTGCCGGCCGGTTGATGGAGAGACATCCCGTTCGGATCCACTGCGATATACGGGATACATACAAGCACCTGGATCCGGATATGAAAACGATCCTGTACCAGGTCGTCCGGGAGCTGTTGAACAATGTCGTGAAGCACAGCCAGGCACAGAGTGCCCATGTCGTGATTGACATGGAGAATGAGCACTACCGGGTGAAAGTCGCGGATGATGGAGTGGGATTCGAACCGCAGAGGCTGGGGACGCCCACCGTCGAAGGCGGGTTCGGGCTCTACAGCATCAGGGAGCGGCTGATGGCCGTGGACGGAAGCCTGCAGATCGAATCCACCCCGGGGACGGGGACAGTGGTGACAGCCATTCTTCCCGCAGCGTTGGACTGATTGCAGAGACCCCGCGCCTGCCTTTTCCCTCTACCGGAATAAGCCCTTGATCTTGTCCGTCAGGGACCGCGTGCCTTTTTCGGCCGACTGTCGGGCCTCGAGGACCCCACGGTTCAGCGTGTCCACGACAATGGGCATCGTAAGGCGGTCATACAGAGCGGCAAGCACCTGGCTGAAAACAACCGAGGGCGCCGCCCCGTCCTTTCCTACGTTTTTCAGATGCATGTCGGGGATTGACGCGCTTGCCGTTCCGGACGGCAGATCCGGCGTGTAAAGTGTCACCTTACCTCCCCGGATGATGAACTCGCGGATCAGGAGTTTCTTCCCGGGTTTTTCCTTGTCGGCTTCACCGCTCACCAGGCCGGCGTATTTTGCCTTCTGTTCGGCATGTCTCGCAATGGTTTTGAAATTGTCCGCACCGCCCCTTTTTTCATAGATGATGTCGGGCTGGATCACTTCGATGCGCTTCACGACAATCGTATCTCCCAGAAGCGAGCCGAGTTCGAGATCCACGGTGATGGAGGCCGCCTTCATGGCGTGGGCCGAACGGAATCCCCTTGCGTTGCCCAGCAAGAAATTCTTCACTGCCGCCTCCCCGGAGAGGAAGGACACGCGCACATCGTCGGTGCGGACCTCCGTTCCCGTGATTTCAGGCCCGTAAGTGTTGACGGCGGTTGTGATGAGAGAGTCCAGGCGGACGAGGAGGATGGCTGCGGCAATGATGAATGCCGCTGCGAGAACGCCGGCGGCGATGATGATTTTTTTCATTTTCAGACGTTGCGAAACGGACTGCGCCCCGTTCTGCGAAAACATGTCTACAGCCCGAAAAAAGCCTTCTGGATGAGATCCGACGAGAGCACCTCGGCGCTCTTGCCCTCCAGGGCGACCCGCCCGGTCTGAATGACGTAGGCCCGGTCGCTAATCTCGAGGGCGTCCT
>Ga0335084_10005388_pt1 | contig 12649 bp, 12 predicted proteins | sample Lox_Sample_44_FD_206721 | JGI IMG/M metagenome (GOLD analysis project Ga0335084, IMG submission 206721) | Soil microbial communities from Loxahatchee National Wildlife Refuge, Florida, United States - Lox_Sample_4.4 | ecosystem: Environmental > Terrestrial > Soil > Wetlands | place: USA... | reverse complement strand
CCGGGGAGAATGCCCCTTCGGTCCTGATCGCGGCAGGAGGCAAGCGATGCCCGCAAAGCTGTTTGTCGGGAACCTGTCCTTCCAGGCCACTGAAGAGGATCTCCGGGAGCTCTTCCAGCAGGCCGGCACGGTTGAGTCGGTGCGCATCGTCACCGATCAGTTCACGGGGCGTCCGCGAGGCTTCGGGTTTGTGGAGATGGCGACCAAGGAGGAAGCCGCCAAGGCGGTCGAGATGCTCAACGGCCGGCTCTTCCGCGATCGCAACCTCGTCGTGGACGAGGCGCGGCCCCAGCCCCAGCGCGGGGCGGGTGGCGGCGGCCCCCGCGGCGGCGGTGGTGGACCGCGCGGCGGCGGGCCGGGCGGTGGGGGCGGCGGCGGAAACTGGCGCCGGTAGCGTAGACCGGGCCCCTGGGCGAGAGTCCAGGGGCCTTTTCTCGATTCTCGTTCACTCATCAGGTGATAGGTATATGAATAAGCCGGGAGTGCCAGCCCCGGGCTTCATCAAACGGATTGGCCCCGTCATCGACGAGCGCCGGACGGTGGAATTCCGCCCGCTTGAGAGTTCGGAGCTCGTGAATCGCATAAATGATTCGCGGCTGCCCTTTGGCTGGACGATAAACCCGTTCCGGGGGTGCGAGTTCGGCTGCCGATACTGCTACGCGAGGCCGACTCACGGTTATCTTGGTCACGCCGAACCCGCCGAGTTCGAGAGGCGGATATACGTCAAGCAGTCTGACGAAGCCAGGCTCCGCTCGCGCCTGAATCGCGCTCGAGAGAGCGGGGAGGAAGTGGCCATTGGCGCCGTCACCGACCCTTACCAGCCTGCCGAATCGCGGTTCCGAGTCACCCGGCGGGTGCTCGAAAGCGTCCTGCGCGTGCCCGGCCTCCGGGTCGGCATCACCACGAAGTCCCCGGCTATCACGCGTGACATCGACCTGCTCCGCCGGATCGCGGCAGCGGGGCAGCTCGTGATCAATATGTCGCTCAACTCCCTCGACGCGGATCTCCTCCGCCGCCTCGAGCCTCGAGCCCCGCGGCCCGACCTCCGTCTTGCGGCCATGTCCGAGCTGACCGCGGCAGCCATCCCGGCCCGGCTCTTCGCCATGCCGGTGGTCCCGTTCCTGACCGACCGAGAGGTCGTGCTGCGAGCGCTCTTTTCCGCGGCGCGGGCCGCCGGAGCCCGCGAGGCCATCTGGAACGTCCTCTTCCTTCGCGGCGAGACCCATGCGTTCTTCCTCGATTTCGTCGCCCGCGAGTTTCCCCGCCTCCTCCCGCGGTACCGCGCCCTCTACGGAGGCGGGGCCACGGCGGAAGCCAGCTATCGTGAGCGCGTGGAGGCGATGGCGGCGCGCGTGGCGCTGGAGACTGGCTTCCCGGGACGGAGCCGGGCGGACCGGATCGCCGCCGAGCGACCTGCCCGCCCGCGTCAACTGGTACTCGAGTGGTAGGGCGAGGCGCAGCCGGAGGGGAGCCGAGCTACTCACGTGGTAGGGCGAGGCGCAGCCGGAGGGGAGCCGAGCTACTCACGTGGTAGGGCGAGGCGCAGCCGGAGGGGAGCCGAGCTACTCGAGTGGTAGCTGGCCGGAGGGTTCGGCCTCCCCCGCGGGGGCAAGGCCATCCTGCTCGATCAGCGGGCGGAACTTGTCGTAGAGGTCGTGGAGCTTGGCGAGGTAGTAGGCTGTGTTTTCGTCGGGCGCCGCCAGATTCCATTCCGCGGCGAGCTTGGCCGCCTCGTTGACTTTCACCCGCTTGGCCTGGCCGGCGACGTAGTATGACACCTGGTCACCGGCCTGGTAGCGCCTGTCCGCGCGAAGGGCCAGCTCGTACGCGGCCGAAACGTTGCGCTTTCCGCCGCGAAGCCTTTCCTCGTAGCCAGCCGGAGATTCTTGAAGCGTCTCCGTCTTCATGAACTGCTTGACCGGCACGCGGTGCGCCTCGAAGTCTGCCTGCCAGCGCGAGACGAGAGCGGGGATCTCATCGCGCCGTCCCGTCAGCAGAAGACGGAACATCTCCTCCAGCCACAGGCGCTGGAACAGCTCGATGCCGCGCGAGCGCAGCCCTGAGCCCTTGATCAGGAGCTTGCCTCGGTGGTCCAGCAGGACGTAGTTCTTCATCTTGTAGGAGAGCATCGCCTCGTAGCGGCCGCCGAGCTCGAGCTGGATGCCCGGCGGCAGCACGCTCTCGAGCGCGGCGATGAGGGCCTCCTCGTCGCATCGTTCGGGCGGGACGAAGTAGAGGCCGTCGGTGTCCACCTCGATGACGGACGCCCCCAGGTCGCCCAGACGATCCACGAGTGACATGACGAGCGCGCGCCCTTCGCCGGTGACCTGATTGGCGGCGTCGTAGTCGTTCCAGTGCCCCTGCGAGAAGGCGAGGTACCCGTAGAAGGAGTTGATCAGGATCTTGAAGGTCTGCTGAAGCGCGCCGAGAAGCGTCCGATCCGCCTCGGCAGGCGCCTCCCGCGCGAGCCGCTTGGCCGCCAGCCGGAACTCCCGGAGATCGCCGAGGAGCTTCGGGAAGACGCCCAGGGTGTCGCGGGCCGGCGCGATCTTTCGGGTGAGCATGAGCGAAGGGTAGAGGGAGGTGACATCCGCGTGCAGCACCGGGCGGGCGACTCCCGTGAGCCGCACCGTCGTGTATCCGCCGGCTACGCCCTTGCCCTCCGAGGGCGCGGGCACGGCGCGGCGCTGGTGCAGGTACTCCCTCATCAGGAGGCCGTCGATCTTCGTCGCGTTGCCGCGGAGCACGACCGACTCATAGGACAGCGGCAGCGCCTGCGCCTGGACGAAGTACGGTGGCGAGAGCAGCCCGGAGAGCGACAGGGTTTCGACCACGTCGTCACGCGCGTAGGCCATCAGCCGCTCGGGCTCCTCCCGGAAGATGCGGGGGATGTCTTCGGGCGGCAGGTACGTGCGCTCGGGCGCCGCGATGCCGAAGTGACGCGCGACGTCCTTGAGGCCGTAGGATTCGAGGTCGCGGGCTGCGACATCGTAGAGCTGGACGAGGATCCACGTGTCGACGATGTGACGGCCGGCGACGGCGTAGCGGCGGTAGGCGATGGTACGGTCGGCAACCTGCATGCGGGAAGGCCGACCGGTCAGCGTCGAGCCGTCGCGCCCCCAGGGGAGCGGCACCTCGTGCCGCCGGGCGCGCGCCTCGATGTACTCGAGGTCGAAGCGGAAGATGTTGTGCCCCTCCAGCACGTCCGGGTCGCGCTCGCGGACAAGGCGCCCGCACTCCGCCAGCAGCTCGGCCTCGCTCATCTCGGCGCCAGAGAGCACGGTGGTGAAGCCCGCCGAATCGGCGATCGCTATGGCGATGATGCGATCGGACTCCCGGGCGGCGTTGGGAAACTCGAAGCCCGGAGCGGTCGTGACTTCGATGTCCATGGCCATTCGGCGCAGGTCGTCGAAGGCCATGCCGAGGAACGACGTCCTGCCCGTGCGGAGCAGAAACTGGTGCACGGGGTCCGAGAGGAAATGATAGGGCGCGCCCGGGACTCCCGCCACGCCCCCCGTGACGCGCTGGGCGTGGTCGCGGGCCTTGAGGCAGTGGCTCCAGGACGGGAACTCGGCCAGCCAGCGGTATGCCGCATCGCCGTCGAGAGGCACGACGGTGGCGTCGCCTTTCAAGCCCTTGAGGATGTCCGGGTCCGCCAGGAGCAGGAAGGGCCTCAAGGGCTCCTCGCCGACGTGGGGGGTGCCGTCGCGCGACCAGATCCGGACGGTCTCTTCGCCGGCCTCGAAGCTGACTTGCCCGGCAATGCCCGCGCGGCCAAAGAGCAGGCGGTTGTCGTAGAAGGGCAGCGGGAGGCGCGTCAATTCAGGAGCCCGATGAGGCGATGGAGCTCCCGGCGCGCCGCCGTGTAGCGCGGCTCGATGGCGATGGCGCCTTCGAGCTCGCGGATGGCCTCGCGGACCTTGTGCTGGCGCACATAAATGCGCGCTAGGTTGAAGTAGGGGAAGTGGCGAGGCTCGTAGCGCGGCGCGGCCTTGGCGCGCTCGAGCCACGGCACGGCCTCGTTTTCCCGGCCGAGCTCGATCAGATACGCGCCAATGTCGTTGTACGGGTTGCCGAAAGTCGGGTCGATGGCGATGGCGGTCCGGCACTCCGCGATTGCCGCCTCGTGGTGGCCTTGGTGGGAGAGCGCCCAGCCGAGGAAGGTATGGGCTTCGGCGGTCGGCTGCACGGCAATCGAGAGGCGGTAGGATTCGATCGCCTCGTCTAGCCGCCCGGCCATCTGCTCCTCGTACCCGCGCTCGAAGTGCTTGCGCGCCTCTCCCGCCCACTCGCGCTCGGCCATGTCGCGCCTGCTAGGCGTCTTCGATCGCCTTGCGGTACGTGGGCAAGTCCACGAGGCCGGTCAGGCGCCCGCCGCCCTCTACGATGATGGTGGGGATGGCGCGCACTCCGTCGCGTGTCAGCGCTTCCTCGTAGTCGCGCGCCACGGCGTCGCGCGCCGCGCCGCTCTCCCAGTCGCGCAGGAATCGCGTCATGTCCGCGCCCGATTCCTTAACGACGCCCACCAGCTCCTCCGGCTTGGCGATGTTGATGCTCCGGCCGAAGAAGGCCTCGTAGAGGAGCAGGTGGAGCCTGTCGAACGCCTCCGCGCCCTGGAGCGCCACGCACTTGGCCGCCTCGAGGGCCGGCATGGACCAGTTCGGGTAATCATCGCGGGGCCACGGCGTGTACGTGATGCCGTCACCGGCCGCCATGGCGCCACAGCGGCGCCACCCCTCTTCGCGGTAGGTGCCCTTGAAGGCGACCGATGGATCGGGCTCGGGGCGCAGGGGGAAGGCCTTCCACTGGATGACGAGACCGTCACCCATCTCATCTTTCAGTCTCCGGAGGCGCACGGCCGCCGGGTAGCACCACGGTCAGAGGTAATCGGCGTATTCCAGGATGTGCACGGGCATGGTCAGTCTCCCACGGCGATTGTACCGCACGCCGCGTTCAGCGGGCGGCTCGCATGACGGCTACGATATACTCGAGGCCATGACGCTGCGAATCCTCGTCGGGATGGTCTTGTGCGCCACTCTTGCCGGCGGCTGCGGTGGCTCCGTCTCCTTCGAGAATGTGACGCCGAAAGCGCCGGCGCGCATCGAGGGGCGGCTCGTCAGGCCGGACGGAGCGGGGCCCTTTCCCGCGCTCGTCCTCCTTCACGGCTGCCACGGCGTCTCACCACAGGTCTACGCCTGGGGGCGCTGGCTCGCCGACCGCGGCTACGTCGCCTTCGTCGTCGACAGCTTTGGCCCGCGCAAGGAGCCTGCGGACTGCAAGGATGACCCCAGCCCGAACGCCATGCCCAACACCGCGCGCTTCGACGATGCGATCGGCGCCCTGCGGCATCTCCAATCGCAGCCGTTCGTCATTGCGAATCGGGTTGCGTCGTTCGGCTGGTCACAAGGCGGGCAGTACGCCATCTCGGTCATCAACGGCCCGACCCTCGAGCGCGCCCGCGCCCGCGGGGTCGCGCTGCCGGAGGTGGGATTCGCCGCAGCCGTCGCCATGTACCCGGGCGGCTGCCGCGACTATGCCAAGGAACTGGTCGTGAAGCCGCTGCTCCTGTTGATCGGCGGATCGGACGATTGGACGCCGCCCCAGTACTGCCGCGAGATGGCGGCGAACGTGAGGGCGCGCGGGGCCGACGTGACGCTCGTCGAGTACGGGGGCGCGTATCACTATTTCGATGTGGCCGGCCAGCGAAAGGAAGTGCTCAAGGACATCGAGCAGCCGTTCATGCCGGGGCGCTACGGCGTGACCGTGGCCTACGATCCCGTCGCCGCGGCAGACGCCCAACGGCAGGTCGAAGCCTTCCTGGCGCGGGTCCTCAAGGGAGCGCTTGCGCGCTGACGCTGCGTCTGCCGTTGCCCTCTGACGGCGCGGCGTGCTAGCGTGGGCGACTGATTCATGGACGCGTCGGTCGAGCTCGTCAAGCGGCTCCTGGCCTCGGTGGCGTACATCCACACCGAGGTGCCCGCGGCCCATCCGTCCACGAGACACCTCGGTGACGAGCGGATGGGCACCGGGGTCATCGTCGATCCCTCCGGGCTCATCCTCACGGTCAACTACGTGGTCATGGGCGGCGAGACCATCCAGGTCAGCTTCGCCAAGGGGCGCTCCCAGAAGGCGGAGATCGTGGCCCAGGACTTCGAGCTCGGGCTCGCCCTGTTGAAGGTCAAGCGAGCGAACCTTCCGGCGGTGCCGGTCGGCGCATCGGACGACCTGGATAGGGGCGAGCCCGTCTTCGCGCTCGGCGCCACCGGCCCGAGGGAGCGGCGCGTATCGGGCGGGCTCTTGACCTACCTCGGCGAGTTCGAGGCGTACTGGGAATATCTCCTCGATCGGAGCCTGGTGTCGAGCGCGGCGAATCCGGGCTTCGGCGGCGGTCCACTGTTCACGATCACGGGACGGATGGTCGGCCTGGTCTCGCTGAACCTTGGAGAGATCATGCGCGTGTCGCTTGCCATCCCGGGCGAGTGCTACCTGGCGAACCGCGCGGAGTACCTTCGGCACGGGCGCGCGGTCAGCCGGCCGCAACGCGCGTGGCTGGGAGTCTTCGCTCATCCTCTGGACGAGGGGGTGGTGGTGGCCGGGCTGGTGCCCAACGGGCCCGGCGCGCGATCGGGAATCCGCGAGGGCGACGTCATCCTGTCGCTCGACGCCCGCCAGGTGCCGACGCGGAAGGATCTGTACCTGTCTCTCTGGCGGCGAGGGCCGGGAGAGCGGATCGCGCTCGAGGTGATGCGCGACAACGAGCTCAAGCGGCTGGACGTAACGGGCGGTGACCGCGCGGACTTCTACAAGCAGATCTCCTGACCGGAGGGCAATCGTGGATCTGGGCCTCAAGGGCAAGGTGGCGCTGGTGGTTGCGGCGAGCAAGGGCATGGGCAGGGCGTCCGCGATGGGTTTCGCGGCCGAGGGGGCGCGCGTAGCCATGTGCGCGCGGGGAGAGGCGGATCTGCGAGCGGCCGCCGACGAGATCGGCAGGCAGACCGGCGCCGAAGTGCTGGCGATGCCAGCCGACGCCAACAAGCCGGAGGAGATCGAGCAGGTCGTGGCCAGGACGTGCGAGAAGTGGGGAGGCGTGGACGTGCTCGTGGCCAACGTCGGCGGCCCGCCGCCCGGACCCTTCGAGCAGATGACGGACGCGCACTGGAGGGCGGCATTCGAGCAGGTTCACCTCTCGACCGTCCGCTTCATCCGGGCGGTGCTGCCCGACATGAAGAGGAAGCGGTGGGGGCGCATCCTCGCAATCCAGTCGAGCTCGGTCAAGCAGCCGGTCGAAGGATTGATTCTTTCGAACGGCATCCGCCCCGGCATCGCCGGGATGTTCAAGACGCTCGCGAACGAGCTCGGCCATGAGGGCATCACGGTCAACATGGTTCTGCCCGGACGAATCCGGACCGACCGCTTCATCGCGCACCAGAAGGATCTGGCCGCACGGGTGGGGAAGTCCCTGGAGGAGTGGATCGCCACGCGGGCCACGGCCGACATTCCCATGGGGCGCATCGGCACGCCCGAGGAGTTCGCGAACATGGTCGTGTTTCTCGGCTCGGAGCGGGCCTCGTACATGACCGGCTGCGTGGTGCAGGTGGACGGCGGCCTGGTCAAGAGCGTGGTGTAGCCGATGTCATGAGGACGCTCCGCACCGCCATCCGGAACTTCCGCGCGCGTCGCGGGTTTTTCCACGCCGCGGGATTGGCGTTCAGTTTTCTGACCTGTCTCGTGCCCATCCTTTTCTTCATCGTCTCGCTGGCCGGCTTCGTGTTGAGCCGGAAGGCGGCGTCGGAGGTGGTGCTGAGGCAGCTCTCCGAGCTGATCCCCGTGTACAAGGAGGAGCTCTACGCATCGCTCACCGACATCATCCGGAGGCGCCGGCTCTCGGGCCTGCTCGGCACAGGGGTGCTGCTGCTCTTCGCCAGCCAGCTGTTCGCCTCGCTGCGGCTCGTGCTCAACGACATCTTCGGGTTCAGCCGGGGCCCGGGATTGCTGCGCGAGCTCGGCAAGGATCTCATCCTGCTCCTGATGATGGGCATCCTGTTTCTCGCCAGCATCATCGTGTTCGACCTCTTCGGCTGGATCCGGGTGTTGCTGTTGGCGCCCGCCCAGATGCCTGCCGAGTGGGTCCGCTCGCTGTTCATGGGTCTCGCAGTGGGCTTCAGCACCGCGCTCTTCTTCGTGATGTACCGGTACTTCCCCCACCAGCGGGTGTCGGCGGGGGCGGCGCTTGCGGGGGCGCTCCTCGCAGGGGTCCTGTGGGAGGCGGCGAAGCAGGCGTTTCGCTGGTACATCCTGCAGATCGGCGTGTACGACGCCATCTACGGTCCGCTGGGCGCGCTGGTGGCCCTGGGGATGTTCGCGTACTACTCCGGCATCGTGTTCATTCTCGGCGCCGAGTTCACTGAGGCGCTCAGATCGCGGAAGGAACGCGGGTCGTAGCGTTCCGTGCCGGGGCGGTGGCGGTGTGGTAGCTTGTGGCGGCCATGACTGACCCGCTCGTCCATGCCCTCGAGGGTGTGCGCATCCTCGAGTTGGCCCATCTGATCGCCGGCCCGACCTGCGGCATGTACCTGGCGGACATGGGCGCCGACGTCATCAAGATCGAGTCGCGCGAATCGCCTGACGCTTCCAGGACGGTGTACGGCATCGCGCGGGCGGGTGAGGGCATCCTGCACCTCACGGTGAACCGCAACAAGCGTGCCCTCTGTCTCGATCTGGGGAAGCCCCTGGGCCGCGAGGCCTTTTACCGGGTCGTGAAGACGGCCGACGTCGTCCTCGAGGGCTACCGCAACGGAGTGGCCGAAAAGCTCGGCATCGACTACGCCACCCTTCGGCCCATGAACCCGCGCCTCATCTACTGCTCCGTGTCCGCCTTCGGATCCGAGGGGCCGTGGAGAAGCAAGCCGGGTCTCGACGCGCTGGCCCAGGCCGTCGGCGGGCTCATGGCGGTGACGGGCGAGACGAACGGCGGCCCGGCGCTGGTCGGGGCTCCGGTGGTGGACACGATCGGAGGCCTGCTGGCGGTGCAGGGCATCCTCACGGCGTTGATCGCCCGGGGGCGAACGGGCGAAGGGCAGCGGGTGGACGTCTCGCTGCTCGACGGCGTCCTGCTCTCGCACCTGGCCAGACTGTCGGTCTTCCACGAGACGGGAGTGCCGATTCCCCGCTACGGCAGCGGTCATCCGAACCTCGTGCCGTACCAGGCCTTCCGCGCGCGCGACGGGTGGCTCTTCCTCGCGGTCTGGAAGGACGCCACCTGGCGGCCATTCTGTCATGTCGCGGGCCGGCCCGAGCTCGCAGACGACCCGCGCTTCGCGACCCGGGCGGACCGGCTGGCGAACCGCAAGGAATTGACGGCGCTGCTCGAGACCTTCATCGCCGGGCGCACGGTCGAGGAGTGGATGGCGGCGCTCGAGCCGATCGACGTGCTCTGCGCGCCGATCAACGACTACGCGCAACTCGTGCGGCATCCGGCGGTGCGGGCGACCGGCATGATCGTCGAGCAGGAGCACCCGCGTGCCGGGCGCTTCACCACCATGGCCCCGGCGGTCAAGCTTGAGAAGACCCCGGGCACGATACGGACCGGGGCGCCCGCCCTGGGCGAGCACTCGCGCGAGATTCTGAGTGAAGCAGGCCTGGCCCCGGCCGAGCTGGACGAGCTGGCCGTCCACGGCATCATCTGACACGCCTACAAAGAGGAGAAAGCCCGATGGCGATGACGCCGATGCTCAAGGACAAGGTTGCGGTGGTGACGGGCGCGGCCCGCGGGATCGGGCGTGAGATCGCGCTGCTCATGGCCCAGCACGGTGCCAAGGTGGTCGTGAACGACTACGGCGGGAGCGCCGACGGCAAGGGCGGCGAGCACGCCCCGGCGGACGAGGTGGTCAAAGAGATCAAGGCCAAGGGGGGCCAGGCCGCGGCCAACTATGATTCGGTGTCGAGCATGGCGGGCGGGCAGGCCATCGTCCAGACCGCGCTCGATCGGTTCGGCGGAATCGACATCGTCGTCAACAACGCCGGGATCCTTCGGGACCGCATGATCTTCAACATGACGGAGGAGGAGTGGGACGGTGTCATCAACACACACCTCAAGGGCGCGTTCGCCGTGACGCGGGCCGCCGTCCCGCACATGAGAGAGAAGAAGTGGGGACGCCTGGTCAACATGACGTCCACCTCAGGGCTCGTGGGCAACGTCGGGCAGGCCAACTACGCCGCCGCCAAGCTCGGCATCGTGGGGCTGACCAAGGTAACCGCGCTCGACATGGCCCGCTACAACGTCACGGCCAACTGCATCTCGCCCTTCGCGTGGACGCGGATGATCGGGACCATCCCGACGGAGACCGAGGCGCAGAAGGCGCGCGTCGAGAAGATCAAGAAGATGGGCCCGGAGCACATCGCGCCGGTGGCGGTCTTCCTCGCGAGCGATGCCGCCAAGGAGATTTCCGGGCAGGTCTTCGGAGTGCGCGGCAAGGAGATCATGCTCTTCAACCACATGCGACCGATCCGGAACATGCACCACGACCAGGGCTGGACGCCGGAGCGCCTGGCCGAGATGTTCCCGGGCACGCTCAAGCACCACCTGATTCCGCTGGAGACCTCCGGTCAGTACTTCAACTACGACCCGCTCGTCTGACGAGCGCCGCCGTGAGTGCCGGCCCCGGCATCCGCGCGCCAGGTCGCGAGGGAGTGCGGTGAGGCTCCACGTCCTGGCCGGCGCCGTCCTCTCCCTGTGGGCGGCCTCGGCAGGCGCCGCTGATCCCGGGCTCATGCTCACCGTGGGTGAAGTCAGCGATCGCGGCGCCGTGGTCTGGGTCCGGGCCACGCGCGTCTCGCCGGTCACGATCACCTATGCGCGGGACGGCGGCGGTGGAGAGCGCCAGACGCAGGTGGCGCTCTCCTTGGCGGCCGATCGCACCGGCAAGGCCGAGCTTTCCGGTCTCGTGCCCGGCACGCGGTATCGGTACAAGGCGACCCAGGTTGGGGCGAGCGCCGAGGGCGAGTTCGTGACGGCGCCCGCGCCGGACTCCGAGACGCCGGTCAGGTTCGCCTGGAGCGGGGACCTGGGCTCGCGAGGCAACTGCCGGCGGGTAAGCGACGGATATCCGATCTTCCGCGCGATGGCGCGATTCCCGGTGAGTTTTTTTCTGTTCGTGGGTGACACGATCTACGCCGATCAAGTCTGCGATGGGCCCGACACCGTGCCGGGCAGCGGCTTTGTGGCGACGACCCTGCCGCAGTACCAGGCGAAGCACCGCTACAACCGCGCCGACGCGGGCGTGCAGGACTACTTCCGGCGGACGCCCGTCTTCGCGATCTGGGACGACCACGAGGTGGTCAACGACTTCTCCGGCAGCGTCGAGCCCCGCATGCCCGCGGGCCGACAGGCCTTCATCGACTACTTCCCGATCGTCCCGCCCCGTGAGGAGCCCGGGCGTCTCTACCGGCGCTTCCGCTGGGGCAGGCTCCTCGAGGTCTTCATCCTCGACACGCGCCAGTACCGCAGCGCCAATAGCGATCCGGACGGCCCGGGCAAGACCATGCTGGGGCGCCCGCAGCGCCGCTGGCTCGTCGAAGGCGTGTCGGGCTCGACCGCGCTCTGGAAGGTCGTGGTGACGAGCGTTTCGCTTTCGGTGCCGACCGGGCGCGGGGTTCGGGACTCCTGGAGCAACGCGAATGTTTGGGGTTTTCCGGAGGAGCCCGGCAGCGGCTTCGCCACCGAGCGCGACGCGATCCTGCGGGAGTTGCGAATCGGCGGAGCCAAGAACCTGATCTTTTTGGCCGCAGATGTCCACCACGCAGAGCTCATCCGCCACCACCCGACGACCGAGTGGTCCTTCCACGAGTTCATCGCGGGGCCGCTCTCGGCTTCTTTCGGCAGACCCCGCCCGCTCGACGACGCCCTCAACCCGCGCTCGCTCTGGGCGCTGGGCGGCGTTCTGAACTTCGGGGAAATCGCCGTGGACTCTACGTCGCTGACGGTGCGGATCATCGACGCCGATGGCCAGGTGCGCCACACTCACACTGTCGGCGCTTCGCCTTAGTGGCCCTCAGCACCGGCCCGGGGGAACGGCACCACCGCTAGACGGTCGCGCGCGCCGTTCCGGGAAAACGACTCCGGCCGGGTCCTCTCACGAGCACGATCGCCAGCAGGAGCGCGGAGGCGATGCTCAACGCACCGCCTGCCAGCTCGGCCAGACCGGGACGGTGGTAGAGCATGAGCTGAGCATCTCCGGCGGGCGCCTCGACTTCGAGCATGCCGGCCGCGTCCCGCCGTATCGGCAGCTGCCTCCCGCCCGCTTCGGCGCGCCAGAGCGGCGAGTAGGCGAACCCGGCGGGAATCCAGCCGCCTGCCTGCGTGCGCGCGAGCTTCCAGGCCTGCCAGCCGGCCGGCTCGGGCAGAGGTCGTGCGTGTCGGGCGGTATACAGACGGAAGGGCCCGATCAGCCGGGGAGCTGCCCAGTCGGGGGCGGAGTCGAGGAAGGACAGCCGCCCCTGGTCTTCGTCGGTTGCCACGACGGCGGAGACACCGAGACGCTCCGCCCACAGGGAGAAATCCGCGGGGCTCAACGCATCGAGCGGACGCCCGAAAAGCGTCGCCCCGTCCCGCTGCTCTGCGAGGGTAGTGACAGGTGTGGAGTCCGCCCGG
>Ga0335084_10005386_pt1 | contig 12650 bp, 12 predicted proteins | sample Lox_Sample_44_FD_206721 | JGI IMG/M metagenome (GOLD analysis project Ga0335084, IMG submission 206721) | Soil microbial communities from Loxahatchee National Wildlife Refuge, Florida, United States - Lox_Sample_4.4 | ecosystem: Environmental > Terrestrial > Soil > Wetlands | place: USA... | reverse complement strand
CAGGCCGAGCTTGCGCGCCTGCAGCGCCAGCGCCATCCAGGCGGCGCCCGCGTCATACGGGGCGTGGCGGTTTTCCTTGCCGGATTTCTTAAAGGTGCGCCGGGCCAGGATGAACATCAGCAGCGGCGCCCGGCCGGCCCACAGCTGGTTTTTCGCGACCAGGCAGGACACCAGCTTCTGGCGCTGTTCCGGTTCGGTGGCGTAGACGAACAGCCAGGGCTGCTCATTGTAACAGGACGGCGCCCAGCGGGCTGCCTCGAAAAGCGTCTGGACCTCGCGATCCGAAAGCGGGTCGGCAAGAAACGCCCGCGGCGACCAGCGGTCCGTGAACATGCTGTCTATGTCCCAGTCGGGTGTCCGGGGATTTTGAGGCTTGGCATCCATTCGGCCTCCCCAAGGGGGTCGCCTTCCTGCGCAAGCATGCTCGTGAAGCAGCCGGCCTCTTCGGCATGCACCGGGGTGAGTCAGGATTGTTCGGGGCTTTTTTCGATGGTCTTTTTCTTCTTGGGGCGCACCTTCCCGTGGGTGCCGCGCCAGATCTTGCCCCGCTTGGAACGTCGATCACCTTTTCCCATTCGAATACCTCCTTGGAATTTACCAATGTGGTCAGTCAAAACTATTTCTCACAAAGATCAAGTAAAGATCAAGTGTGGCGCTTATAGCATGAGCGCCTGCCGGAGTTCAATAGGTGAAAACCAGCGGATTTCACTTCTGCCGCTGCGCGTAGATCGCCTCGATGATTCTTTCAATGGGCGCCTCGATGATGGTGATGTCCCGGATCGGAAAATTCGAGCAAATGTGGGCGGCCACCCGGGCTGTTTCTGCCGGCTCGACTTCCAGGACGGCCTCGTGTGGATCGACGATGGTCAACTCGCCTAATCGCGCCACCAGGTCGCGCGACCAAGGCCCATTGAAAAGGATCTTGATTTGCTTTTTGGTTGCAAAGCGCCGATACATCGAAGACAAACTCCCGTCAAAGGCAATCTGGCCTGCGTTGATGATGACGATGCGGTCGCAGACTTCCCCGATGTCGGCCATGTTGTGGGAGGTGAGGATAATGCCGTGGTTGCCGGCTTTGGCCTTGGCCCGGATGAATTCCCTGAGCTTCCTGGCGTTGACCAGATCCAGGGCGTTGGTGGGCTCATCCAGAAAGATCACGCGCGGGTCGTGCAGCAGGGCTGCGACCAACTCGCAGCGCTTGCGCTGGCCGGCGGACAGCTTGCGCTGGGGGACCGCGAGCGTATCACCGATGCCGGCCATTTCCACCAGGCGCGTTTTTGCCGCGAAGTAATGTTCGTCCGGGATCTCGTAAACGATCTTGCAGAACTGGAAATATTCCTCGGCCGGCAGGTCCCAGAACAGGCGGTTCCTCTGACCCGCGACGAAGGCGATTTTTTTCAGAAATTCTTTTTCCCGGCGGTGAGGAATGTGGCCCAGCACGTCGAGCGTCCCGCCGCTCGGAAAGAGAATGCCCGCCAGCATCTTCAGGGTGGTGGTCTTGCCGGCACCGTTCGGCCCGATGAAACCGACCACTTCCCCCGTGTGAAGACGAAAATCGATATCTTGAACGGCCCGGACGACGGTCTTGCGTCCCTTGAACAAAGCTTTGACTGCTCCGGATAGTCCGGGCTCTTTCTCATAAAACCAATAGGTTTTGGAAAGGTGGCGGGCAGTAACCGCCAACGGGGCTTCGGATGTGTTGCATGGCCGTGACATCGCGAGAGGCACCTCTTCAGCTGCTGGTGGAGGAATAGGCTCTCAGACCCATTTTCCAGAACCCGACGGCGAGAACCACCAGCAGGGTGCTGCAGCCGAAGGCATACAGGGCAAAGCCCGGATCAAGACTGCCCAGCAGCGCCTGGGAAGGCGCCTGGGCGATCAGCGCCAAGGGCAGAACATAGATGAATAAGAACTTCCAGAAGCCCTCGAAGATGTCGAGGGGGTAGCGGCCGATGCGCGTCAGGTCGTCGAAGATGCGGCCCAGCCCGGCAGACTGGGTCGTCCAAAAGGAAATGGTGGCGATAATCAGAACGACGGCAAAGAGGAACATCAGCGCGTTCATCAGGAGAAGGCCGTACATCAGGGCCTGAAGCCCGGTGAAGGCGAATCCCAGGCGATAGAGGGCATACGCGAGCAGCCCCAGGCAGGGGATGAAGCTGACCAGATCCATCATGTCGATGCTTTCCAGGGACGAGAGAAAGAGCAGATTGACGGGCAGAATCATGCGGCTGTCCAGGTTGCCGTTCTGGATGAGGGCCGGCAAGTGGTACGACAGGTTTCTCTGGAAGGTGATGCTCATGAGGTAGTCCACCATGTGAAAGGTCGCAAACAGGAGCAGCACCTGGTCAAAGGTCCACTGGCCGAGGGCTTCCACCTTGAAAAAGACGGCTTGAAAGAAGAGCAGCAGGAGCACCATGCGGATGACCTTGCCGAAAATCATCAGAAAAAAATGAGGGCGGTAGGCCATCTGGCGCATCAGGCTCACCCGGCACAAGAGGACGAAAAGTGTGACGTACCGCCCGAGGGCCTTCATCGGCTCAATCCCCCATGGCCGTGTACCGGCTGAGGCCCTTCCGCCACAGAAAGGCGTTCAACGCCGCGAGGACCGCCATCCAGACGGCGATCCGGGCCAGCTGCGCGAGAATCTCCGCGAGGTCGATCTTGTTCAGGTAGATTTGCATCGGGAAATAGACCAGGTAGGGGAACGGCAGCAGCACGAAGGCCTTTTGCACCATGGGAGGGAAAAAGGAGAGCGGGATGATGGCGCCGCCGACCACCTCCAGGATGACCCGCATGGTAAACCGAATCCCGTAGGTGTTTTCGATCCAGAAGGCGAGCAGGTTCAAGGCTTCGAAGATCAGGTACTGGAGGAGGGCGGCTGCGGTGAGGGCGACTGCGAAAAGGATCAGCCGCAGAGGGTCGGTGCAAAAGACCAGGAGGTCCGTGAAGAAAAGGGCGATGATGGCGTAGCCCGACAGCCCGATGAGGCCCAGAAAGCTCTTCCCGGCGAGGTCGCGGAAAATCCAGACCCAATAGGGGCTGATCGGCTGGATCAGCAGGTTCGAGAGGCTGCCCTCCTGGATCGCCTGGCTGGTCTCGGGATTTTCAGCCGTCGTCAAGAGAAAGCTGTTGATCACACCTCCGCCCAGAAGATAGGTGATCATTTCCGCCAGGGTGAATCCGCCCAGTTCTGCACGGCCTGAAAACCGGTATACCGCCAGCCAGAGACAAACGACAATCAAGATCGAAAGAATGCCGCCGGCGATTTCGAGGCAGAAGTTCACCCGATAGGCGGAGCGCTCCAGGAAAACCAGTCTAAAAATGAACAGGGCTTTGCGGATCATTACCACGTGCGGTCTCGCAGGGGCGCATCCAGCGACGTCACAGGCCGCCGAACCCGCTCCAAGAGTCGCTCGATCATGGTCTCCGCGGCTTTGAGTTCACCGGGCGAGCTGAAGGCGGAGGACAGCTCCTGGAGAATGATGTCATGAGCTGAGCGCGCCGCGCCGATTCGCGCGTAGTCAATGGCCGGGGGCAGGTAGCGGTTGTCGTTGAAGAAATAGTTCCCGACGCCCTGCCAATCGGGGCGGCGGAAAGGCCAGCTCAGCTTGAGCTCCAGAAAATCGGCGACGGCGGTGCGGGCATCCGGGCTGGACTGGATGTCGGCTGTGGTCAGGCTGCGGCCGAGCCGGCGTTCGACCTCACCGAAAAACCCTGCGAGCATCCGCTCCTCGGTTATCACCAGCCCGTAGGTGTACCAATCCGTGCACACCGTCTGGACGATTTCCTTGTAGGCTGCAGGCAGGTTCCGGTAAGTGGGGCAGAAATAGTCGCGGCAGGCCATCGCACCGTAGAAGCTGAGGCCCCGGTAATCAATGCCCTGGTTGCCGTCGGCCTGGGGATGCAGCAGGCACCCCACTCGCAAATGACGAGCACCGACGAAGCCCAGGAACGGGCAGTGGTAGAAATCAGGATAGGGACGCGGCCGGGGATCCCGGCGTTCCATCTTCACCCGGAAGTCAGTGATGGCGTCCGGGGTTCGGGGGACCTTCTGGAACTCGGTGGTGCGCCAGGCGATCAACTCCTCAAGGAGGCCCCGCGAAGCCTTCGCGCAATTGTACAGCCCGCAACAGGCGCCGCAGGACACCGTTTCGCCGACCTGGCAAAGATAGACACCGCCCGGTACCGGCTGCAGCGGGGTTTCTGCTGTGGGATGAACGCGCGGATTCATGTTGCTATAGAAACAGCTAGTCTTTGGCACGGGGTGTCCTAAATTCCAAGCACGAAATCCGAAACCCGAAACAAACCCCAATAACCAAATGACCGAAACGTCAAAAAATCATCTCAGATCACAGTCAAACCGGTCTGGGTCATTGCCCCTTCTGGACATTTGAATTTGTTTCCAGTTTCGTGCTTCGGATTTCGGATTTGGTCCCCGCTCTTCCGGCTCGAGTGTTCGGGTACGTGTCAATACATATTCAGAACGAAGAATCGAGTCAACCGCTTAAGCTCTCCTGCTCCATTCATACAGGGCCACGCTGACCGCCGCGGCCGCATTCAGGGACTCCACTTCCGACCCGATGGGGATGCGCAGTGCGCGCCGGCGCCAAGGCTCGGGCAATCCCGGGCCTTCCATGCCGGCCAGCAGGCCGAAGGCTGCTGGAAACGATGCCTGCCGGAGGTCGGCCCCCTCTGTGGAAAGGGCGAGGATCGGAAGATCTTCCGGGAGCTCGCCGAGGGCGGGCCCTTGTCGCAGCGGCACGCTCAGCACCGTGCCCCCGGATGCCCGCAGAGATTTCGGGTGAAAGGGATGGGCGCTTTCCGCCAGCAGGATGACCTGAGCCGCCCCGAACGCTGCCGCCGATCGAATGGCGGCACCGACGTTTTCCGGGTCCTGGAAGGGGATCAGCAGACTGCAGCCGTTTTCAAAACCCTCCCTCGGTGCCCAGGGGCAGATGTCCGGCAGGGTGATCTGAAGCATGGGGGAGTGGGTGCCAAAGGTGTCCAGCTCATCGAACAAGGCCGGGGTCAGCTGGATCCAACGGAGATGCCCGGGGCTTTGCGGCGGCGGTGGTGCCTGGTCATCCCGGCTGAGCCAGGCCGCGCAGCGTTCAGGACGGCGGGCCAGGAATTCCACAATCGTCTTGGAGCCGGACACCAGCGCCTGCCCGCTCTTGCGGATGCCCCGGCCGGTGAGAAGCTTTTTCAAGTCCTTGAAGAGCGGGTTCTGATGGCTGGTGATGGTGCGAACCGCGTGAGCGTTCATGGCTTTTGCCCTGCGGCTGTAGAGGGGTTCGTCCAGCCGGCGGTACACCAGCAGCCGGCGCTCGTGCCGCGTGGTCGGGATGGTGTAGGGGTGGTCCAGGATCAGGGAGAACTCATTCTCGAACCGAGCCCCGGCGCGTTCGATCTCCGGTCCGCAGCGGGGGCCTTTCATGAAGACCACCCGGCCGTCGGCCGCCAGGCAGCCCTGGACGCGTTCCAGAGTCTCATCCATCGGTTCGACCGCCCGCGTGATCACCCCGGCAACAGGCTCCTCGAAACGCGGGGTGATGCGTCCGGCGACAATGCGCACCCCGCTGAGGCCGAGGCGTGCGACCACCTGGCTGAGGAAGGCCACCCGCTTGCCGCGGCTTTCCGCAAGGATCAAGTCGATACCCGGCCGGTAGATCTTGATCGGTATCCCCGGCATGCCGGGGCCGGTGCCCAGGTCGAGCAGCGGCGACGGCAGGTCCAGCATGTCCGCCGGCAGCACCGAGTCCACGTAGAGCTTGAGCAGCATGTTGGTGAAGTTGTGGACCCGCGTGAGATTCAATTCGGCATTGCGTTCGCGCAGCAGGCTGTGATAGGCCCAGAACTGGCGAAGCTGGAGCGGCGCAAGGTGGATGCCGCAGGAGCGAAAGACGGCTTCCATCTTCGCCATGTTGGCATCCGAGGATGGCGAATGGCGTTGTTTATGGATTCTGGTTTCTTCTTCCACCGGCGCTGGCCCGTAATTTTCGAAGACAATCATCTTCTGGCGCTGTACAAACCGGCCGGGCTCCTCGCGCAGGGCGATGAAAGCGGCGAGGCCTGCCTGCTGGATCTGGCCAAAGCCTGGATCAAGGAGCGCCATCAGAAGCCTGGGCGGGTATTCCTGGGCCTGGTTCACCGCCTCGACCGCCCGGTCGCGGGGGCCATGGTGTTGGCCCGCACCTCTAAAGCCGCCGGCCGCTTGAGCCACCAGATCCGAACCCGGCAGATGCACAAGGTCTATCTCGCCGTGGTCGAAGGCCGGCTGCCTTCCATCGAAGGACAGCTGGCGCACCACATCGAGCGCGGGGAACGGGCGAGCCGCATCGTCTCCGCAGCGGCGCCGTTTGGCCGCGAGGCCCGGCTCGGCTACCGGGTGCGGGAAGCTTCAGGCGGCCGGAGTTTAGTGGAGATCGAGCTGCTGACCGGCCGCAAGCATCAGATCCGGCTGCAGCTGGCGCACACCGGCTGCCCGATCGTGGGCGATGTGCGCTATGGCGCGCCGTCTGCTCTGCCGGCTTGCCAGATCGCCCTTTTCGCAAGGCAGATCGTCCTCGAGCACCCCACCCGTCGCGAACGGCTGTCCCTGGATGTGCCCCTTCCGGTCGGCTGGCCTTGGCCGGATTCCGAAACCGAGGACTCCCCGCTGTGGAATTGGGCCGACTATGCTCCTGCTTTGACGGGACGTGTCTAAAAGCCTCGGGCGCCTGTGCCCAGTGAAAAAAAAGATCATCGAGCTCTCTGCGCCATCCTATTCTGAAACGAAGTCCATAACTTGTGGGAGTGGCTTCCAGCCACGATAGCGTCGCGGCAAGACGACGCTCCCACAGGTAAACAGCTCAAGTTCCTCTGGCGTCTTTTAGCGCGTCAGCTGCCGATACTTGATGCGGTGCGGCTGATCGGCCTCGGCGCCGAGACGCTTGCGCCGATTGGCCTCGTACTCCGAATAGTTGCCTTCGCACCAGACTACTTTGCTGTCGCCTTCGAAGGCCAGGATGTGGGTGGCGATGCGGTCGAGGAACCAACGGTCGTGGCTGATGACGACGGCGCACCCGGCGAAGCTTTCGAGCGCCTCTTCCAGCGCCCTAAGGGTATTGACATCCAGATCATTGGTCGGCTCGTCGAGCAGCAGCACGTTGGCCCCCGATTTGAGCATCCGTGCCAGGTGCACGCGGTTGCGCTCACCGCCGGAGAGCAGGCCCACCTTCTTCTGCTGATCGCTTCCCGAGAAGTTGAACCGCGCCGCGTAGGCGCGGGACTTCACCTGGACCTTGCCGAGCTCCAGCACATCCTCACCGTCGGCAATCACCTCCCAAGCGGTCTTGTCGGGGTCCAAGCTGTCCCGGCTCTGATCGACATAGGCGAGCTTCACCGTGTCGCCGATGCGGATCGTGCCGGAGTCCGGATGCTCCTGGCCCGTGATCATGCGGAAGAGGGTGGTCTTGCCGGCGCCGTTCGGACCGATGACCCCTACGATACCGCCCGGGGGCAAAGCAAACGAGACATTTTCCACGAGCAACCGGTCCGGGAAGCTCTTGGAAACGGCCTGGGCCTCCACCACCAGGTTCCCCAGGCGGGGGCCGGGGGGGATGTAGATTTCGAGATCCTCCACCCGTTTGGCCGTGTCCTGGGACAGAAGCTTCTCATAAGCGCTGATGCGCGCCTTTGACTTGGCTTGACGTGCCTTGGGCGCCATGCGGATCCATTCCAGCTCGCGCTCGAGAGTTTTCTGGCGCTTGCTTTCGGACTTTTCCTCCTGCTTCAGCCGGGTCTGCTTCTGCTCGAGCCAGGACGAATAGTTGCCCTTCCAGGGGATGCCCCGGCCGCGGTCCAGTTCGAGGATCCAGCCGGCAACGTTGTCGAGGAAATAGCGGTCGTGGGTCACGGCAATGACCGTTCCCGGATACTGCTGGAGGTGGTGCTCCAGCCAGGCGACCGTCTCGGCATCCAGGTGGTTGGTCGGCTCGTCCAGAAGCAGGATGTCCGGCTTCTGCAGCAGGAGCCTGCAAAGGGCCACGCGCCGGCGCTCGCCGCCGGAGATCACCTCCACCGGCGTGTCTCCCGGCGGGCAGCGCAGGGCATCCATTGCCATCTCCAGCCGGGAGTCTAGATCCCAGGCGTCCAGCGCATCGAGCTTCTCCTGGACCGCGGCCTGCCGCTCGAGGACCTTGTTCATTTCCTCTTCCGACATGGGTTCGGCCAGCTTATCGTTGATGCGGTTGTACTCCTGGACGAGCTTGACCGTATCCCGGACAGCCTCCTCCACCACCGCCCGCACCGTCTTGGATTCGTCCAGCCGCGGTTCCTGCTCGAGGAACCCGACCGTCATCCCGGGTGAGATCACCGTCTCCCCGACGAACTCCTTGTCCACGCCGGCCAGGATGCGCAGCAGCGTACTCTTGCCGGCGCCATTCAGGCCGAGCACCCCGATCTTGGCGCCGTAGAAATAGGAAAGAGAAATGTCTTCCAACACCGGCCGTTTGTCATGGTATTTGCTGACCCGGATCATCGAATAGATGACCTTGTTCGGTTGGTCGCTCATGCGGCTGCTCTCTCTAGAAGTGGATTCACAGCCTCGGATCACGCCCGAGGGCCAGGCGCAGGCCGATTCGAAGGCGCAGTCCCGCCAACGGCGGGATGAGCAGTACATTTCGAGAGGCCTGCAATCCCGCCATACGGTGGGACCATCGGGTGTCAGACGGGGTTATGAAATTACTTCTAACAAAAAAGGGGCCGTGTACCCCGCGGCCCCGTTGAATTGCCGTAATGTCAGGTTATTTGGGGAACTCGATCCTGACCTTCTCGTGCGCGCCCGTTACTTTGATCTTGACCTTCAGGTCGAGGCTGTCGTTGCGCATTCCCAGGGCCAGATGAGTTTTCCCCTTGTCGCCTTCGATGTGGGTGATGTCGCGCACGGCGGACATGATCTTCTGGGCCACGGCGGCACCCGGGGACGGCAGCTCGGCTTCACGGTACGTAGCCAGGACCCTGACCTCGCCTTTCTTGGTCCGCCGGATGGTGATTTCCTTGGCGTTGTCGTTGACCCCGTGCAGCGCTGCCAGGGCGAGCCACTTGAGGGCGGCCTCCTCCTTGTCCGGGTCTTTTTCGACCACGCACATTTCCTTCAGTGGATCGGTGGTGGCATAACAGTCGCAAAGCTCCTGAACCTTCAAGTGTAAATTGCGCTTTTCCTTCATGGCCGGGCCTCCTTTTGCGAAACTCCCCATTGGTCTTAAGTTGGCGAGAATCTAGTCACTCCTGAGCGCATTGCAAGGTTGACGACTTTTTAAGACTTCATCAAGCCTCGCGTCATTTCACGACCTCCAGGGGCTCCACCTCGAAGATCAAGAGGGTATTCGGGCCGATCATCTTCCCGGCACCCCGGGGGCCATAGGCCAGCTTTGAGGGAATCCAGAGCCGATACTTCCCGCCGATCTTCATGAGCTGCAACCCTTCGGTCCAGCCCGGGATGACCCCGCCGACGTCGAACACCGCCGGCTCGTTGCGGCTGTAAGAGCTGTCGAACTCGGTGCCGTCGATCAGGGTGCCGCGATAGTGAACCTTCACCCGGTCGGTCTCCTGGATGGCGGCGCCGGTGCCCTCCTGGAGGACCTCGTACTGCAGTCCGCTCGGGGTGGTCACCACTCCTTGCTGGGATTTGTTCTTGTCCAAGAAGCTTTCTTCTTCTTTTTGATTCTTTTCGCCCACGGCGGCCAGGCGCTTGGATTGCTCCTCCTGCATCTTCGCCGAGAACTCCTCCTTGGCCTTTTCTTCCTCCTCCGTGCTGATGAGCGAGGGCCGTTGGTTCATGGCGTCCTGGATGCCGAGCATGAAAACGTCCAAATCGATTTTCGTAGGCGTCTCGCGGAAACTCTGGCCGATTTCCCGGCCGAACACGTAGCTGATCTTCTGCTCAAAGGTCTTGATCTCGGGGGCCTTGCTCGCTGGCTTGTCCGCGGAACATGCCAGGGGCAGGATCATCACCCCCATGACGGCCAGTACCACTTTCGCGTGTTTCATTCTATTCTCCTTCCTTGCAATGATGGTGTGTTCCACTAAAGTGAGGTCGCTCTCAGGCGGTCTTCGGGTTGGACCCGTCCGGGAGGATGGTGGTTTCGTCGAGGATGGCCGATGCCAGTTGGTCGCGATTGATGAGCGCATCCTTCAGGTTGGCCTCCCGCAGGTTGGTCCCGGACAGGTCCGCGCCGCGCAGATCGGCCCGCCTCAGGTCCGCCCCTCGCAGATAGGCGCGGAACAGGTGAGCGTACTTGAGGTCCACCGTGTTGAGGTTGGCCAGGCTCAGATTGGACATGATCAGGTTCGCATGGCTCAGGTCGGCGTTGTGCAGGTCCGTCTGGCTCAGGTTGGCCTCGCGCAGGTCGGCCCCCCGCAAATCGGCGCTGCCGAGGTCCGCCCCTTTGAGGTAGGTTCGGAAGAGATTGGCATCCCGCAGGATGCACCCTTCCATCATGGCCCGGCTCAGGTTGGCCATGATCAGGTTGGAACGGGTCAGGTCCGCGTCGGTCAAGACGGCCTGGCTCAGGTTGGCTTCGCGCAGATCGGTGTCGCGCATTTCGGCCTGCTGCAGGTTGGCACTGCTCAGGTCGGCTTCTCTGAGGTCGGCCAGGTTCATGAGGCTCTGGGTCAGGCTGGCCCGGCTGAAATCGGCCCCGCGCAGGTCGGTTTCCGCCAGACTGGTGCCTTTCAAATGGGCGCCGCTCAGGATCGCCCGGCTGCCCTGCTTCTGGCGAGAGCTGAACCACAGCTGGTGGGCTTCGATGATCTTGGCGAGACGGCGGGAGGAATATTTTCGCCAGAACCCCAGCGAGGCCAGGACCTGGACCAGCCGTTCGATGAGCCCCGAGAAGAACCCAAGCAGCCGAGATGCAGGGGCATGAGGATGCGTTTTCATTTGCAGCCATCCTAACACACTTGCCCGTGCCCGCAAAGAAAGAACTGACCGCTGATCGTAAAAAGCGCTAGTCAGAACACCATTCCGTTTCACGGTCGATGAGGTAAGCGGATGAGCAGGGATGGCATTTTGCGCCCAGCGCGCTGAAAGGCTGCTGGGGCAACGGGACCCGTCCGGGGCGATGGCCGAGCGGTCGGGGGGTCGTGGAGCCTGGGCCGCATCCCCCCGGCCGGGCCCCGGAGTGATGTCGGGGCCGTCGACCGGTCAGCGCACCGGGCGCAAAACACCATCCCTGCACGTCTGATCGGAGCGGATGAGCCGGGGCGGCACTTTGCGCCCGGTGCGCTGAAAGATTGAATTGCAGGAATAATGGATGGGGGGCGCCGCTGCCCATCCATCAGAAGGCGGATTTTCCGGAACGCGCTCTTTCCTTTGCCTTGCGTTCCCTCGTGGCCTGCTCGGAGACAACCAGGCCTTCCAGGTTCTCGGTGAAATAGAGCGTGATGTGGTGGATCGGTTCGCCGAACTGATCCGGAATGAGGGCGACCACCAGAGCATCACGCTCCCTGCGCCATACCAGCGATCGGCTGCTTTCTGCTTCCTCGGCGATGCTGTCCGGCGGGCCGTATTTCGAGCGGAGCGATTCGACCATGCCGGCCTCGTCCACTTTGAAGCGCATGCGGAAAACGAGCGGCCTGCGGGACTGTCCGTCAAAGACCAGCTCGACATAATCAAAGGGCGCGTTTTTCTTGCGGGCGTACCGGTACATGACCCGAATCACGTCGTGGTCGACGCGCTCGCCCGGCGGATAGTTTAGCTGCCGGTTGAGGGCATCCAACTCGGGCAGTTGGTCGCGCAGCAGCCCCTTGGCGTTGACCGACAGGTCGATAATGCTGCGGTGCTCAATGGCATCGTTGCCCAGCTTCTCAGCCAGCTCATCACGGATGTGCTCGGAATACAGCGAATTCCGGCCGAGGCCGAAAAAGGTGAAGCTCTCACCCTTCGGCCGAGGCGCAGCGCTATCGGTCCGGTCCCCGCCGTCTCCACAGGACAGAAAGAACTGAATCAGACATCCGGCCAGGATCGCGATGATCCCGTGGGCCGGCCGGCGCAAGGGGAATGTCGTTCTACTATTCATCGCTAAGTTCGCGGTATCCCAAGAGGTCATCGTTGCGATGTGGCGGTCATCTCGGGAATCTGTGAGATATCGCCGATCGCAAAGGGAAACGATCCGCCGCGGCGATCACGAAAGTATGTCTTCAAAGTTGCTGAGATGACCCGGAAGGCGATCTGATCCCAGGGGATCTCCTCCTCAGCGAATAGTTTCACCTCCAGGCTTTCCTGGCCCGCTTCGAAATCCAGATCCATCAAGGGCGCCCTGAACATGAGGTAGATCTGATGGATGTGGCAGATGTTGAACATCAGATACGGGACGAGTTGGCCGATGCTCGCCCCCGCCTCTTCGCGTGTCTCCCGTTCGGCGCAGGCCGCCAGGGTCTCCCCGTTTTCAAGGTAGCCGGCCGGCAGAGTCCACAGCCCGTGGCGGGGTTCAATCGCCCGACGGCAGAGCAGCACGCGATTCTCATAGCCCGGGATGCAGCCGACGACCACCCGCGGGTTCTGATAGTGAATGACGCCACAGGCGTCGCATACAAACCGGGCGCGGTCATCGCCCGGCGGGATGGTGAATTTAAGACTTTGGCCGCAATGGCTGCAGTATTTCATT
>Ga0335084_10005383_pt1 | contig 12652 bp, 10 predicted proteins | sample Lox_Sample_44_FD_206721 | JGI IMG/M metagenome (GOLD analysis project Ga0335084, IMG submission 206721) | Soil microbial communities from Loxahatchee National Wildlife Refuge, Florida, United States - Lox_Sample_4.4 | ecosystem: Environmental > Terrestrial > Soil > Wetlands | place: USA... | reverse complement strand
GGTGATAGCCGCAAGAACAGCGCCGGCCGCGACCGCCTTCCATTCAGGTACGGCCGCAAACGGGTAAAAGGCCGAGAGCCCAGCCGGCCAGACCGTCTTAGCCAGATATCGGAAATAGGACACCATGGCATTGGCGAGCCTCACATCGAGCGGCAGTTGATCAACCGCTGCGATCGCACCGCCCTGACGCTGCGCCCATACCGTTACCGCACACGAGAGCGCCGACAGAGCCGCGAGCGGCAGTTTTTCGACGATGCGCCAACCAGCCAGCTTCAGCGGCCAACGATCAAGCAAACACAAAAGCAGCGGAGCCGTGACAAGCATGGGTTTCGACATCAGGCCTGCCGCGAACACCACTGCGACCGCCGCGTACCGAATGAGGCTGGGGCGCCGGACATAGGCCGTGTACGCCATCAGCATCGATATCAGAAAGAACGTGCTGAGCACGTCTTTGCGCTCCGCCACCCAGGCGACCGATTCCACATGCAACGGATGCAGTCCGAACCCAAGCGCAACGAATGCACTGGGTCCGAGCCGTCCCGTCGCGCCGTTCAACCAGAGGAACAGCAGCACTGTGCTCGCGATGTGCAGCAAAAGGCTCATCAGATGATGTCCCGCGGGCGTGAGCCCGAAGAGCATCGTGTCCAGTGCGTGGCTCACCCAGGTGAGCGGGTGCCAGTTATTGGAGTGCGCGGAAGTGAAAGCCCACATCACGTTCTCCGCAGTGAGTCCGCCGCGCACGTGAGGATTTTCGGTTACATATTCCGGGTCGTCGTATCCCACGAAGCCGTTACGCAACGACGGCAAGAAGGCGACAAACACAGCGAGCGTCAGAACCAGGCAGGTGAGCAGTGATTTTCGCTTGGCGCTCGCCACGGCTGATGCTACCAGACTCTAAAACGTTCAGGGAAGGGAAAAGGTGACGTCCATGTCCAGACTGATTCAAACACTTGCATACTCATTTCTGCTCGCGGCCGTTCCGCTGATGGCTCAATCCGGATTGGGCTCGATCACGGGCGTGGTTCAGGACCCGAGCGGCGGCGCTATCCCCGGGGCCTCGGTCCGTTTGACGCAGAACACCACGCAGGCGTCGCGCATGACCACGGCCAATGAGGCCGGCCTGTTTACATTCCCTTCGGTGGTTGTGGGCGCGTACACCGTTACGATCACCCATCAGGGCTTCAAGGAAAAGAAGATCGATAACCTGAGTATCAATGCATTCCAGCAGATGGCGCTCGGACAGATTACGCTGGAAATCGGCGCGTCGGTCGAAACCGTCACGGTCTCTGCCACTGCAGAAATGGCGTTGGTGAAAGATTCGGCCGTGCGATTCGAGACTGTGCAGTCCAAGCAGGTGACCGAAATGCCGCTCGCCGGCCGCAACTGGATCAACCTGCTGAAAGTGATCCCCGGCGCCACACCCACCAACACCAACGCGCTGAACGGCCGCGAATACACCTCGACGGGCTACTCCGATTTCAAAATCAACGGCAAGGCCGGCAGCCAGACCCAGGTGAACCTCGACGGCGGAAGCATCGTCGATCAGGGCAGCGACGCGAAAACGTCGGTCGCGCCGAGCCTCGAAGCGATTCAGGAAGTCTCGGTGCTCACGAATAACTTCCAGGCGGAATACGGCACGCGCGGCGGTACGGTAATCAACATCGTGACCAAGTCCGGTACCAACCAATTCCACTCCACGATCTTCGACTATATCCGCAACGAAGCGCTGAATGCCAACTCATGGGCCAATAACTATGTCGGCACACCGCGGCCGCGGTATCGCTACAACTACTTCGGCGCCAACCTCGGCGGCCCCATCAAGCGGAACAAGATATTCTTCTTTTACAATTTCGAGGATTTCAAGCAGGACATTCCGGCCACGCTGGCCTTCAGCCGCACGCCTACCGACCTCGAACGCAAAGGCGACTTCTCCCAGACCGTGATCAACGCCGCCGGACAAAAGCCGGTGATCTATTATCCGGGCACCGCACTCTCAGGCAACCCGGTCCCGATCCCGAATAACATCATTCCGCAGGAACTGATTAATCCGCTCGGTAAGGCGATTCTCGCCATGTTCCCGCAGGCGAACCAGACTAATAACCTGCTCCAGAACTACGTGCTCCAGGTAAACAACAAACAGCCGCGATACGCCAACGCCGCGAAGGGCGACTGGAACATCAACGACAGCACCCGCACTTACATCCGTTACACCTTCGACGGCGGTACGCAGGAGGATCGCACGACCGGTGCGAACTGGGGCAACCTCGAAGGCTTCACCAAGCGGCCTCGACCCGATCGCGCGCTGGCGGCGAACTTCACCCACACGTTCTCGTCCAGCCTGGTGCTCGATACGTTGTACTCATGGAATTTCGACCAGGTACAGTGGCTCCCATCCGACCCCGACGGCAACACCAAGACCAAGTACGGACTAAGCGGCCTCCCCACGGTGTTCAAGCCGACGAACGACATTCTGCCCTCGGTTGCGAACACGGGCTACGCGGATTTCTCCTTCACCCGCATGCCGGCGATCGCGATCAATAACGAGCACCAGTTCTCCGGCAGTCTCACCTGGACTCACGGCTCGCACATCTTTAAGTTCGGCGGCCAGCATATCCGCAATTACAAGGATGAGATCGACACGGTCACAGACGGCGGCGACCGCGGCACTTACGATTTCGGTGTCAGCGCCAGCGCGTTCGACACCAACTATGGCCCAGCTAACGTGCTGACCGGCGCTCTGTCGAGCTTCCAGCAGGTGCAGAACATCAAGCGCAAGGACGCGATCTACACCGACGTTCACGTGTTCGCGCAGGACACATGGAAGGTAAAGAGCAACCTGACGATCGATTACGGAGTCCGCTTCTACCACGTCCCCACGCAGCATGAGCTGCACCCGGACCGCACCCTGGATGCCGTGTTCCTCCCGAGCCGTTGGGATCCGGCGAAGGCGCCGCGGCTGTATACCTACGATCCGAATAATCCGTCCGCCGTGATCGACCCGGCGAATCCGAGCGTGAAGTACACCGGCCAGCAGGCCACTATTCTGCAGTGGACCATCGTGCCCGGTTCGGGCGATCCTCTGAACGGAATCGTGCCGCTGGGCGCGCCCGGAGTCGGTACGCCCGGAGTGAACAATCCGAAGTGGTTGCTGCTCGCGCCGCGCGGCGGATTCGCGTGGTCGCCGTTCGGCAGCACCAAGACGGTGATCCGCGGCGGTTTCGGATGGGCCTACAACCGCATCAACATTGCGAACGCCATTAACGACTTCGAAAACGGATTGACGCCGCGCGTGGACTATCGGCAGACCAGCCTCTCAACGCTGTCGGCCTCCACCGGTATCGCACCGATCACCGTCCGCAGCTATGCCGCGCGTGACGAAGCCAGCCGCAACGTGCCGACGGTGTACGACTACAGCCTCTCGATGCAGCGCGAAATCCCGTTCGGCATGATCGTGGACGTCGCCTATATCGGTAACGTCCAGCGCCACCAGACCATTACCTTCAACATCAACGCCATCCCGCTCGGCACGGCGTTCGATCCGAGATACATTCGTCCCGGCGTCGCCGGTTCCAACTTCTTTGGACCGGTGAACGCATCGAACCCGGGAGCGCTGCCCGGCAGCAACACGGTAGACCCGGTTCTCATGCGACCCTATCGCGGCTTCAACACGCTGAATATGACAGCGAACGTGGCTAACCTCGCCTACAACTCGCTTCAGGTTTCAGCCGCGAAGCGGTTCAGCCGCGGCCTGATGTTCCAGGCTGCATACACGCTCAGCCGCCTGGAGAGCAACGCCGAGGACGTCGGCATGTACAACTACAACTGGAAGTCGTATACCGGCGGGCTGGCGGGCGGTGACGCCGGCGACCGCAGGCACGTCTTCACGCTCAACTACACGTACGACATTCCGTCACCCGCGCGGGCCTTGCGCTTCGACAACCCAGTCGGCCGGGCTATTTTCAACGGCTGGCGCATGGGCCACCTGTTCACTTACGTGAGCGGCCAGCGCACCTGGGCCACCCTCGGCAGCATCCAGCAAGCGAGCAACACGTCCAACGTGGCAAACCTGAGCACGCTCTTCCTGGGCACGCCCGACCTGGGCCCGCGTATGGCAGTGACAGGCGACGTGAACTCCATCAGCCAGGACATTTCACACTATTTCGACCCGACCAAGCTTGCGGTACAGGGCATTTACCCCGCCGCCGACGGAACCGGTCCGCGCAACTACATTGTCCGGCCCGGCAACTTCGCCAACGACATGACCATAACGAAGTCGTTCCGAATCCACGAGAGTCACGCGTTCGAATTGCGCGCCGCGTTCTACAACGCATTTAACCAGGTGCGACGCAACAGCCTGAATACGTCAGCGCAATTCAAGGCCAATGGCCGAACCGCGGCGGACGGATTCACGTTGTTCAACACGCCCGAAGCCCTTGCGTCGCGCAACGCGAACCTCACTGGTGTCGCGCTGTACAACCAGTATCGAACCGGCATCGGCGCCTATAACCTGACCGACGTGAACGTAATGCGCGTCATCGAAATCGGCTTGAAGTATCGCTTCTAGCGCGTACCCGGCCAGTCGACAAACCAGGCTCCGCCGCGCTCCGCCATGCGCGTGAGCCAGATTTTATGGCTGGTCCGGGTGTTCATCAGCACGCGAACCGTCGCGATTCCGTCCGCTTCGGTGTGGCTGAGATACCAGAAGAGTTCGTCCACCTGACCGTCGCTGAAGTGCGGAATCTCATCCAACGGATCGAGCAGCAGTTCCCGAGCCCGGCGGTCGTCGTGGTTATGGACATGCTGCCACCACTGCATCACGCGGCCCCGGGCGTCACTGTCGTTCGTGTAAGGCGGATGGATCTGCTGCTGGTGCAGAAACATCATCGCGGTGCGGCCAATCGAGAGCGGCAGGTCGATGCGCCATTCGTCCCGCTGCTTGCAGAGCGCGGTAAGCACGAGCCACAGGCCCCGGTCCGCCTTGAGGACGGTTCGTACGATTACCCCTTCCGCGATCTCTTCCGGGTCGCCCGGCATTTCAGTACATTCAGTCGCCGTTTGAAACACGTGCCCGGCGAGTGAGGTGTCGTAGCCCGGAAGCGCATGGGGGTTGCTCACGAGCAAGTCCGGGTCGCGCGTCTGCCAGTAACTTCGGACCACTTCATCCGGCGGAATCGGCGCTTTTGGAGGCTCCTCCGCAGGCGTCTCCATCGGCGGCGGATCGACTGGGAAATGCGTCGTCCCGCGGCGCCGCCTGTTCATGCACTCGTCGAATTCACAAAGAAGTGAAACCAGGTCGCATCCTTCATCGAAACCGTCGAGTTCCCTGATCGCGTAGGCCCCCACCGAACTCCCCTTGGGAAACGCACCCTTTTCCGCGATAATCTCGCGCACTCGCGGCAGCAGCACGAACTGCAGCCACTGGAAGAAGGTCATCGTATCGGCGAAGAAGGCCTGCTGCGATTCGTAGGCAGATGCGGGCAGCGGCTCGCGCCGCCAGACGTTGAGACGGCGCAGTTCCCACTCGATGCGGCTCGCGTATACGGCCGCCTCGTGGTAACGCTCCATGGAGTCTCTGGCGCTCAATACCGGTATTCCCACTCTAACAAGCCAGGTCAATTAGATGTTCTTTTCACGTACACTGTAACGGCGCCGGACGGCGTACATGGTGACGTCACGCAGCTTCGGGCCGAATGGGGCCGGGGCCATCGTATTGGCCGCCCAAGCCCCTCCAGCCAGCGATTAAATTGTTGACCGGAGCGAATGGAGGCGGACTCACGCTCACGGTTTGACCCACCGGGAGAATAGGGCTGCCATAGCTCGCGTTAGTGATCGGAATGCCTTGCGCGCGGGCAACGTGGCCCGCTAACGTGGCGACGGCGGGTACAATGGCCAGATATGAAGAAGATTGCACTCGTCTTAGCTTCAGCAGCCCTCCTCTTCGGCGCGGGTAAACAGACCTTCACGGGCATGATCACGGATGACATGTGCGCCAAGGCCGACCACAAGGACATGAAAATGGGGTCGGACGAGAAGTGCGTCTCCGAGTGCATCAAGGGAATGAACGGTAAGTACGTGCTGTACGACGGCCGCGAAGCTTACAAGTTGAGCGACCAAAAGGGCCCCGCCAAGTTCGCCGCCAAAAAGGTGATGGTCACTGGCACGCTCGACGAGAAGACCAAAACGATCGCGGTGGAGAAGATTGAACCCGCAAAGTAGTGAGCCTTCCTCAGCGGAATTTTATTGCCCGGCGTGTCAAACGCCGGTTGCCGATCCGCTGGTGTGCGGCGATTGTCACGCCGTAATCTGCCGGAAGTGCGGCGCACCGCTGGAAAGAATCGACGAGTTGGGGATCGGTTGAGTTATAGACGTGGCACAGACCATCGCCTTGCGTGGCCTGTGATTCCGCCCCACACTCAATCCCCGAGTTCTTGTGATCCTCCGCATTTCACAGACCACAAAAATCGATGGTCTGTGCCACGTCAACACTAATCAATATCCGGTTACTGCCCTGTTTCGCCCGCCGCCTCGGCTTCGGCTGCCGCTTCCGGACCGGCGGCCTCGGCCTCTTCGATCACCCGCCGGGCGGTGTCAACCAAAGCGCGCGGCACCTGCAACTGGATTCCAACGGGCGGCACGACCGGTGACTCAACCAGGACCGACGGGATGCCATTCGCATCCAGCAGCCCGCGGATGATATGCGCTTCCGTCTCGGCCTCAACCGTCTCCGATGCATAGATCGTCACCGTGTCGAGATCGTGCGACGGATCGATTTCTTCCTCGTCTAATTCGTCGCGATCGTCTTCCGGTTCCGGATCTTGCGCCATGAGTTCAGGATAGCGCAGAATAATGTTGCGGGCCCTTCAAGGCGCGCGAAAAGGCGGCGGCATGGCGGACACGGACGATACACTCGAACAAAGTACAAGCAGGCTGGCGTGGTTTCTTACGGGGGCGATCATCGGCGCCACCATCGCGATTCTATACGCACCGAAGAGCGGCAAGGACACGCGGCATTACATCACAGACAAGACCCAGCAAGGACGCGACGCCGTAAGCGATGCGGGCAAAGACATCGCCGAAGCGGCGCGAGATATGTTTGAGCGCGGCCGCAAACTGGTGGAGGACGCGGCGGACCTGTTCGAGCGCGGGCGCAAGCTGGTCAAGGGCTGACCGGCAGCCGGATGTCCAGCGTTACTCTGGGCGACTTTGAAGTCTCGCTGATCCGGGACGGGGCTTATTGGTGGGATGGCGGCGCCTTCTTCGGCGTCGTGCCCAAGACGCTCTGGAGTCGCAAAATACCGGCGGATGATCAGAATCGCGTCCCCGCCGGTTTCAATTCCTACCTGGTTCGCACAGGCGACCACACAATCCTCCTCGATACCGGCGGCGGCGTTCGTATGGACGAACGTGCATGCCAACGAATGAAATTGTCCGTGCAGCGAGACCCGCTGCCCGCGGTGGTGGCTCGCCACGGTATCGATCCCGAATCCATTGACATCGTGATCAACAGCCACCTGCACTGGGACCATTGCGGCGGCAACACGCAGGACGTTGCCGGCCGTGCCGAGCCCGCATTCCCGCGCGCGCAATACTTCGCGCCTCGCGGCGAGTGGGAACACGCACACAAGCGGCTCTTACGCGACCGCGTCAGCTATCTGGATGTGAACTACAATCCGCTGGTCGAATCGGGCCGCATGACGCTCGTGGATGGCGACACGCAGGTCGCTCCCGGAGTGTGGATGCGCCGCGCTCCCGGCCACACGCGCGACATGACGATCATCACCGCCGAGAGCGGCGGCCAGACCTTCTGCTTCTTAACCGACCTGGCTCCCACCGTCGCGCACCTGCAGCCGACTTGGATCACGGCCTTCGATCTGTACCCGCTCGAATCGATCGAAAGCAAAGTACAATGGCTCGGCGCCGCGGCGGATGGCGAATGGATCTGCGGTTTCGGCCACGACACCGAGATGGCGTTTGCACGTGTGGTGCGGGACGAGAAGGCCACGTTTCGGGCTGTCAGGCTTGCTTGACGAAAGCCACAGGCCATAAAAGACGATGGCCTGTGCTACGCTATTGCGCGATCATCGAGCCGGACACCGCTGTTCCCGCGTCGGAACGAACCAGCAGCGGCGCCGGCGCTTGCTGCGATCCCGCCGCGACCAATCCGACGAAATTAACGGACGAGCCGTCGGCCGCCATCAACGAGAGTGAGAAACTGCAATCCGGGTTGACGTTGATTGAGCCGGTCGAGGTAGTTTGCGCATATTTGCTCCCGTTAAAGCGGGCTTCGGTTGCTGCCACGCCGCCGTTGCCGTCGAGCGTGATCATTCCGGTGGAACTGGTCGAGCCGCCCGAGGACCCCAGCACTGAGCCCGTGTATTGCATCCCAAACGATCCGGCGAGATCGCTCGTCTGGCAAAAGCCGCGGACTCGCTTCATTTGTCCGGTAATCCCGGAGCCAGAATCCGTCTGCGTCACCAGCACGGAATCGCCCTGCCCCACAATCACACCGCTGAACTGGGCCGTAGCGCCAGAGGCGTCCGTAAGGTTGAATGAGGCAGTACAGTCGGTATTTACTGAGAAGCTTCCCGTGAGCGTGGCATCTTGCACCCAGCCGCCTTGCAGATTGCCCCAGGAATATCCGGAGAGGGCGCCTTCCGGCGTCAGCGTCAGCCGCATCACCCCCGTGACCGGCAGTAAGGCGCCTGCTGTGGCCGTGTCCTTGGGTATTGCGATCCCGCCAATTAAGCGGCCCGATGCAGCGGCTCCGGTTCCGGAAAACTGTACCGCAAAAGCGCCGTTCAACCAATCATTCGTGCAGCCGGTGACGGCGCTGGCGGTTGAGCCAAAACCGAGGCCGAGCGCGGCCGCCAAACACAGAGTCCAAACGCGTGATTTCATCGAGTCCTCCGATGCCCCTTGCACAGGGACGGATGCGGCGTTAACCCATCGCATCGCGGGTGAACGCCAGGAGTGTAGTGAGCCTGTGTGGGAACGATTTGACGCGGTGAAACCCTGTGATAAGATCTGTCGCGTGTGAGCCACACACCGCTCGGATCCTCCGGGGTTCGGGCGTGGCAGCCCTCGCCCACGGCGGGGGCTGCTCTCGGCGCGAAGTGGCGTCTAAGGAGTTTGAACGCGCCAGAGCGCCGGAAGTTTCATTACAGTGCGCTGTGCTTCCTCCCTCGTGTGTGTGTTCCACTACCTTGCTTGTGGGCCGCTAATTTTGGCTCGCGGCGCATGCTCTAACGCGGGGCTCACGCTCTCCAGCGGCCCAACAGAAGATGCAAACCGCCATCGCCGGCTGCAAGGAAGAGTCCTGCTAAACTGGAGAAGTCTCAGGCGGTAATCTGTTGCATCGATTCGTTCTTCCAGGCCTTTTGGCGCTGGCGCTATCGTCGCGCGCAGCGTCTCCCGCTCCCGCGACCGGGCAACTCGACGCCAGCCCCACTCTTTTTACAGTTATGGCGGCGCTCAACGCCGTGGGATTTGACGCGGACATCAATTCGCCGAGTAATCATCCGCTGCGGCAAGCCATTCGCGCGGAGATCGCTAAGAAGAATGTCCCCTCGGTAGTCCCGCTGAAGGCGTTCTTCGAAAAGCATCGCTATCGCAATAACCCCACCCAAGAGCTGAGCCAATATATCTCTTTTGCGCTAGCAGCGGGCGGACCCCCAAATTTTGCGATCCAAAAACGCGAAATGGAAATTCCACCCGACGTGTTACCCCTGCGCGAACTCTCGCCGATGCTCGCAAAATTCTACGAAGAGGCGGGCATCCAGGATCTATGGAACCGCTCTCAGCGCTCCGTCGATCAGTATCTGGAGCGCTACCAGGAGCCGGTCATCAACACCATCCTGCAGGTGAATGGCTACCTGCGACAGGCAACCACGGGATTCCGCGGTAGGCATTTCCAGATTTTTGTCGAGTTGCAGGCTCCGCCCAACCAGGTTCACACCCGGAGCTACGGCAACGAATACACCATCGTCGTGACGCCGTCGGCCCAGCCCCGAATTTTCGAGATCCGCGACGCATATCTGAGCTTTCTCCTGGATCCGCTGGCCACGCGCGATCGCGAAATCGTCGAACGTAAGCACGGGCTCGCCGATCACGCGCAACGCGCGCAGGCGCTGGAAGAGATGTACAAGAATGACTTCCTGCTGCTGACCACCAAGTCGCTGGTGAAAGCGGTCGAGGCTCGGATGGACAAGAGTCCCGAGTTCGCGCACCAGGCCTTGCTCGAGGGCTTCATCCTGACGCCCTACTTCTCCGAGCAGCTCATCTCCTACGAGAAGCAGGAATCGTCGATGATGGTCTACTACAAAGAGATGGTCGCGGCCATCGACCTGGTGAAAGAAGACCGCCGTCTCTCGAAGGTGGAGTTCGTCCGCGAGGTGGCCCCTCGCACAATATCGGCTGCTCCGCCTCCGCCCGTAACAGGAGCGCCCAAGACGCTGGAGGACGCGGAGCATCTTTACGAAAGCCAGGACTTCGAAAAAGCCAAGCAGCTCTTTCTAGACGGGTTGCAGCAGACGGATCAAAAGCCGCTGCAGGCCAAAGCTTATTACGGGCTGGCGCGGATCTCTCTGCAATCCAAGGATCCCGAGAGCGCCGAGCGCCTGTTTCTGAAAACTCTGGATACCGAGCCGGACGCCTGGGTAAAGGGTTGGGCGCTGGTGTATTTAGGCCGTCTGTCGCTTGCGGCGAAGGAACTCGACCAGGCGGCGCAGTATTTTCAAAAGGCCTTAGCCGTGGAAGGCGCGTCCGACAAGGCTCGCGCGCAGGCGCAACAGGGCCTGGAACAAACGAAACAGCAGTAAAGTTCAGAAGGAGTCATGATGAAATCGATATTGAATGGAATCCTGGCGGCGGGACTCGCGGCGGCCTCGCTGGCGTACGCGCAGACCGGCCAGGCCAAGCCGGCGCAAGGGGGCCAGGCGCAGCAACAACAACAACAGCAGCTGATCCCGGGCACGAAGTCGGCGGGTGAATCCCAAGCGGTGATGGCGCTATTCCAGGCTGCACAGGGCCCTCCCGACGGCGTGATCAAAGCCGCCGATGAGCTGCTCGCCAAGTATGCCGACACCACTTTCAAGGATTCGGCGCTGATGTTCGAAGCCGACGCTTATCAGCGCAAGGGCGACCCGGAGAAAGCGCAGATCTTCGCCGAACAGGCTCTTGCTGCGAATCCCAAGAACTTTCAGGCATCTACCCTGCTGGCCGATACGCTGGCGCAGCGTACGCGCGAAAACGATCTGGATCGCGAAGAGAAACTCGGTAAGGTCGACAAGTACGCCAACATGACCATCGAGACGCTGAAAACTGCCACCAAGCCCAATCCGCAGCTCACCGATGAGCAGTGGGAAACCTTCAAAAAACAGTTCGTCGCCCAGGCGCACCGTGACATGGGCCTGGCGGCCGTCGTCCGCAAGAAATACGACGTTGCCATCACGGAGTTGAAAGCCGCGGTCGATCTCGACGCCGAACCGGCGTTCATGGTCCAGCTTGCCAACGCCTATTTGCAGGCGGGCAAGAAGGACGAAGCCGCCGCCATGTGCGATAAAGTGCTCGCGCAACAGAACCTCCATCCGGCAGTGAAAAAGGCAGCGGAGGACCTGAAAGGCTTAGCTACGAAGAAATAGCTGCGTCATGCGCGCGGACCTGTCTTTGCTGGAAGCGAGGCTCGGCCACGTCTTTGCAAACCAGGAGTTGCTTCGCCGCGCGCTTACTCACAGCTCGCTGGCGAACGAAACCAAGGCCGCGGCCGGAGTTTTGCGCGACGATAACGAACAGCTGGAGTTTCTGGGCGACTCGATTCTCGGCTTCCTGATCTCCGAAGCGTTGGTGCAGCGGTTTCCTGCTCATCGCGAAGGCGAGTTGTCGCGTCTCAAGGCGCACCTGGTAAGCGCGGCGCACCTGCACGGAGTCGCGCGCAGCCTGGATTTGGGCAGTCACCTCGATCTCGGCCGCTCCGAGGAAATGAGCGGCGGCCGCGCCAAGAAGACTCTGCTGGTCGACGCGCTGGAAGCGGTGTTGGCGGCCACCTACCTGGACGGCGGAATCGACGAAGCCCGGAAATTCGTGGCTGCGCACATCTTGGACGCGCCGTTCTACGGCGACGAGGACGCCGGCACCGACATCCAGCCCGCGATCACGAATTTCAAAAGCGCTCTCCAGGAGCTGGCGCAATCGCGCAAGCTGCCGCAGCCGCGGTACACGATCGTGCGCGAGCGCGGGCCGGAACACGCCAAGACGTTTACGGTCGAAGTGCGGATCGGGAAAGATTTCACGGGTCAGGCCGAGGGGCGAACCAAGAAAGTAGCGGCGCAGCGTGCCGCACGCGGCGTATACGAACGGCTGCTGAGTGAGTCCGCGCCGGATTCGGTGGCGGCCGAGTGAACCCGGCCGAATTCGGGCACATCGCGGCCGCGGAGCGCGACTTCTGGTGGTATCGTGGCATGCGCGAGATCCTTTTCGCCATGCTGGAGCCGCACATGGCCAGCCGCAAGTGTGGCCGGGTTCTGGACGCCGGCTGCGGCGCCGGATATCTCGCGCTGCTGATGCAGACCGAGTGGCGGTGGCCGGTGATTCCATTGGAAATCTCTTCCGAAGGTTTGCGTTACGCGCGCAAGTCTGGCGTCGACCGCCTGGTGCA
>Ga0335084_10005382_pt1 | contig 12654 bp, 11 predicted proteins | sample Lox_Sample_44_FD_206721 | JGI IMG/M metagenome (GOLD analysis project Ga0335084, IMG submission 206721) | Soil microbial communities from Loxahatchee National Wildlife Refuge, Florida, United States - Lox_Sample_4.4 | ecosystem: Environmental > Terrestrial > Soil > Wetlands | place: USA... | reverse complement strand
CTCATCCGCCGCGAGCACAAGCGGCTGATGGCCGAGTTGCGGGAGGAGATCGAGCAGTCGCGGCAGGAAACCTTCGGTGCGGTCGAGGGCGAGGTGGGCGACTCCGCCGACGAGGCAGTCGCTGACCTGTTGTCGGATCTCGACACCGCCGAGATCACCCGCGACCTCGGCGACCTCCGCGCGCTCGAGGCCGCCATGGCGCGCCTCGCGGACGGCACGTACGGCCGCTGCAGCGAGTGCGGCCTGGATATCGGGGTGGCGCGGTTGCGCGCCCAGCCGGCCGCGCTGCGCTGCATCGTCTGTCAGGAAGTCTACGAGAAGACCCACGCGCACTCGCCCGAGCCGAAACTCTGACGCCGCCGCGTCAGCCCAGGAACGGCCAGGCCGCGGTCGCTGCGATCCCGACCGGCGCGACATAGCGCAGCAGGATCGGCAACGCGCGCGCGGCGCGAGCGCCGAGCCGAAGCTCCTCGGTCAGCACCCTGGCCGGCACGATCCAGCCCGCGAACACGGCAATCGCCAGTCCGCCGAGTGGCAGCAGGACGTTCGAGGTGAGGTAGTCGAGGAGATCGAACGCCGTTGCCCGTTCGAAACCTCGCAGACCCGCAAGAGGGTGCCAGTCCGCCCAGGCGTTGAACGAGAGGACGGTCGCGATCCCGGCCGCGAAACAGGTCCCCGCGGCGATCGCGGTCGCCGGTGCCCGCCGCACCCCGCAGCGCCGGATCAGCGGCGCGACTCGAGCTCGAGCAGCGAGATCGCCGAAGCGAGCGCCGCGACGAAGAGCAGCACGAAGAACGCGACCGCGGCGAGCGTGCCGAAGCGCATCTGCGCGAAGGCGAGCGGCGGGGTGACGAACACGAGACCCGGTCCGCTCGCCGGGTCGAGCCCGTGGGCGAAGACGATCGGGAACACGGCGATTCCCGCAAGGAGCGAGATCGCCGTGTCGGCGACGACCGATGCCACGGCAGGCCGCCGATCGCGGTCTGAACCGCGTAGGCCGCGGTCCATCCGCCGATCACGGCGTAGAAGCCGAGGATCAGGAAGCCGGTGAAGACGCCGAGCGTCCCGACGATCGCCCAGCACCTGCTCGCGCCGTGCCCGGCCGCGATCGACGCCATGCTCGCCGGCGCGTCCGCCCGCCCGCGGCGGCCGATCGCGAACTCGGCGAACATCAGCGGCACGACGAGCAGCGCGAGACCGAGGACGTAGAAGAGGATGAAGGCGCTGCCGCCGTTCGCGCCGACCTCGTAGGGATATTTCCAGATGCTGCCGATGCCGACCGCGGAGCCGACGGTCGCGAGGATGAATCCGAAGCGTCCCGACCAGGCCTCGCGGCCAGCGGTCATCCGGCGCCTCGCGGGGAGCGGGCGGGAGGCGCGCCCGCCTGACTGGCGTCGAAGAACCGGTACTGCCGGCGCCCGCGTGCCTTTGCCGCGTACATCGCGGCGTCGGCGTGGCTGAGCAGGGTGTCGACCGTCGCACCGTCCCGGGGATACACGCTGATTCCGATGCTGACCCCGACCTCGATGCGCCGGCCGCTCAGCATGTAGGGCTGGCCGATCCGGTCCACCAGTTTCCCGGCCAGGGCACCGGCCGTGTCCGGATGTTCGACGTCGGTCAGCAGCACCGCGAATTCGTCGCCGCCGAGGCGCGCCACTGCGTCGGTCTTGCGCACGGCAGCGCGCAGCCGTTCCGCGACCGCGACCAGGAGCTCGTCGCCGGCGGCATGTCCCAAGGCGTCGTTGATCGGCTTGAAATCGTCCAGATCCAAAAAGAGGAGCGCAATGAGACGCTGGTCAGGCGCGGCGCGGGCGATCCCCCGCTCGAGGGACTCGAGGAAAGAAGCCCGGTTGGGCAGCCCGGTCAGACTGTCGTGGTAGGCGAGCCGCTGGATCTCCTCGCGTTCCCGGGTAATCGCCGTGACGTCATGCTGGATGGCGACGAAGTGGGTCACCCGACCGGACTCGTCGAGGAGGGGCGTGATCACCTGGTTTGCAGTCCATAGGCTACCGTCGCGGCGGCGCTCGACGAGCTCTCCCTGCCAGGTGCGTCCGGAGGCGATCGTCTCCCACAGGTCGCGATAGAAATCGGGACTCTGCTTGCCCGATTTCAGCAGTCCGGGCGTGCGGCCGATGACTTCATCGCGGCCGTAGCCGCTCAGCCGGCAGAACGCATCGTTGACCCATACGATCCGACCATCGCGGTCGGCGATCATGACGGCATTCGCGGCCGCCTCGAGGGCACGTGCCAGCAGCGGCTGTGGCCGGTCGGTCACGGGTCGCTCCCCCGTCGCTCTCCCGCGACTCCCCGCGGACGCGATCACGGGCACGCACTACCCGCGACTCGTCGCGGACTGCGCGCTAACCGAGGGCCGTCGCGAACACGGCGGGCACAAACCCCCGCCGCCGCGCGGGCGCGGACGGGGCGACGGCGTGCCGGATGCTCTGCACCGGCTGCGCCCCGGCCTCGTCCTGCGGCCGCACCACGCGCTGCAGCCCGGCGGTGTCGCGCAGCGTGACCTCCTTGCGGTCGACCACCATCAGCCCGGCCGCTGCGAACGTGGAGAACGCGCGGCTGACCGTTTCCAGCTTGATGCCAAGGTAGCTCCCGATCTCCTCCCGGCTCATGCGCAGCGCGAACGACGAGCGCGAATACCCGAGTCGGCCGAACCGCCCGGAGAGGTCCAGGAGGAACGTGGCGAGCCGCGCCTCGGCGTGCAGCGTGCCGAGCAGCCAGATCATGTTGCGCTTCCGGATGAGCTCCCGGCTGAACGCCGCGTAGAGCAGGCGCTCGAGGAGCGGATGCTCGTGACCCAGGCGCGCGATCCGGGCGAAGGAGACGACTGCCACCTGGCTCGAGTCGAGTGCGACGACGTCGCTCGCATAGCGTTCGGTATCGAGCGCGTCGAGGCCGATCACGTCCCCGCCCATCGGGAAGGCGAGCACCTGCTCCTCGCCGGTCAGATCGACCGTGACCGCCTTCAGGAAGCCCGAACGGACGACGTAGATCGCGTCGAAGCGGTCGCCGGTGCGGTGGAGGGTCTCGCCCGTCTTCAGCTGCCGGACCGGGAAGCGGATGTCCGGCAGGTCACGGCCCGAATCGGCGGATCCCCCGAGCAGCGCGGCGAGCTCGACGAGCGTCATCGACAGGCGATCGGCGCCGGCGCGGGAAAGCGCACCGACGTGTTCAGGTTCTGCGGTCGCCGGGATGGACTGGACGGTGGTGGCTAGCATTTGGTGTTCCCCCAGTGTGGTCAATCAGGATCGGTTCAGCTCGGTAGTCCTGCCTGTGCGGCGTCGAGACGGCCACGCAGGATCTCCCGCACGCGGCCGAATTCCGTTGTCTTGTCCAGCACGACGTCCGCGCCGGCTGCGAGGCTCGCGTCGCGGTACTGCTGCGCGTTGGCGAAGTTGCTGAGGACGATCACGTAGAGGGCCGGGCGCTGCTGCCTTACTGCCGCCAGCACCTCCAGTCCGGAACCGCCGACGAGCTGCAGGTCAAGCAGCATCACGTCGACCGCGGCGGCGAGCGCGCCGTCGATCGCGCTGCGCACCGAGTCGGCCTCGCCGACGACGCTGACGCCGGGAATCGTGCGAACGATCGCCACGAGGCGCTTCCTGACCTCCGGAGCATCCTCGACGACGAATACGTTCATCTCGCTATCCGTTGCCCAATTCACGAGACGAAGTGTCGTTCGCGCGCGGGCCGCCCGGCCATCGGTGGCGGCTGAAACTGCGCTAGGGAAAAGCCGGGCCGCGCCTAGGAATAGTCCTAGGTGTCGTGACACGAGGGGCCACGGCCCCCTTAGGGGAAACCGGCGCGGCTACTGCGGCAGGTCGGGCGCGTCGAGCAGCCGGTGGGCGACCGCGTAGCGGACGAGCTCCGCGAGCGAGGCGAGGCCCAGCTTCTCGTGGATGTGCGTCTTGTGCGTGCTGACGGTCTTCACGCTCAGGTGCAGCCGCTCCGCGATGGCGGTGACCGACTGGCCGGCCGCGAGGAGCAGGAACACCTCGTGCTCGCGGTCGGAGAGCCGCTTGTGCGGCAGTTCTTCGCTCGGCGCCTGCAGGCCGAGGGCGAGCGCCTCCGCGACCGCCGGCGTGATGAAGAGCCCGCCCGCGGCGATCTTGCGGAGCGCCGCGACGAGCTGCGCCGGCGCCGCGTCCTTGGTGAGATAGCCCGACGCCCCGGCGCGGATCGCGCGGACCGCGTACTGCTGCTCGTCGTGCATCGAGAGCACGAGCACACGGAGATCGGGCCGTTCGGTCTTCACCTGGCGCACGAGCTCGATGCCGCTCCGGCCCGGCATCGAGAGATCGAGGATCAGTACCTCGAACCCGCCGGCGCGGACGGCGGCGAGCACCTCGTGCCCGTCCCTCGCCTCGCCGGCGACCGCGAATGCGGGATCGGCGGCGAGGATCCGCTTCAGGCCCTCGCGCACGATGGCGTGGTCGTCGGCGACGAGGATCCGCGTCGTCATGCCGTCTCCGCGCCCGCGCCGGCGCGCGCGACCGGGATCCGCGCGACGAGTGTCGTGCCGGCGCCCGGCCGGCTGGCGATCTTCACCTCGCCGCCGAGCAGCATGACCCGCTCGCCGATCCCGCGCAGGCCGAACGAGCGCGGGCCCGGGCGCGCCGACCGGTCCATGCCGACGCCGTCGTCAATGACTGTCAGCACCGCGTCGGCGCCCGACCGCTCGAGCCGCACCGCCACCCGGTGAGCGTGGGCATGCTTGGAGACGTTGGTGAGCGACTCCTGCATGATGCGGAAGAGGGCGGAGGCGTGCGGCTCGCCGAGCTGGGCGCACGCCGCGTCCACGTGCAGGTCGCAGGGGATCTGCGTGCGCTGGGAGAACGTCTGTGCGAGCCACTCGGCCGCGGCGCCCAGGCCGAGATCGTCGAGGACGAGCGGGCGCAGGTCGGCCGAGATGCGGCGCGTCGTGGCGACGGTGGAATCCAGGAGCTCGCGCATCGCCTCTGCCCGCTCGAGCAGGTCGCCGCGCTCCGGCGGGACCGTGGAACCGAGCAGATCGACGTCCATCTTGAGCGCGGTGAGCGCCTGGCCGAGCTCGTCGTGCAGCTCGCGCGCGATGCGCGTGCGCTCGCCCTCGCGCACCTCGTGCATCGCGAGCGCGAGCTCGCGCAGCTCCTCGTGGGTGCGCCGGAGATCGCGCTCAGCCTGCACGCGCGCGGTGACGTCGCGCAGGGTCACCGTCAGCAGCTGCTGCCCGCCGACGACCGCCTGCGAGATCGACGCCTCGATCGGGAACTCGGTGCCGTCGGCGCGCAGTGCCCAGAGTGCGGCCTGGATGCCCATCCGACGCGACGTCTCGCCGGTGCCGCCGAAGCGGTCGACATGCGCCGCGTGCTCCGCGCGGAACCGCTCGGGGATGAAGCGATCGAGCGGAGCGCCGATCGCCTCGGCGGCGTTGCACTGGAACATCTTCTCGGCGGCGACGTTGAAGAGGACGATCCGCTGGTCGCGGGTGATCGTGATGATCCCGTCCATCGCCGATCGGACGATCGCCTCCAGCCGCGACTCGCCCTCGCGCAGCTTCTGGTGCGAACGCCTGATCTCGCGCTCGGCGCTGATCCGCTCGGTGATGTCGCGCAGGATGACCGTCAGCAGCCGTTGGCCCCCGACGGTCGCCTGGGAGATCGACGCCTCGATCGGGAACTCGGTGCCGTCCGCGTGCAGCGCCCACAGCGCGGTCTGCATTCCCATCCGTCGCGACGTCTCGCCCGTGTGGGTGAAGCGCTCGATGTGGGCCGCGTGCGCCCCGCGGAACCGCTCGGGAATGAAACGGTCGAGCGGCGCGCCGATCGCGTCCTCCGCGCTGCGCCCGAACATTTTCTGGGCCGCGGCATTGAACAGCACGATGCGATGGGTCGCGTCGATGGTGATGATGGCGTCCATCGCCGAGCGCACGATCGCGTCCAGCCGCAGCTCCTCCTCTCGCGCCGTCGCCTGCGGCGCGTGCGGGTCGCCGCCGGCCGGCCCGACCGTCCGCGCGCGCGCGGCGCCCAGGCGACCGAGCGCGACGCCGAGCGCCGCGGCAACGACGCCGAGCGCGCCGGTGGTCCACGGCGCGAGGCGGGTAAGCAGGGTCCCGGTGCCGAACAGCGCGTCGGCCGCCTGCGGCCAGATGGCAAGTGCGGCGGCCATGACGAACACGACTGCACCGAGGACGCCCAGGGTCAGCGGTAGCCGGCGGAGGGCCATCCCGGTTCGGAACGCAGTCAACTCTTATGGGTTATGGGCGGAGGTTACCGCGTCGGCGCCCTGCGCGCAGCGGCGGGGCGGCTCGGTTCCAGGCGAGCTCGGGCTTCGACCGGTGCGCCGGCTTGACCGTCGTCAAATGCCGCCCGCCGGCGCGGGGTAACTTGCTTTGAGCGGTCGGCCTGACCGGAAAAGGGGACGATATCCATGAACATCAGCGAGCTCTGCAACCCGTTCGTCGTGACCGCCCAACGCGCGACACCGCTCACCGACGCAGCGCGACTCATGCGCGAGCATCACGTCGGCAGCCTGGTCGTCGTCGACGAGACCGGCAAAGGGCGCGTGCCAGTCGGCGTCGTGACCGACCGGGACATCGTCGTGGCGGTGGTCGCGGGCGAGGTGGACCCGCGCACGCTGACCGCGGGCGAGGTGATGACGACCGATCTCGCCACGGTCCGGGCCGACGATCCGGTCGAAGTCGCGCTGCGGCTCATGCGACGTCGCGGGATCAGGCGGGTACCGGTCGTGTCGGACGCGGGGATGCTGACGGGGATCGTGACGCTCGACGACGTGCTCGAGAAGGTGGCCGACCAGCTGTCCGACGCCGTGCGCGCGATCGCGTCCGAGCAGGTCCACGAGACGCGGGCGCGGAAGTAGGAAGTAACCGGCAGGCGCCAGGAGGGGACACGCGCGTGAGCACCGCAACCATCGCGGCCGGCGCCGCGCCGCAGGGCTGGTTCAAGCACTGGGGTGCCTGGCTCGCGTTCGCCGTGCTCGTCATCGTCGCGGCGGCGCCGACGCCGCAGGGCCTGCCGGTCGCGGGGCAGTATGCCCTCGCGATCCTCGCGTTCGCCGTCATCCTGTGGATGACCGAGGCGGTCGATTACGCCGTGAGCGCGATCATCATCGCGGCGTTGATGGCGTTCATGCTCGGGCTGGCGCCCAACCCGGCGAAGCCCGACACGGTCCTCGGCACCGGCGCCGCGCTCGGGATCGCGCTCGGCGGGTTCGCGAACACCGCGCTCGCGCTCGTCGCGGCCGCGCTCTTCCTGTCGGCGGCGATGACGGTGACCGGTCTCGACAAGCGGATCGCGCTCCTCATCCTGTCCAAGGTGGGCGCCCGCACCAACCGCGTCGTGATCGGCGCGATCCTGGTCGGGATCGTCCTCTCGTTCTTCGTGCCGAGCACCACGGCGCGGGTGGCGTGCCTGGTGCCGATCATCATGGGGATCATCCTCGCGTTCGGCGTCGACAAGCGCAGCCGCTTCGCCGGCCTGCTGATGATCACCACCGCCCAGACCGCCTCGATCTGGAACGTCGGCATCAAGACCGCAGCGGCTCAGAACATGGTCGCGGTGGGCTTCATCGAGAAGACCCTGAAGCAGACCGTCACCTGGCTCGACTGGTTCATCGCCGCCGCGCCGTTCGCGGCGCTGATGTCGATCGCGCTGTACTTCATCATGACGCGGATGATGCCGGCGGAGACCGAGGAGATCGCCGGCGGCCGGGAGGCGATCGGCAAGTCGCTCGCCGACCTCGGGCCGACCAAGACGGCCGAATGGAAGCTGCTCGCGATCTCGATCGGGCTGCTCGGGTTCTGGACGACCGAGAAGGTGTTCCACGAGTTCGACACCTCGTCCACGACCGTCGCGGCGGTCGCGCTGATGTTCCTGCCCGGCATCGGGGTGATGAGCTGGAAGGAGGCTGCCGGCCGCATCCCCTGGGGCACCGCGATCCTGTTCGGGGTCGGCATCAGCCTCGGCACCGCGCTCCTGCAGACCAAGGCCGCCGGGTGGCTCGCCGACCTGATCGTGCGCAGCCTCGGGCTCGGCAGCGCGACCGCGTTCACGATCCTCGCGCTGCTCGGGCTGTTCCTCATCGTGATCCACCTCGGCTTCGCGAGCGCGACGGCGCTCGCCTCGGCGATGGTGCCGATCATGATCAGCGTGCTGCAGCAGGTGAAGACGCCGGGCCTGAACGTCCTCGGCATGACGCTCATCCTGCAGTTCGTGGTCAGCTTCGGCTTCATCCTGCCGGTCAACGCGCCGCAGAACATGGTCGCGTACGGCACCGACACCTTCAGCGCACGCGACTTCGTGCGCACCGGCGTCGTCATCACCATCGTGGGTTACGCGCTCGTGCTCATCTTCGCCGCGACCTACTGGTCGTGGCTCGGTTACCTCTAGAGCGACAGGGGGAAAGGCAATGGCAGCGAAGCAGATCCTCTTTCACGACCAGGCGCGCGAGAAGATGCTCCGAGGCGCGACGATCCTCGCCGACGCGGTGCGCGGGACGCTCGGCCCGAAGGCACGGACCGTCGTGCTCGAGCGATCGTACGGCGCCCCGATCGTGATCAACTCGGGCGTCGCGGTGGCGAAGGAGATCGAGCTCCCCGATCCGTTCGAGAACCTCGGCGCGCGGATGGTGCGCGAGGTGGCGTCCAAGACCTCGGAGGTCGCCGGCGACGGCACGACCACCGCGACGTTGCTCGCGCACGCCGTCGTGCGCGAGGGCATGAAATACGTCGCCGCGGGAATGAACCCGATGGATCTCAAACGCGGGATCGACAAGGCGGTCGCGGCGCTGGTCGATGCGCTCAAGAAGCTCGCGAAGCCGTGCTCGAGCCGGATCGAGATCGCCAACGTCGCGAGCATCTCGGCGAACAACGACCGCGCGATCGGCGAGCTCGTGGCCGAGGCCATGGACAAGGTGGGTAAGGAAGGCGTCGTCACGGTCGAGGACGGCTCCGGGCTCGCGAGCGAGCTCGACGTCGTCGAAGGCATGCGGTTCGACCGCGGGTTCCTCTCGCCGTACTTCATCAATCAGCAGGAGAAGCAGCGGACGGTGCTGGAGGACGCGCTGATCCTTCTCCACGACAAGAAGATCTCCGCGATCGCGGACCTCCTGCCGCTGCTCGAGAAGATGGTCCAGGCCGGAAAGCCGCTGCTCGTCATCGCCGAGGAGGTGGAAGGCGAAGCGCTCGCGACGCTGGTCGTGAATAGCCTCCGCGGCGTGCTGAAGGCGTGCGCGGTGAAGGCGCCCGGCTTCGGCGACCGGCGGAAGGCGATGCTCGAGGACCTCGCGATCCTCACCGGCGGCACGGTGGTCGCAGAGGAGGTCGGCTTGAAGCTTGAGAACGTCACGCTCGACCAGCTTGGCCGGGCGAAGCGCGTGGAGATCGACAAGGACGACACGACCATCATCGGCGGCGGCGGGGATCCGCGCCGGATCGAGGGGCGGGTGGCGCAGGTCAAGGGCGAGCTGAAGGAAGCCAAGAGCGACTACGACCGCGAAAAGCTGCAGGAGCGCGTGGCGAAGCTCGCGGGCGGCGTGGCGGTGGTGAAGGTCGGCGCGGCGACCGAGACCGAGATGAAGGAGCGCAAGGCGCGGTTCGAAGACGCGCTGCACGCCACCCATGCGGCCATCGAGGAGGGCGTCCTCCCTGGCGGCGGCGTCGCGCTGCTCCGCGCGCGCGCGGCGATCGGCGGGCTGAAGGGCGACAACCACGATCAGGACTGCGGGATCGGCATCGTGCTGCGGGCGGTCGAGGAGCCGCTCCGGCAGCTCGTCGAGAACGCCGGGCTCGAGCCGTCGGTCGTCCTCGATCGCGTCGTCGCCGGCAGCGGCGACTTCGGCCACAACGCGGCGACCGGCGAGTACGGGGACCTGGTGAAGATGGGCGTGCTCGATCCGTGCAAGGTCACGCGCACCGCGCTGCAGAACGCGTCTTCGATCGCCGGGCTGATCCTCACCACCGACTGCATGGTCGCGCAGCTGCCGGAGAAGGCGCCCCGCCAGGAGGCCCCGGAGTACTGAGCTCGCACCCGCACGCTGCGGCGGCACGATGAATCCGCTCTCGAGCCCGCTGCTCACGGATCTCTATCAGCTCACCATGCTGCAGGCCTACTTCGAGGCCGGCATGACGGAGACGGCGGTGTTCGAGCTCTTCGTGCGGAAGCTGCCGCCCGGGCGCAACTTCCTCGTCGCGGCCGGGCTCGAGCAGGCGGTCGAGTTCCTCGAGGGCCTGCGGTTCGGCGAGGACGAGCTCGCGTGGATCCGATCGAGCGGGATCTTCAAGCCGGCGTTCGCCGAGAGCCTCGGGCGGTTGCGCTTCACCGGAGACGTTCACGCGATGCCGGAGGGCACGGTGTTCTTCCCGAACGAGCCGATCCTGCGCGTGACGGCGCCGATGCCGCAGGCGCAGCTCGTCGAGTCGCGGCTGCTGAACCTGGTGCACTTCGAGGTCTTGGTGGCGTCGAAGGCGGCACGCTCGGTGCTCGTCGCGCCCGGCAAGCGGCTCGTCGACTTCGGGATGCGGCGCGCCCACGGCGCGGAAGCGGGGCTGCTTGCAGCCCGCGCCGCCTACCTCGCCGGATTCGACGGGAGCTCCGTGGCCATGGCCGGGCCGCGGTTCGGCGTCCCGGTGTTCGGCACCATGGCGCATTCCTTCGTGCAGGCGCATGACAGCGAGTCGGCCGCGTTCATGCACTTCGCCCGGGCGTTCCCGGGCTCCGCGCTGCTCCTCATCGACACCTACGACACCGTCGCCGCCGCGCGGAAGGTGGCCGCCCTCGCGCCGGAGCTGGCGCGTGACGCGATCGCGGTGCGCGGCGTGCGGCTCGACAGCGGCGATCTCGCCGCGCTCGCGCGCGAGGTGCGCCGGGTGCTCGACGACGCCGGCCTCCAGGCGACGACCATCTTCGCGAGCGGCAACCTCGACGAGTACCAGCTCCGCGACCTCGTCGCGGCGCCGATCGACGGCTTCGGGGTCGGCACGAGTCTCGTGACGTCGTCGGATGCGCCCTCGCTCGACGCGGTCTACAAGCTGCAGGAGTACGCGGGACGCCCGCGCCGGAAGCGCTCGACCGGCAAGGCGACCTGGCCCGGCCGCAAGCAGGTTTACCGCCGCTCCGGGCCGGACGGGCGGTTCGCCGGCGACACGGTCACGGTGGAGACCGATCCGCAGCCCGGCGAACCGCTGCTCGAGCACGTGTTGGCGGGCGGCCGGCGCGTGCGCGCCCTGCCGTCGCTCGCCGAGAGCCGGGACCGGGCGCGCGCGCAGCTCGCGCGACTGCCCAGGCCCCTGAGCGGCCTCGACCCGACGCCGGCGCCGTATCCGGTCGAGATCGCGCCATCGCTGCACGCCCTCGCCGACGAGGTCGACGCGGCGACCGCGGCGGGCCAGTAAGGTGAACGCGGGTACGAAATGACCGACGCGCTGAAGCCGCTCGCCGCCTCGGCGCTCGTCCGCCGCTGCGACCCGGCGAGCATCCCGTTCGAGACGACCGCCGCGCTCGACGCGCCGTTCGGGATCGTCGGGCAGGAGCGCGCGGCGCAGGCGCTCGCGTTCGGCGTCGGCCTCGCGCACGAGGGCTACAACGTCTTCGTCATGGGTCCCGGGGGCAGCGGGAAGCGCACGCTGGTCCAGGACATGCTCGCCGAGCGGGTCGGCCGCATTCCGCCGCCGCCGGACTGGGTGCTCGTGAACAACTTCGCCGCGTCGCACCGGCCGATCGCGATCGAGCTGCCGGCCGGACGCGGCGCCGGGCTCAAGCGCGACATGGAGCGACTCGTCGAGGAGCTGCGCGCGACGATCCCCGCGGTGTTCGAGAGCGAGGAGTATGCGCATCGCGTCGAGCGGATCGACGCCGAGTTTTCCGAGCGCCACGAGAAGACGCTCGCAGCCCTCGGACAGGACGCCGCGCGCGACGGCATCGCGCTCCTGCGCACGCCCGCCGGCTTCACCTTCGCCCCGCTGAAGGAGGGGGAGGTGATCGGCGCCGAGGACTTCAACAAGCTGCCGGAGGCCGAACGCGAGCGCATCGAGAGCGCGATCGCGGCGCTCCAGCAGCGGCTCGAGAAGTTCGTGCGCGAGACGCTGCGCTGGCGGAACGAGCGGAACGAGCGGGTGCGCCGCCTGAACCGCGACATGATGCGGCCCGCGGTCGGCCAGCCGGTCGAGGACCTCGCGCAGCGCTACGCCGAGTTCCCGAAGGTGGTCGAGTACCTCGGCGCGGTGGAGCGCGACGTCCTCGAGCACGGCGACGACTTCCGCCGCCAGCCGGAGGGCGGGCAGATGATCCTTGCGCTCGGCGCACAGGCCGGCGACCGGGAGCTCCGCCGGTACGCGGTGAACGTGCTCGTCGACCGCACCGGCGCGACGGGCGCCGAGGCCGTGTTCGCCGACCACCCGACCTACGCGAACCTCGTCGGGCGCATCGAGCACGTGCAGCACCTCGGGACGCTCGTCACCGACTTCGCGCTGGTGAAGCCCGGACTGCTCCATCGCGCGAACGGCGGCTATCTGGTGATCGACGCCCGCGCGGTGCTCATGCAGCCGTTCGCGTGGGACGCCCTGAAGCGCGCCCTGATCCGCCGCGAGATCCGGGTCGAGCCGCTGAGCGAGCTGTGGGGCGTCGCGACGACGGTGTCGCTCGA
>Ga0335084_10005379_pt1 | contig 12658 bp, 8 predicted proteins | sample Lox_Sample_44_FD_206721 | JGI IMG/M metagenome (GOLD analysis project Ga0335084, IMG submission 206721) | Soil microbial communities from Loxahatchee National Wildlife Refuge, Florida, United States - Lox_Sample_4.4 | ecosystem: Environmental > Terrestrial > Soil > Wetlands | place: USA: Florida... | reverse complement strand
CGAGCGCGTAGAAGAACCAGGCGACGCCCCAGGCACCCTTACTGGCACCGGGCTCGTAGTCGAACAGCGGCAGCGAGAGCAGCGCCAGCACGATGCCGAGCGCGCCGATGCGGGTGACGCGCTCGTGCAGGTAGCCGACCGAGAGCGCGATGGTCACGACCGGGGAGAGCGCGATCAGCGGGAAGATGAGGTAGGTGGGACCGGTGTGCACCGCGTGAAACAGCAGCATCTGGCCACCGGCGCCGGTGAGGCCGATGAGCACCCCGAGCAGGATCGAGCGGCGGTCGTGCTCGATCTTCCAGCCGATGCGCGAGAGCGCGAACGCCGCCGGGGCGAGCATGGTGAGCGACCAGACCACATAAATAAGAGTCTCCGGGAAGCCGTTCTCGGCCGGCCGGCCCGCGAACGCGCCCCAGATGCCCCAGAGCACCGTCGTGAGCAGCGCGAACGCGAGTCCGGCATGCCGGTTCATGCGGCAGATCCCGGGAGTGTGGTGCGGTTTATGCGAAAACAAACGAAAGTCATATCTCCCCTGACTTTTCTATTTATTTTCTTCACTATTTCGAATACTTTCTTATATGTCAAGATTCGGCAATCAAGCTCCTGTAAGGGGCGTCTAGATCCGCAGCGGCAGGCGCGCAGAGCGGGACGATAAGAAGAGGCCACGGTCCGATTGGATAGACTCCCCGAAATTCACGAGGACCCTGAAGCGGTGGTTGCCGCGAGCACCAGCAGACGCGAGTTCCTGAAGCTCCTCGCCGGCACCGGCGTCGCATCGGGTGCGCTCGCCGATGCCGCGTTCGCCTCCGCCGCGGCGGGCACGGCGGTTGCGCATCTGGAGGATTCAGCGCTGCGGCTCGAGTTTGACGAGAAGATGCGGCTGCGCGTGTGGCGCATCGGCACCGATCCCGCGCTCACCGCCTGGCACCCGGCCGACTCGCTCCTGCTCGCGGACGGCACGCGCCTGCAGGAATTCACCCTGCAGCACCAGGAGGCGCGCGCGACGGAGAATCCGCCCGGCCGCGCGCTGCTGCTCACCGGCGTCGCCGGTACGGACGCCGCGCGCCTCGAGAAGCGTGTGCGCATCGCACTCTACCCGGTGCACCCGGGATTCGCGCTCTGCCAGGTCTCCTACCGCAACCTCTCGAAGCAACCACTGACACTGCGCGGCTGGCGCACCGCGGGGCTGCAGCTGCTCGGCACCAGTGCCGAGGAGCCACAGTTCTGGTCCTACTGCGGCAGCACGCACGCCGACCGGCGCGACTGGGTGCAGCCGGTGAAGGCCGGCTTCGCGCAGGAGAACTACATGGGCATGACCGCCTCCGATTACGGCGGCGGCACCCCGATCGTGGACGTCTGGCGGCGCGACTGCGGGCTCGCGGTCGGACACCTGGAGAGCCACCCGCAGCTGCTGTCGCTGCCGGTGGCGCGCACCGAGCAGGGCGTGACGCTGGCGCTCGCGGCAGAGCTCGAGCGCACGCTCGCCCCGGGCGAGGTGCTCGCCCTGCCCGAGACCTTCATCGCCACCCACGCCGGGGACTATTTCGCGACGCTCACCACCTACCGCAAGCTCATGGCCACGCGCGGCCTCGCCTCGCCGCGCCCGCCCGAGGCCGCCTACGAGCCGATCTGGTGTGCGTGGGGCTACGAGCGCGAGTGCACCGTGCAGCTGATCGAGAACACGCTGCCGAAGGTGAAGGACCTCGGGCTCGGCTGGGCGGTGATCGATGATGGCTGGCAGACGAACGTCGGTGACTGGCGCCCGCACCCGAAGAAATATCCGCGCGGGGCCGCGGACATGCAGCACCTGGTGCAGGAGATCCGCGCGCAGGGCCTGAAGCCGCGGCTGTGGGTGGCGCCGCTCGGCGCGGTGCCCGGATCCGACCTGATGCACGACCACACCGACATGCTGCTGCTGGACAAGGACGGCGCGCCGCAGGCGATCTCGTGGTGGAACGCCTTCTACCTGTGCCCGGCGTACGCCAAGACCGTCTCCTACACGGATGCCATGGTGCGCCGCTTCATCGGGGAGTGGGGCTTCGCCGGGCTGAAGGTCGACGGGCAGCACTTGAATGGCGTCGCGCCCTGCTACAACCCGGCGCACCACCACGAGCGCCCCGAGGAATCGGTGGAGAAGCTGCAGGACTTCCTGCACGGCATGTACGCCACCGCCATCCGCATCGACCCGCAGGTGGTGATGGAGCTGTGTCCCTGCGGCACCGCCTACTCCTTCTTCAACTTCGCCTCGATGAACCAGGCGCCGGCCTCCGATCCTGAGTCCTCCTGGCAGGTGCGGCACAAGGGCAAGACCCTCAAGGCCCTCATGGGAGAGAACGCCGCCTTCGCCGGCGACCACGTCGAGCTCAGCGACGGCGGCGATGACTTCGCCTCCACGGTGGGCATCGGCGCCATCGTCTCCACCAAGTTCACCTGGCCGAAGGATCCGAAACCTAAGGACTCCTTCCTCCTCACCCCGCAGCGCGAGGCGCTGTGGCGGCGCTGGATCGCGCTCTACAACGAGCATCGCCTCGCCGAGGGCACCTACCGCGGCGAGCTCTACGACATCGGCTTCGACAAGCCCGAGACGCACGTGGTGGAGAAGTCCGGCCGGCTCTACTACGCCTTCTACGCCAAGAGCTGGAGCGGCCCGGTCAGGCTGCGCGGGCTGCCCGCCGGGCGCTACCGCCTGCGCGATTACTTCAACGCGCGCGAGCTCGGCGAGATCGTATCTGCGGAGCACACGGTGGCGCTCAGCTTCGAGCGCTTCCTCGTGCTCGAGGCGGTGCCGGCCTGATGGCGCAGGCGCTGAGCGAGCCCGGCCTCATGGCCGAGGAGCGGCGGCGGCGCATCTGCGAGCTGCTGCGCTCGGAGGGCCGCGTGCGCGTCGAGGCCCTCGCCACGCGCTTCGGCACCTCGACCGTCACGATCCGCGCCGACCTGAGCTCGCTCGAGGCCGCCGGCGCCCTCACCCGCACCCACGGCGGCGCCCTCAACGTGCCGGAGGCGGACCAGCCGCTCTCGGTCAAGGAGCTGCAGCACCGCGCCGAGAAGCTGCGCATCGCGGAGGCCGCCGCCGCCCTGATCCGTGACGGCGAGACCCTGATCCTCGACTCCGGCACCACCACCGCCGAGATCGCGCGCCGCATCCGCGCGCTGCCGCTGAGGGCCGTCAACGTCATCACCAACGCGCTCAACATTGCGGCGCTCCTGATCGACGTGCCCTCGGTGCGCCTCATCATGCCCGGCGGCATCCTGCGCCGGGATTCCAACTCCCTCTCCGGGCCGATGGCCGAGGCCGCGCTCGCCACGTTGACGGCGAGCCGCCTGTACCTGGGGGCGGATGGCATCGATCCGCAGATCGGCATCATGACTCCGCACGTGGCGGAGGCCGAGCTCAACGCCAAGATGATCGCCATGTCGGCGCAGGTGGTGGTGGTGGCGGATTCCTCCAAGTTCGCCCGGCGCAACATCTCCCTCATCGCGCGCATCGAGCAGGTGCACATGCTGATCACCGACCGTGCGGCGCCGGCCGAGGCCGTCGAGCAGCTGCGCGAGCGCGGCGTCGCGGTGCGGCTGGTGTGAGCATGAGCCGCGCGCGGGTCGTGGCGGCGGGGCTGCTGCTCGGCTGCGCGCTTGGGGCCTCCGCGGGGCAGGGGGCGGGCAGCTACTACGGCCTCGCCGATTTTGCGCAGGTGGACAAGATCGACGCCCACGTGCACGTGCACGGGGCGGGCGAGCGCTTCATGGCGCAGGCCAAGGCTGATGGCTTCCGCGTCCTGACCATCGACGTCGACTATCCCGACTACCCGTCCCTGGCCGATCAGCTGCGCGATTCGCTCGCGCTCAAGGCGCGCTATCCGGAGCGCGCGGCCTTCGTGACCACCTTCTCCGTGGCCGACTTCCACGCGCCCGGCTGGAGCGACAGGGTGGTGCGCGAGATCGACGCGGCGGTCGCGCAGGGCGCGGTCGGCGTCAAGATCTGGAAGAACATCGGCATGAGCCTGCGCGATGCCGACGGCTCCTACGTGATGCCCGATGATCCGCGCCTCGAGCCGGTGATCGCGCACCTGGAGCGTGCGCACCTCGTGCTGCTCGGGCACCAGGCGGAGCCCCGCAACTGCTGGCTGCCGCTGCAGAAGATGACGGTGCGCGGCGACCGCGAGTATTTCACCGAGCACCCGCAGTACTACATGTACCGGCACCCGGAGATGCCCTCGCACGATGCCATCCTGGCGGCGCGCGACCGCATGCTGCGCGCGCATCCCAAGCTCGTCTTTGATGGCGTGCACCTGGCCTCGCTCGAGTGGGACGTGGACAAGGTGGCTGACTTCCTCGAGCGCTTCCCGCACGCGCGCGTGGACATGGCCGCACGCCTGGTGCACCTGGAGTACCAGGCGGTGCGCGCTCCGAACAAGGTGCGCGCCTTCCTCATCCGCTACCAGGACCGCATCCTCTACGGCAGCGATGAGGCCTGGGGGCCGGAAGAGGGCGATCCCCAGGCGGCCGCAGCGCTGCATGCGGCCTGGCTCGAGGACTGGCGCTTCCTCGCCACCGCGGAACCGATGACGTCGGCGGACTTCGACGGGAGCTTTCACGGGGTGCACCTGCCGCGCGCGGTGGTGCAGAAGATCTACAGCGGCAATGCGCGCCGGCTCTTCCCGCGCGCCTGGAGCGCAGCGCCACCGACGCGCTAGCAAACACCCGCGCCGCCGTCAATCGTGCCGAGGTACCGTTCCGGCTGCTACCCCCGGACCTGCGCAGCCGCGACGCGCGCGTGGCAGCATTCCTGCCAGCCCGCACCCACATTACGCGGCGGTGCGGGCAGGGGATGCCCGCGGTGCACAATTCTGGCCGGTTCATCGAAGCGCGCGATCAGCTGCTGCGCGGGCGCGCCGATCCCGCGCGTGCGGCGCGCGAGTTCCGCTGGCCCGCGTTCGAGCACTTCAACTGGGCGGGTGACTACTTCGACGTGCTCGCCGCGGACAACGCGGCGCCCGCGCTGCGCGTGGTCGATGACGCCGGACACGACCAGGTGCTGTCCTTCGCCCAGCTGGCGCGCCGCTCGCTGCAGGTGGCCGCCTTCCTCGCCTCCCTCGGCGTGCGCCGCGGCGATCGCATCCTCATCATGCTGCCGAACGGCGTGCCGCTGTGGGAATCGATGCTGGCCTCGATCCGGCTCGGCGCGGTCATGATCCCGGCGACCACGCTGCTCGAGCACGCGGACCTGGCCGACCGGCTGCAGCGCGGCCGCGTGCGCGCCGTGATCACGACCGCCGCGCTCAGCGCGCGCTTCGAGCGCCTCGCCGACGGGCTGCTGCGGATCGCCGTGGGCGGCGCCCCGGCCGGCTGGGTGGCCTGGGAGGCCTCCGGCGCGGCACCGGCGCAGTTCGCGACCGCCCCCACTCGGGCGGATGAGCTGCTGCTGCTGTACTTCACCTCCGGCACCACCGCGCGGCCGAAGCTCGTGGCGCACACGCACGTGAGCTACCCCGTGGGCCATCTCAGCACCATGTTCTGGCTGGGCCTGAAGCCCGGGGACGTGCACCTGAACCTGAGCTCGCCGGGTTGGGCCAAGCACGCCTGGTCGTGCTTCTTCGCGCCCTGGAATGCCCAGGCCACGGTGCTCGCCTACCTCTACGAGCGCTTCGACGCGCGCGCGCTGCTGGACCAGCTGGTGCGCTGCCGGGTCAGCAGCTTCTGCGCCCCGCCGACCGTGTGGCGCATGCTGATCCAGCACGAGCTGCGCGCCTGGCCGGTGAGGCTGCGCGAGGCGGTCAGTGCCGGCGAGCCGCTGAACCCGGAGGTGATCGCGCAGGTGCAGGCGGCCTGGGGTCTCACCGTGCGCGATGGCTTCGGCCAGACCGAGACCACCGCGCAGGTGGGCAACCCGCCGGGCCAGCCGGTCAAGCCCGGCTCGATGGGCCGTCCGCTCCCGGGGTGCCCGGTCGTGCTCCTCGACCACGAGGGGCGCGAGGCGCCCGAGGGTGAGATCTGCATCGAGCTGGCCGGCGCGCCGCTCGGCCTGATGCAGGGCTACCACGACGACGGCGAGCGCACCGCGGCGGCCATGGCCGGCGGCTACTACCACACGGGCGACGTCGCCGCGCGCGATGCCGAGGGCTATCTCACCTACGTCGGCCGCATGGACGACGTGTTCAAGTCCTCTGACTACCGCATCAGCCCCTTCGAGCTCGAGAGCGTGCTCATCGAGCACCCGGCGGTGGCCGAGGCGGCGGTGGTGCCGAGCCCCGATCCGCTGCGCCTCGCGGTGCCCAAGGCCTTCATCGTGCTCGCCGCCGGTCACGCGCCCGATGCCGCCACCGCGGCGTCGATCCTGGCGCACGTGCGCGCGCGCGTCTCAGCGTACAAGCGCATCCGGCGCATCGAGTTCGCCGCGCTGCCGAAGACCATCTCGGGCAAGATCCGCCGCGCGGAGCTGCGCCAGGCCGAGGCGCAGCGTGCGGGCGGCGAGTCGCGCCGGGCACACGAGTTCTGGGAACAGGACCTGGAGCGCTGAAGCGCGCCTCCCGCGCCCCGACCATGCCACGCTCCTCCAGCCGCGCGATTGCCCTCGTGAGCACCCAGGCCGCCGGCGAGAGTGCGGCGGCCGCGGCCATCAGGGCGCAGACCCCGGGCGGGGCAGCTGGCCTGACGGTGCTCTTCTGCACCGCCGGCTACGATCTCGGCAGACTCGGCCGCGCGCTCAGGGCCGCGGGCCGCACGCGCGTGATCGCCGCGGCCACCAGCCGGGCGATCGGCAGCGACGGCTTCCTCACCCGCGGGATCACCGGATTCCACCTGCCGCCGGCGCGCTTCCAGGTGGCCGATGCGCTCATCGAGGACACCGCAAGCTTCGGCCTGCCGGATGCGCACGCACTGGTGCGCACGCTGCGCGCGCGCCTGGCACGCTCGCGCCACGCGCAGCTGCCGCACCTCTTTGGCATGCTGCTGGTGGATGCCGCGCCGCGCTGCGAGGAGCGCGTGATCGCCGCCCTGGGCACCGAGCTCGGCGGCGTGCCGATCGCCGGCGGCTCCGCCGGCGATGTCTACTTCAATCCGACCGGCCAGCGACCGGAAGCGCCGCGCATCCTGCATCGCGGCCGCGCGCGGCGCGGCGCGGCGGTATTCTGCCTGGTCGCCTGCGCCGAGCCGGTGCTGGCACTGAGTCACCACCATTACGTCCCGGGACGGCGCCGCTTCGTCATCACCGAGGCCGACCCGGAGCGGCGCCTGGTGCACGAGATCAACGGCCGCAATGCGCTCAAGGTGTACACCGCCGCCTGCCGCCTCAAGCCCGGCCCGCACCCGGCCGAGGCGTTCGCCCCTTATCCGCTCATGATGCGCATCGGTGACCAGTACTTCGCGCGCGGCATGCAGCGCGTGTACGAGGACGGCACCATCGAGTTCGCCTGTGCCATGGAGCCGGGGCTGGTAGTGACCGTGGCGCACGCGGGCGACATGGTGGCGCGCCTGAAGGAGATGTTCGCGAACATGCGCGCCACGCTCGGACGCACCGAGCTCGTCATCGGCTTCGAATGCGCGGCGCGTACCGCCTACATGCAGCAGCGCGGGCTCACCGGCGCCATCGCCGCCCTGTTTGCGGCCCACAACGTGGTGGGCTTCTCGACGCTCGGCGAGCAGTTCAATACGATTCATGCCAACAACTCCTTCACCTGCCTCGGAGTGGCGGCGCCGCGATAGCCATGCCGGCCAAGCGCAAGACCCGTGCGGTGCGTCGCGTGAGCGGCGCGGCACAGCTCGCGCGCCTGCGCGAGGAAAACGTCGCGCTGCGCAAGACGGTACGCGCGCTCATGGGACGCGTCGAGCGCGCGGTCGACAGCCAGGGCACTTCGTTCTCGTGGTTCCAGGCGGCCGCCAAGCTCGAGCAGACCGTGCGCCAGCGCACGCGCGAGTCCGAACAGCTCAACGATCGGCTCAAGCGCGAGCTGCAGTCGCGGCACGAGATCGAGCTCGCCCTGAAGCAGGCCAAGCAGCAGGCCGAGGAGGCCAACCAGAGCAAGACGCGCTTCCTCGCCGCCGCGAGCCACGACCTGCGCCAGCCGCTGAACTCGGCGCTGCTGTTCCTGGAGTCGGTGCAGGAGGAGCAGATCCCGCCAGGCGACCGCGAGCTCGTGCGCCGCTCGCGCCTGGCGCTCGGCGCGCTCAACAACCTGCTCGGCACGCTGCTGGATGTGGCGCGGCTGGACTCTGGCGACATCCAGCCGCATCTGGCCGACTTTCCGCTGGCGGCGCTGTTCGAGCGCCTGGAGCCGGAGTTCCAGGCGCTGGCGCGCGCGGCCGGCATCCGCTTGCGCGTGCGCCCGAGCAGCGCCTGGGTGCGTACCGACGCGCACCTGCTCGAGACCGTGCTGCGCAACCTGATCAGCAATGCCATCCGCTACACGCGCCGGGGCGGGGTGCTGCTTGGCTGCCGCCAGCGCGGCGGGGCGCTGCAGATCTGTGTCTACGACACCGGGGTCGGCATCGAGCGGGCGCATCTCGAGGCGATCTTCGCCCCGTACTACCAGGTGCCGGGGGCGACGCGACGCTCGGACACCGGCATCGGCCTCGGGCTCTCGATCGTGAGCCGCGTCGCGCAGCTCCTGTCGCTCGAGCGTGAGGTGCGCTCACGCCCCGGGCGCGGCTCGCTGTTTGCGGTGCGCGTGCCCTACGGTACGCCGCAGGCCGATGCCGTACCCGGCGCTGCGCTGGGGCGCCCGCAGCCCGCCGCGCGCACTACACGGCCGCTGCTGGTGGTCGTGGTCGATGACAATCCGGAGGCGCTGCTGGGCATGGCGGTGCTGCTGGAGAAGTGGGGTTGCCGCGTGGTGAGCGCTGCAACGGCGACCGAGGCGCTGGTGCAGCTGATCTCCGGCGACCTCACGCCGGATCTGCTCCTGAGCGACTACCACCTGGCCGCAGGCGCCAAGGGCGACGAAGCGATCCTCGAGATCCGGCGGGAGTTCGACCGCGCGCCGGCCGCGGCCCTCATGACGAGCGACCCGGACCCGGCGCTGCACAAGCGCCTGCAGGGCCTCGGCTTCACGGTGCTCGACAAGCCGCTGAACCTCGCCAAGCTGCGGGCGCTGCTGGCGCGCCTGCCCGGTTAGTCGGCCAGCAGCCGGCGCGCCTCGATGGCCGCCTGCACCCGGTTGCTCACCTGCAGCTTCTTCAGGATCAGCGACACGTGGGCCTTGACGGTGATCTCGCTGATCTCGAGCTCGCGCGCGATGCGCTTGTTGGAGAAGCCCTGTGCCAGGAGCCTGAGCACGCGCTGCTGGCGCGCGGTGAGCTCGCCGGCCGAGGACTGCGCGGGCGCCGCCCGGGCGCGTGTGGCGCGCAGCGCCACCACCGCCGCGGCGGGCAGGTAGGTGCCCCCGCCCATGACCGCGCGCAGTGCATCCACCAGCACCTGGCGGGGCGCCGCCTTCGGCACGTAGCCGGCGGCGCCGGCGAGCACCGCCTCACTCATCGTGGCGGGGTCCTCGTTGCCCGAGACCACGATGACCGGCGTGAGCGGCGCAGCCTCGCGGACCTGGCGCAGGCAGGAGAGCCCGGTGGCATCCGGCAGTGCCAGGTCGAGCACGATCAGATCGAAGGCGCCGTCGCCGCTGACCAGCGCGGTCACCTCGCCCTGGCTGGCAGCCTCGCTCACCTGCGCGCCGGGGAAGGCCTGCGGCACGATGGCGCGCAGCGCATCGCGGTACAGCGGGTGATCGTCCGCCACCAGGACCCGCCGCGTTTCGGAAATTCCGGATTGCGCCCCTGTCATGAGCGGGCATCGTACGTCAGCGGGCCGCGCGGTGCGCAGGGCGACCGATACCAAAGTAGGGGACCCCCTGCGAAGGGCTCATGGGAACCGGCGCCTGCCCCGGGGATACTCGCAACGAGAACCGTAAGATCAGGGGATACCCATGGCCACCGCCGCGCAACGCCAGTCCGCACCCGCCCCGGACGCACTCGCCAACGACCTCAGCCGCATCCGGCCCGAGAACGCCGCCTTCCTCGGCTCTGCCAAGCGGCTGCTCATCGATGGCGCCTGGGTGGACGCGGCCGCCGGTCAGACCTTCGAGGTGCGCGATCCTTCGAGCGATGTCGTCATCGCGCGCGTGGCCGCGGGCGAGGCGGCCGACGTCGATCGCGCCGTCGCGGCGGCGCGGCGCGCCTTCGAGGATTCGGACTGGTCGCGCATGAAGCCGGTGGACCGCGAGCGGCTGCTGCACCGCCTGGCCGACCTGATCGAGGCGCACGCGGATGAACTCGCCGAGCTCGAGGCGATCGACAACGGCAAGTCGGTGCTCATGGCGCGGCACGTGGACATCAAGCATGCCCTCGAGGTGTGGCGCTACATGGCCGGCTGGCCCACCAAGCTCGAGGGGCAGACGCTGCCGATCTCCGGGACGCTGGTGCCGGGGCAGGAATACGTGGCCTTCTCGCAGCGCGAGCCGGTGGGGGTGGTGGGGGCCATCATCGCCTGGAACTTTCCGCTGCTGCTGGCGACCTGGAAGAGCGCCCCGGCGCTCGCGGCCGGCTGCACCGTGGTGCTCAAGCCCGCGGAAGAGACCCCGCTCACCGCGCTGCGGCTGGGCGAGCTGGTGCTCGAGGCCGGCTTCCCCAGGGGCGTCTTCAACATCGTCACGGGCCTGGGTCCCACCGCGGGCGCGGCGCTCGCCGCACATCCCGGCGTCGACAAGATCACCTTCACCGGCTCGACCGAGGTCGGGCGCCTGATCGTCAAGGCCGCCGCCGGCAACCTGAAGAAGGTGACGGTCGAGCTCGGCGGCAAGTCCCCGGTCATCGTCATGGACGATGCCAACCTCGAGAGCGTCATTCCCGGGATCGCGGGCGCGGTGTTCTTCAACCATGGCCAGGTGTGCTGCGCCGGCTCGCGCGTGTACGTGGCCGAGCGGCACTTCGAGCGGCTGCTCGAGGGCTTGAGCGCGCAGGCGCGCGCCATGAAGCTCGGCCCGGGCCTGGATGCGAGCTCGCAGATGGGACCGCTGGTGTCGGCGCTGCAGCGCGAGCGGGTGATGCGCTACATCGGCGAGGGTCTCGCCGGCGGCGCGCGCGCCGCGGCCGGCGGCCGCGCGCTCGAATCCCGCGGCTACTACGTGGAGCCGACCGTGTTCCACGGCGCGGATGATGAGCTGTCGATCGTGCGCGAGGAGATCTTCGGGCCGGTGGCGGTGGTCAAGCCGTTCGCCGACCTGGACCAGGTGGCGCGCCTCGCCAACGACACCGAGTACGGGCTCGCCGCCAGCATCTGGACGCGCGACGTGCACCGGGTCTTCAGTCTGGCCCCGAAGCTGCGCGCCGGGAGCGTCTGGGTCAACTGCCACAGCATCCTCGATGCGACCATGCCCTTCGGGGGCTACAAGCAGTCCGGCTGGGGGCGCGAGCTCGGCCGGGAGGCGGTGTACTCGTACCTGGAGAGCAAGTCGCTGTGCATCAATTACGCCGGCTGAACGGGCCGGCGGCGACGTAATAATCCGAAGAGGCCGCGCACCGCGCGGCGGCAAGGGGAGAGAGCGCATGAAGTCGGGGCGAAACGGGGGCGGATGGACGGTGGCGGCGGGCATCGCGCTCGCGCTCAGTGCGGCGGGTGCGTGGGCGGCGGAGGGGGCCGCGGAGGCCACGGCCGACAGCGAGGGGATCCAGGAGGTGGTGGTCACCGCCAACAAGCGCGCCGAGAACCTGCAGAGCGTGCCGGTGTCCCTCACCGCGCTCACCGCCGCGCAGCTGGCCGAGGTGAAGATGGACTCGCCCAGCGCGATTGCACAGCAGATCCCGAACCTGCAGGTGGGCGGGGTCAACGGCGAGGGCTCGCCGATCTTCTCGCTGCGCGGCGTGTCGATGTTCGACTACAGCCTGAACCAGTCGGCCCCGGTGGCCTCCTACATCGACGAGGTCTACAAGGGCAACGTGGTGCTCTTCGGTGTCGAGCTCTACGACCTCGAGCGCATCGAGGTGCTGCGCGGCCCGCAGGGCACGCTCTACGGCAAGAACAGCACCGGCGGCGCCATCAATTTCATCACCCACGATGCCGGCTACGGCACCGAGGGCAACGTCACCCTCGGCGCCGGCAACTACAACCGCATGCAGGCCGAGGGCGCCTTCCAGACCGCGCTCGTGCCCGACAAGCTCGCGGTGCGGGCCGCCTTCACCTACACCAAGGTCGACGGCTTCATGGAGAACATCCTGCCCGGCCACCCGGACATGGAGGGCGTGCGGCAGTGGGCCGGGCGCGTGATCCTGCGCTACGACCTGAACGATGAGTTCACCGCGCACCTGCGGCTCTCCAAGAGCAAGCAGGACCCGGTCAACTACGCGATCATCGCCGGCAACATCGCCCCGGGCGGCGTCGGCGGCGTGGGCTACTACCGCACGGTGGATGGCACCGCGACCGGGGAGCCGCTGCGCAACGACCAGGTGGCGCAGAACTACACCCCCGACCGCGAGCAGGAGAACGAGGCTGCCGCGCTCACCCTCGACTGGCGCTTCAACCCGCACTACGCGCTGAAGTCGATCACCTCCTGGGACGAGGGCTCGCTCTTCAACCCGGACAACACCGACGGTGCCCCGATCGACATCTTCAAGATCCCCTACATCGGCAAGACGCGCCAGGTGACCCAGGACCTGCGCCTCACCTCCAGTCTCG
>Ga0335084_10005378_pt1 | contig 12659 bp, 9 predicted proteins | sample Lox_Sample_44_FD_206721 | JGI IMG/M metagenome (GOLD analysis project Ga0335084, IMG submission 206721) | Soil microbial communities from Loxahatchee National Wildlife Refuge, Florida, United States - Lox_Sample_4.4 | ecosystem: Environmental > Terrestrial > Soil > Wetlands | place: USA: Florida... | reverse complement strand
AGTTGCCGATAGCCCGCGATCATCGCGTCGCGCGTCGGCTTGATCGCGGGCGGCGGCATCAGCGACGCGAGCGGGCCTTCGATGCGTCCGTAGCCCAAGCCGAGGTCGTTCACGCCCTCGAACACGATCACGTGCGTGAGGCCGGGCACGGACAGCACGTCGCGATCGAAGCGCGCGAGCGCGCTTTGGCCCGCGCCGTCCGCGAGCACTTGGTTGCCGCTGATGCCGTGATTCACGACGCCGAAGCGCGTGCCGTCCTTGCGAGCGCTCAAACGTTCGGCGAACAGATCCGGCCAGCGTCGATTCGCGTTGGGTGTGGAGCCGACGCCGTCGCTGATCGAGTCGCCGAGCACGACGATCGCCTGTGCCCTCGGCGCGAGCACCTCGACGCCGGAGAGGTACGGGCGCATCTGGATCGTCTGCTCCGCCGCGAACGTGCCCTGCGTGTGGTCGCCGCGCGCGACGTACGCATCCTGCACCGCGACTCCGTGGCACGTGCACGGCCCGGCGTCGCCCTGCAGGTAGAGGCTCACGGACAGCGACGCGAGATCCGGGACCTTGAGGTCGATCGCGTCGCTCAGGAGCGGTGCGCCGGGCGAGATCGTCGCCGATGATCGGCCGCCGAACGTCACGGCGTGCTCGGAGCCCGCTTTGATCTTGTCGGCGCCGTCCGCGAGCGCGACGCGCGCGGCGCCGATCGTCACGGCCTTCGCGCCGTATTCGTTCGAGAGGCGCAGCCGCACGCGCTGGCCGCCGACGCTCAAGCGCACGATCTGCCGCACCGTCTGGTCGTTGAAGCTCGGCGTCGCGGGAAACGGCCCCGCGCCTGGGCTAGGCGCGAGCGGTGACGCGCCCCAGCTGCCGACCCATTTGGGCTCCTGCGCCTGGACGACGGTGGCTGCGAGCAGCAGCAAGACGACTGGAACGACGTTGCGGTAATTCATGGTGCTACTCCCGTCCGTTCGGCGAGCCGTACGGGACGAAGATCCCGATCGCCTCGACCTCGTGAATGCGGCCGCCCGCGATCTTGAAGATGTGCGCGGCCGGCAGGTCGTACGGGTCGCGCTTCTCTTCCCACATCACCTTCGAGCCGTCGGCCGCGATCATGAGCTGCGGTCCGAGTTTCATCGACTGGCGGAAGTGCGACAGCCCCATCGCGAGCCCCTGCACGGGATCGACCGCGAACATGCGCCGGTCGTCGATCGTGTCGATGTAAGCGAAACGGCGCGAGCTCATCTGTCCCGTGCAATCGCGCGCGACGGGAGGCGGCGACTTGCCGTGGACGTCCACGCTGTCGAACGGCGCGGGCGCGAGGCCGGGACCGGCCGTGATCATCATATTCTCCTCGCGCTGGCAATCGGGCGCGAACGGCGCGAGCCGGCCGTCGCTCTCGTCGAGCGCGTCGTAGTACGACCCGGCGATCTTCGCGAGCTCGGCGCGCGGCATGCGCTCGCGCTCGGGAACGGTGGCAGTCAGCGCCGGCCGCGGGGCCTTGAGCCGCGCAGGGTCCGCCGCGCCCGGCACGTCCGCGATCAGGTGCTCGGCCTCGACGATCCGGTTGCGGCCGTCGATCTTCAGACGCACCGCGAGCTGCGCGGGCACGGCGCCGGTCGGCGTGCGGCGGTCGATGAGCGTCATGAGGCCGATCGAGCCCTGCTCGGGGTCGGGCACGTAGATCCTGAAGCTCGTAGCCTTTCCGGCGGCGGACGCCCAGATGCCGTCTTTCCCCGGCTTCATCCTCGTGACGTTCTCGACGAACAAGATCTCGTCGGAGAGCGGCGCTTGCTTCGGGTCGTGAGCGGCGATCGCCGCGAGATAGTCGTTCGCGATCCCGATGAGACAGGCCCGATCGCACTCGGGCGCGGCCGCGAGCGAGCCGGAGCCGGTTGCGACGAGCGCCGTCGTCCAAAGCGCCGCCGTACGAACGAGTCTGCTCATCGCGCCCTCTCCGGAAGTGAACCGACGGACAGCATAGCGACTGAGCTTCCGTTGTCCATCCGCGGCGCATGCCCAACGAGAGCCGCCGCTCGAAACCGGCGAGCACGTTAGGCCGTCGTCGCGTCGCTTCGCCTATACTCGTGCGTCGTTGGGGGAGCCGACGAGAACGAGAAGACGGTGCTCAGCATGCGGCGTGCAGGACCATTGGCGGCGTTGACGTTGTCGGCCGCCGTCTCGATCGCGCCCGCGATCGCGCAGAGCACCTTCACCACGCAGCTCGGCTGGGTGCCGATCGGCGGTGCCGAGCGCAACGACGTCGCGGGCGAGGGCGCCGCGACCGCGACGCTGTCGGGCTCGCGGCTGTCGATCGTGGCGACATTCGAGGGTCTGCCCGCGAAGGTCACGGCCGCGAAGCTGCATCAGGGCGTCGCGAAAGGGGCGCGCGGCGCCGGCGCCGTGATCGCGGATCTCCGCGTGAGCGGTGGAACGAGCGGCAACGTGTCGGGCGAGGTTCGCCTCAGCGCGGAGCAAGTCGAAGCGCTCAAGGCCGGTCGGCTCTATCTGCAGATCTACTCGGCGAAAGGCGTGCAGCCGGATCACGCGACACTCTGGGGCTGGCTCGCGAGCGAAGGAGCCCGCCGATGAGCGTGACGATGACCGCGGCGTCGCGGACAGTCGTTGCGCTAGGCCGCGGCTTGCACGCCGTTGCGGGCATCGCGGCGCTCGCGCTGACCGCGTCCGCGCACGCGTTCACGTCCGACCAAGCAGCGACGGGACGCGCGATCTTCGAGACGTACTGCGCGCAGTGCCACGGTCCGAATCTCCGCCAGCTGCCGAACGCGATCCTCGCGGGCCCCGAGTTCGCCGCGAAGTGGGGCGACCGGAGCACGAGCGACCTGCTCGCGCAGATGCGCTCGACGATGCCGCCCGATCGCCCGGGCGCGCTCGCCGAGAGCGAATACGTCGGCGTGCTCGCGCTGATCCTGCAGTCGAATGGCGGCGCCGCGACCGCGAGCCCGCTCACGGCCGCGAGCGCGGCGCGGATCGGCGCCGGTCTCAACCCCCAGATCGCGCTGGCGGCTGCGGCCTCGCAAGGCGGCGCGGCGGGCGCGCCCGCGAAGCCGCCCGAGCCGACCGGGGTCGTAGTGCACGGCACCGTCAAGGGCTTCGTCCCGGTCACGGACGCGACGCTGCGCAATCCGTCCGACGACGACTGGCTCATGCTGCGCCGCGACTACAGCGCGACGAGCTATAGCCCGCTCGCGCAGATCACGGCGGAGAACGCGAAGCTGCTCCAGCTCGCGTGGATCTGGCCGATGCGCGACGGCGGCACGAATCAGCCCGCGCCGATCGTCTACAACGGCACGATGTATCTGATCAACACGGGCGGCGTGCTCCAGGCGCTCGACGCGCGCACGGGGAACCTGATCTGGGAGCAGCACGTCGGCGCGGACATCGCGCCGCGCGGCCTCGCGCTGTACGGCAACAAGCTGATCTTCCAGAGCTCGCGCGAGTGGGCCGTGCGGCCGCAGGAGGCCGCGCGGCTCGTCGCGGTCGACGCGACGACGGGCGAGCAGATCTGGAACGTGCGGATGCCCGACGTCTACGCGACGAACAGCGGGCCCCTCGTCGCGAACGGCCTTTTGATCATGGGCATGGGCACGTGCGACGTCTACGAGACGAACAAGTGCTTCATCAGCGCGTACGATCCCGAGACGGGCGAGCAGAAGTGGCGTTTCCGCACGGTCGCTTTGAGCGGCGAGCTCGGCGGCGACAGCTGGGGCGACCTGCCCGATCTCTACCGCGCGGGCGCGGAGGCGTGGATCACGGGCAGCTACGACCCCGAGCTGAATCTCACCTACTGGGGCACGACGCAGGCGAAGCCGTGGATGCCCGCGAGCCGCGGGATGAAAGGCACCGACGTCGCGCTCTACTCGAGCTCGACGCTCGCGCTCGACGCGCGCACGGGCAAGCTCGCGTGGTACTACTCGCACGCGCCGGGCGAGGCGTTCGACCTCGACGTCACGTTCGAGCGCGTGCTGATCGACGGGCCGGGCCGCGACAAGTGGGTTCTGTCCGTCGGCAAGGACGGCGTGCTCTGGAAGCACGACCGCAAGTCGGGCGCGTACCTCGATCACGTCGAGACCGTGTTCCAGAACGTCTGGGCGAGCTTCGACCGCGAGAAGGGCACGCCGCGTTATCGCGACGACATTCTGAACGCGAAGGTCGGCGAGTGGGTCGACGCGTGCCCGAGCACCGCGGGCGGCAAGAACTGGCACCCGATGACGTTCCACAAGCCGAGTCGTCAGGTGATCATCCCGCTGTCGCAGAGCTGCATGTCGCTGCGCGCGCAGCCGATCGAGCAGAAGCCGGGCGGCGGAAGCGGCGGTGGCGCGGACCGTCGCTACTTCACGATGCCGGGCGCGAACGGGATGGTCGGCAAGCTCGGCGCGTTCGACGTCGACACGTTCAAGGCGACGTGGTCGCTCACGCAGCGCGCGTCGTTTCTGACGGGTGTGCTGTCGACGGGCGGCGGCGTCGCGTTCGTCGGCGACCTCGACCGCAGCTTCAAGGCCGTCGACGTGCGCGACGGCAAGGTGCTCTGGGAGACGCGGCTCGCGACGTCCGTGCAAGGGTTCCCGATCACGTTCGAGATCGACGGGCGCCAGTACGTCGCGGTCGGCACCGGTTTGGGCGGCGGCAGCCCGCGCGGCGTGCCGTCGCTGATCACGCCCGAGATCCAGCCCCCGAACCGCGGGCACGCGCTGTACGTGTTCGCGCTGCCGCGCTAGGCGCGCGCGGCGCGCGCGGGACATCGTGCACCTCGGCGCACGCCTCGCACGCTCCAACCCGCCCTTGACAGTCTCGTGCGATCACCTAGCATCGCTCGCGCCGTTGCAGGGGAGCCGAAACCAATGAACGCGTCCCGAGTGCCCGCGATCCTATTCACGCTTTTCGCAGCCGCGGCCGCTGCGGCTGGCTCCACCCCTGCGCTCGCCCAGGAGCCCGTCGTCGCAGCCGCGGATCCCGCGGCGCTGTTCACCGACAAGGATCCGGTCTTGAACGCGAACAAACAGGTCGTGCTGAAGATCATGCACGAGCTCCTGCAGTGCAATCGCTGGGACCAAGCCGACAAATACTTGAACGACCGCTATTTGCAGCACAACCCGAACGTCACGTCGGGCCGTGCGAACGTGATCAAGTACTTCGGTCCGCCGCCGCCGACGCCGAACTGTCCGGGGAAGCTCACGTTCCCGATCGTCACGGTGCTCACGAGCGGCAACATCGTCGGCGTCGTGTTCCGCGCGGAGTACGACGATCCGCGCAAGCCCGGCACGAAGTACACGAGCATCTCGTACGACCAGTGGCGGATCGTCGACGGCCGTGCCGACGAGCACTGGGACACTGCGAAGCTGGACCCGCCGAAGTAGCGGCTCGACGGCCGGACGGCGTAGGCTGCGTCGTCGGGGCGAGGGGGATGTCGATCATGAGAAGGCGAACGGCCGGCGTCACGATCATCGTTGCGCTCGCGGGCTTCGGCACGGCTTTCGGCCAAACGACCGCGGGCGGTCCCACGAGCGCGAGCGCCGCGCCGCGTGCGCAGACCGGCGCAAGCTCCTCGGCCCGTGCCCCGAGCGCCCAAGACGCGCCGCTCATGGTGCTGTCCCCGAAAGCCACGTCCGGCGGCTGGACGGGCGTCCATCATCCGCGCACCAAGCTCGCCGACGTGCTCGCGCGGCATGCGGGTCGCGCCGATTGGATCGAAACGATCGTCGACGACGAAAGCCTGTTCGCACAGTGGGTCTCGATGGCGCCCGGGCAGAAAACGCCGCGGCGCATGAACGGCGACACGCGCGAGTGGTGGATCGTGCAATCGGGCTCGCTCAAGTTCACGGTCGAAGGGCGCGAGCCCGTCGTCGCGACGAAGGGCTTCATGGTCCAGGTGCCGTTCCGCACGCTCTACCAGATCGAAGCCGTCGGCAGCGAGCCCGCGCTGCGCTTCGAGGTGAACGTCGCGCGTGCGCGCAAGCTCTACCCGCTCGACGAGACGCCGACGCCGCTCGCCGGCTTCGAGTACATTCCGACGAAGGTGCAAGGCGGGCGCGGCACGCTCGACGCCGAGAATCGTCCGGTCGTCGACTTCAACAAGGTCGTCGCGGGGCAGGAGCGCGCGGGCGCGTTCGTGAGCGACGACCGCAGCTTCGCGAACATCATCATCGGCAACTATCAGGCGCCGCAGCCCGGCAACAAGGGGCACTACCACGAGGAAGGCTCCGAGTTCTGGCTCATCATGCTCGGCAAGATCCGCTACAAGATCGAAGGGCTCGCCGAGTTCGAGGCGGAGCCCGGCGACGTCGTCTACGTGCCGCGCCAAACGTGGCACCTCGCGAGCTTCGGCGGCAGTCCGGGCATGCGCTCGTGCCGGCTCGCGATGAATGGGTTCCCGTATCAGGCGCACATGTTCGAGCCGGACTGACGGCTCGTCAGGAACGAAACGAGTCAACGGTGGCGCTTTCGCGTGGGGGTCGAATGAGCTTGCAAACCAATAGCCAGTCATCGCGACGGCTTCGCGGCCCGGTTGGGCTGCTCGTGCTCGTAGCCGCGGCCGGGCTCGCGCAGACGCCGCCGGCGGCGCCGCCGGCGCCGAACGAGGCTGCGCAGCGGCAGATCGCGGAGAACAACAAGCTGCCCGATCCTCCGGGCGCGGGCCGATTCCCCGCGCTGAAGGAAGAGGTCGCGTCGCTGCCGAAGCACGTCGTCTATCGACCGGCGAACCTCGACGCGCTCGGTAAGCTCAAGCTCGGCGTCGTCGCGTGGGGCAACGGCGGTTGCTCGGACGACGGCGCGAGCAGCCGCTTTCATCTACTCGAGATCGCATCGCACGGTTATCTCGTGATCGCGAGCGGTAGGGTTCTGAGCGGGCCCGGCGCTCCGCCCGCCGAGCCGCGTCCGGCGCCGCAGCCGGGCCAGGTGCTGCCCGCGCGTACGCAGTCGTCGGACCTGACCGCTGCAATCGACTGGGCACTCGCCGAGAACGCGCGCAAAGGCAGCGCGTACTACGGACGCATCGATCCCGCGCTGGTCGCGCTGTCGGGTTGGAGTTGCGGCGGGCTGCAGGCGCTCGGTGTGGCGAACGATCCGCGCGTGAAGACGGTCGTGATGCACAACACGGGCGTCTTGAACGACGGGCCGAACCGGACGATCCCGGGCATGGATCTCACGAAGGATGCGCTCGCGAACTTCCACACGCCCGTCATCTATATTCTCGGCGGACCGTCCGACATTGCGTACAAGAACGGGATGGACGACTTCGCGCGCATCGCACGCGTGCCGGTGGCCGCTGCGAACTTGGCCGTAGGCCACGGCGGAACGTTTCAGCAACCGAACGGCGGTGCGGCAGCCTCGGTCGCCGTGAGCTGGCTCGACTGGCAGCTGCGTGGAGATCGCGAGGCCGCGCATCGGTTCCTCGGCGAGGACTGCGGGCTGTGCCGCGACGCGAGCTGGACGCTGGAGCGAAGGAACTTCGCCGCGGCGACGAATTCAGGCCACTGACGGGGGACGGCAATGAAGAGAACGCTCGTCTGCGCGCTGCTCTTCGGCGTCTCGATTGCGGGCACGGCCTTAGGTCAAGCGCGGCTCTGGGACAAGCCCGGGCCGTGCGATCGCGATTGCCTCAAGGGCGTCGTCGACAAATACCTCGACGCGCTGGTCGCGCACGACGCAAAGGCCGCGCCGCTCGCCGCGAACGTGAAGTTCACCGAGAACGCCGAGGTGCTCACCATCGGCCAGGGGCTCTGGGCGAACGCGACCGGCACGTCGAGAACTTACCGGATCTACGTGCCCGATCCCGTGTCGCGGCAGATCGGTTTCCTCGGCCTCGTGCAGACGGGCGAGATGTCGAATCAGCTCGGGCTCAGGCTCAAGGTCGAGGACGGCAAGATCACCGAGGCCGAGCACCTCGTCGCGCGCAACGTGAACGCGAACAGCGTCGCGAATCTACAGACGCCGCGACCCGGTCTGCTCGCGGGGCTGCCCAAGAGCAAGCAGATTCCGCGCGAGCTCATGCTGATCATCGCGGCGTCGTACTACGACGCGATCACGAATAGCAACGCGGATCTCACTCTGTTCGCGCCCGACTGCGAGCGCCACGAGAACGGCATGATCACGGCGGGCGGGCAGGGGCCCGGTTTCAACGGTCAACCGCGGCCGAGCTGCACGGACAACATGAACTCGCATGCGCTGAGCTACATCACCGGGATCGACCTGCGCCGAGTCTGGATCGCGGATCCCGTCACGGGGCTCGTGTTCGGCATCTCGCAGTTCCGGCACGAGTTCAAGACGAAGGACATTCAGGTCGTCGACAAGGACGGCAAGGTCGAGACTCGGCACATGGAGTACGAGCCGTTCGACTTCCCAGCGGTACACGTCACGAAGATCGAGGACTACAAGATCCACGAGCAGGAGGCGCTCGGCTATCGGCTACCGTACATGTCGAGCAACGGCTGGAGCCGATTCCTGCGCTGAGTCGCGCCTCGCCCTCAGCACCGGCCGCCCGCCGCTCGGCGCGCGGACGACGAGAGGTCGAGGCGGCGCGCGCGCGGCGGTCAGCCCGCCGCGGCGTGCGTCTCGATGTAGCGGAGCGCGCGGTCGATCCGCTGCTGCGCGCGCGCGCGCCCCACGAGCTCGAGCGTCTTGCCGATCGCGGGGGACGCCGCGCGGCCGACGAGCGCGACACGGAGCGGCTGCGCGACCGCGCCGAGCTTGAGGCCGAGGCTCGCGGCCGTCTCCTTCACCGCGACCTCGGTGGTCGTGTCGGACCAATCGGAGACGCGGCCGAGCGCGTGGCGCAGCGCGATCAGGACTTCGCGAGCGCCCGGCCGTAGATAGGACTGCGCCGCCTTCGGGTCGAAGTCCTCGTATTCCTCGTAGTAACAATGCGCCTGCTCGGCCATTTCGAGGATCGTTTGACTGCGCTCGCGGAGCGCGTCCGCGGCGAGCTCGAGCGGCGGCCCGGCGGCCGGGTCCAGGTCCTGGACCAGCAGCTGCAGTTTCAGCAACGCGGCGAGCTGCGCGCTCGGCGCGGACTGCATGTGCTGGTGATTCACCCAGAGCAGCTTCTGCGGATCGAAGTTCGCGGCCGAACGGCTCACCTTGTCGAGATCGAACAGCCGCACCATCTCGTCGATCGTGAAGATCTCCTGATCGCCGTGCGACCAGCCGAGCCTGAGCAGGTAGTTCAGCAGACCCTGCGGCAGGAAGCCCATCTCGCGGTACTCGAGCACGTTCACCGCGCCGTGCCGCTTCGAGAGCTTTGCGCCGTCCGCGCCGTTGATCATCGGCAAGTGGCCGTAGACCGGCGGCGTCGCGCCGAGCGCGCGAATCATGTTGATCTGCCGCGGCGTGTTGTTCACGTGATCGTCGCCGCGGATCACGTGCGTGATGGCCATGTCGACGTCGTCGACGACGACCGTGAAGTTGTAGGTGGGCGTGCCGTCGGAGCGCGCGATGATGAGATCATCGAGCTCCTCGTTCGCGAACACGATCCGGCCCTTGACCTGGTCATCGAGCACGACCTCGCCCGAGGTCGGATTCTTGAAGCGCACGACGGGCGCGACGCCGGCGCGCGGCGCGGCGCGCTCGCGACAGCGGCCGTCGTAGCGCGGCTTGCGGCCTTCGGCTTGCGCCTGGGCGCGCATCGCCTCGAGCTCCTCGCGCGTGCAGTAGCAGTGGTACGCGTTGCCCGCGGCGAGCATCTGCGCGACGACCTCGGCGTAGCGTGGGAAGCGGTGCGTCTGAAAGATCGGGCCCTCGTCGTAGCCGAGCTCGACCCACGCCATGCCTTCGAGGATCGCGTCGACGGCGGCCTGCGTCGAGCGCTCGCGGTCCGTGTCCTCGATCCGCAGGATGAAGTCCCCGCCGTGGTGGCGCGCGTAGAGCCACGCATAGAGCGCGGTCCGGACGCTGCCGATGTGCAGGTAGCCCGTGGGGCTCGGAGCGAAGCGAGTGCGAACTCTAGTTGACATTGGGAGCGTCGGCGATGCATCCGTGACGCCGCGCGGTGTTGCTCGAGACACGATGGGTAGTGGCACAGCTTATCGTTGCCTGCGCCCTTTGGCCAGGCAACAGCTCGACGGCGACGCGTCACGCGTCGGCCCAAGTCCGCAGCAGGTTGTGATACACGCCGGCGAGGTCGACGAGCGACGCATGCTTCGGAACGTCGGCCGCGAGACGCTGAATCGCGGTATCGAGCTCGAACAAGATCGTGCGCCGCGCGTCCTCGCGCACGTGACTCTGTATCCAGAAGAACGCGGCGAGACGCGTCCCCCGCGTGACGGGCTCGATGCGGTGCACGCTCGTGCCGGGGTACAGCACCATGTCGCCGGCTGGGAGCTTGATGCGCCTCGGACCGAGGGTGTCTTCGACGACGAGCTCGCCGCCGTCGTAGTCCTCGGGAGCCGTGAGGAACAACGTCGCCGCGAGGTCTGTACGGACCCGGTGCGCGCTTCCGGCGACCTGTCGAATCGCGCCGTCGATGTGGCGGCCGTAGTTCTGCTGATCCGTGTAGCGATTGAAGAGCGGAGGCACGACCTTGAACGGCAGCGACGCCGAAGTGAACAACGCGTTGCCGTCGAGCGCACGCAGAATCTTCTCGCCGAGCTTACGCGCGGCGGGACTCGCCTCGGGCAGCTGGGAGTTGTCCTTCACGGCCGACGAGAGGTACCCCGCGCTGTGACGACCGTCCACCCAGTCCGCGCGCTCGAGCTCGGCGCGGCAATCCGCGAGCTCGGCGCTCCTGAGGACGTGCGGAATCTGAATCAGCATCGCGCGCTCAGAACGTCGCGTTGATCGCGAGCATCGCCGTGAAGCCGGGACCCGGCACGACGTGAAACGGATGCAGCTGGTCGAGGTAGTACTCGTCCGTGAGATTCGTGAGATTGAGCTTCAGCGTGAGCCGCTGCGAAACGCGGTACTTGCCCATCGCATCGAGCGCCCAATAGCTTTCGACGGCCTTGATCGGCGGCACGTTCTGCGCGAGCTGATCGGAGACGTAGCGCGCGCCGACGCCGATCTCGAAGCGGCTAGAGATCGCACGCGCGGCCCACGCCGTGAACGTATCGTCCGGCGCATTCGCGAGTGGGCTGCCCACGGGCGCCGCACCGGCGGCCGACTTCACGACTTCCGAGTCGAGATGCGTGTAGCCGCCGGACAAGCGCCAACGCCCGATCGCACCCAACACCGTGACCGTCACGCCGTCCACGCGCTGCTCGCCGGCGAGCATGTTGAAACCGGGGTTGTTCGGGTCGGGCACGCGAGCGTTGTCCTTTGTGATGCGAAAAACAGCCGTGCTGAGCGCGAGCGCGTTGTCGAGCAAGTCCCATTTCGTGCCAAGCTCGAAGCTCTCGTTCTCCTCGGGGGCTAGGAACGCATTGTTGATGCCGAGCGCCCGGCCGCTCGTGATGAACGACAGCGTTTCGGCCGACGGATTGAACGACGTCCCCCACGAGAGATACACGCTGCCCGACTCGCGCGGCTTGTAGACGACGGCCGCGCGGTAGCTCGGTTCCTCGTCCGTGCGCTGGATTTCCTCGGAGCCCGTCGGGGCGCCGCCGACCGCGAAGCGGTCCGCGCGATAGTCCACGGCGAAACGGTCCCAACGCACGCCCGCGACCACTTGCCACGCGTCGCCGAGCTTCAGGGTGTCGAGCGCGTAGACGCCGAGGCTGTTCGCGTCGGTGTCGGCGATGAGCCGCGGCGCCGTGCTCGTCGCGGTGAACGGCTCGTGCGGCGTCGGGTTCAATAGATTCGTGCCGGGCACGCCGACGCCGAAGCCGAACCACGGCGCCGAGGATTCGCGTGCAAACTCGAGGCCCGTCACGAGCGCGTGCTCGATCGCGCCGGTCGCGAAGCGCAGCGTCACGTCACCCTGCGCCTGCGTCATCGCCTCGATGCTGCGGCCCGTGAACACGTTGCGCGTGACCGTGATCTGATCGAGCGGCGTCGTCGGTGGCACGGCGGGCGGGATCAGCGGCTCCGTGAGCCGGCTCTCGCGCTCGTAGCGCGCGTCGCGGACGAGCCCGTGGACTTGGAGACCGTCGCCGTGCTTATGCACGACGTCCACGGAAAAGAGGTCGGCGTTCGTGTTGAGGTAGTCGCTGTCGAATCCGTAGAAGTTCTGACGCGGCACGGCGGCCGGCGCGCCGTTGAACCAGGGCAGGCCGTAATCCGGAATGTCGTCAGTCGTTTGATGGAAGTAGCTCACGTCTACGCGCGTGGGTCCGTTCAGGCCGAAGGCGAGGCTCGGCGCGAAGCCGTAGCGCTGCGTCTGCACGATGTCGCGGCCCGCAACGTCGGCTTGGTGCGCAACGGCGTTGATGCGAAACGCAGCGCCGTCGCCCCAGAGCGGCAGCGGCCGCGCGACGTCGGCCGTGCCACGCAGCGTCGCGTCACTGCCGGTGTTGACGCTCACGGCGGTCAACGAGTCGAGCGAGGGACGCTTGCTCGACTGATTGATCACGCCGCCCGTCGAGCCGCGGCCGAAGATCGCCGACGACGGGCCCTGCAGCACCTCGATGCTCTCGACGTTGAACGGATCGCGCGGGTAGCTGCCGAAGTCGCGCATGCCGTCGAGGAACATGTCGTTGCGCGACGAAAAACCGCGTAGGTTCGGGTTGTTGCCTTGCCAGCTGAACTCGCCTGCGCCGAGCGTGATACCGGGCACG
>Ga0335084_10005377_pt1 | contig 12660 bp, 7 predicted proteins | sample Lox_Sample_44_FD_206721 | JGI IMG/M metagenome (GOLD analysis project Ga0335084, IMG submission 206721) | Soil microbial communities from Loxahatchee National Wildlife Refuge, Florida, United States - Lox_Sample_4.4 | ecosystem: Environmental > Terrestrial > Soil > Wetlands | place: USA: Florida... | reverse complement strand
TGCACTGCGGTCAGGACGATGGATTCGGTCGACATATGTGTCAGTCTTGAAAGTTCATCGCAAAGATTCCAGATATACGACGAGTGCGTTAAGGTCTCGCTCGTTCAAATTCATCGCCGGCATCAGAGAACCGGGCTTGACGGCATCAGGATCGCGGATCCAAAGTTTGAGGTTTTCGTGTGTATTCGAGGCTGCGCCGGAGGCTATGGTGTCACGACTCATGAGGTGCGTGAGATCAGGACCGAATTGGCCGTCGGCCACCGTGCCGGCGACCGCGTGACAATTCACGCAGGCGGTCTGCTCAAAAATCTTTCGGCCATCGGCGGCAACTGCGTCCGTCCTTGCAGGTTGTTTTTGCGATGCCACCCAGGCTTTGAATTTGTCCGGTGAGTCGACGTAGACCCGCAACAGCATCTTGGCGTGCTGAGTACCGCAGTATTGCGCGCACTGGCCTAGATACAAGCCGGTCTGGTGCGGATCCATCCACATCGAGTTCGCGCGATTCGGAATCAGGTCGGTTTTTCCGGCAAGCAACGGAACCCAGAAGCTGTGGTCCGTGTCAGCAGACAGAAGCTTCAAAAAGGTTGGCGAGGGAGAAGCGGGATCACTGACGGGAATATGCAATTCGTTCGCCGTAACAATCCCGAGCGAAGGGTAACGAAATTCCCACCAGTACTGATGACCGACGGCTGTTACCTCGAGAGCGCCAGTCGGCCGGGGAGCATCCTGGACCGAGTGGATTACCCGGGCCGTCGCCAGGAACAGAACCAGGACAATCAAAACCGGGATCACCGTCCAAGCAAGTTCGATCTGGTTGCTGCCGTATACCTGAGGCGGTTCGACATCACCGGTAGCGGCAGTCCGCCGGAACCGGAATACAACATAGACGAGCAAGCTGAACACCACCGCAAAGATCAACGCGGTAATCATCAGGGTAAAGCGAGAAATCGTGTGGATCTCGTCCGCGGGAGTGGACGCCGGCCGGAAAATGTTGGGGATCGCCGGTGATTCCGAGGCAAAGGTCAAAACAGGCCAGACGAGGAGGGAAAGGACCGCTAGCGCGACATATCTCTTTCCCGTCGTGCTTGGGAGAGCAGCCTGCAGAGGGTGGAAATTTCGCGCTTGGCGCACCGGTAGCTCCAATGTGACGAATACCCTATCACAAGGCCTGCAGATCGAGACTAATATCTGATGACACCAACGCGTCGAGAGATGCGAAAAAGAGTAGTGTCGATCGTCCGCCCCCAGGTCCTTTCTGTTTCCGCTAAAGCTTTAGTTAAACTCTGGATAACAATCAGAAGTGAAACGGCAATTTGTCCCTGGGGAACAGGAAGCCGGTGCCGACCGTCAATTTGGCTTAAAATAGAGGCATCGTGGAAAACTCACCCAAGGCTGGACCTGCTGACGCCCCAGAAACGCAGCAAATCACGCAGGCTCCGCCTCCCGTTCCGATTCCCGCCAGCGAAGCGGCGTCGAGCGCTACGGTTCTGACGCTCGAGGCTCCTGAGTTGTACATCAACCGTGAATTAAGTCTTCTGGAGTTTCAGAAAAGGGTATTACAGCAGGCACGAGAACCCGAAAATCCGTTGCTCGAGAGGGTGAAATTCCTCTCCATCGTCAGCTCGAACCTCGACGAGTTTTTCATGGTGCGCGTGGCTGGGCTGCAACGGCATGCGGCAAGCGGCACGCAGGAAACCAGTGTCGATGGACTCTCCGCCGTCGCGCAATTGCAGCTTATTCGGCAGGAAGTCCGCGGCCTGGTGGGAAAAATGCAGTCCTTGTGGAAGGACGAGCTTTTGCCCGCCCTCGGAGGGGATGCAATTCGGGTCGCGGAGTTGTCCTCTTTGGAGACGGAGGAACGCGCAGCGTTAGATTCCTACTTTCTCCAACAGGTATTCCCCGTTTTGACACCGCTGGCATTCGATCCAGGCCGCCCTTTTCCTCACATTTCGAGCGGGAGTCTGAACCTGGCGGTGGTGGTGGGCGAAAATCAAGGAACGGACAATTTCGCCCGAATCAAGGTACCGGAATCTTTACCGCGGTTGGTTCCTGTTCCCGCTTCCCGGAAGTCAAGATCGCCTAATTCCGGCAAGCCCGAATTGACGTTCGTATGGCTAGAGCAACTCATCAGCGCAAATCTGGGTCTACTTTTCCCTGGAATGGAAATTCTGGAAGCCTACCCTTTTCGGGTGACGCGTGACGCTGAGATTGCCATCCAGGAATTGGAAAGTGACGATTTGCTGGAAAGCGTGGAAGAGGCGATGCGTCAGCGCCGCTTTTCCAACGTGGTGCGGCTCGAGGTCGCCGCCGATACTTCGGACAAAGTGCTGGAGATTCTCGCGACAAATCTCCCCATCGACAAACAGGATGTTTACGCCGTGGACGGACACCTGGGTCTGTCGCGGCTGATGGAATTGTGCACGCTGGACCGTCCGGACCTGAAGGACAAGCCTTTCGTTCCGTCCATTCCGGCCACTCTCGCAAGCCGTGGCGATGAAGATATCTGCTCCGTGATGCGACGGGAAGATATTCTACTCCATCACCCGTACGACTCTTTTCAGCCGGTGGTCGAATTCCTGCAGCAGGCGGCGCGCGATCCCAGCGTGTTGGCAATCAAAGTGACGCTCTACCGCGTGGGACGCAATTCGCCCATTGTCGCGGCACTCCTGGACGCAGCCGAAAATGGAAAGCAGGTTTCCGTGCTGGTGGAGTTGAAGGCGCGATTCGATGAAGAGAGCAACATAGAGTGGGCAAGGACTCTGGAAGATGCTGGCGTTCACGTCGTCTATGGCATCGTCGGAATGAAGGTCCATTCAAAGATCGCCCTGTTGGTGCGCCGCGAAGGCGAAGGAGTCCGGCGCTATGTGCATCTGGGCACAGGCAACTACAACCCGGTGACCGCTCGCGTGTACACGGATTTCGGCTTCTTCACCTGCAACGAACAGATTGCCGATGACGCGACTTACTTTTTCAACTCTCTGACGGGATACGCCAAGAGAAATGAACCGCAGGAACTTCTCGTGGCGCCCGTTAACCTGAGACACCGGCTGGAAGCCCTGATCAAACGGGAGATCGCGCTGCAGCGGAAAGGCGAAGGCGGTCACCTGGTTTTCAAGATGAATGCTCTCGAAGACCCGAAGATGATTCGCCTGTTATATCGAGCCTCGCAGGCCGGCGTGAAGGTCGACCTCCTCGTGCGCGGAATCTGCTGCCTGCGTCCGCTGCTCCCCGGATTCAGCGAGAACATCCGTGTCATCAGTATCGTTGGCCGCTTCCTGGAACATGGACGAGCGTATTACTTCCGAAACGGCGGGGCGGAGGAAATCTACCTGGGAAGCGCAGACCTCATGCGGCGCAACTTGAGCCATCGGGTCGAAATTCTGTTTCCCGTTCGGAATTCGAAGTTGCTGCGCCGATTGAAGGACATCCTCAACCTTCAATTGGCGGACACAAAAAAGTCCCACCAACTACAAAGTGACGGGCGATACCTTCGGAGCGACTCAAGCGCGGACGCTATCGACAGCCAACTAGCCCTGCTCACTCACGAGCGAGAAGCGATAAGGACTGAGACCCGTCCGAGCCCTTCCTCGCGGAAGCGAGAGTCAGCGAAAAAAGCACGCAAGAACAAGGCCGGCTCTCCCGAGTAGCATTTTCTGTATCGTACCGGCCGCTCCACCCCCAAAGCACTCGCCCCTCACAAAGCGCCCTCCTCATTGGCAGATTCCTGCATTTTCAAGCTTGAAACCAAACAACTGGCGCATGTGAGCTGAAACTTGATTAGGGGTGCGCAGCCCGAAAAAAGTGGCGATTGGAGGGAAATGGGGAGACTAGAGAGACTGCAGCGGAAAAACCGAAAACAGCTAAGTCACTGGGCGTTCAAGATTTTCCAATGATGCTGAAAGAAGAAGTTTACATGGCGGAGAGGGGGGGATTCGAACCCCCGGTACAAGTTTTAGCTCGTACAACGGTTTAGCAAGTTGAAACGTCTCAGCGCCTGTTGCTCGGAATCAACAACTTAGCGCGGACCGAAGGCTAGTGTTCGGGCCGAAAACTCGGCTTTGGGGAACAATTGTTCCCCAAACTGTTCCCCAATGCGCTGGCCATCCGCACTAAGACTCATCAAGTTCGAACTGGATGTATGCAGGTAACCTGCATCTGTCTCAATGCCATAGCAACAGGGCTGAAAAGTCTGGCTTCGCGGCGGCCGTTAGTTAACTTCTACAATGAGAAGAGAAACATCGTCGGCTAAGGGACCACGCCTCCAGGTCGCGACTCCGTCGAGAATCGCTTTCCTCATTTCAGGCAACGGCCGCTTGGCTGAATCGAGGACCAACTGAGAAAAGCGTTCGACCCCAAGCATTTCGTCCTTGTTGTCGAATACTTCGACCAGCCCATCCGTGTAGAGAACGAATCGGTCTCCCGATGAAAACTCAATTTCGTGCGCAGCGTCGCAAGGTGATATCTCATCGACACAGCCGAGAATTCCGTTTTGCGACTCGAATAAGCGAACACCCCCGCCCGAAACAAGGAGGGCTGGCGGATGTCCCGCAGCAGAAAAGCTGGCGCGGAGCCCGCCCATGCTGAATCGAACGGCGGCCATGGTGAAGTAAAAACCGTCCGTTGCCAGGCGATCGTGCACGAAATCGTGAACCCGCCGCAAAATATTGCTTGGCCCCAATTTTCGCTCGAGTGCATGGAGCGTTTCTGAATAGATTCTGTTGGCCATAAGCGCGGAACCGATACCATGTCCGGACACATCGCCCATCAGGATGCTCAGCGCTTCGCCGCCATGCGGAAAGACGACACCAAAGTCGCCTCCAATCGAACGAGCTGGGCTGAAATATCCCTCAATGGAGAGAGCGTTCCAGACCAGATTCTGGGGAGCGAGAGATTGTTGGACACGGGCCGCGAGCGAAAGTTCTGCCTCTATTTCTATCTGCCGCTGTTTGAGGAGCGCGTTGGATTGAAGGAGTTGTTCCTCAACGCGTTTCTGTGCGCTGATATCCGTGACAATGAGCACTACGTATTCTTGCCCATCCGGTCCCTTAATCACCCTTCCACTGAAGATCGCTGGAACTTTCCCTCCGTTTTTGCGAGGCAGATAAAACTCACTGCGACTAAAGCCGTAGCGATGGCCCGATTCATGTTGCCGGACAATGTGCGGTATATCTTTGGCGGGGAAAATCGCGTCGGGCGTCCGGCCGCAGATTTCTTCGCGCTCGTACATCCCCAGACGGAGTAACGCCTCATTCGTGAACACAATGTGGAGTTGGCTGTCCAGAATCACCACTCCCTCGTTAAGTTCTCCGAGGATGGCTTCCATGTGGCGAAGCCACTCGGGAGTTCGGATGTTGGGCTCAGGCATTACGCTGCTCCTATACTTCAGAATGCGACCTGGTCACCTCGGAAGGACCGGACGGCTGGTCAATCGACGAATATGGGCCTCGAGCGCGACGATGATGAATATCAGAATGGAGATCGCACTAAACAGAATCCAAGTGTTCCAGCCATGAGATTGCTTACCCGGCTTAAACCAAGCGTCTCGAGACATTTTCATCCCCTATAGCCATTCCGCGCGGGATTTGCGTTAGCCCCTGCATCCCACGATTGCAACCTCATTGAGTTTTTCGAGGACGATTTCCCTGTGCAGAAGCTATGGAGTTCCTTTATGTTTCTTTTAAGCATTGCTTTGCTCACTCGAAAGCGCCGGCACTCGGCCGGAGGTGACAAGGGAACGTCGATGTACTCTCTGATGGATCTGCTCGTCGCGATCCAGCAGGCGGGTGACCAGGGCGAACAGAACACTCACGGATATCCCGCACATCAACACTCCGGCGATGCTCTCCAGAGGCCCTAAGAGTCTCCAGCTTGACGGAAGAACCATATCGCCATAGCCCACGGTGGAATAACTACTAGCGGAGAAGTAGAAGGCAAGCTCCCATGACGGGAAGCAACACACCCGATAGAAACAGGCCCACAGAAGAATCGTCAGCCCGTGCAGAATGATGATGGCGACCATCGATGTCACGACGAGAACGGCCGAATAGGTTGGGCCATGCTTGTTCGTGTCGCGAGTTAGCACCCGTTTTAGCCATTCGATGATGGTGGTTATGCCGGCGCACTGCATGCAAAGCGTGAAGCTGAGCAAGAAACCTGCCGCGGCGATTTGATACCAAAGAATCATGGCGAAGGCTTTTACGGGCCAAACACACTCATGTGTTTATTCGAGCACTTCTGTTGTGGCCCGTCTCTGGCAAGCCGACCTCTCCCTTCAGCTGCTGTGTGGCACGAATTCAACCCTGGAACTGACTTCGGTCACTGCGGAAGCTTGTTTGGTCTCCCAGCGGATGATCTTCAAGTCGAGAACGAAGATGCTGTACAGAACGGGCACCAGAATCAAAGTAATAAAGGTCGCAACGGCGAGTCCGCCTATTTGCGCATAACAAAGAGGCTGCCACAGGGGCCCACCTTCAAGGGCCAATGGAAAGAGCGCTAAGATCGTCGCTAAAACAGTGATGATGACGGGTCGGATACGCTGGATGCCGGCGTCGGGAAGGGCCTGCTCCAGAGGCTCGCCTTTCTCGTGCATTTCCTCGATGAAGTCGAAGAGCACGATCACGTGGCTGACGATCACACCGATCAAGCTGGCTATGCCGAGAAAGGCCATAAAGCCAAAAGGCGTGTGCATGATTGAGAGGGCAATCAAAGACCCAATTACGCCGTACGGCGCCGCGGCGAACACCAAAAGAGGTTTCACGGCATTGTTGAACTGAACAAGCAGCGCCAGATAGATGCCCAGTAGAGAGATCAACAGGACGACCTTTAGATTGTCGAAGCCTTCGATTTGTTTGGCCTGTTCTCCACCAATCCGGAGCTGATAACCCGGAGGCAGATTTTTCTGAAATTGCTGTATTTTGGGAAGAATCTGGTTGAGCACCTCGGAGGCGAGAACTCCGGGCTGGGGATAACACAAAATGGAAATGGTGCGAAAATGCTCGCGACGTCTGACACGGCCTGTTTCCAAAGAATTTCCGACCGTCGCAACCGACTGGAGAGGCACTCGGTTATTCGTTTGTGAGGAGTAGACATACAGGTTTTTGGTATCGGCGAGTTGGGCACGCTCTTGCATTCGAAGACGAGCCACGATAGGAATGTTCTTGTCACCTTCCTTAAAGAGACCGACAGTTTCGCCGCTCATAGCCGTTGTCGACGCCGCTGCTACATCCGCATTGGTGATAGCTGCAACATTGGCGCGGTCTGGGTCGATCTGTATCCGTTGCTGAACATTGTCTGGGAACCAATCATCGCGAAGAACAGCAATGCCGTGAGCCTGGCTGACAATCTGCTGGGCTTGTCCCGCAATCTGTCGCAAGGTGCGAATGTCGCTGGCCTCGTTTCGAGAGTCGACATCCTCCTGCCCAGAAATCAGTAGCTCGACTGGATTGTCCACAGGATTCGTCTGCAGCTGGCGAACGGTAACCCACGCCCCGGGCACTTCCTTATCGAGTGCATCTTGGATCGGGCGAGCTAACTTGGGCGATGCCTCCTTGTCCGTGATTTCAACAATCATTTGCGCGTAGTTGGTTTGAGGCATTTCCGGGGAAACGGAAAACCAAAAGCGCGGACCTCCGCCACCGTCAAACGTCGTCAGTGACTTAAGGAGGTGTCCCCGATGCTCCTGGGTGGTGACTTCAGGGGAATCTTCAATCACCTGACGGACAACACTCTCGGCGCGCATGACCGTATCATTGGTGACGCTCAACGGAGTGTCATTAGGGAGCCAAAGATCCAAATAGAACCAATACTGGACATCTTCAGGAAAGAACTGCGTTTTGAGACGTGAACCGAACAGGCCGCCTCCAACCAGGAACACCAAAGACACACCGAAAACTGCCCATCGGTGTTTAATGGCCTTGCCGACGAGCCGGTTGTAGAAGCCGTAGAATCCTCGCTGCCGCATTTCCTCGATGGTTGGTTCTCGTTTGGCGGGAGCGCGTAGGATGTAATAGCCCAGAAAAGGCACGAAGGTCATGGCAACGAAGTAGGCACATAGCAGAGACGCGGTCATGACCACGGGGAGGCTCTTCAAGAACTCGCCGGTATTGCCCGTCAGCATCAAAAACGGGAGATATGCGATTACATTAGTAATGGTGGCGTAGAAAATGGCAGTTGCGAGTTTTGTAGGCCCGAGCCAGCAAGCCGCCTTTCGGGGAAACTGTTCTGCCAAATGTCGTTTGATGCCGTCACCCGAGACCACCGGCACGTCAACGAGAAGACCGAGAGCAATGATCAGGGATGCGATGGAGACTTGTTGGAGATCGATTCCCAACATATACACAATTCCAAAGGTCATCGCGAGTGTGATCGGTATTGCCAGTGCCATGATCAACGCCAGCCGCCACTCCCAGAAGCCAATCAACGACACAAGAACGACGAGAACAATGGCCTCGAGAAGCGCGCGCATGAACAGGTTGATGTTTTCTTTAACCTGGAGCGGCTGATCCGACGTATGCGCAAGAATCAGGTCGGCGGGAAGAATTTGACGGAGGCCCGAAAGCTTCGCAGTGACGGACTGACCGAAGCGCGCGATTTGCCTTCGATCTCGCATATAGATAGCCAATGTGATCGCACGGCTACGCTGCCAATGGCCATTGGAATCACGCCAAGTGTAGTAATTGAGGTATGTGGCCGGAGCTTGATACCCGCGGCTGATTTGAACGAGATCCCGCAAATAGACTGGGGTGCCCTGCGGAGTAGTCGAAACGGCGACCTCCCCGATGCTCTTGACCGAATCGAACTGTCCCGAAGGGATGAGCGTAATTCTGCGCTCACCGGCTTCCACAGTTCCCCCAGGAGCAATGATGTTGCGAGCCGAAAGAACCTTGGAGAGGTCAGTTGGACGAAGGCCGTACGCCGCAAGGCGATCATCGGAATAATCCAGATACACGGTTTGCGACAGAACACCGCGCCGCTCCACTTTAGAAACCTCGGGAGCTCCTTGTACGGTCCGGCCAATAAAATCGGAAAAATTGTCGAGTTCGGCGTAGCTGTACTTGTCGCCAGCAACTCCGGCAAGTTTCGTTCGTGTCTCGCTTGGATCACGAATTATGGCTGCTTCCCACGTGTCGGGGTGCAACTCAGAACGTTTTAGCTGCTCGGACATGAAGCGGCCGATGAAAGCCTCGATGGCAGCATCATCGGCATCGGAGACGCCATCCAGGCCGATAAACCCGCCACCTTGGATGATCTTCGAGTCTCGAATGATTCCGGCCGCCTGCGCTTCCTCTTGAAACACATATTCAGTGTCAAGAATCTGGCGGGCCGAGATGGATTGCGGAAAGGCATCAACCACTGTAACTGGCTGGCCTTTGCCCCTTTGCCGGTTTGGGTCGCGGGCTTTGCGAATTGCTGCTTCGACGGAATTGGCGCGAGCCGCGATTTCGATGTCGTCGGCCTTCGGGCTCGCGACCGTCAGCATGAGTGCGGCGGTATCGCCAAAATCGCTCTGGAAACTGATCGGCCCAGCGCCCTGCGGTAACTGAGCGTTAAGTGCGTTGAGCTTCAGATTGATGTCGCTGAATTGCCGCTTGGTATCGGTTATCCCCTCGTCCAATTGGATCGTGACAAACGCATATCCTGGAAGAGATATGGATTTAATGCCATAGTCCGCATCGGTTCCAGGGTGGACGGTCTTATTCTCTGCGGCTACATCCTCAATCCGACGCGTAATGAATTGTTCGACCTGCTGGGCGGTAGCTCCAGGCCAGGGACAAGCCGCGACGCCGAGCCGAACCGGAATATCCGGGTCCTTGCGCTGTGGCATCGAGGTGTAACCAAAATACCCCCAAATCAGTACCCCGAGCAGAAGGATCCAGGAGATATGCGGGTGGTCGACGAAGAAACGTGGGATATTGCGACGGTTCTGGATGTCTTGTTCGTTTTCAAATGCCATTTTTTCTTGGACCTCGTTAGGGGACAACCTGGATAAACTCGCCGTCTTTCAAACCGGCGGCTCCGACGACAACGACCTTTTCGCCAGGATTCACTCCGTTCACTGCCACATCACTCTCATGGGTTTCCCCGAGGGTGACCTCACGCAGGTGAGCCACCCAATTGTTTCCTTCCGCTGTCGCGACGAAGACGGCGTAGTGGCCAGACGAGCCGGGGGCGGCAACAACCGCACTCAGGGGCACCGAAGGAACCGGAGTTTTCTGGACACCAGTCAAGCTGAGGGAAGCAATCATGCCGGGCTTCAAAGAGGCTTTAGGGTTAGGCACTGTGACCTCGACGGCAAAAACTCGATTTTTCTCGTCCGCACTGGCGGCAATACTGGTCACCCGGCCCTGGTACTCTTTAGGGTCGTCCTGCAAATGAATGCTGAATTGTTGTCCCATGCGAAGGCGCCTTACGGCGTAATCGGGAACACCGAAGCCGATCTTGACGGCACTGATATCGGCAATAGCAAACGCTGGAGTTCCAGGTGCCGCAAGATTGCCTATTTCAATGTTCCGGGCGAGGACATAACCGGAGAAAGGTGCCGTCAGATCCGCGTCTTGAAGAGCCAGCTGAGCTTGATGCACATTAGCCTTAGCCTGATCCACAGCAGCGAGAGTCGAATCAAATTTCGCCTGCGCCCGATCGAGATCGGGCTTCGTCAAGCTCTCTGATCCGTAAAGGTTCCTGGCCCTGTCATAATCCTTGGTCGCTTCGAGATACTGCGCTTGAGCGAGATTAAGGGTGGCGTTGGCCTGGTCAAGCTGATTCCTCAAATCCTGATGCCGAATTTGGGCGAGGACGGAGCCGCGGCCAACATAGTCTCCGGAGCCTATGTTGCGGCGCCGCCCGTCAGCAGCCACGATTTGCTTGATCTCGGTTACGTATCCCGCCGACTTGAAGGATAGAACTGCTTCGGCGAATGGCAGAACGGAAGCCGAGTAGCGCAGATCCTCCGAAGGCGAATACAAAACCGTGTCTACCAAATGAACGGGCGTGGGTGATTTGGCCGCAGCTCGCGTAGGCTGATTGCACCCGTTGGCAACAGCCATCACGCCGAAGAGCGCTGCCGTCATTAAGACCCCTAGATCTTTCTTCGATTCGCTTCTCCTCATCTCTCCTGCCCTCCCATGCCGTTTTCGAGCTGTCCAGTGACTGGCTACCACTCCTGACGTCTTTCTAGTTCTCATTGGTTACTCTTCTCCCATGGCCTTGCGCAGGTCGGCAAAGGCGCTCCAATAGGAGGAAAGCGCTTGCTGATACTGGAAGTTGGTTTCTGAACTCTGTGCCTGCGCCTGAAGGAGGTCTCGTAGAAGAGCGGCCTGCTGCTTATATTTGTTTCCCGTAACGCGCAGTTGCTCCGCCGCAGCTTCATGGGCGGTACGAGAGGCGCTAAGCAACAAGGAGGCGTCATTCCATTTACGGTATTTCGCGCCCACCTCGACGGCGATTTTCGATTCGGTCTCTTGGATCCCGTTGCGCGCCTGTTCGATGGTCTTCACTGCTTCGACAACGCGGTTGTGACGGCGTCCCCAATCGAAAGGCTCCCACGTGAGCAGGAATCCTGCCGTGGTCACGTTGGGTGGGAGAACTTGCACGTTGTAGAGACCCTGATAGCGAACAGAGAGACTGAGGTCTGGAATATACTGGGCTTTCGCGAGACGCCGTTCATATTGCGCTTGTTTTTCTTTAAGGTGCGCTTCGCGGCATTCAGGACGGTTTGCCAGAGCTTCCTGTCTGGCGGAAGCGAGAGTCAAGTCGCTCGCATCTTGCTCGGCAACGAACTCAACGCGAAAGAGGGTCGCGACATCGCGGCCGAGCAGTTGGTTCAAAGCCTCACGTTGAGTCGCCAGCCCATTCTCCGCAACGGACAACTCATAACGCGCTTTGGCCAGGCGGGCGTCGACGTCCAAAGAATCCGCGCGCAGAACCGTCTTTTCCGACACATACTGGATTGTGACCCTCTGTGCTTCCTCGAATGTTCGAACCGCCTCACGCGCGGCATCTACACCCGCTTGGGTCGCGAAGAGATTAAAGTAAGCGTCGCGGACTTCGGCTGCGATCTTTTGACGCTCGGCGCGGACATCTTCACGCGCGATATCACGTCCGAGTTCGGTCAGGTGAACACCAAGCCCGATCTTGTACAGCTGGGAAAGAGGCTGTTCCGCATTGGCCGTAATGTAGGTAGTAAAGACTGCCGGCGTGTGGATTTTCGAGTTGGTGGATGGAATCGGCCCAACTCCGGGATAAGTGCCAAACGAACCGGTAGGAAAGGTAAAGTCAAATGGGTGCAGGAGCTCTCCGCCGAGCATGGTGAATTGAAATTGAGGCTTCCGCCGGCTGCGCGCTGTGCTAACTTGGAAGTCGTTTTTCTGGACCTCAAGCACTGCGTTCTTTACGAGCCGGTTATGCTGAAGCGCCAGACTCACCGCTTCATCCAGAGTAAGCAGTGGCGCCGGAGTATCGGCGCCCGATACTTGCTCTTGGGCTGATGACGCCACCGGCAAAGCCAGGGCGAACGCAAGGAAAATTGCTGACAAAAATCTGATTCTCATATTGTCGATCCGTTGTTGAGCTTCCCTTTTTTGCAAGCGCTCGAAGAATCGTTGAAACCACTTCTTCTGCTGTGTGCTCGACAGCTAGGTCGGCTGTGAGTAGTGCAGATGA
>Ga0335084_10005376_pt1 | contig 12660 bp, 11 predicted proteins | sample Lox_Sample_44_FD_206721 | JGI IMG/M metagenome (GOLD analysis project Ga0335084, IMG submission 206721) | Soil microbial communities from Loxahatchee National Wildlife Refuge, Florida, United States - Lox_Sample_4.4 | ecosystem: Environmental > Terrestrial > Soil > Wetlands | place: USA... | reverse complement strand
CACCCCCTCCAGCTCGCCGGTGCCCTTCTTCACCGCCCGGGTGATGTTGTCCCCGGGCATGTTGGCCTCGCGCGCGGCCAGCATCGCCGAGCGGAGCCGGGCGTTCCCGGCGGGGTCACCCCCTCCCAGCCGGGCGGCGACGGTGATCTCCTTGATGAGCTTGGTGAAGAGCTTCCCCTTGCTCGCGCCCATCGCCTCCTTCTGGCGCTTGATCTTCGTCCAACGGTTGTGACCGGACATGGCCCTCGCCCCTCACCGGAGTGTCGAGAGCAGTGCGCGCGCCGCGTCGGCCTCGGGTCCGGAGGGTTCCAGATCCAACACCCGGTTCAGCTGGACCCGCGCCTGTGGCGTGCGCCCCGACCGGAGGTGGATCCGGCCGAGGAGCAAGGGGGCCCGGGGGTCCGATGGGTCGACGGCTGCCGCTCTCATCGCGGCCTCTTCTGCCCCGCGGTCGTCGTGGGCGTCAATGCGCTCCGCGGCCCGGGTCAGAAGCCGGTCCACCTCGGTCTCGACGACCGGCCCTCCAGCGGGGACCCGGGCCGGGGGTGTGGCACGCGGCGGGGCGACGGAGCGGACCCACACCGTGGTGCCGACGAACCCGAGCACCATCACTCCCAGGCCGGCGAGGAAGAGCTTTCGTTGCCATCCGAAGGCCTGGAAGACGGGCTGGGCGAGGGTCACCCGGCGCGCGGCCACCGACAGGGGCGACTCCTCGCCCGCCTCGAGGGCCACCGGGACGCTCGGTGGGGTGGGCGGGCGGAACGGGGGCGGCGGCGTCGAGGAGGCGGGCGTGCGCCGCGGGGCGGCAGGCAGCGCGGACGGGGTCTGGACCCGCGGCGTGGGCGGAGGGAGCGGCTCGAGCCCGAGCGGCACCGAGCGCATCGCCCGCTCCATCTCCCCCACCCGGGGGGCGCTGTCCCAGCCGGTGACGCCCGGGATCTCCGCAGGCACGGCACCGGGGCCGCTGAGCGGAGGCTCGGTCGCGGGGCCAGAGGTGGCGATGCTCCCCCCCACCTCCTCGACCACCGTCGGGGCGACCGCGGGGTTCGGCGCGGGCGTCTGTCCGGTCGCCCAGGGGACGGCGGGGGTGGAGGTGCGGGGCACCGGGTCGTCCCATCCGGTGCGCACTCGCTGCGGCATGGGCTCGAGTCCCCGCGCCCGCGCCACCCGCGCCGGGAGCAGCGCCCCCGAGGCATAGAGACGGTTGGTGACCTGCAGCACCACCGGCTCGGGCAGCGATGACTCGAGCACCACCGCCCGCACGGTCCGCTCCCCATCGAAGAGGCGCACCACCGGCTCGACCTCCTCCGGCAGCTGGGAGATCTGCGCCAGGAGCGCGCGGAGGTCGGGGCAGAGCACCGCCTCGAGCGGGATGCTGACCCGAGTGAGCGCCCGCCAGGCGGCCAGTGCGTCCGCCCACGGTCCGCACAGCGCCCGGAGGTCCACCCCGAGCTCGGTGCTCGCCCGCACCGATCCGAGGTGGACGGCGTAGGCCCCCTCGCCGAGGAAGAGCATCCGCCGGAAGGCGCGCTCGCCCTGGATCGAGCGCACCTGGGCGGAGACGATCTGCCCGGCGCGGAAGAGCAGCTCGGCAGAGGTCCCCAGCACCAGCCGCCCGCTCCGCGTGCCGGCGAGGAGCGCCCGGAGCGCCGCCGCCACCGGGACCTCGCGGGTGGACGCGACCAGGGTCGGGCTCCCGGGCGCCCGCGAGGACTCGAGGCGGGCCAGCGAGACCAGGTCGCTGACGAAGAGGGGCTTGGCCAGCACGTCGTGCGCGCCGGCGGCGAGCGCCTGGGCAGTGGCCGGCTCGGCGGGCTGCGCGGTCAGCAGCAGCACCGGCACCTCGGCCAGCCCGGAGCGGCGGAGCCGGGCGCAGAAGGTGACCCCATCGAGGCCGGGGAGCCGCATCTCGCTCACCACCAGCGCCGGAGCCGGGCCCTGCGCGAGCGCGCGCTCGGCCTCCTCGGCGCTCCGGACCGAGGTCACCTGAAAGCCGGCGCGGACCAGCCCGAACTGCATCAGGCCGCGGGTGGAGGCCTGGGGCTCGACGACCAGCACGCGACGCGCATCGGGAGCGGGACCGCGGCCGGAGGCTGGAACCTGGACCGGGGTGACTGTCCTCTCTTGCGAGACCGCCATTCGCGCTCGGGCTCCCCGCCTCTGGGACATGCGCGCCGCGTGTCCCCCTCGGTGGGAGTCTATGCGCCCGCCTCCTCCCCCGGGAAGCGAGCGACAGGGCTGTTGGAGGGACTACCGAACCTGCCGGAGCGTCTCGGTGAACTTCTCCGGCCCGAGGAAGCCGGTCACCCGCGGGTCATCCAGGACCTTTCCGTCGGACGAGACGAAGGCCACGGTGGGAAGCCCGTTCACCCCGAACCGCTGGTACAGCGCGTCGACCGGATCCTGGGCGTTGGTGCCGTCCACCTTGATGCGGATGAAGCGCTCCGCCTCCTCGACGACTGCCGGGGCGACGTAGGTCTCGCGGTCCAGCTCCTTGCAGGCCGCGCACCACTCGGCGAAGAAGTCGATCATCACCGGCTTGTGCTCGGCCCGCGCTCGGGCCAGGGCGGCGTCCACCGGCTCGGGCTGCGTCCCCTCGCCGGCATAGCGGAGGTTCCAGACCAGGCCCGTGCTCTCCACGCCCACGTTCAGGGCGGACAGGCGGAGCAGCACCGCCCCGGTCACCAGCACGACCCCGGCGCCCTTGAGCAGCGCGTCTCGGGGGCTGGTGCCGAACTGCCGGTGGATGGCTCCGAGGAGGATGCCGGCCGCGGCGAGGAGGGCCGCGAGCCACACCCCGCCGCTCGTTCCCCAGGCCCGGGCCGCGGAGGCGGCGGCCGAGCGGAGCGCGGGGAAGGCGTCTCGGACATACGTGGCGGCGAGCGCGACCAGGAGGATGCCCAGCGCGCTCTTCACCCAGTCCATCCACGCGCCGCTCTTCGGCAGCCGGACGGCGAAGACGCCGATGAGGAAGAACGGGACGCCGATGCCGAGCGCGTAGACGAAGAGGAGCCCCGCCCCGACCACGGTGCTCCGGGTGGTGGCCACGTAGGTGAGCAGACCGGTGAGCACCGGGCCGGTGCAGGGCGCGGCGAGGAACCCGGCCACGCTGCCCATCAGGAAGGCGCCCGCCATCCCGGATCCGCCCACCGAGTTGAGACGCAGGGCGAGCCCCTGCGGCAAGGTGAGCTCGAAGGCCCCGAACATGCTGGCCGCCAGGACGAGGAGGAACACCGCCAGGCCGATGGCCACCGCCGGATGCCCGAGGAGCTGTCCGAACGCCGCGCCGGTGCGGGCGGCGATGACCCCGAGCGTGGCGAACACCACGCCCATGCCCACGACGTAGCTGGAGGTGAGGAGGACCGCCTTGCCCCGCCCCACCCCGGGCCGCGCGCCGAACACGCCGACGGTGATGGGGATGAGCGGGTACACGCACGGGGTGAGCGCGGTGAGCAGGCCGCCGAGGAAGACCAGCAGCGCCCCGGCGCCGAGACGGCCAGCGCCGAGCGCTCCAGCGGCGTCGAGGTTGGCCGAGGGCCCGGTAGGCAGGGCAGCAGGGATGAGCGCGAGGCCGAGAGCGGCCACGACTGCCAGGCCAGCCACCCGGAACACCCGCATCGGTCCTGTCGTCGTCACAAGGAATTCGCTCCGGAGTCCAAGCAGGAAACGCCCACGGACGCCGCGGGCTTCCACCTTGATGTCAGGACCCCTGTCGTTATAATCGACCTACCCGGTCCACATTGGTAGGCCAATGTAGGCACCGGCCCGAACGAGCCGATGAACCTCCCGATCTACATGGACAACCATGCCACGACCGCGCTCGACCCGCGCGTGCTCGAGGCCATGCTTCCTTATCTGCGCGAGGACTTCGGGAACGCGGCTTCTCGAAACCATGCCTTCGGCTGGCGGGCCGAGGCGGCAGTCGAGCAGGCGCGGGCCCAGGTGGCGGCGCTCATCGGCGCCCAGCCCAACGAGATCGTCTTCACCAGCGGTGCCACCGAGTCGGACAACCTGGCGCTGAAAGGGGCGGCTGAGTTCTACCGGTCCAAGGGCGACCACATCGTCACCCTGAAGACCGAGCACAAGGCCATCCTCGATTCCGGCAAGCGGCTGGAGCGGATGCGGCAGGAGCGGCTGGAGGAGATGAAGCTGCTCCGGCTGATGGAGCTGACCGGTGGCGAGGTGAAGCCGGAGGAGGTGGACGCCCTCGCGGCCCAGTACAAGCTGGAGCAGGACCCGGTGCTCCAGCGGTGGGCCTCCGTGGTCCAGACCGGCGCCCGGGTCACCTACCTGGACGTGGAGAAGGACGGGCGAGTCAGCCTGGACAGGCTCGCCGCCGCCATCACCGACCGGACCATCCTGGTCTCGGTGATGCTGGCCAACAACGAGATCGGCACCGTCCAGCCGCTGGCGGAGATCGGCAAGCTCTGCCGCTCCCGGGGCGTGCTCTTCCACTCCGACGCGGTGCAGGGGGTGGGCAAGGTCCCGTTCGACGTCGAGTCGATGAAGATCGACCTGGCCTCGGTGACCGCGCACAAGATCTACGGCCCCAAGGGGATCGGCGCGCTCTACGTGCGCCGCAAGCCCCGGGTGCGCATCGCGCCGATCATCGACGGCGGCGGCCACGAGCGCGGGATGCGCTCGGGGACCTTGAACGTGGCGGGCATCGTCGGGTTCGGCAAGGCGGCAGAGATCGCCCGGGCGGAGGTGGCGGCCGAGTCGGCGCGCATCCTCGCCCTGCGCGAGCGGCTGCGGAGCAAGCTCCTGTCCGAGCTGGACATGGTGATCCTGAACGGCTCGCTCGAGCACCGGCTCCCGGGCAACCTCAACGTCTCCTTCGCCTACGTCGAGGGCGAGGCACTGATGATGGCGATCAAGGACGTGGCGGTGAGCTCCGGGTCAGCCTGCACCTCGGCCTCGCTCGAGCCGTCCTACGTGCTCCGGGCCCTGGGCGTCGAGGAGGACATGGCGCACTCCTCCATCCGCTTCGGGCTCGGGCGGTTCAACACCGAGGCCCAGGTGGACGCGGTGGCGCGGTTGGTGGTGGACAAGGTGAAGAAGCTGCGCGAGATGAGCCCGTTGTACGAGATGGCCCGCGAGGGCGTGGACCTCAAGTCCATCGCCTGGTCGGCCCACTAGGAAGAACTGCCATGGCTTACAGCGACAAGGTCGTCGACCACTACGAGAACCCCCGGAACGTGGGCACGCTGGACAAGAGCGATCCCAACGTGGGTACCGGTCTGGTCGGCGCGCCGGCCTGCGGCGACGTGATGCGGCTGCAGCTGCGCATCTCCGACGAGGGCGTCATCCAGGACGCCAAGTTCAAGACCTTCGGCTGTGGCTCGGCGATTGCCAGCAGCTCGCTGGTGACCGAGTGGGTGAAGGGCAAGACGGTGGACCAGGCGACGCTGATCACCAACAGGGAGATCGCCAAGGAGCTGTCGCTCCCGCCGGTGAAGATCCACTGCTCGGTGCTGGCCGAGGACGCGATCAAGGCCGCCATCGAGGACTTCAAGAGAAAGCGGGCCGAGCGTCAGGCCGCGGCGAAGGCCTCTGCGAGTTGATGACCGCTCCCGCCCAGAACCCGGCTCCGGCCGCTCCACCCCGTCCCGCCCTGAAGACGTTCGGCATCTCCGCCGGCGCGGCGGCGCGGATCAAGGTGCTGCTCGCCCAGCGGAACACGCCGGAGGCGGGGCTGCGGGTGGCGGTGCGCGGCGGGGGTTGCTCCGGCCTGTCCTACGCCATCGAGTGGGCCGAGGCCCCCCGCGAGCGGGACAAGATCTTCGAGAAGGACGGGATCCGCGTCTTCGTGGACCCCAAGAGCTACCTCTACCTGATGGGCTCCGAGCTCCGGTACGAGGAGACGCTGATGGCCTCCGGCTTCAAGCTGGAGAATCCCAACGTGAAGACCGCCTGCGGGTGCGGCGAGAGCTTCACGGTCTAGGGGCGGTGGCCGTGCGCTGCTGGAATTGCCAGTCGGAGGTGGCCGGCACCGACGTCTGCCCGAGCTGCGGGAAGGTCCAGCCGGTCGCCGCCGGAACGACGCTGTTCGACGTGCTGGGGCTCCCCCGGGGGGTGGACGTGGACCGCCCGGAGCTGGAGCGCGCCTACCGGGAGCGCTCGCTGCGACTCCACCCGGACCGCGCAGGGAAGGACGACCCGCGCGAGCGGCGGCTGTCGCTGGAGCGCACCGCGCTGCTGAACGAGGCCTACCGGACCTTGCGCGCTCCCGAGCCCCGGGCCTTCTATCTCCTCAAGCTCCACGGACTCGATCTGCTGCGGGATGAGGCGCGGGCCATCGCCGTGCCTCCCGACGTCCTCGAGGGGGTGCTGGAGCTGCGCGAGCAGCTCGACTCGGCACGGACGGCCGGTGACGACGAGGAGGTGTCCGCGCTCTCCGACCGGGTGCGAGTCCAGTCGGCGACGACGCTCTCGGCGGCCCAGTCCGCGCTCCGCCGGCTCGAGCGCGACCCGGCCGACACCGCGGCCCGGGACGAGGCGGCCCAGGCGCTCGCCCGGCTCCGGTACCACCACCGGTTCCTGGAGGCCGCCGAGGGCTCCGACGAGGAGGAGGGCTGATGGCGGGCGGGCTCCTGCAGATTCACGACCCCCTGAAGCCGCGCGGTCACGCGGTGGGGATCGACCTCGGCACGACCAACTCGCTGGTGGCCGCGGTGGTCGACGGCAAGCCGCGCGCGTTCGAGGTCGACGAGGGCGGCTCGCTGCTCCTCCCCTCCATCGTGCACTACGGGGCGGACGGCTCGGTGGTGGTGGGGGCTCGGGCCAGAGGGCTCGCCAGCGTCGAGCCCACCAGCACCATCGCCTCGGTGAAGCGCTTCATGGGCAAGGGGCCCGAGGACGCCGAGACCCGGGCACTGGGGGCGTACCGCTTCGTCAAGGGCGGCGCGGTGGTCCGCTTCGAGGTGAAGGGCGGCCCGCCGGTGACACCGATCGAGGTCTCGGCGGAGATCCTCCGGACGTTGAAGCGGCGGGCGGAGGCGGCGCTCACCGGCAAGGTGGAGCAGGCGGTAATCACCGTGCCCGCGTACTTCGACGACGCCCAGCGCCAGGCCACCCGCGACGCCGGACGGCTGGCGGGACTCGAGGTCCTGCGCCTGCTCAACGAGCCCACCGCGGCGGCGCTGGCCTACGGGCTGGACAAGGGAAGTCAGGGGACGTTCGCGGTCTACGACCTCGGGGGGGGGACCTTCGACATCTCCATCCTCCAGCTGGTGGAGGGGGTCTTCCAGGTGAAGTCCACCGGAGGCGACTCGGCGCTCGGGGGAGATGACTTCGACCGGGCGATCGCCACCCGCTTCCTCGAGGCGCACGGCGTCGCCCATCCCGACGCGGCGGCGGTGACCGAGCTGCTCGCCGTAGCGCGGACCGCCAAGGAGACCTTGACCCGGACGGAGACCACCGAGCTGACGGCGCTGGGACACACCTTCACCGTGACCCGCGGCGAGATGGAGTCGTGGATCGCTCCCCTCCTCCAGCGGACGGGCAGCGCCTGCCGGCGGGCGCTCAAGGACGCGGGCATCGGTCGCGAGGAGCTGGAGGGGGTCATCCTGGTGGGCGGGAGCACGCGCGTCCCGGCGGTGCGGAGGTTCGTGGCCCAGCTCTTCGGCAAGGAGCCGCTGGGCGACATCGACCCGGACCAGGTGGTGGCCCTGGGGGCGGCGGTGCAGGCGGACCTCCTGACCAACCGCGACCGCGCCGACGAGGTGCTGCTCCTGGACGTCATCCCGCTGTCGCTGGGCCTGGAGACGATGGGCGGGGTGGTGGAGAAGCTCATCCCCCGGAACAGCGCCATCCCCACCACCGCGGCGCAGGTCTTCACCACCTTCCAGGACGGCCAGAACGCACTCGACGTGCACGTGGTGCAAGGCGAGCGGGAGCTGGTGACCGACAACCGGTCGCTGGCCCAGTTCCGGCTCTCGGGCATCCCGCCGCTGCCGGCGGGGATGGCGCGGGTGGAGGTCCGGTTCGAGGTGAACGCCGACGGCATCCTCTCGGTGTCGGCGAAGGAGCTGAGCACCGGGGTCAGCCAGGCGATCACCGTGAAGCCGACCCACGGCCTGACCGACGAGGAGATCGAGCGAATGCTGCTCGACTCGATCGAGCACGCCGAGGAGGACATCCACGCCCGCCAGCTCCGCGAGCAGCAGATCGAGGCGGAGCGCATCCTCCACGACGCGCGCAAGCAGCTGGCGGCGTTCGCCGACCTCCTCCCCCCGGACGAGCACGCTCAGGTCGAGGCGGCCATCGCCCGGGTGGCCGAGCTGCGCGAGGGCGCGACCGACTCCGGCGCGCTGGCCGATGCGATCAAGGCGCTCGACGACGTGTCACGTCCCTTCGTCGAGCGGATCATGAACCGGGCGGTGGGGAGCCTGCTCGAGGGCCGGCAGGTCGACGAGGTCTAGATGCCTCGCGTCCGCTTCCGGAGCCCGTTCGACGAGGTGGTCATCGAGGTCCCGGAGGGGACCAGCCTCCTCGAGGCGGCCGAGCAGTGCGGGGCCACGGTGGGTCACGCCTGCGGCGGGGTCTGTGCCTGCTCCACCTGCCACGTCTGGGTGCGTCGAGGGCTGGAGTCGCTCTCGGAGCAGGAGGACGCCGAGGCGGACCGGCTGGACCAGGCGTTCGACGTGCGCTCCTACTCCCGGCTGTCCTGCCAGTCCCTGGTGGGGAACGAGGACGTGGACGTGGACATCACCCAGGAGTCGCTCCAGGCCTTCCTCGACGAGAACCCGGAGCTGCGGCACCGGCTCGAGTCCGAGGGGAAGTGGCCCTTGAAACGGTGAGGCACCTGCTCCTATAAGGCCCGCCTCCGCACCGCCCAGGTGGTGGAATTGGTAGACACACTAGATTCAGGGTCTAGCGCCGCGAGGCATGGAGGTTCGAGTCCTCTCCTGGGCAACTAGCGTCACCGGCGAAGGTTCCTAGATACGAGACGGAACGAAGGGACACGGCGGGGAACGACGCGGAACGGGGGTCGGTACACACGGCGGGGCACAAGAGCCCGGGAGGATCGGACGGCTCGAACCTTAGACCTGTTCACCCTGTTCGTCGTGGCCGCGTCGGCGGGCATAGCGGCCTTTCCGAGGGCGGTCGTCCGCTTCCTGGTGATCGTGAACCGGCCGCTCGGCGGGCCCAAGCAGCTCGCGGACGAAGCACGGAAGGCGCAGCTGTTGCGGGTCCTTGCGGCGGTGATCGCTCTTCTCGCAGGCCTCCGCCTGCTGACCGAGCTGTCGTAGCTCGCCCCATTGCCAACACCCGACGACGAAGTGCAGCACAGCGGACATCGAAGGTGCCGCGTTTGCCCGCACTCGGAGAGTCGATGAAGACTGCTGCACGAGGCACCGCGCGCATCGTGAGCATCTCTCGTCGGCGGTCACCCGGGGCTGAGGTCATTGACGTGTGGTTCCTCGATCGCCCGCCGGCCTCGGACCTCGTGAAGAGGTGCCTCCAGGTGCTCGATCCGGAGGAGCGGGCACGGGCAGACGCGTTTCGCACGTCCGAGCTCCGCGCGCGGTACGCGGCCGCGCACGCCCTCGTCCGCACCGTGCTCTCGACCTACGCGCCGCTGCGTCCCGAGGAGTGGCGCTACGAGCACGGACCGAACGGGCAGCCGCGACTCGTCGATTCGCCCCTCGACCTGCGCTTCAGTCTCAGCCACTGCGGAGCGCATGCGGCGGTGGCGGTCATCGTGGGGCGGGAGGTCGGGCTCGATCTCGAGGACGTCGACACGGGGAAAGACGCTCTGGGGATTGCTGAGCGCTTCTTCACGACCGCGGAGGCCGAGGCGCTTCGAGCTTGCGCGGAGCCGGAACGCGCCGATCGCTTCGCCACGCTCTGGACGGTGAAGGAGGCCGTGCTGAAGGCCCGCGGCGTGGGCCTCGCGTCGGGCCTGGCCAGCGTCGAGGTCGCGCTGGGGGCGGGTCAACCACTCTCGGTCGTGGCCCCCCAGGGTCCATGGATTGTCCGCGCGTGGGCGCCCGAGCCGGGCCTCCGCGCCGCGGTCGCGGTCCGGAGTGAGTCTCCACTCCCGCTCCGGACGTTCCGGGCGGTGCCGCTCGGCGCAACACGGGCCGCTCCTGAGCTCGGACCCTCCGAGCCGTGAGCCCTCCGAGCACGGCGGCACCGGGTCCTTCCATGGGCAGAAACGGAAGCCCGGACCGGACGGGGGGGGGGCCGGCGCTCGCGAACCGGAAACCCGGGGCACGGCATCGGCGCCGAGCGTCGTGGCTCCACCCCCGGGGCCTCCCCGGGGCGGCTCAGCCTGCCGCGCTCCGCTGCCGCGCCAGTCCCAGCTGCCTGGAGACCCGTCCCACCACCCGCTCGGTGAGCAGCTCCTGCGCCCAGAGCTGCTCGAACGTGTGCGAGGGCCCCTCGACGATGTCCACCTGGAAGGACGGCGAGCGCGAGAGCTCCCGGAGGACTGGACCCGCTTCCCGTCCGAGCGCGTCGACGCCCTCGTCGTCGGCCCCGAAGAGGAAATAGACGTCCGTCCCCCGCTGGACGAGCAGGCGAAGGTTCCGGGCGACGTCGGACTCCTCGCGGCGGAGCCCGGCGCTCGTCCGCTCCCGCAGCCGCCTCCAGCCGCGGGCCACCAGCACCTCGCTGATCTCCCGGAGGTGCAGCTCGCCCTTGATCGCCTTCCGCCAGGTGTCACCCCGCAGCAGCGCCTTCCGGTAGTAACGCATCGATTTGAGCGTCTGCCGCTGCCGGATGTCGAGGGAGTCCCCCTCCTTCCAGCGGAAGGTCTGGGGATTCACCGCCACGATGCCTGTCACCCGGGGGTCGTCCACCGCCGTGTGGTACGTCAGGTAGGCTCCCGAGCAGAGGCCCACCAGCACGAAGCGGCGCGCACCGGTGGCGCGCTCGACCGCGTCCATCACCTCGCGCACCTCGGAGACCGACTCGCGGCTGTAGGCGTGGGTCGGGCTTTCTCCCGGCAGGAGCAGGCTGTCCCCCACGCCGGTCAGGTCGAACCGCAGCGTCTGCAGTCCGAGCGCCGACAGCGCCCGCCCCAGCCGGACCCAGAGCCGGTTCGGCCCGATCCGGTGGTGCGACGCGGTGGTGAGGAACAGCACCGTCGGCGGCGCGTCGGTGCTCCCATGCGCCGGTTTGCCGAGAACACCGGCCATGGTGCCGCCATCGCCGAGGCACACCGCCTCCTCGACCACCGAGCCCGGCACGCTCCAGCATCGTTCCAGGCGTGAGGGGTCGATCGGGGCGCGCTCTGCGACCGCGCGCTCACCCGCCGCCTCGATGAGGAAACGACAGCTCTCATCGAGCACTGCCTCGGGAACGACGGACTTGCGCGGCTGCTGCATCATCTCCTGCCAGCCAGCACCAACCCCGAGCGTCGTCTCGCTGCCGAGCCGGGTCCAGGCCTGGCCGAGCGCCTCGTCGGACTCGGCGTCGCGGGAGAGCAGCAGAACCCGGGGTGCCGGTCTCCGCGCGAGCGCGCGGAGGTCCAGCCGCTCGAGCTCCTCGACCGTGCCGCGGGTGAGCCGGTATCCCGCCGCCTCCTCGTCCCTGCTCGCGCCCGGGCCACGCGGATCATCCGGGAGCGCGTTGAGCAGCCGGTACGCGCGCACCTGCCGCACGTACGCCCGGCCGGTGGTGAACGGGCCCCAGGCCACCAGCGCCGCGATGTCGGGGCGCTCCGACGCCACGACTGCCGCCATCGTCGCCCCCAGGTGGATGCCCGCGAGCGCGACCCGATCACTGCCCGAGATCCGCCGCGCCTCATCCACCGCGGCATGGACCGAGGCGATCCACGCCGCCACGCGGCCCGGCTCCTCGTCGGTGCCGGGGGAATCACCCGCTCCGGCGTAGTCGAACCGCAGGACCGGGAAGCCCGCCGTGGAGAGCAGCTCGGCCCAGCACACGAACGTCCGGACCGTGGCCTCCGCCTCCCAGCCCAGGGGAGCGCAGAGCACGACGGGCAATCGTTCCGGAGAACCCGAGCCACCACGCCACCACCCGGCGAGCCGCCCCCTGCCGCAGTCGAACGCCAGTGGCCACGGCCCGGGGGCGGCCCGATCGACGTGAAGCCCCGTGCTCACGGTCGGCCTCCGATGCGCGTCGGTCCGGAGGCGTTGAGCGGCCAGGCCGTGCCGCGCGGCGCGCCCGTTCCGTCCGGGAGCAGCTCGACGAGCTGCGCCAGGCCGGGCTCGAGGTGGAAGAAGTCGTCACGGGGCGCGCATCCCTCGAGCTCGAGCGAGACCGCCTGGGCGAACCGGTTGGCGGTGAGCTCGAGCGCGGGACGGCCCTCGGTCTCCACCGACCGCACCTGCAGCTGCAGCTCGGGGTCGATGCGCGACGGCCGGCCCAGCGGGAAGTGGAAGGCCGGGGCGGCGAGCAATCGATCGCCGTCCGCGAGCCAGCGGACGACGACCAGATCGTGCCCCGGCGGCCCGAAGCGGAACGCGTGCCCGATGTCCGCAAACCCGCCGAGCACCTCCTCGGCCCAGATGCGCGTCGACCCGCGCGGCTCCACCCGCACCGCGCGCTCGGCCCTGCGCACCGGGAGCCGTCCGTCACGGTAGAGGGTGACCCGCAGCCGACCCTCCACCGCCTCGCCGCCGTCGTTCACCAGATGTGCCGCCAGCCCGTTCGTGCCCTCGTCGGTCAGGAGCAGCGCGCGCGGAG
>Ga0335084_10005375_pt1 | contig 12662 bp, 12 predicted proteins | sample Lox_Sample_44_FD_206721 | JGI IMG/M metagenome (GOLD analysis project Ga0335084, IMG submission 206721) | Soil microbial communities from Loxahatchee National Wildlife Refuge, Florida, United States - Lox_Sample_4.4 | ecosystem: Environmental > Terrestrial > Soil > Wetlands | place: USA... | reverse complement strand
TGACACCGGCAGTCCCGCACACGCCGGGTCGAGCCGCCGCAGGGCGGCGATGCCCGGGACCGTCCGTTCGCGCAATGCGGCGAGCGCCAGGACCGTCTCGATGATTCCCGACGCCGCCAGAAGATGCCCGAACGCCCATTTGAAGGCGGTGACGGGCGGCGGCGCCGCACCGAAGATCTCGCGCAGCGCACGGGCCTCCGACGCGTCGCCGGACCGCGTGCCGTTGCCGTGCGCGACGATCATCCCGACGTCGGCGGCGCGCAGCCCCGAGTCGTCGAGCGCGAGCGCGATCGCCCGCGCGAGCCCGTCGCCGTCGTCGCGGATCGGCAGGAGTCCCTCGCCCTCGCTCGCGCAGCCGCTGCCGAGGATCTCGCCGAGCACGGCGGCGCTGCGTTCGGCGGCTGCGCGCTCGGTCTCGAGGACGAGTGCGGCGGCGCCCTCGCCCATCGCGCTGCCGCTGCGATCGGCGTCGAACGGCCGGAGCGCGTCCTCGGTCAGCAGGCCGACGCCGTGGTAGTAGAGCACCGCCTGCGGCTCGATCGGCGCATCGTGCCCCGCCGCGACGGCGCGCTCGCACTCGCCGGTGCGGAGCGCCTGCGCCGCTTCGATGATCGCAAGCGCGCCGCTGATGCTGTGGTTGGTGATGCAGGCGTTCGGGCCCTTGAGCCCGTGCCGGATCCCGACGTGGCAGAGCACGTTGTTCGGGAGCGAACGCAGCAGCCACATCGGGTTCACGGTCCCGCCCAGCTCGCGCCCGAACGCCGGCAGGCTCCCGTCCGCGGCGGCGAGCAGCGGAAAGTAATCGTACTGGTTCTGATAGGCCCCGCCGCCGGAGCCGACGTAGATGCCGGTCGCGTCGTTGAAGCGCGCGGCCGATTCGGGATCGAGCCCGTCCCGGTACGACGTCAGCCCGGCCGCTTCGATCGCCCGCCCCGCGGCGTAGATCCCGAACGCATCGGAGCGCCGAATGAGCTTGAAGAGCTTGCGGTCGTTGAGCAGGGCATTGGGATTGAAATCGGCCACCTCGGCCGCGAGCCGCACCGGCCAGCTCGACGCGTCCCACTGCCCGATCGGAGCGATCGCCGTCCGGCCGGCGCGCGCTGCCTCGAGGATCTCGCCCGGCGTCTTGCCCGCGCCGCAGATCGCGCCGGTGCCGGTGACGACGATGCGCGTCATGCCCGCCCGGCCTCCCTCAGCCGGCGGAGGCCGACCGTCCGTCGACCTCCTCCGGGTTGCGCAGCACGATGCAGCTGTTGGAGCCGCCGAAGCCGAGCGAGTTCGACATCGCGATCCGCACGCGCCGCCGGCGCGGCTCGCCGCGGACGACGTCCACGTCGCAATCCGGGTCGAGCTCGCGCAGGTTCGCGTTGACCGGCAGCATCCCGTGCCGGATCGAGAGCGCGCAGACCGCCGCCTCGACCGCGCCCGCAGCCGCGATCAGGTGGCCCATGACGCTCTTCGTCGAGCTGACCGCGACCCGCTTCGCGCCGGCGCCGAACACCGCGTTCACCGCCGCGCACTCGCTGCGGTCGTTCATCGGCGTGGAGGTGCCGTGCGCGTTGAGGTAATCGACCTCGTCGAGGCGCGCGCCGGCATCGCCGAGCGCCTGGCGCATCGCCTGGATCGGCCCGTCGCCCGACGGATGCGAGTCCGTGATGCGGTAGCTCGAGAGCGAATTGCCGTCGCCGGCGAGCTCGGCATAGATGTTTGCCCCGCGCCGCCGCGCCGATTCCCACTCCTCGAGCACGAGAAAGCCGGCGCCCTCGCCGAGCACGAAGCCGTTGCGCGTCGCGTCGAACGGGCGGCTCGCGCGCTCGGGCGTCTCGTTGTCGGGCGACACCGCGTTCAACAGGCAGAACCCGCCGAGCCCCACCGGGTTGATCATCGAGTCGAACCCGCCGGTGAGCACCCGGTCCGCGGCGCCGCGCCGGATCAGCTTCATCGCCGTTCCGACCGCCTGGCCGCCCGATGCGCAGGCGGTGTGAACCGAGGTCGCGTAGCCGCGGATGCCGAAGCGGCGAAGGAGCAGCGCGACCCCGGCGGTCGACTGGCTGCGGCAGAACACCATCGGATCGGCCGCGGAACCGGCAGCGGGGACGAGGCCACCGGTATCGAGCTCGCCGCCGGGTGCCGCCCGCCGTTGCACGTCCGCGAGATCCTCGAAGGTGACGCCCATCATGCCGGTGCCGACGACGCAGCCCCAGCGCGCCGCGTCCGCGTCGGTCGGGCGGATCCCGGCATCGCGCACCGCCTGCTCGGCGGCGGCGAGCGCGAAGCGGTGCGAGCGGTTCGCGAACTTGAGGAGCTTGCGGTCGTCGATCGCGCGCTCGAGGTCGAAGCCCTTCACCTCCGCCGCGATCCGCACCGGGAAGCCGCTCGCGTCGAACACCGAGATCGGCGCGATGCCGCTTCGCCCCGCGAGCAGCGCGCTCCACGTCGCTGGGACGTCGAGCCCCACCGGCGTCACGAGCCCAAGCCCGGTGATCGCGACGCGGCGGCGCGCCCGCGTCACGATCGCGCTCCCGCTGCGATCTCGGCGCGCCCCGTCGCCACCGTTTTGCCGTCGACGCGCGCGGCGAGACTCGCATTGAAGCGGTTTTCGCCCTGAGGCTGCAACTCGATCCGGATCCCGACCGCCTGCCCGGGGGCAATGAACGAACGCATCTTCACGTCGGTCACGCGCGCGGGCGCAGGCACCGCGCCCGGTGTGGCGGCCTCGCGCGCGAGGTCGAGTGCAAGCTCGATCTGCCGGTCGAGGAGCAGCGTCCCGGGAAACACCGGACGCCGCGGAAAATGGTCGCCGAAGAACGGCGCGGCCGCCGGGACGTGCAGGGTCGCCGCGATCGTCTTGCCGGGAACGCGCTCGTTCACCGTCACTTCGGGTTGCGGCAGGGACCGGATGCGGCCGGCCGGCGCCCCCGGGCCGCAGAGCACCTCGAAGTCCCCGCCGACCGCCTCGGGTGCGTCGAACTCCGCCATCGGCAACATCGGTCCGACGCAGTGCCTGAGCTCGAGCACCGGCTCGCCGCCGATGTGGGCCGTGCCGCCGTAGGCGACCGCGTCCTCGTCGCAGGTTTCGATCTCGACCGCGAGCTCGAGGATCTCGCCCGGCGCAGCGCCGCGGAAGAACAGCGTCTCCCCGGCGAGTCCGGCGACCGGGCGGCGGCGAAACCCCAGTTTCGACATCGAGACCCACGCGGCAAGCTGGCCGATGGACTCGGCGACGAGGCACGCGGGGAAGCGCGGCAGATGTCCCGGAATGGTGTAACGCCCGGCGGCGCGCACGCCCGGCTCCAGTTTCGTGATCCGGTCGACGAACGAGAAGGCGCTGAACCGCTCGGCCATCCGCTCGCTGCCTGGAGGCCTTTCAGCCGGCCGCGCGCTGCGCGCGGACGACGACCTTGCAGAACGTCTCGGGGGTGAAGAGCCGCGGGATGTCCACGCTCTTCAGCGGCGCGCGGAACCGGTCGGCGGGAACCTCGCTCAGGAACTCGCGGAGCCGCGCGAGCCCCGCCTCGGAGACGATCCCCTTCTGCTCGAAGTCCGACTCGGGCAGGTCGCCGCGCGCGTCCTCGACGATCTTGCCGCGCGGGATCTTGACGCCGAACGCCCGCTCGAGCCGGAAGACGAGGTCGAGAAAGTCGATCGACTCCGCGTCGAGCCCCTCGATCAGCGGCACGTCGAGCTTGACCTCGCCGGCGTCGACGCCGAGCGCGTCGGCGATGATCTGCGCGACCTTCGGGTAGACCGCGGCGATCTCTTCCTTGCTGATCTCTTTCTGCGCCATCCCTGTCACTCCATCTTGAAGCCGCCGTCGACGTGCAGCACCTCGCCGGTGATGTAGTCGGCGTGTTTCGAGGCGAGGAACCACACGGCGCTCGCCACGTCGCGCGGGCTGCCGAACCGCCGCAGCAGGATGCGCGCCTTCACCTCGTCGCCGGCGCGCTCGCGGATGTCCTGCGACATCTCGGTCTCGATCACGCCCGGCGCCACGCAATTCACGTTGATCCGGCGCGGCGCGAGCTCCACCGCGAGCGCCCGGGTCAGCGCGTTGACCGCGCCCTTGCTCGCCGCGTAATTGGTCTGGCCGCGCCCGCCCTTCTCGCCGGACACCGAGCTCACGTTGACGATCTTCCCGGCACGCCGGGCGATCATGTGGGGCACGACCGCGCGCGTCACGTTGAACACGCCGCCGACGTTGGTGTCGAGCACCGCCTTCACGTCCTCGACCTCGAGCAGGGCGAGGAGGTTATCACGGATCACCCCCGCGTTGTTCACCAGCACGTCGATCGTGCCGCAGCGCTCGACCGTGCGTTCGACCGCCGCCGCACACGCCGGTGCGTCGGTCACATCGACCTGCTCGGCGGTGATCTTGCGGCCGGCGGCACGTCCGGCCTCGACCACCTCGGCCGCCGCGGCGGCGTTGCCGCGATAGAAGAACACGACCTCCGCGCCGTCCTCCGCGAGGCGTTCGACGATCGCGCGCCCGATCCCGCGGCTGCCGCCGGTCACGATCGCCACCTTGCCCGAGAGTCCCGACTCGTCGCTCAACTGTCACCTCATCCGGAGATGGCGAACCCGCCGTCGACGAACAGCGTATGGCCGTTGATCATCGCGGCCTCCGGCAGACAGAGCAGGTACACCGCGCCGGCCACGTCCGCGGGCGTGAGCGTCGGTCCGGCCGGCGTACGGTGCGCGAACGACGCGAGCAGCTCCTCGCGATTGGGAAAGTACTGCAGGGCGTCGGTGTCGACCACCCCCGCGCTCACCGCGTTCACCCGGATCCCGCGCGGACCGAGCTCCTGCGCGAGCGTGCGCACCAGCGATTCGAGCGCCGCTTTCGACGCGCCGATGAAGCCGTAGCCCGGCATCGCGCGCTGCGCGCCAAGGCTCGACATCGCGATGATCCGCCCGCCCTGCGGCATGAGCGGCAGCGCGCGCTGCGCGAGGAGGTTGAGCGCGAGCGCGTTCGTCTCCATGCACCAGCGCCAGTGCTTGAGCGCCATCTCGGTGGCCGGGCGCAGCACGCCGCTCGCGGCGTTGCTGACGATGATGTCGAGACGGTCGAAGTGGCGCTGCAGCTCGCCGAAGAGCTCGTCGACGCTGTCGGGAATGCCGACGCTCGCCTTGACGGCGATCGCGCGCCGCCCGAGCGCGCGGATCTCCGCGCAGAGCGCCTCGGCCTCGTCGTGGCTGTTGTAGTAGTTGGCCGCCACGTCGCAGCCGCCCGCGGCGAGCTTGAGCGCGATCGCGCGCCCGATGCCGCGCGCGGCGCCGGTGACGAGAGCGACCTTGCCGGCGAGTGGTGTCGACATCATCGTCTCCCCACCGCGAGCGCGCGCTGCGCGCGGATCACCTTCTGGGCTTCCAGGGCCCAGTGGCGCTTGATGTGGAACCAGACGTCCGCCGCCCACAGCGCATTGTCGGTCGAACCTTCCCCGACCGGCACGCCGTTCACCTGGCCCGGGCGGTAGGCGTTGAGCCATTCGCGCATTGCCTGGCTGCGGGCGAGGTGAGCGGTTGCAGCGACGGTGACGTGGGAATAGTCCGCGGGCAGCCGGACGTTGCGCACGCTCGCCTTCCCGTTCGCCCTGAAGTCCGAGGCCGGGCTCGAGAAGTCCCAGGCGATCATGTCGAGTCCGAGCGAGTAGCCGGTGAACTCCTCGACCGTGTCCGGAATCATGCGCAGCCGGCCTGCCATCGACCATTGGTTGGGGAGAAGGAGCGCGGCGCCACCGGCACCCACGACCGACACGTAACCGACGCGCAGGCCGAGCACCGGGCGGGGTCGCAAGGTGAACGGATCGATGATCGTGACCCGGTCCTCCGGCGAGTCGGTCACCGGGTTCCAGACCTGGATGCGGTCGCCGAACGCGCCGTCGAGCTCGTAGAGCACCTTCACCGCCTGGATGCCGCCCTGGCTGTGGCCGATTATCATCGGCATCGTCGCCTCGTGCTCGTAGTACCACGCGAGCGTGCCGGCGATCCGGGCGCTCGATTCGTAGGGGCTGTGCGACAGCCGGCCGTCGCTCGGATGGCGGATCTTCGCCTCCGGATAGCCCATGCCGACGAGGAAGCGCGCGAACGACTCCATCACGAGGTGGACGGGATAGATGCCGCCATGCACGCTGATGATGCGCGGCGTCGGCCCGGCGGCGAGCGCCGTTCGCACATCCGCGTCGGTGACCCGGTCGGGGTCCAGGGCGAGAATCCGCTCCGCGATCGCCGGATCCACCACGGTCGATCGCAGGGCGGCATACTGCTCGAGCTCGCGCTGCGAGATCGCGGCCGGGCCGCCGGCAGGCGGCGTCGCGCAGCCGGCGGCCGCGAGGAGGAGCAGGATCCCGAGAACGGCGCTCAGGAAACGCAAGCGTCGGCTTCCTTCAGGCTGTCAATCGAACGGCGGAACGCCGCCGTCACGCCGTCCACCATCGTCCGCGAAAAGGCGGCGGTCCGGTACGACACTCCTATGTGCATCGTGTCCCGCGCAGTGGTCACCGCGAACACGAGCGGACAGAGCGGCCCCGTGGGAACCGCCCGGAAGTACTCCCAGGATTGCACGCTGTTCCGTCCGCTCTTCCCCCACAGGGCGTCCACGTTGAGGGGCGTTACGCCGCCCCACACCGGATGATACTTGGCGTAGAAGCCCTCGCGCCGCGGGCCGGACAGGAACGGCCACATCAGGGCCGACAGGCCGAGCGCCATGATCGTCTGCAGGTAAAGCTTGTCGCGCTTGATCCGCGCCGTCCATGCGTGCACGTCCCGCGCGAGCTCCTGCAGGCCGATGCCCTCGGGCACCGGGTGTGCAACGCTGAACGAGGCGAGGAACTGGCCGAACACGCGCCTCGGGTCGGCGCCAAAGTCCTCGCGCGCGTTGACGATCGAGGCCACCGCAAGCTCCCGCCGGCGGCGGCCGGAACGCCGATCAGCGGCAAGCGGCGACAGCGACTGCAGCAGACCGGCAAGGACGAGGTCGGTGACCGTCACACCCCACGCCTTGGCGGCGCGGCGGAGTGCGGCTAACTGGTCGGGATCGAGGCGGAAGTAGGCGAACGCGTTGCGAGCCCCGTCTTCCAGCCGGTAGCGCGGACGGAACGAGCGGCGCGACGCCGCAACGAGCTCCGGGAGGCTGAGCAGGCCTTTGACGGATGCCAGGGGATGACGCAGGAAGAGCCCGCGGTAGGTGCCCGGATACAGCTCGGGCGCGAGCCTCGACGAGGCGGCCCCGGCCCCGGTGCACGCCTCGGCAATCGCGTCGAGCAGCAGCGCGATCGATTCGCCGCCGGCGATGAAATGATCGTAGGCGAGGCCGAGATGGAACGAGTCGGCGCTCGTCACCGCGAAGAAACGGAACGGATTCTCGCGCGGCTCGCGCGGGAACGGCAGGTTGAGATGCCGCTCGATCTCGCGGCAGACGACACCGAGGGGATCCGCACCGCCCGGCAGGACCTCGAGCGCCACCTCGGCCGGGCCGCCCCCGTAGTCGAACCGGTGGTGCCGGCGGTCGAGCACGAGGCCGGTGAGGCCGTGTGCCTCGAGCGTGCGGCCGATCCGCTCCGCGAGCGGCACCTCTCCGAGCGGCCGGGGAACCCGCACGACGTGCACGGCGCTGTACGGATGCATGTCGCGCCAGTGCAGCATCATCCGCTGAAAGAGATTCAGCCGGCCCGGCACGCGATGACCCGTCGCCGTCAACGGCTCGACACCGTCGCCGTCCGTTGCGCCCGAATGAGGCGCTGTGCCTCCAGGCACCAGTGCTTCTTGACGCTGTACCAGATGTCCGCCGCGTGCAGGATGTTGCGCGTGTCGAGGTCCTCGCCGGCGGGAAGGGCGGCCCGCTCGCCGCGCGGCGAATAGCCGCTGACCCAGGCCCGGGTCGCCGGGTTCGCCGCGAGGTGCGCCGCGAGCGGGAGCGAGAGGTGCCCGTAGTCGGCCGGGAGCGTCACGTTGCGTACCGCGGCAGTCCCGGTCGGACGGTAAGGATTGCTCTCGGCCGCGCCGGCGAAGGTGCCGGCGATCGGATCCCACTCGATGAAGAAGCCGGTGAACTCCTCGACCGTGTCCGGCACGCTGCGCAGCCGCGGCACCATGTCCCACTGGCCGAGGAGCACGCGCATCAGGCTCCCGGTCGCGAGCGCGCTGGCGTACGGCACCCGGAGCCCGACCACGGGCCGCTCGGCGCCGCTCAGTGGATCGACGATCGTGAAGCGGGGCTCGGGCTCGTCGGCGAGCGGATTCCACACCGCGATCCGGTCGCCGGAGGCGCCGGCAAGGTCCTGCAAGACCTTGATCGCCAGCATGCCGCCCTGGCTGTGGCCGATCAGCATCGGCACCATGCCTTCCCGCTCGTAGTGCCACGCCAGCTTGCCTGCGAGCGCCCGGCTGTCGGTGTGGCTCGAATAGCTCAGGCTGCCGTCGTGCGGGTTGCGCAGGCGCTCGGCCGGATAGCCCATGGCGATGAGGAACTCGGCGAACGGGCGCATCGTCACGAGCGGGACGCTGCCGTGAAGATTGATGATGCGCGGCGCCGGCGCGAGCGCGAGCGTCTCGCGGACTGCGCGATCCGAAATGCGCTCCGGGTCGAGCGCCAGCACACGTTCCGCCACGGCCGGATCGAGCGCGAGAGCGCGCAGGAGTGCGCCCGCCGTCACCTGGGCGGGGGGTGCCGGATCGCGATCCGCCGCCACCGCCGGCGGCGAGCAGCCCCACGCACACGCGGCCGCAAGCATGGCCCCTGCGACCTGCATCGACCGCCCTGGGCCGCGCATCATCCTTCCGGCCCGGCGTTCGCCGCGCGGCGGGCGAAGCGCGGGAAGAACCGGCCGGTCCGCGCACAGTAGCGCGCGTAGACCTCGCCGTGAACGCCGCGCAGGAATGCCTCCTCGTTCCGCGCCTTGATCAGCATCAGGCAGACGTGTGTCGCCGCGACGGCGAACATCGGCGGCGTCGCGACGATGACCGCGGAGCACCCCATCAGGCTGATGCTGAGCGCATAGATCGGGTGGCGGACCCGGGCGTACAGGCCGCCGGTCACGAGCTCGGTCCGCTCCCCCGGGACGACCGCCAACCGCCAGCGCGATCCCATGCGCACCCAGCACTCGATCGACAGGGCGAGGCAGACGACGGCGATTGCAGCGGCCGCCCATCTGAGCGCAGTCCAGGACGGGTCGCGCGCGAACTCCGGGACCGTCCAGGGTGCGGCGCCGCGGGTCGCGGCAAGGTACGGCAGGGCGAGCCATGCGGCGACGAGCGGCACCCAGACGAGCCACATGAGCTGCTCGAGCCCCTGCCGCGGGACTACGCCCGGCTGCTTTCGCGTCTGGCACCGGACGCGAACGATCATGACCCCGACGCACAGCCAGTACGCCCAGATCGTAGCCGTCAGCACCGCCGCGGGAAGGTCCTTCATCGAGCTTCGTCGCCCTCGTGCGGGCGGTCGATGCCCATGCACCGCCGTCGCGGCGCGAAGTCTAACGCCTCCCCCGGGGGGGATTATGCGGCCGCCCGCTGCGGCGCCGCGAACTCGCGTTCCATCTCGCGCCGCACCCGAACGGCGTCGGCGCCGGCGTCGATCTGCACGTCGCTCCAGCGAACCGGCGCGCCGGCCGCCACGGCGTTCACGAGTTTGACATCGTGCGCGAGCCCGAGCGGCAGGCCCCCGAGCTGCAGCGACTGCTCGGCCGGGACGAGCTTGCCGAAGACGGTATAGCCGCCCTCTCCGTCCAGCCGCTCGCCGGGTCTCAGGTCCCGCTTCGCGGTGGCGACGACGTCGGCGCGAAAACCGGTCGCGCAGCCGGTCGGCTCGCGCCGCAACCCGACCGACGCCACCGAGATCCCGACCTCCAGGCCGATCAGGTGCCAGCGCTTGTAGAGGCAGGCGTAACGCCCGCTCGGGTCGGTTTTCACGCCGTACTCCATGAAGCACCGGCGGATGTAGTCGGTCTCGCCTTCGAACACGACCCAGACGCCGAAGCGGATGTCGTAGGGAATCACGCGGCCGTCGGGCTCGAGCGAGGACACCACCTCCACCTGGCCCTTGTGATGGAGGCGGCCGCCTTCCTCGCGCGGCCGCATCACCGCCGGCAGGTCGTCGATGCTCGACGGCGGAAACTCGAGCCCCCAGGGGGCCGGCGTCAGCCCGGTCGCGTTGCAGACCGCCGTGCTCTCGATCGCCGGCTTCGAGCCGTCGAGGAACGAATTGAACATCTTCGGGTTGAGCCCGCCGATGCGCGCCTGCTCGGGGGTGAGCCCGTAGTACCCCCAGACCGTCTCGGGCGTCGACTGCGCGTAATGCGCGAGCCACTTGTGGCCGCGCCCCGCGGCGACGACACTGAAGCCGGCGGCACGCGCCCAGTCGACGAGATCGCAGATGAGCGCCGGCTGGTCGCCGTACGCGAGGCTGTAGACGACGCCCGCTTCCTGCGCCTTGCGGGCGAGCAGTGGCCCGCAGAACGCATCCGCTTCCACCGTGACCATCACGACGTGCTTGCCGTGCTTGAAGGCCGCCAGCGCGTGCGTCACCGCGGCGATCGGGTTCCCCGTGGCCTCGACGACGATATCGATCGACGGGTGCGCGACGAGCGCCTCCCAGTCGTCGCCCACGTGCGTGAGACCGCGCGCGAGCGCGGCGTCGAGCGAAGGCGCGGCGTGCCGCTCGGGCTTCCAGCCCACGCGCTCGAGGTTCGTCCGCGCGCTCGCGGGCGAAAGGTCGGCGATACCGGCGAGATGCACCCCGGGCGTCTTCGGCACCTGCGCGAGGTACATCGCGCCGAACTTGCCTGCGCCGATCAGTCCGATCCGCAGCGGCTTGCCCTGGGCGGCGCGCTCGGTGAGTTTGGCGTACAGGTTCATCGCGGAATCTCCGGGTCGGGCGTCGGGACGTTACGCTGCGAGCGGCATCGGCTTCAGCGCTTCCTCGGGCGTGCCGTCTTTCCACGGCAGCGCGACATCATAGTCGCGCAGCAAGCAGTCGTCGGGGAGACAGGTGATCGGCGTGAAGTCGCGATGCGCGATGAATGCGGGCCGCTTGAATCGCCGGATGTGGTTCGAGACCGCGCACAGGCTCAGGTACACGTTCCAGCGGTCCCACGGCGAGAGGTTCGCCGTCGAGGCGTGCACGAGGCAGCTGTGGAACATGATCATCGAGCCGGCCGGGCCCTTCGGCGCGACGATCCCGCCGCGCGCTACGAGCTTGCGGATCGTGTCGTGATCGAGCGCCCACAGCGGATAGCTCGTCGTCCGCGTGTCGTGCGCGGCGTCGAGGACGCCGAGCTTGTGGCTGCCGGGGATGAACATGAGCGGCCCGTTGAACTCGTTCACCTCGTTCAGGAAGATCGCGATGTTCATCGCGCGCGCGTCGGGCATCTGGTCGTCCGCCTGCCAGGTGCCGAAGTCCTGGTGCCACTGCCACAGATCGCCGTCGAAGGCGACCTTGCCGTTGATCTTGAACTGGTGCATGTACACGGCCTCGCCGAAGAGCTGCGCCACCGGCTCGATCATTCGCGGGTGGCGGCCGAGGCGCGCGAAGACGCGGTTGTACATGTGCGCAGCGAAGTTCGTACGCACCGCGTCGCTGTCCTTCTCGCGGATGTTCTCGGGGCGGTGCTGCGCGAAGAGCGCCGGCACCTCGTCGGTCAGGGTCCTGACCTCGGCCGCGGAGAAGAGGCTCGGGAAGAAGAGATAGCCGTCGCGGTCGAACTGCCGGAGCTGCTCCTGGGTGAGTTTCATGGTTCCATCTCCTCGGTTGGCTGCAAATGTCACAGGGCGGCGCGCCGGCCGCCCTTCAATCGGGTGGCGAGCACCCGCCCGCCGGCCTCGCAGTGCTCGCGCGCGCGCCGCTCGGCCGCCGGCGCATCGCCGGTGTTGATCGCGTCGATGATCGCTTGGTGTTCGTCCCACACCCAGTCGCGAGGTCCCTCGGCCTGCAGCACGCCGCCCATCGCCCGGCGAATGTGGTGCCAGTGACGGCTCGCGCTCTCGGTGATCAGCGGATTGCCGGATGCGGCGTAGATCGCGTTGTGGAACGCCATGTCGGCGTCGATCAGCGCGGCAAAGTGGCCGTGCGCGAGCGCCGCCCGGCCGCGCTCGACCAGGCCGGGATCGATCTTCGCCCCGGCCAGCGCTGCGAGCCGTGCGGCGAGGCCCTCGAGGACGCCGCGCACCTCGTACAGGTCCTCGATCAGCGCGGGGTCGATCGGCGCAACGATGAGCCCGCGCCGGCCGGTCTCGATCGCGAGGCCGTCCCGCTTCAGCATGCGCAGCCCCTGCAGGACCGGCTGGCGCGAGACGCTGAGGGACTCGGCAAGCTCCTCCTGGGTGAGTCGCGTACCGGGTGCGAGCTCACCGCTGCAGACCGCATCGAGCAGCCGTCTGTAGACCTGCTCGGTGAGGTCCGGCGCAGACTCGATCCCCTGGAGAGCCGACAGAGACATAGATAGTGTATGGCTTTGAATTCCGTATACGGAATGCGGTATTCCATGTCAAGCGGCAGCGCAGCACCGCCCCCGAGCTGGCCGCTTTTCAATTGAGAATCAGGGGGCTGCCTTAATCGAGGCAGTGGGGGCTGCTACCGCCGCGGAGGTACCCCGGGCCGATCGACGATCTGGAAGAACACTTCATCCTGCCGGACCATGCCGAGCTCGAAGCGCGCGCGCTCTTCCACC
>Ga0335084_10005373_pt1 | contig 12664 bp, 13 predicted proteins | sample Lox_Sample_44_FD_206721 | JGI IMG/M metagenome (GOLD analysis project Ga0335084, IMG submission 206721) | Soil microbial communities from Loxahatchee National Wildlife Refuge, Florida, United States - Lox_Sample_4.4 | ecosystem: Environmental > Terrestrial > Soil > Wetlands | place: USA... | reverse complement strand
GCTGGCGCGCAAGTACCTCGACCGGATCGAGGCGTTCGACCGGAGCGGCCCCACGCTCCGCGCGGTCATCGAGACCAACCCCGACGCGCTGGCCATCGCCGACGCGCTCGACCGGGAGCGCAAGGAGAAGGGGCCGCGCGGCCCGCTCCACGGCATCCCGGTGCTGGTGAAGGACAACCTCGACACCGCGGACCGGATGCAGACCACCGCCGGTTCGCTCGCGCTGACGGGCGCGCCCGGGCCGGCGCGCGACGCGTTCGTGGTCGAGCGGCTCCGCGCCGCGGGCGCGGTCCTGCTCGGCAAGACCAACCTCTCCGAGTGGGCGAACTTCCGCTCCTCGCACTCCACCAGCGGCTGGTCGGGCCGCGGTGGGCTCACCCGGAACCCGTACGTCCTCGACCGGAACGCGTCCGGCTCCTCCTCCGGCTCCGCCGCCGCCCTGGCCGCGAACCTCTGCGCCGTCGCGGTCGGCACCGAGACCGACGGGTCCGTGGTGAGCCCGGCGAGCGTCTGCGGCGTGGTGGGCGTGAAGCCGACGGTCGGCCTCTTGAGCCGCGCCGGGATCATCCCCATCTCCGCCAGCCAGGACACCGCCGGGCCGATGGCGCGCACCGTGCGCGACGCGGCCATCCTCCTCGGAGCGATGGCCGGCGCCGACCCGCGCGACGCCGCGACCGAGGCGGCCGGGGAGCGCGCCGAGAAGGACTACACGCGCTTCCTCGACGCCAAGGCGCTCTCGGGCGCGCGGCTCGGCGTCCTCAAGAACCTCCTCGGCCAGAACGCCAGCGTGGACCGCGTCATGGCCGCCGCGATCGAGGTCCTCGGCGCGTGCGGCGCCACGCTCGTCGAGGTGGAGCTGCCCTCCAGCGCCTACGAGGACGCGGAGCAGGAGGTCCTCCTCTTCGAGTTCAAGGCCGGCCTGAACGCCTACCTCGCCGGGCGCGGCGGCCCGGTCGCGGACCTCGCGGCGCTCATCGACTTCGACACACGCCAGCGCGACCGGGAGATGCCGTTCTTCGGCCACGACCTGCTCGTGAAGGCGCAGGCGAAGGGCGCGCTCGACGACACGGCCTACCTGGCGGCGCGCGAGAAGTGCCTCCGGCTCTCGCGGTCGGAGGGCATCGACCGCGCCGTCGCGGAGCAGCGGCTCGACGCCGTGGTGGGCCCGACCGACGGCCCGGCCTGGACCACCGACCTCCTGAACGGCGATCACTACGGCGTGTCGTCGTCCACGCCCCCGGCGGTGGCGGGCTACCCGCACGTCACCGTCCCGGCGGGCCTCGCCTCGGGGCTGCCGGTGGGGCTCTCCTTCTACGGGCCGGCCTGGACCGAGCCGCGCCTGCTCGCGCTCGCCTACGCCTTCGAACAGGCCACCCACGCGCGCCGCCCGCCGCGGTTCATGAAGACGCTGGCGCTGCAGCCCTGAGGCCGGCGGGGCGGACGGCCGAGCTCAGCCCCTCTCCCCCTGCGAGGGAGAGGGAGAGTCCGGGAGGTCGAGGGCGATCCCCGGCCTGCTCGAGAGCGTCGTCTACTTCCCCTCCGCCTCGCCTTCCTCGCGGTACACCGCCCGGATGAACGCGGCGAAGTAGTTCCACGCCGACCAGACGGAGAAGAACAGCGACAGGTAGAGCAGCCAGGTGCCCACCCGGTTCGCGTCGAGCTCGAAGGAGAGGAAGAACACGTCGATCGGGTAGGTGTAGTGGAGGAGCAGGAAGCTGATCGCCGCCACCTGGAACGCGGTCTTGTGCTTCCCCTCCTGCCCCGCCGCGATCACGATCCCCTCGCTCATGGCGATGGTGCGCAGGCCGGTCACGATGAACTCGCGCGCCATGATGACGATCACCACCCAGGCGGCGACGCGGCCGAGGTGGACCAGCATCACCAGCGCCGCCATCACGATGAGCTTGTCGGCGAGCGGGTCGAGGAACTTGCCGATGACGGTGACGAGGTTCCGCCGCCGCGCCACCCAGCCGTCGAGGAAGTCGGTCGCGCCGGTGATGGCGTACGTCACCGCCGCGATGAACGAGTCCACGCGCGACTCGTGGTAGGTGAACCACAGGAACACCGGGATCATCGCGATCCGGGTGAGCGTGATCGCGTTGGGGGCGTTCAGGAACTCGCGGCGGAGCGACCGCGCCACGTCAGCTCCCCCGGGCGTCCGCGCCCGTGTCGGCGAGGACGCGCCCGTCGCCGGTCAGCTCCACCGCCGCCGGCCCGTCCTCGTCCGCGTCGGAGAGCGTCGTCACCCGCGGCGTCAGGTTCCCGACCCATCCCACCAGCGCGTCGAGCGGGACGCGCACCGGCTGGTCGGGCGAGACGTCCACGGCCGAGGCCTCGCCGCGCGTGACGATGAGGAACCTCCCGCGGCCGCGCAGGTGCACCAGGTTCAGCTCCGCCGAGGCGTGCGAGGGGACGCGGCCGTTCTCGAAGACCACCGGCTCCTCCAGGCCGAAGACCACCTCCTCGCGGAAGTAGCCGGCCTCGCCGGCGAGGTCGAGCGCCGTGTAGCGCCGGCCCACCGCCCGGTAGAAGAGCACGCCCTCGCCGGAGACGCGGTGCATGCGCGCGGCGCCCTCGCCGAACGGCTTGTCGGTGGCGCGGCCGCGGAAGCGCTTCACCTCGCCGGTGACGTCGAGCTTGCCGCGCGAGGCGAAGAGGCCGTCGGTGCGCACCCGCACCTCGCCGCGGACCGACACCGCGAGCGTGTCCCCCGCGATCGAGAAGGTCTCCGCGGAGGCGGGGCGGACCAGCCGCTCCGACGCCCAGGCGGCCAGCGCCGGCTGTCCCGCGGTGGACGGCCGGAACCCGTAGACGGCCACCTCGCCGGGCGGGGGCGTCCGGATCGGCTCGGGCGCGGGCGGTGGCTCCGGGCCGACGTCGCCCTCGGGCGGGGGGGTGGGGCTCCCGCGGACGGCGCCCCCGGCCAGGATCTCGTCGCAGCGCGCCACCAGCTGGTCGCTCCCGGCGCGGCGGAACAGCTCGCGCGCCCTGGCCGCCTGCCCGGACTCGAGGAGCGCCAGCCCCAGGTACCCCATCGCCTTCTTGTGCTCGGGGTTGAGGTCGAGCGCGATCTCCAGCTGCTTGACGGCCTGTGAATGGCGCTTGGCCTTGAGGTTGGCGAGGCCGAGGTTCACGCGCGCGCCGGCCTCGACCGGGTTGTCGTCCACCAGCCGCTGCCACACCTCCGCGGCCCCCTCGAACTTGCCGAGCTTGTAGTAGGCCTGCCCGAGCAGCCCCAGGACCTTGGCGTCCTTGGGTCGCAGCTCCAGCGCCCGCTCCAGCGCGGCCCGCGCCGCCTCGGCCTCGCCGCGGGTGAGCAGCTCCGAGCCGCGGTTGAGGTGGAAGAGGAACTCCTCGTCGAGCCCCTCGACCTCGTCCTGCCGGCCCGCCCGCGCCCGCTTCACCGGTCCGCCCTGTACGACCTGTACAGATCGAGCACCCGGCGCACGTAGGCGCGCGTCTCCGGAATGTTGGGCACGTCCTCGCCGGAGCGCCGCACCGCGTCGGGGCCGGCGTTGTACGCGGCGAGCGTCTTCATGGGGTCGCCGGAATACTGGTTGGCGAGGATGCGCAGGTAGCGCGCGCCGCCCTCGATGTTCTGCGCCGGGTCGAACGGGTCGGAGACGAACATCTCCCGGGCGGTGGCGGGCATGAGCTGCATGAGCCCCATCGCGCCCTTCTCGGACACCGCCTGCGGGTCGAAGTTGGACTCGACCGCCATCACCGCGACGAGGAGCGCCTCGGGGAGCTTGTACTTGTCCGCCGCGGCCCGGATGTGCGACACGAACCGCGCGTGCGCGGGGCCCGGAGCGGCCGCGTCGGGGCCGCCGGGCGGGCGGGCGCGCGCCTGCGGCGGGTCGCGGTACACGCCGGCCGCGCTCGCGGTGCGCCGCAGCGGGCGGCAGCGCGGGTCGGTGGGGACGTTGGTGAAGACGATGACCGGCTCGCCGTTCTGGTCGAGCTGCGACCAGTCCTTGCAGCTGTAGGTGGGACCGTCCGCGCGCGCCGCCAGGGGCGTCAGCATCAGCCCCGCGAGGGCGAAGAGAACCTGTGACGGGCGCCCACGCATTCGACGAAAAGTTATCAGTAACACGCGCGGCGTCACAACTTTATTTGCCCACCCTGTGCTACATGGGGAGGTCATGCCGCTCTCCCCCCGCGAGCAGGTGGACTTCCTGGTCCTCGGCGGCGGCGTCGCCGGGCTCTCCTTCGCGCTGGAGGCCGCCGGGCAGGGCTCGGTCCTGGTCCTCACCAAGCGGCAGCGCTCGGAGGGGTCCACCCAGTACGCCCAGGGCGGGATCGCCAGCGTGCTCGGCCCGGACGACGACTTCGACCTGCACGTGCAGGACACGCTGGTGGCGGGCGCGGGGCTGTGCCGGAAGGACGCGGTGGAAGTGACGGTCCGTGAAGGACCGGACCGCATTCGCTGGCTCCGCTCGCTCGGGGTCGAGTTCGACCGCGAGGGCCCCGACCGGCTCCACCTCACCCGCGAGGGCGGCCACTCCCGCCGGCGCATCGCCCACGCCAAGGACACCACCGGCCGGGAGATCGAGCGCGCCCTGCTCGCCGCCTGCGACGCGCGCGGCGTCCGCATCGTCGAGGGCCAGATCGCCATCGACGTGGTGACGAGCGGCAAGGTGGGGCTGGGCGGGCCGAACCGGGCGCTGGGCGCCTACGTCCTCGACCGCGACACCGGGACGATCGCGACCGTCTCGGCGCGCATCACCGTCCTCGCCACCGGCGGGTCCGGGAAGGTCTACCTCTACACCACCAACCCCGACGTCGCGACCGGCGACGGCGTCGCCATGGCCTACCGCGCGGGCGCGGCGGTGGCGAACATGGAGTTCTTCCAGTTCCACCCCACCTGCCTCTACCACCCGCAGGCCAAGAGCTTCCTCATCAGCGAGGCGTGCCGCGGCGAGGGCGGCATCCTGCGCAACGGGGCGGGCGAGGCGTTCATGGCGCGCTACGACCCGCGCAAGGAGCTGGCCCCGCGCGACGTGGTGGCCCGCTCCATCGACGCCGAGATCAAGCGCCGCGGCGACGACTGCGTCTTCCTCGACATGACGCACCTCCCCAAGGCCTTCCTCATCGAGCACTTCCCCCACATCTACGCCACCTGCAAGGAGTTCGGCGTCGACATGGCGGCGCAGCCGATCCCGGTCGTGCCCGCCGCGCACTACCAGTGCGGCGGCGTGGTGGTGGACCTCATCGGCCGGACCACCGTGCCGCGGCTCTACGCGGTGGGCGAGACCTCCTGCACCGGCCTCCACGGCGCGAACCGGCTCGCCTCCAACTCGCTGCTGGAGGGGGCGGTGTTCGGGCACCGCGCCGCGCTCCGGGCGGCCGACGACCTGGCCGAGGCGGGCGGGCCTCCGCCCGCCATCCCCGACTGGAACCCCGGGGCCGCGCTGGCGCCGGAGGAGGGCGTGGTCGTCGCGCACAACTGGGACGAGGTGCGGCGGCTGATGTGGAACTACGTGGGCATCGTGCGCACCCAGAAGCGGCTGGAGCGCGCCCGGACGCGCCTCGGCATCCTCCGCGCCGAGATCCGCGACTATTACTGGCAGTATCACGTGACGCCGGACCTGGTCGAGCTGCGGAACCTCGCCGACGTGGCGATGCTCATCGTCGAGTGCGCCCGGCAGCGGAAGGAGTCGCGCGGGCTGCACTACGTGCTCGACTTCCCGAAGCCGGACGAGCGGTGGCTGCGCGACACCGTGCTGACGCGCGGCGACCTCGAGTGACCGCCGCGCCGGCGGCGACCCCTACGGCGCCTGCACCGGCACCTCGAACTTCACCGGCGGCGCGCCGAAGTCGAGCGGGAGCTGCCCCTGTGCCGAGGCGAGGCGCAGCACGAACGGGCGGCCGGTCAGCGGTCCGTCCGGCGGGTGCGGGGCCCGCACCCGGTAGACGACGTCGAACGGGCCCAGCCACGGGTAGAGGCCGCGCAGGGTGGCGTCCTCCTTCACCGCCTCGATCTTGCTGGGGAGCATCTCCACCGGGCCGAGGTCGATGGCGACGCGCCACACGCTCCGGGAGGAGTCGAGGTCGTTGAAGGACTTCTCCGCGACGTAGAGGACGAGCACGAACTCCTCGCCGGCCGCGGCGTCGGCCTGCTCGATGGCGAGCCGCCGCGCCAGCTCGTCCTGGGTCCAGGACAGCCACTCGGCCAGGCGCCGGGCGCGCGCGGTGCGCACCTCGGGCGAGAGGAAGGTGGCGGTGGCGTTCGCCCGGTGGACGAGGCCGTCGTACAGCTCGAACCGCCGGGTCGCCGCGTCGCGCAGGCGCGCCCACTCCCCCTCCTCCGTGCCGGGGACCGGCGCGCGTCCGCGAAAGAGCAGGCAGCCGGGGAGCGCCGCCAGCGCGAGCGCGGCGAACGCACCGAGACGTGCGGGCGTGGTCATCGGATGAAGTCCTCGCGGGTGAAGAGCGCCTCGAGCGGAACGCCGGCGGCCTCGATCGCCTCGCGGCCGCCCTCCTGCCGGTCCACCAGCGCGAGGCAGCGCACCGGGACGAGCCCCTCGGCGCGGCACCGCTCGATGGCCTTGAGCGCGCTCCCCCCCGTGGTGACCACGTCCTCGATGACGACGACGCGGCTGCCGTCGGGGATGGTCTTGCGCCCCTCGATCCACTGGCCGGTGCCGTGCCCCTTCGGCTCCTTGCGGACGACGAACGCGTCGATGGTACGGGGGGCGACGCGCTCCGGCGCAGCCTCGTCCGGCTGCGCCTGCGCTCGCCACTTTTCGTACTCGAGGAACGACGTCAGGGCCACGGCGCTCGCGATCGGGTCGGCCCCCAGCGTCAGCCCGCCCACCCCGCGCGGAAACGGCTCCATCCGGCGGATCCGGTCGAAGAGGCAGCGGCCGACCAGCGCGTGTCCCTCCGCGGTGAGCGCGGTCCGCTTGCAGTCCACGTAGAAGTCGCTCTCCCGCCCCGAGGCCAGCACCACCTTGCGCCGCTCGAAGGAGAGCGTCCGGAGCAGCTCCAGGAGGCGGGCCCGGTCCCGATCGATGCTCACTCGTCGTCCTCCTCCGCGATGAGCGGGTACAGCTCCGCCACGTAGCGCGCCTGCGCCACCACCAGGCGGCGCTCCTCGGGCGAAAGCTCGCTCCACGCCTCGTACAGCGCGGCGAGGTCCTCGTTGGTCTCCCACATCCGCGCCGCGAGGTCCTGCGCCAGCTCTTCCGGCGTGACCTCGACGGCGTCGTCCTCGCCCCCGCCCGCCCCGGCGACCTGGTCCGGGGCCTCGCCCTCGCCCGCGACCTCGGCCCCGGCGGCGGCCTCCTCCCCACCGGCCTCCTCCTCCGGCGCCGGCGCCCCGCCCAGGAACTGGTAGAACCGCTCGCGCTGCTCCGGCGTCACCGGCGCGCGCACCAGCGCCTCCTCGAGCAGCTCGTCCGCCCAGGCGGCGTGAGGGACCCCCGCGAGCCGCTCCCGCAGCGCCTCGACGGCGGGCGCGTCCAGCGGCTCGGTGAGGAGCGGCTGGACGAGGGCGATCGCCCAGGCGTCCTCGTCCGGGAGCGAGGCGTGGACGCGCGCCAGGACCCGCTCGCGGAGCAGCATGCGCAGCGCGGCGACCCGGCGGAACCCGGAGATCACCTGGTACCGCGGCGCGCCCTCCGGTGTCCCCGGCAGCCGCCGCAGCTCCACCGGCGCGAGCTGTCCGAGCCTGCCGATCGAGGCGGCCAGCGCCGCGACGTCGCCCTCGTCGCGCAGCCGGAACGTCGCGTCCCCGGCGACGGCAGCGAGCGGAACGAACTCCACCGCTCCGGTGGCGTGCGCGGGCGCGTGGGTGCGCGGCTCGAGATTCACTGGGACGGAGCCTAGGGCGCGTCCGGCCCGAAGTCGAGCGCCGAGCGCGACGCCGTCGCCCGGATGCTCGAGGCGAGCGCAGGTCGAGGGAGGCCCGCGGCGCCCGATGGAGGCCGGAGCGAACCGCCCCCGAGGCACCGATGACCGCTCGGGGGGGCGGTGCCCCCCCGACACGACCCCGGGCTACTTCCGCCTGACGATGACCTTGCGCTTCACGGCGCCCATCGCCACCGGGGCGGGAGGGACGGCCGGCTTCGCGATCGCCGGCGCCTTCTCCTCGAGCTTCTTGGCCTCGGCGGGCTTGACGCCGCCGCGCGCCGGTACCGCCGCGGGGCGGAGCGCGGGACGCGCGGCGGGGCGCGCCACGGCCTGACGCCGCTCGCCACCCTCCACGTCCACCTCGCCCATGTCGATGCGGCCGCGGAAGCTGGCGCCGTCGACGATGATCACGCGCGGAGCGGCGATGTCACCGACCATCCGCCCTTCCTTGGTGATCTCCACCGACTCGCTCGCGGTCACGTTGCCGACGACGACGCCGGCGATGACGCAGTTCTTGACCTGGACCTCGGCCTTGACGATGCCGGTCGGCTCGACGACCAGGGTCCGGGTGAGCGTCAGCGTCCCCTCCACCCGGCCGCGGACGGTGAGGTCCTCGTCGCCGTTGAGGCTGCCGCTGATGAGGATCGATTCGCCGATGATGGTGGTGCCGTCAGTGGTCGCCACGGGTCACTTCCCTCTCGCTTCCTTGACGTCCATGTCGACGTTGCCCTTGAAGGTGGCGCCGTCGGCGATCAAGATGCGGGGCGCGCGGATGTCCCCCACCACCTTGCAGTCGGCCTTGAGCTCCACCTTGTCGCTGGCGGCGATGTTCCCGGTCACCTGACCGGAGACCTCGACGTTGGCGGTCTCGATGTCCGCCTCGATCACGCCCGAGCCCTCGACGAAGAGGCTCTCCTTGAGCGCGATCTTGCCCTTGACGGTGCCCTGGATCACCAGGTCCTCGTCGCCCGAGATCTCCCCGTCGATCACGATCGACGAGCCGATCACCGTGTGTGCGCCGCTGCGCGGCGCCGTCACCTTCTCGATGGCTGCCATTAGATGTCCTCCGGGAGCTTCACCTGCATCTCGATCGAACCCTTGAAGCGCGCGCCGTCCTGGATGACGACGCGGGGAGCCTTGATGTCGCCCACCACCATGGCGGTCGAGGAGATCACCACGCGGTCCGCGGCGACGATGTCGCCGCTCATCTGCCCGTGAACGGTGAGGTTCTCCAGCTCCACGTCGGCGAGCACCTTTCCGCCGCGCTCGATGGTGAGCTGGTCCTCGAGCGACACGGTCCCCTCGATCTGTCCCTCGACGATCACGTCGCCCGATCCGGACACGTTGCCCCGGATGACCGTCCCTCGCCCGATGATGCCGCTCGTCTCCGCCATGCCGAACCTCTTGAAAAGACCCGGGCAGGATAGAAGCCCGGTCGTGTAGGCGTCAACCGCCGCGAGGTGGGGAGCCTGCGGATCGTGCTCGAGCCGCTGGCGCGCAAGGTTCACGGAGCGCGAGCGAGAAGCCAGGCGACCGCCTCGCCGAGAGGCCTCTCCCGCTCGACCTCGTTGTAGATCTCGTGTCGGAAGCCGGCGTACACGCGGAGCTGCTTGTCCTGCGACCCGAGCGCCTCGAACCAGCGCTCGGTGGCGGTGGGGTCTGCGATCCGGTCCGCGCCGGCGGCGAGCACCAGCACCGGGGCGGTGAAGTCCGCGGGGCGGCGCAGCACCTCCTCCTGCGCGCGCGTGGACTCGTCGAACCAGCGCGGGGTGGTGGCGCGGCCGAAGAGCGGATCGCGCTCGGTCCAGCGCTGCAGCTCGACGTCGCTGGTGAGGTCCTTGAGGTCCATCCCGGTCGAGACCGGCAGCCAGGGGATCACCCGGCCCATCAGCCGCGCGCCGGCCACCTTCACCACGGACGGCTTCATCGCCAGCCGCAGGTACGGCGACGAGAGGACGTAGCCTGCCACGTCGCGGCCGCGCGCCAGCGCCCACGAGACCGCGATCAGGGAGCCCTGGCTGTGCCCGGCGAGGAAGAGCTTCCCGCCGCGCGGCCCATCGGCGCGGAGCTTCGCGAGGAAGGCGTCGAGGTCGGCGAGGTAGTCCGAGAAGGAGTCCACGTGCCAGCGGCGGCCGTCGGACTGCCCGTGGCCGCGGAAGTCCACCAGCGCCGCCTCGAACCCGGCGCGGACCAGCGCGGCCGTGAGGCCGGGGTAGCGGCCGGAGTGGTCGCCGCCGCCGTGGAGCACCGCCACCGTGGCGCGCGCCGAGGGGGGGGTGTAGCGCTGCCAGTAGAGCCGCAGGTGGTCGGCGGAGTGGAGGAACCCTTCCTCGTGCTTCGCTTCCGACGCGGAGGGGAACGCGGGCACCGGCATGCGGCGGACCCTACCACCCGGCCCCCGGGGGTCAAGGAGCGCCGTCCGCCCTGCTCCCTCTCCCCGCTCGCCAGGAGAGGGCCGGGGAGAGGGGCAGAACGTCACGGCCCCAGCCGGATCCTCGACACGGTGTACCTCGTCACCTCGGCACACCACGCAGAGTCGATGCTGCTGTAGGTGGGGCTGAAGAGCCGCAGGTCGAGGGAGAGGTTCGTGACGAGGAGATCGTCCCCCGCGAACCGGAGGCTCGCCGGGAAGAGCAGCGCCGCCGGCTCGCCGTCCTCCACGCCTGCGAAGTCTCCCAGCCGGGCGATCCCGCGGCCGGTCGGGTCGACGACGACCACCTCGTCGGACTGGTTCGCCACCACCCACAGGTTGTCGTGGCGATCGACGATGACGCCGTCGGCGCCGTTGATCCCCGTGGCGAAGGTCTGCGCCGTGCCCGCGGTCCCGCCGGCCTCCGGCCTCCCGCCCACCACCGGGATCTTGACCAGCGTGTCGTCGCCGGTGTTGGCGACGAAGAGCGCCGTCTCGGCGCCGTTGAACCTGAGCCCGTTCGCGCCGAACGGCGGCACGCCCGAGGTGCGGAGCAGCGGGTCGTCCACCCAGGCCGCCGCGACGCCGCCGTGGGCCGACGTGCGCCAGACCACGCCCTGGAACGAGTCGGACACGTAGACGTTCCCGCCGGCGTCGAAGGTGAGGTCGTTGAGGCCCGCGCTCCCCCCGTGCGGCAGCGCCGGCAGCGTCATGAACGGGGTCGAGGCACCCGTCGCCGGGTTCACCGCCAGCACCACCGCGGCGCCGAAGTCGATGACGAGGAGCGCGCCGGTCCCGGGGTGGAACCGCAGCCCGAGCAGGTTCGGGCTCGACCCGGCGACCGAGACCTGCCGGATCAGGCGGCCGCGGGGGTCGTAGACGTAGAGCTTGCCCGGGCCGGAGACGGGGCCGGCGGCGGTGAAGCCGAAGGTCGCAACGTACACGTTGCCGCGGGAGTCCACCTCCAGCCCCTCGGGTCCGGAGGCGCCGGGCGGGAGAACGGCGAAGAGGCTCACCTGCCCGCGCCCGGCCGGCACGGCGTGCGCGGGATGGGCTGCGAGCAGGGCGAAGGCGAGAGCGGACGCGAGGATCGGGCGGCGCATCGGGATCTCCTGGTGACGGTGGGTGATCGCCGTCACCTGTGCCGGTGGCCCGCCGCCCGCCGCGCTCCGTTGGGGCAGGCCGGGGCACCCAAGAGAGCGTGGATCGCGGACGGCGCGGCGCGATCACTGTCCCGCCGCGGGGCGTTCGGCCCCGCAGGCCACCCGCGGAGGACCATCATGGGCAAGACGATCTCGTTCCCCCGTACGAACGGCGGCACCGCACAGGGCTACCTCGCAGAGGCGAAGGACGCGAAGGCGCCGGGCGTGGTGGTGATCCAGGAGTGGTGGGGGCTCCAGGGCCAGGTCAAGGCGACGTGCGACCGGCTCGCCGAGGCCGGCTTCACCGCGCTCGCCCCGGATCTCTACGACGGGAAGACGATCCCCTACCACGACAAGCCGGCGGCGAGCGCCGCGATGGGCGCGCTCGACTTCAAGAAGGCCACCGACGAGGCGGTCCGCGGCGCGGCGCAGTTCCTGAAGGCCCGCGGCGGCAAGGTCGGGATCACCGGCTTCTGCATGGGCGGCGCGGTGACCGTCATCGCGGCGGCGCACGTCCCGGAGCTGTCGGCGGCGGTCTGCTTCTACGGGCTGCCGCCCGAGACCGTGGCGGCGGCGAAGGACGTCCGCGTTCCCATCCAGTGCCACTTCGCGGCCCAGGACGACTGGGTCACGCCGGCGGCGGCGGACGACTTCGAGAAGAAGCTCAAGGCGGCGGGGAAGACGTTCGAGGTCTACCGCTACCCCGGCCACCACGCCTTCATGAACGCGGACCGCAAGGAGGTCCATGACGCGGCCGCGGCGAAGACGGGGTGGGAGCGGGCGCTGGCCTGGTTCAAGAAGTACCTGGCGTGAACGTCACCTGGCGACGGGCCGCCCATCACCCGCGGTGAGATCCCGGAGCTTGCGCTCGATGCCCGCGCGCATGCGGACCTGATCGCCGGGCGGCTCCTCCCCCACGCACTTGAGCGCGCGCCGGTACGCCCCCGCGGCATCGCCTGCGCGGGCGGCGGCCCGGTAGGCGTCCCCGAGGTGCTCCAGGATCGACGACTCGGGCCCCGCGAGCGCGTCGGCCTTCTCGAGCGCCTCGATGGCGCGCGCGAACTCGCCTCGCCGGTAGTGGACCCACCCCAGCGAGTCGAGGATGTACCCGGAGCGCGGCCGGATCTCCAGGGCGCGGCGCACGAGCCGCTCCGCCTCGTCGAGCCGGACGCCCTGCTCCGCGTAGGAGTAGCCGACGAAGTTGAGCGCGTCGGGGTGATCCGGCTCGAGCGCCAGGAGGGCGCGCATCTGCGCCATC
>Ga0335084_10005372_pt1 | contig 12666 bp, 11 predicted proteins | sample Lox_Sample_44_FD_206721 | JGI IMG/M metagenome (GOLD analysis project Ga0335084, IMG submission 206721) | Soil microbial communities from Loxahatchee National Wildlife Refuge, Florida, United States - Lox_Sample_4.4 | ecosystem: Environmental > Terrestrial > Soil > Wetlands | place: USA... | reverse complement strand
CAGGTAACGCAAGCCGACGGCGATCAAGGCCGCCGCGATCGGCACGTTGACCAAGAAAAGCCAGCGCCAGCTCCAGTGCAGCAACAGGCCGCCGAGCAACGGGCCGAGCAGGAACGCGAGCCCGAATACCGCGCCGATCAAGCCCAGGGTGCGGCCGCGCTTTTCCTGGGGCACCGTCTCCGCGATCACGGCGCTCGCGACGGGGAAGATCCCGCCGGCGCCGAATGCCTGAATAGAGCGCCCGATCAGCAGCGCTTCGAACGTCGGCGCCGCGGCCACGATGAGCGAGCCCGCCGCGAACAGCGCGAGGCTCTGCGCGAAGACGGCGCGCCGGCCCGTCCGATCGGAGAGCTTCGCGAGCAGCGGCGCTCCCACGACGTAGAACAGCACGTAGGCACTGAAAACCCAGGACAACGCCCGGCTGCCGACCCCGTAGGTATCGCCGATGGCCGGCAGAGCGGGACCGACGATCGCGATGTCCAGCGCCGCCATCAGCACGCCGACGAACAAGATCGCGAGGATCGCGCGCTGCGCGGGGCGGGACATCAGTGCTTCCGGACCAGGAGCCCGCGCAACGCGTCGCGAAACATCGCGGGGGCCGCGGGGTGGTCGTCGTAAACCCGGAGCAGCGGGATCGCGGTCCGGGCGATGACTTTGAGCGAGTACTGAGCGCTGCCGTTGCGCAGGATCTCGGCTCGTTCGGCGGCCCGTAGCACGTCGAGGAGCGCATCGTTGAGCGCGCGGTGCTGCTTCTCGAAGTGGCGGAACGTCCTCGGATCGACCGCGGGGATCAGCAGCAGGCCGTCCCGATGGTCGCGCCAGAGCTCGAGGTACACGTCGATGAGCCCGTCTACCGCCTCCGGAGCGGATCGGTCCGACAGCGCTCGCACCGCGGTCGTCGCGCGCTCGAACACAGGATTAAGAATGTGTTCTAGAAGGCTGTATTTGCTCGAGAAGAATCCGTAGAAGGTTGCGCGAGAAACGTCGGCCTCGGCGATCAGCTCTTCCACGCTCACGGTGCCGATCCCCCGGCTCGCGAACTGGCGCGCTCCGGCCGCGAGCAGCGACTGCTTCATGCGCTCGCGGCGGCGCGCCACTCGCGGGCTCGCCGTCTGGCTCGTCGATCGCGCCTTCACGAGCATTAGCATACATGTTTATCTGTTTTTGAACAGCTGTATATGCGGCGGAACGACGGCGCGGGCGCGACGCCGCGACCTGCCCCGCCGCGGCCTCGAGCAGCGGAGCGAACGGATAGCCGGCTTTTCAGTGAACCCTGAGGATCAGGCCCTTGAGGTATTCGGCCTCTGGAAACTCGAGCGCGATCGGATGGTCGGCGGGTTGGGACAGCCGCTCGATGATCTGCGCATCGCGCCCGGCATCGAGCGCGGCGCCCGCGACGATCTTCTGGAACAACGGCGCATCGACGTGCCCGGAGCACGAGAACGTGGCAAGCAGCCCACCGGGCTTCACGAGCGCGAGACCGAGCATGTTGACGTCCTTGTACCCCCGACTGCCCGCGTTGACCTGCTCTGCCGAGTGCACGAACTTCGGCGGGTCGAGCACGACCAGGTCGTAACGGCGGCCGTCGTCGCGCTGACTCCGGAGCTCGTCGAACACGCTCGCGGCCACGAACCGGCAGCGGCCGGCGACACCGTTGGCTTCCGCCTCGCGCTCGGCCGTCCGCAAGGCCTCGGCCGAGGACTCGACGAGCGTCGCCCCGGCCGCGCCCGCGGCGAGCGCAGTGATCGCGAAGCCGCCCGTATAGGCGAACGCATCGAGCACCTCCGCGCCGTGCGCGAGCTCCGCCACGCGCTCACGGTTGCGCTGCTGGTCGAGGTAGGCACCCGTCTTCTGACCGTTCGCGACGTCGACGAGCCAGTTCGTACCGCCCATTCGGACCTCGATCTCGGCCGGCGGCGCGTCGCCGCGCAAGACGCCTCGCTGGGACGCGAGGCCCTCCTTGCGGCGCACGCTGGCCTCGGACCGCTCGAAGACGCCGCGAGGCTCGCAGAGCTCCATCAGGGCATCGGACACCAAGTCCCGAGCGCGGTCCGCGCCTGCGGACAAGAACTGACAGACGACGTAATCGGCGTAACGGTCGACGATCAGCCCAGGCAGGCCGTCGGATTCCGCGAAAACTAAGCGGCATGCGCCGCCGGCGCCGAGCAAGCCGAGCCGCCGGCGCGAATCGAGAGCACGCTCGAGCCGCCGGCGGAAGAAACCGGAGTCCACAGCCTCCTCGCTCGCGAACGTCCAGACGCGAGCGCGTATCTGCGAAGAGGGCGAGTACGCGGCGCGCGCGAGAAATTGGCCCGCCGAATCGACGACGTCGAGCGTCTCCCCCACCCCGGGCTCGCCGACGACGCGCTCGATGGCGCCGGAGAAGATCCAAGGGTGCTTGCGCAACAAGGATTTCTCGCGCCCATTCTTCAAAATTAGTCTCGGCACGGTCGACATCGCAGTGCGCTGCTCGGAGAACGCGGCATTCTAACAGGCGATCGCGCGGCTCCGGCGTCGAGTTCCTTTCGCCTGGAGCGCGTGCGAAACTCGGATCGAAGCGCGCCACTCGCGCGCGAGCCGAAGAGGCGAAATTGGGCGCGAAGCATCCGAGAGTTGCGCTGATCGGCGCGCCGACCGACGTCGGCGCGGGCCGCCGCGGCGCCTCGATGGGGCCCGAGGCCCTGCGCGTCGCCGGGCTCGACAAGTCGCTGCGCCGGCTCGGCCGCGAAGTCCGCGATCGCGGCAACGTCGCGGGCCCTATCAATCCCGAGGCCCCGAGAACGGACGGTTACCGCCACCTCGGCGAGGTCACGGTCTGGTGCCGCAACGTGCGCGACGCGGTCTACGAGAGCCTCGCCGCCGGCGAGATTCCGATCCTCATGGGCGGCGATCACAGCCTCGCCATCGGCTCTTTGGCGGCCCTGTCGCGCTTTTGCGCCGAGCGCGGCACGCCGCTCGCGATGCTCTGGCTCGACGCGCACGCCGATTTCAACGTCGCGTCGTCGTCGCCTTCGGGGAACATCCACGGGATGCCGGTTGCCGTCATCTCCGGCCACGGGCCTGCCGAGCTCACGGGGCTCGCCCCCGAGACGCCGATGCTGCGCGCCGACCGTATCGTGCAAATCGGCATCCGCTCGGTGGACGAGATCGAGAAACGGCTCGTCGTCGACAGCGGGCTCGTCGTCTACGACATGCGCAGGATCGACGAGCTCCGGATGCGAACGGTCATGGAGCAGGCGCTGGCATACGTCGGCGCGAGCGGCGCGCATCTGCACGTGAGCTTCGACGTCGACTTCCTCGACCCCGCGATCGCGCCGGGCGTCCCGTCGACGGTCCCCGGCGGCCCCACGTACCGCGAGGCCCAGCTCTGCATGGAGATGATCCACGACTCCGGGCTCATGCGCTCGCTCGACATCATGGAGCTCAACCCCGCGCTCGACGAGGGCAACCGCACGGCCGAGCTCTGCGTGGAGCTGGTCGAGAGCCTGTTCGGCGAAGAGATCCTGGCCCGCGCGAGCGCGCCGGGCCGCTACAGCCTATGAACGACGCCGCGCGCGACGCGGGGGCCGCGCTGATCGCCGCGACCGAGCGCGTGAGCGCGCCGAACTACGCGCCGCTGCCGGTCGTGATCAGCCGCGCCGAGGGCGTCTGGGCGTGGGACGTCGCGGGGCGCAAATTCCTCGATTGCATCAGCGCCTACTCGTCGTTGAACCAAGGCCACCGGCACCCCCGGATCATGGCGGCGCTGCTCGACCAGGCGTCGCGTCTCACGCTGACCTCGCGGGCCGTGCACAACGACCGCATGGGGCCGTTCCTCGACAAGCTCTGTCGGCTCGCCGGGCTCGACATGGCTCTGCCGATGAACACGGGCGCCGAGGGCGTCGAGACCGCGATCAAGGTCGCGCGCAAATGGGGTTATCGCACGAAGCGCGTGCCGCGCGATCGAGCCGAGATCGTCGCGTGCCGCAACAACTTCCACGGCCGCACGACGACGATCGTCGGCTTTTCGTCGGAGCCGCAGTACCGCGAAGACTTCGGCCCCTATTCCGCCGGCTTCGTGCTCGTCGACTTCGGCGACATCGATCAGCTGCGCGCGGCGATCACGCCGAACACGGTGGCTTTCCTCGTCGAGCCGATCCAAGCCGAGGCCGGCGTGATCGTGCCCCCGCCCGGGTATCTCGCCGCGGCCCGTCAGCTATGCCGCGAGCACAACGTGCTGTTCGTGCTCGACGAGATCCAGACGGGGCTCGGCCGCACGGGCAAGTTGTTCGCGCACGAGCACGAGCCCGGCGCGGAACCCGACGTGCTGATCCTCGGCAAGGCGCTCGGCGGCGGCGTCTATCCCGTCTCGGCCGTGCTCGCGAGCCGCGCGATCATGACGCTTCTGAAACCCGGCGATCACGGCAGCACGTTCGGCGGCAATCCCCTCGCGGCGGCGATCGGCTCGGCCGCGCTCGACGTGCTGATCGACGAGGACCTCGCGGCCCGCGCCGCGACGCTCGGCGCGCATCTTCGCCGCGGGCTCGGCGCCCTGCGCTCGGGCAAGATCAAGGAAATCCGCGGCCGCGGCTTGTTGATCGGCATCGAGATCGCCGCGACCGCGGGCACCGCGCGCGCGTTCTGCGAGCGGCTGCTCGAGCGCGGCGTGCTCGCGAAGGACACGCACGCGCAGGTGATCCGGCTCGCGCCGCCGCTCGTCGTCGAGCCCGCCGAGCTCGATTGGCTCGTCACGCAGCTGCGCGCCGTGCTCGAATGAGTCTTTAAAGAAGAAGGAGAGGAAGTATGGATCTGGGTCTCAAAGGAAAGAACGCCGCCATCACCGGCTCGAGCCAGGGCATCGGCTACGCGATCGCTCTCGCCCTCGCGAGCGAGGGCTGCAACGTCGCGTTATCGGCGCGGGGCGAGGAGCGCCTGAACGCGGCCGTCCGCGACATGCAGAAGCTCGGCGTCAGGGCCGCCGGTATCGTCGCGGACCTCGCGACGGAGCCCGGCTGCAAGCGGTTCGTCGAAGCGGCGGCCAAGGAGCTCGGCGGGCTCGACATCCTTGTCAACAACGTCGGCGGCATGATCCCGGGCACGCTCGAGAGCCTGAGCGCCGAGCAATGGGAAAAGGCGCTGTCCGTGAACCTGATGGCCGCGGTCTACGCGACGAAGCACGCGTTGCCGTACATCAAGAAGGGCCGCGCCGCGCGCATCCTGAACGTCTCGGGCGTCACGGGCAGGCAATTGCTCGCGGGCACGTTCACGACCACGATCCCGAACGCCGGCATCATCGCGTTCTCGAAGCTCATGGCCGGCGAGCTCGGCTCGCAAGGGATCACGGTCAACAACATCTGCCCCGGATTCACGAAGGTCGAATCGTGGGGCCCGCGCGCGGAGGCGATGGCGAAGGTCCGCGGCGTCACGGCCGATCAGGTTCGCGCCGGCATTGCGGGTCAAACGCTGCTCGGCCGCTGGGCGGAAACCGAGGAGATCGGCAACGTCGCGGCGTTCCTCGTGTCGGAGCGCAACAGCTACATGACGGGGACGACGGTGGAGGTCTGCGGCGGCTTCCTGCGCGGCATCTGAGCGGGCCGCGTGGCGCTGGTCATTGTCCCTTGATGAACGCCTTCATGAAGTCGTTCACGATCGACTCGACGCGCGCCCGTATCTCCGCACGCGTGGGAACCGGGCTCACGCCGCACTCGCGCTCGAGCATGGTTCGCCACGAGACCATCGCGAGGAAATAGCGGCCGAGCGCGGCCGTCTCGACGTCGCTCTCGGCCCGATGAGACTTGAGAATCTCCTCGAAGGCGGCGAGCGCCTGCTCCGGGCCGATCTTGAAGTAGTGCTGGCCGACGTCCGGCGTGCGCCGAGCCTCATCGAAGATCAACCGACGCATCGCGAGCGTGCGGTCCGTCGTCACGACGGTCATCACGGTTTCGGCGAACGTGGTGAGCGCGCTGCGCAGATCCATCGTCTTCTCGGCCGACAGACGGCGAAGGCTCGCCTGATACTCCGCAAGCTCGCGGCCGATCACGGCCTCGAACAGCTGCTTCTTGCTGCTGAAGTATCGATAGATCGACTCCTTGGAAATGCCGGAGCTGCGCGCCATCGCGTTGATGCTCGCACCTTGGTAGCCATGCTCGAGGAAGTAGTCGGTCGCGACGTCCAAGACTTCTTGTTCCTTGGCCTTCGGCTTCGAGCGCCCCTCGGCGAACGAGTGAAGAAGTGCGGCTACTCCCCGCGCGGATTCGTTACCGTCCCCTTCGGCGGATTCGCGACGTCGAAGCGTTTCCTTCAATTCCGGCTGCGCAGAGCTCATCAATCCTCCCTAACTCCCCTGGATCCTCAGACGAACATGCAAACGGACTTCAGCTCCGTGTACATCTCGATGCCGACACGTCCGTGCTCACGGCCGATGCCGGAGTTCTTGAAGCCGCCGAACGGCATGTTCGCGTCGACCGGGCCGTGGCCGTTCACCCAAACCGTCCCGGCACGAATCTTCGGCACGAGTCGATGCACGGCCGTGAGATCGTTCGACCACACGCTCGCGCTGAGCCCGTACTGCGTGTCGTTCGCGAGCGCGGCGACTTCGTCGATGTCGTCGAACCTCTGCGCGACCAACACGGGGCCGAAAATCTCTTCCTGCACGACGCGCATCGTGCGCTTGACGTCGGCGATGACGGTGGGCTTCACGTAGTAGCCCGGATGCCGCGGCGCGTCCCCGCCCGCGACGATCGATGCGCCCTCCGCACGGCTCGACTCGATGTAGCCGATGACCCGATCCTGCTGCTCGCGCGAGACGAGCGGACCCATCTGCGTGCTCGGATCGAGGCCGGGGCCGAGCTTGATCCCCTCCGCCGCGCTGCCGACGCCTTCCACGACCTTGTCGAAGATCTTGCGATGCACGTAGAGACGCGAGCCCGCCGCGCAAACTTGCCCGGCGTTGAAGAAGATCGCGCCCGCCGCGCCTCCCACCACCGTGCTCACGTCCGCGTCGGGGAGCACGATCACGGGAGACTTACCGCCGAGCTCGAGCGACACGCGCTTCAACGTGTCGGTGGCTTGCTTGTTGATGAGCTTCCCTACGGCCGTCGAGCCCGTGAACGCAATCTTGTCGACGCCCGGGTGCTTCACGAGCGCGGCGCCCGTCGTCTCGCCATAGCCCGTCAGGATGTTCACGACGCCCGGCGGGAAACCGGCCTCGACGATCAGCTCGCCGAGCCGCAGCGCGGTGAGCGGCGTTTGCTCCGCCGGCTTGAGAACGCACGTGCAGCCGGCCGCGAGCGCGGGCCCGAGCTTCCACGCGGCCATCACGAGCGGAAAGTTCCACGGGATGATTTGCGCGACGACGCCGACGGGCTCGCGCCGCGTGTACGCGTTCACGCGGCCGCCTTCGGGTGCGCCGATCGAAACCTCGATCGTCGAGCCTTCGATCTTCGTCGCCCACCCCGCCATGTAGCGGAAGTAGTTGCGAGCGCCGGGCACGTCGACGACGCTCGCCATGAACTTGGTCTTGCCGTTATCGAGGCTCTCGAGCTCGGCTAGCTCGTCGGCGTTCTTGTCGATGAGATCGGCGAGCCGCCACAGCAACGCCTCTCGATCGGCGGGCAGCATAGTCGCCCACGGCCCCTTCTCGAACGCCGCGCGCGCGGCCGCGACCGCGCGATCGACGTCCGCGCCGTTGGCGTCGGCGACGGTCGCGATCTCTTGACCGGTGGCCGGATCGGTGACGGGGATTCGCACGTCGGACTTCGACTCGACCCACTCTCCGCCGATCAACAAGCGGCCCGGCCGACGCAGGAAGGAAGCGACGCTCGTGGACGGTTTCGGCTGGGCAGCGATGACGGCGCTCATGACGGTTCCCCGACCTCGTTCTTCTATCGTTGAAGCGGTTGGCGAGCCACGCCGTGATCAGCGCTGTTGTAGTCGAGATCGATACTGCGGCGGGACCGTAGCGAGTGTAGAACCCCCGGTTCACCCCGGCAAGCAAAGCTCGGGAACGCCCGAGCCCGAGACCTATAGTTTGCTCAAGCCCGAAGCTTGAGGAGGTCGATCGCGTTTTCCTTGAGTATCAGCGGCCGGACTTCGGGGCGGATGTCGATCTTCTCGAAGTCTGCGAGCCAGCGGTCGGGAGTGATGAGCGGGTAATCGGTGCCGAAAAGCACTTTCCTCTTCAGCTGCGTGTTCGCGTACTGAATCAGTTGCGGTGGAAAGTATTTTGGCGACCACCCGGAAAGATCGATGTAAACCTGCGGCTTGTGCAGGCAGATCGACAATGCCTCGTCCTGCCATGGCCAAGACGGATGCGCGAGCACGATCGGCATCGTCGGAAAGTCGACCGCCACGTCGTCCACGTCCATCGGATTGCCGTACTTGAGGCGGATACCGCCGCCGCCGGGCAAGCCGGTGCCCATCCCCGAGTGGCCCGTGTGGAACAGCGCCGGCAGCTCGGCGGCAGCGATCACCTCATACAGCGGATACGCGGCTCGGTCGTTCGGGAAGAACTCCTGATACTGCGGATGGAACTTGAAGCCGCGGACACCGAAGTGCTCGATCAGTCGCCGCGCCTCGCGCACGCCCTCGGCGCCGCGCGCGGGATCGATGCTCGCGAAAGGAATCATGACGTCGGAGTTCTCCGCCGCGAGCTCGGCGACCTCCTCGTTCGAAACCGGCTTGATGCCGCGTGCCCGTTCGCCGTCCACGGAGAAGATCACGCACGCCAATTGCCGGGCCCGATAGTGCGCCGCGATCTCCGGGATCGTCGGCGCCGTCTCGTGCGCGTGCTTGAAGTATTTCTTCGCGCCTTCTTGAAAGACCGACGGAGGCTGCGGATCACGAATGGAGATTTCCGCGTGCGCGTGCACGTCGATGGCTCGTATGGCGTCGAGGTTCAACATGGCTCCGAAGAAGGGCTAGACCAGAATTCCCCGCACTCGCTCCGTCGCCTGGTCCGCTTTGCGGATCATCTCCTCGATGTCCGTGGGCTCCGGCACGTCCTTGCCGCGGCGCACGGCCGGGCGTTTCGCGATCTCGTCGAGCCAACGCTTGAGATTCCCTAACCCGTCGATGCTCACGCCGGTCCATTTGTAGCCGAACACCCACGACCAGTTCGCGATGTCGGCGATCGAGTAATCGCCCGCGAGGTACTCGGTCTCGCCGAGCCGTGTGTCGAGAACCTCGAGCAGGCGGCGCACCTCGCGTTGGTAGCGCTCGATCGCATACGGAATCTTCTCCGGGGCGTAGCGATAGAACACGTTGGCCTGGCCCATCATCGGTCCGATGCCGCCCATCTGGAACATGAGCCACTGGATGACGAGCGAGCGGCCGTTGGCGTCTTTCGGCAGCAGCGCGCCGGCCTTCTCCGCGAGGTAGATCATGATCGCGCCGGACTCGAACACGGCGAACCCGCCGTTGTCGTGATCCACGATCGTCGGAATCCGGCCGTTCGGATTGAGCTTCAGGTACCACGGCTCCTTCTGCTCTTTCTTATCGAGCGCAATGCGGCGAACGCGGTACTTGAGACCCAGCTCCTCGAGAGTAATGGACGCCTTCCAGCCGTTCGGCGTGGCCGCCGTGAATAGCTCAATCATCGTCAGGCTGCTCGTTCATGAATTTGCGGACGACCATCATAGCGCGACGAGGCGAGGCAGCGCGTAAACTTGGTGCCAGGCAGACCCGCGGATCGGAGCCGAGTCGAATGCTGACGCTCACGAGCGACGAGCAGGCAATGCTCGACGGCAGCCAAGGCAAGGCCAAGCAGAAGGCGATGGAGTTGCTCGTCCGCTACGCCGAGGCTCTCGGTGCGGAACGCTTCGTCGACACGACGAACGTGGCCGGAGTGCCGGGCCAATCCAGCGTGTTTCTCGAGCGTCATTACCGCGACGCGCGCTCGGGCGGCACAGGTCGCGATGCGATCTTCTCCTTGTTCGACCTCGACAGCGACGAGGTCGTCGCTGTGCCGCCGTTCGCAACGAGCTCGTGCCATCTTCAAGGCGGCTACGATCCGGAAAATTGGCAACTGCTCGGCGCGACGGCCGAAGCCGCGCAAGCGATGCGAGTCAGCGAGACGTACGCCGTCGAGCACGACGTCCGGATCCTCAAGACGTGCACGCCCTATCTCGCGGGCAACGTGCCGAAGTTCGGCGAGCACTGTGCGTGGATGGAATCCTCGGCCGTGGTCTACTGCAATTCCGTGCTCGGCGCACGCACGAACACGGAAGGTCGCGAGAGCACGAGCGCCGCGATGTTGACCGGCAAGATTCCCGACTTCGGGCTGCATCGCGACGAGCACCGTCGCGGCACGCATCTGATCGAGGTCGACGTCGCGATCGAGAGCCTCATGGACTGGGGAATGCTCGGCTACTTCGTAGGCGGCGCAGTCGATGAAGGGATTCCCGTGCTCACCGGCGGCTTCGGCCGGCCCGATCTCGTCCGTCACAAGCATTTCGGCGCGGCCGCCGCTTCCTCGGGCGCCGTCGAGATGTACCACCTGGTCGGCGTAACGCCCGAAGCAGCGAGCGAAAGCGCCGCGTTCGGCGGCCGTTCGTCCGTCGAACGCCTGCGCTACGGTCCCGAGGAGCGCCGGAGAACCTACGCGGACCTGAACGCGAACGCGCGCGACTCCAACGTCGACTATGTGATGCTCGGCTGTCCGCACGCGGCGCTGGAGCAGATCGAAGAGGCCTGCCGGTTGCTCGAGGGACGCAAGATCAGCGCGAATTGTAGGCTCTGGATCTTCACGTCGCGCGCGGTGAAGCAGATGGCCGATCGGGCGGGCTACACGCGGATCGTGCGCGACGCGGGCGGCCACGTGCTGACGGACACGTGCTCCGCGATCGGCCGCGCGTTACCGCCCGGCACGAAGGTCGCGGCGCTCGACTCGGCTAAGCAGGTTCATTACCTGCCCGCGATCATGGGGATCGAGGCGTGGTTCGGCAGCACGGCCGACTGCATCGACGCCGCGCTCACGGCGCGCTGGCGCGGGGAGCTACGGTGAGCGGCGCGAAGGTCGTGCTGCGCGGGCGCAAGGTCGTCGGCGGCGTTGCGGAGGGCGAGGCGCTCGTCACGCGTGACCCGATCTCGGGCTGGGGCGGCGTCGATCCGATGCGCGGGACGATCATCGAGACTCGGCACGAGCTCCGCGGCCAAACCTTCAAGGACAAGGTGCTCGTATTCCCGGGCGCGAAAGGGTCGTCGGGCTGGTCCGTCGCGTTCCACACGGCGCGACTCGCGGGCACGGCGCCGAGGGCGCTCGTGTTCAACGAGATGACGACCAAAGTCGCGCTCGGCGCGGTCGTGATGCGCGTTCCCGCCGTCACGGACCTCGATCGCGACCCGCTCGACGTCATCGAGACCGGCGATTGGGTCAAAGTCGACGCCGACGCCGGCACGGTCGAGGTGACCAAAGCTCGCCGCTAGCGGGAAGCCGCCACGCGGGCACGACTCATCTGTTATGGTACGGGGCCTGTCGCGCTGCACTACACACAGAACAACGCGCGGCTCGTGCTCTTGAAGGGGGAACGTTGAGCACTACTACGACCGACGTGCCGAAAAGCGTCGCCGCCAGCTCCGTCTTGGACAAGCCGGCGTACAAGTATTACGTCCTGCTGATCGTTTTTCTCGGCTACGTGTTCAACGTGATCGATCGCAGCAGCGTGCTCGGCGCCGTCCTCCCATCGATCAAGAAAGAGATCCCGGCGAGCAATTTCTTGATGGGCCTGCTCGGCGGCGCGGCGTTCGCCGTCTTCTATTCGTTCCTCGGCGTGCCGATAGCGCGGCTCGCGGACCGCTGGAGCCGCGTCAACGTGCTGGCGCTCGCGATCGCTCTCTGGAGCGCGGCGACCGCGAGCTGCGGCTTCGCCTGGAACTATCTGTCGTTGTTCACGTCACGGGCGTTCACGGCCGTGGGCGAGGCCGGCGGCTCGCCCCCGTCGCATTCGCTGATCTCCGACTATTTCCCGATCTCCAAGCGAGCGACGGCGCTCGCCGTCTACGCGATGGCCGTGCCGATCGGCACGTCGATCGGCAACGTAACCGCGGGTCGGCTCAATCTGGCCTTCGGCTGGCGCAACACGTTTCTCCTCGTTGGAATCCCCGGCGTGATTTTCGCGGGGCTGATCTGGCTCACGGTGAAGGAGCCGCCGCGTGGATATTCCGACGGACCGACCGCGCGGCCGCGAGTGAACGCTCCGCCGTTCCTCGAGGTCTTCAAGTTCTTGCTCCGCCGGAACTCGTTCATGCACATGTCGGTCGCCGCCGCCTTGCATTCGCTCGTCTGGTACTCCGGCAACATCTGGAACAACAGCTTCTTCGTCTGGTCGCACGGCTTGAACACGGGACAAGCCGGCGACTATCTCGCGGTCTTCTCGCTGATCGGCGGAATCGGCAGCTTCGCGGGCGGCTATTTGTCGGACAGGCTCAGCACGCGGCACAACGACCAACGCTGGTACATGTGGGTACCGGGCATCGCGTGCATCGTGATGGTCCCGTTCCAGTTCGCCGCCTATCTGTCGCGCGATCTCACGATCGTCGTGCCGATCACGTTCTCGATGATGTTCCTTCTCGCGTCGATGTTCTTCGGACCGTCGTTCGCGGTCGCGCAGTCGGTCGCCACCGTCCGGATGCGCGCGGTGTCGGCCTCCGTTCTGCTGTTCATCCAGACGATCATCGGGATGACACTCG
>Ga0335084_10005369_pt1 | contig 12670 bp, 10 predicted proteins | sample Lox_Sample_44_FD_206721 | JGI IMG/M metagenome (GOLD analysis project Ga0335084, IMG submission 206721) | Soil microbial communities from Loxahatchee National Wildlife Refuge, Florida, United States - Lox_Sample_4.4 | ecosystem: Environmental > Terrestrial > Soil > Wetlands | place: USA... | reverse complement strand
TCGGGTATCCGGTCGTGATGAAGGTCGTTTCCAAGGATATTCTCCACAAAAGTGACGTTGGCGGCGTTGCCCTGGACCTCGTGGACAAAAAAGAAGTCATCGAAGCCTACGAGGCTATCGTCCATAATTGCAGAAAAGCCAGTCCCCGTGCCAAGCTGGAGGGGGTTGAAGTTTCCGAGATGGTCAAATCCGGCGTCGAGTTAATTGTGGGCGCGAGGAACGATCCTTCGTTCGGGCCCATTGTGATGTGCGGACTGGGAGGCATCTACGTGGAGGTGATGAAGGATGTCTCTTTCAGGGGGTTTCCCCTCGACCGCAGGGAAGTCATCACCATGATCAAAGAGATCAAGTCGTATCCCCTTCTTTTGGGGGTGAGAGGTGAGAAAAAGAAAGATATTGAGAGCCTGGTAAATACAATTTTGAAGGTGGGGGCCATCCTTCAGTCCCGCCTCGACCGGGAGCCGAGCATTTCCGATATTGAGATCAATCCTCTGGTGGTGGATGATCGGGGTGCGAAGGCCGTGGATGTTCGGATCCTGCTTTCAGCTTACTGAAGAGGAGAGATCGATGGAAAAATTAGTCGTTGCATCAACGGGGAATGGGGTAGGTAAGACCAGCCTGATCGTGGGGATGGCAAAGGCCCTGGGGAAGTCGTTCGGTTATGTGAAGCCTTTCGGAGACCGGATGGTGTACCGGGAAAAGAAAGTGTGGGATTATGATGCGGAGCTGATCACATCCATCTTCGGGATGAACCAGACTCCGGAAGAGATGACGATTGGGTTCGAGCATTCGAAACTGCGGTACATGTATGACGCAGAAGGAAGACGGCGGAAACTTCTGGAAATGGTGTCTCACGCCGGCAAGGAGTTGCTTTTTGTGGAAGGAGGGGAAAATCTGCGTTACGGGATTTCGTTGGGTCTGGACCCTCTCTCCATTGCCCGCGATATTGGAGGGAAGCTTCTGGTCTTGATTGATGGCCAAGGAGATATCCTGCTGGATGATGCGATCTTCGTGAAAACCTACGTGGATCTGACCCATGTGGCCTTTAAGGGTGTGATCTTCAACCGTGTGCAGAACTCCGAAGATTTTGATACGGTTTATCTTCGAGAGATAATGAAACAGGAGATCCCTGTTTTGGGAAAACTCCCGTATGAAAAGGAGCTGACCTATGTGACGGCTGGTTTCCTGGCAAGACGGTTGTTCGCAAAAGTGGTGACCGGGGAAAAAGGGCTGAGCCGGGTCGTGAAGAATATTCTCGTGGGGGCCATGTCGATCAACGCCCTGTATCAGACACCTCTGCTTAAACAGGAAGGAAAATTGGTGATCACGCCCGGGGATCGGGCGGACATGATTCTGGCTGCGATCGAAAGCGACGCCGCCTGTCTAGTGATCACGAACAACATCTTGCCCTCGTCGAGCATCATCTCCAAAGCCGAAGAACGGAACATTCCCTTGCTTCTCGTGTCTCAGGACACGTACCGGGTGGCCACTCAGATTGATGCGATCGAATCTCTCATCGCGAAAGAGGACACGCAAAAGATTGCTCTTCTTGAGCAATTGGTCCGAAAGCACGTCAATCTGAAGGAGGTCACGGGCGAGAAAGGTTGAGCTCAGTGACGCTTTTGAGGATCCGCAATGTCTTCAGAATTAAGAGGAAATCGTTGAAGGAACTGAGGGCAAGGCCGGAGAAAGAAATGAAGGAAGGAGATAAAGTATTTTCATGAGCATCGATACACCGATCAAACATTCTTTTGCTTTGACTTCACGGTACAAAGCGCCCTATCCGCAGCGCTGTGGTGAGGCACTTGACGAAGCCTTGTACTCCACGGAGGCGTACGACGCCTGGCGCACGTTGGATCCGGGGCGGACTTCGCCCATATTCTCCCGCTTCGCCGCGTTGCCCGCATTGACCAAGCGGGAGCTGCGTGCAAGCGGCCCCCAAGGGTTCGTGCCCCATGGTCGTGATGTCGCCGGGGGATTGGCCGCGCGCGAGATTGAGTTGGTCTCGACGAGCGGCGCAACGGGGGATCAGGTGACCAACGTCTGGTATCAACCCTGGTGGAACGCGTCTGAGGCGGCCTCCTGGCAACTGAATGCTCACGCTCGCGCCGCGGCCACAGGGGGCCATCGCGAGGCCATCCTCACGAGCCCCTGGTGTGCCGGATTTCCGTGCGAGGAGGGTTATTTAACGATGGAGCAGCGCACCTTAGGCCGCTTTCTCTTCCTGAGCGAGCGCTCCGACCCGAGCTCCTGGAGCGGCGACCTGATGGATCGCATGGTGGAAGAGCTGAATGCCTTTGAGCCGGTCATCCTGGAAGCGAACCCATCCTTTCTAGCCAGACTTTCACGCCATATGGTCAGACGCCGGCTACACGCGCACTCTCCGGCCCTCATCGTCCTGACCTACGAGAATCCCTCGGTTCTGCACCGCCGCCAGATCCAGCGGGCGTTCGATGCGCCTATCGCGAGCTCTTATGGCGCAACCGAAGCAGGTTACGTGTTTATGGAATGTGAGGCCGGGCGCCTGCACCAGGTGACCGCCACCTGCCATGTGGACTTTCTGCCCTTCGCCGCTGAGCATGGCGGGCCGGATGTGGGGCGCATTCTGGTGACCATCTTTGGCAACCCCTGGCGCTCCCTGGTGCGCTTCGACGTCGGCGATGTGGTGCGATTGGACGGACATACTCCCTGTTCCTGTGGCTGGCGTGAAGGACTGACCCTGATGTCGGTGGAAGGACGGACGGTCAACCTCACACTTTCTCCAGAAGGTCGAGTGGTGACGCAAGGGACCCTTGATCGCGCCTTGGGCTCTGTTGCGGGGCTGGTGGAATACCAGGTTCTGCAGACGGGTCCCTCGGCTTACCATCTTCGCTTCGTGACTGAAGGAGCTGAGCCCGGCCCCGTGGCAAACGAGGCGCGGGATGCACTTCAGGCCGTATACGGGCGGGCAGCAGTGATCACGACAGATCGGGTCGAATCGATCGCCCCCGACCCGCCGGGTAAATACTGCCTTTCTAAGAGGCTGGAGCCGGTCGATTCCGATGTATTGCTCGACGGCCAGTTTGCACCGAGTGAACTCTAAGGAGGACGAGTTGGAAAAAACTCCGGGGCCGGCGTCCATTTATCTCATGGCGGGCGGACGAGATTCGCTCCGCACGGACAGAGATCCGGTGCTGACGAGGGTTCTGGCGAGCTGCGGCGTGCCTCATCCTTCGATTGCCTATGTGGGAGCTGCCAACGGTGACAGTCAGCCGTTCTTCTCGACGCTCTCGCGCTATTTGCGCCGTTACGGTGCCGGACGTGTCACCCTCGCTCCGCTGGCTGGCAGGCGGAGCAAGGATGAAGAGGCCCGAGCCATCCTCGAATCGGCCGACATGGTCTTTGTCAGTGGCGGCGACGTCGAGGCAGGAATGGAAATCCTGGAGAAGCGACAGATCCTGCCTTTCCTCCGCAAACTGTTCGAGAAGGGTAAGCCTTTTTTCGGCAGCTCGGCGGGGAGCATTATGCTCGGGCGGCAGTGGGTGCGGTGGGAGGACCCCGACGACGACGCGACAGCGAGTCTGTTTCCCTGCATGGGGTTTGCGCCGGTCGTCTGCGATACCCACGGCGAAGCGGAGGGGTGGGAAGAGTTACGCGCCCTGGTTGGGCTAGCGCCGGAAGGCAGGACTGGTTATGGGATTCCAACAGGAGCCGGACTCTGCATTTCTCCCGATGGGACGTTGGAGGCACTCGGCGCTCCGGTGCAACGCTATACCCATCGCGCAGGCGGAGTTATACGAAGCGCTGATCTCCTGCCGAAAGCGCTGTAAAAGGAATGGAATCTCAGAGCAGCACCGCTACTTGTTTTCTGTACTCAGGTTTTTCCGCGGTCCCCGATTCGGCTTTTCAACGGGAAGCTTAATCCTGAAGGTCGACCCCTTCCCCACCTGGCTTTCGACCTCGATATCCCCCCCGTGGCTCTGAACGATTCCGTAACTGATCGCCAGCCCCAGCCCGGTTCCTTTGCCAGTCTCTTTCGTCGTAAAGAATGGGTCGAAGAGTTTGGGAAGATGTTCTTTGGGAATCCCGCACCCTGTATCGGTAAAAGAGACCACGGCCAATCCATCTCTTGAGTCCGTTTTAATCGTCAAACGACCACCCTCTCCAGCCATGGCATCGGCGGCATTGAGCAGGATGTTCATAAAAACCTGTTGGATTTGGTCTCCGTCGACAAAAAGCATGGGGATCCCGGTCGTAAATTGTTTGTCGATTTTGATATTCTGGAAGGGGGCCTGTTTTTCGACGAGAGTCAGCGTATTGTCGATGAGGAGATGAATATCCCACTCTCGCTTATCCGGTTTCCTTTGCCGAGCGAAGTCCAAAAGTCCCTTCACAATATTCCGGCATCGAGTGGTCTGTTGGACGATGTTTTCCAAATCTTTTCTCCAGGGATGATTCTCATCCGTCTTTTTGAGCATCAGAGAACTGAAGGTGAGGACTCCGGTGAGGGGGTTGTTGATCTCATGAGCCACACCGGCGGCCAGTTCTCCGATGGCAGCCATTTTGCCCGCACGAATGAGTTGATCGTGGACTGTCTGAAGCTCCTCCGTTCTTTCCTGGACGCGATGCTCCAGGGTTTGGGTCCATCCCTCAATCGCATCTCGTGACCTTTTCAATTCGGAGATCATGTGGTTGAAGGAGTTAGAAAGCTCCCCCAACTCATCATGAGATTGGATGCCCACTATTTGGTCAAGATTTCCATGGGCAGCCTCTTTGGTGGCCGCTAAGAGCTTATCGATAGGACGGTTGACAACCCGTGTCAGCAAAAGAATGAGCAACAAACCCAGGACAACGACACTCACCACTCCTGAGATCATCATCCGGTTATAAATCTGGGCTTTTTCCTTTTCAAAATCTTCGAGACTGATGGTCGTGTCCAAAACTCCCAAGACGTTTGTGGTTCTCGGATGGCAAGGGTAGCAAGAGGATTCATTGTAAATGGGATTGATCAACCCAAGAAGGCTTCCCTTTTCCGTATGGTAGATACGGGTTTTGCTATCGGAAGGGAGGAGCACCCTGGCTTCTCCTTCTCGATGGCAGACATTACAGGCCTCTGCCTGTTTATCGACCACGGTCCCGACCTTGGTCTTATCCGAAGAGACCGTGATCTTGCCTTGTTTGTTAAAGATTCTGACCTCGGCAATTCCTTTTCTCTCGGCAACATCATCGATGATCCTCTGATATTCGTCTCTTCGGTCCTTGATCATAGCATTCCGGATGCTCAGGCGGATGGTCTCGCTGAGGTTAAAGGCTTCCTCTTCTGTTTTGTCGAAAATCTGTCGCGAGAGCGAGTGGATATTGAGGTAAAGGAAAAGTCCTTCGATCACGAGGACAACGATGATGACGCTAAGAAGGATCTTTGTCTTTAAACTTCTAAAACGCATGTCCTTTCCTTAGTCCGGAATTTTATCATTTTTGGACATCACGATCAAAAAATTAGCTCGGCTGGTCTCACATTCTTTCTTTGTCCCGGTTCTCCTGATGCTGCGAAAAAATTGAATTGTTGCAGTCACCCCGGTGAAAACCGGGGTCCAGTCAGTTCGTAATCTCATAAAAACACTGGATTCCGGCTTTCGCCGGAATGACATGAAAAAGAAGGTCTATCGACCTCTGAATTTTTGTTTATTAATCCCATCCTCTCAACTGGTAATACTCCTTTAGCATCACCTTCAAATCTTGGGGCTGGATCGTTTTTCCCGTGTCCTGAAGGACTTCTCGAAAGAATCGACGCGGAAGTTTGTCCTCTTTTTTCGTCACCCCCTCCTGTTGATTGAAGGCCTTGGTGAGGTTGATGATTCCGGAGGCTACGGTTTTTAGGCGCTTTCTACTCAATGAAAGACCGCAACTGGATTTGACAATCTCCTGCAGGTCTTTCCAGGTGATCAAATCTCGATAAAATCGGCAGAGGATCAGGGCATCGAACAGGGTCATCTTATCTTCATAGTCGACAAAAAGCCTGGCCTTCCCCTTAATCCGGCCGGGATCAATCTGACCGGAGAGTTCAGACTTGTAGAAGGTCGCCCTGAGATGGCAGGCCCCACGATCCGAAGTGGCATAAGCTAGCCCCATTCCCTTCAATACCCTGGGATCAAAGCCTGCAGGCTCCAGACCCTTGACGTGGATTGCTTCCTCCTCCATCCCCCATACTTTTGCTGCTTGGCGGACCCCTTCCGATAAGATACGGCCCACTCCCTTTCTGTAAGCGATCTTGGTTAAGATCTCAGCAATCCCATCTACATCCCCATACTGGAGGGTTTCTTTGATCTTCTTACTTTTTGAGGCCTCGATGGCAAAAGCGGCTAAGTTTCCTGCGGTAATGGTATCGATTCCCAGACGGTCACAGAGATCGTTGAGATAGATGATTTCCTCAATGGAATTCACCATACAGAGTCCCCCGAAGGCATAAATCGTTTCGTATTCCGGACCCATAATGCGAAGGCCTCGATGCCTCCCCTGTTTGACTTCAGAGATTTTTCCACAGCTCATGAAACAAGAGGGACAGGCGATGGAACTCACCTGACAGCGTTCCATCAGGCTCTCCGCACTAATCCCCTCCCAGCCCTCCAATGTCCCTTTGGACCAATATTGCGTCGGAAAGGCGCCTATGGTGTTCATAATGGAAACCAGCATGGGGGTTCCATATTTCTTGTACATGTAAACGATCTGATTGTCTTTGACTCGTTCTCTAAACTTCTGAGACAACCTTTTCAAAGAAGAGGGATCGGCCATCTCCCTCCGTCGCTTTCCGTGGAAGGCGATCCCTTTCAGCTTCTTTGATCCCATCACCGCTCCGATTCCAGCTCTTCCAAGAGAACGCCCGTGCTCACTCTCGATCACTGCAAATTTGACCAACTTCTCACCCGCCGGGCCGATGACCAAAGCGCGTGAACCTTTGCCCACCTTTTTGAGAATGGCCTCTTCTGCTGCATAGGTCTCTTTTCCCCAGAGGCTCGATGCAGAATGGAAAACGACCTCTTGATCGCTGATTTCGAGAAAGATCGGATGACTGGATTTTCCCTCAATGATGATTGCATCATAACCCGTTCGGCTGAGGGAGAGGGTAATCTTTCCTCCAGAATAAGATTCAGAATAAATTCCGGTCTGAGGCGATTTGGTGAAGACGGCGTAACGACTGGACCCATAAAAAGGAGTATCCGCCAACGGACCCAGCGTGAAGATGAGGCGATTTTCGGGTGAAAAAGGATCGACCTGTGGTGGATTCTCTTTAAGAAGAAGATAGGATCCCAAGCCCTTTCCGCCCAGATAGGATTGAAGAACGGATTCGGGAATGGGTTCGACCGTTGACTTTCGAAGAGAGAGATCGATCCGTAGAAGCTGGTTGAAAAATCCTTTCATTATTTCCATATTAAAAGAAATTGGAGACTTAAATCAAGAAGGTTTCTCCCAAAGCTCGGCACTCAAAATACACGACCGTTTATTCGAAAATACAGAGTTTTCCCTATTTATTCTTGAGTGTTATTCGATTAGCATCAATTTGTAAATCCGTATGCTTGCTCAAAATGGGCAGAATGCGCGGCAACGAGCCGTTATTTCTCGTTATGTTCTTCGTATGTGTGGTTCCGGCACTGGCAGGGACTGCCTTTGCCGGGCCCCCTTTTGTGACGGACGATCCCGAACCTGTCGAATATCGTCATTGGGAGTTCTACCTTGCCTCGCAAAACGTGAAGGATAAGGACGGATGGTCGGGCACAGCCCCTCACTTCGAAGTCAATTACGGCGTTTTGCCCAATTTACAACTTCATCTGATCGCTCCACTTGCCTACTCAAAACCGAATGATGGCTCATCCCATTACGGATTCGGGGACATCGAGCTTGGGACAAAATATCGCTTCGTCCAGGAGACCCGCTGGCTACCCCAAGTGGGGATATTTACGTTACTCGAGGTGCCAACAGGCAGCAGCTCAAAGGGGTTGGGAAGTGGGCACGTAAGGGCATTCCTCCCAATCTGGTTCCAGAAGAGTTGGGGACCCTGGACGACGTACGGAGGGGGTGGTTACTGGATTAATCCGGGCTCCGAAAACAAAGACTACTGGTTCTTTGGATGGCAGGTACAGCGCGACCTTTCCAAGGCGATCACGCTCGGGGCAGAACTGTTCTACAACACCCCTACCGCAAACGGAGAAGGTGACCGATTGGGGTTCAATGTAGGAACGATCGTCAATTTTACCGAAAACCACCATCTTCTCTTCTCGGCAGGCAGGGACATTCATGGCCAGAATCGCTTCTCAACGTATATTGCTTATCAATTGACGTTTGGGCCTCATGAAGAAAAGAAGGAGAATTCCCCATCGTTGAAAAAACAGGATTGAGCGAGCTAGCCTTTTTTTTCTTACGTCTTGGAATGACAGCGTTCGGCGGACCCGCGGCTCACATCGCTATGATGGAGGATGAAGTGGTCCAGCGCCGCCGATGGGTCCCCCGGGAAAAATTCCTCGATCTGCTGGGGGCTGCCAACCTTATCCCCGGCCCGAGCTCAACGGAGATGGCGATCTTCATCGGGTACCTGTGCAAAGGTTGGGCAGGCCTTCTCTTAGGGGGCGTCTGCTTTATCGCTCCGGCAATGCTGATCGTCATGGTGCTTGCTTGGGCCTATGTGCGATTTGGGAATCTTCCTCAGGTGACTTGGTTGCTTTACGGGGTCAAACCGGTGGTCATCGCAATCATTTTGCAGGCGGTTTGGAAGTTAGGTCGGACAGGGGTGAAAAATGAGTTCCTGGCCGCCCTGGCTATAATCGGTCTCATATGGAATTTATTGGGAATGAACATACTCGTATTGCTCTTTGGAACCGGAGTGATTTCGGGAATGCGGCAAGGACTAATCCAAGATCGCGCAAGGAACTGGAAGCCTTTACTGATCATGCTCCTATCGGTCTGCTGTTTTCTGGCTTTAGCTTACTACGCTGCAGGATTCTACTCCACAGAGAAAGTAACGTTCGGGTTGCTGCCGCTCTTTCTCTTTTTCGTAAAGGTTGGCTCCATCGTCTTTGGAAGCGGCTATGTGCTCCTGGCTTTTTTGCAGGCTGATCTCGTTGCGCATTGGCACTGGCTTACGACAACTCAGCTTTTGGACGCCGTTGCGGTGGGGCAGGTGACCCCCGGTCCTGTCTTTACCACCGCCACTTTCATTGGCTATTTGCTCGCCGGGTTGCCAGGCGCTCTAATCGCTACTGCGGGGATTTTTCTTCCCTCATTTATCTTTGTCGCCGCCAGCAGCCCTCTTATCCCGCGATTACGCAAGTCAGCTGTGGCTGGAGCCTTCTTAGACGGCGTCATTATCGCTTCCTTGGCACTCATGACCTCGGTTACTTGGAGCCTGGGGCGTGATGCGATCATCGATGTTCCCACAGCTCTTTTGGCTTTAGCAAGTGTCGTCCTGCTTGTTCGCTTTCGTTTAAACTCCTTATGGCTGGTCCTGGGTGGGGCACTTGCCGGGTTTTTGATTTATGGGGCGAGGATAGAGTTCTGAGAAAGGAGGCTGAGATGGTTAAGGTAAGAATGAAAAATAGATACGGTGTGGGGGTTGCCGTTGCGATCTTTATCCTATCCGGGGCTCGTCTATCCTCCGGCAATAATGGGGAGGAGGTCTTGTCAAAACAGGCAAGACAGATTTTCGGTCCTTTGCCACAGGTGATGTTATCTGAGAAAAATCCGGTCACCCCGGAAAAGGTCAAACTGGGGAAAACCCTTTTCTATGAAACACGGATTTCTGTGGATGGGACCGTAAGCTGCGCAAAGTGCCATCCCGTCGCTTTATACGCGGCGGATGGATTAAGGAAGTCGATCGGAAATAATTGCAAAGTCAATCCGAGAAATGCTCCTACCCTCTTTAATGCAGCGGGTCAGATTTCTGCCCACTGGATAGGAAACCGGACGGATGTGGAAGATCAGGCAAAGCAATCCGTCATCGGGCCGCCCTCATTCGGAATGCCGTCGTATGAGGCCGTTGAAAGCAAACTTAAAGGGATCAAGGGATACGTGGATTTATTCAAGGAGGCATTCCCGGACGAGAGCAACCCTGTGACGGTCGACAATTTTGCGAAAGCTGTTGGCTCTTTTGAAAGGACACTCGTCACCCCATCGCGCTTCGATTTATTTTTAAAAGGCGATATCACTGCATTGAGGGAACAAGAAAAAAGGGGATTGAAAACCTATATACAGGCAGGATGCATCATGTGCCATTCGGGTCCCTATGCTGGCGGCCAGACGTATCAAAAATTCGGAATATTTGAGCCCTATTGGAACTATACGAAAAGTGAGCTGGTCGATGAAGGAAGGTATATCGTCACGAAAAACGAGGCCGACAAATACTTCTTTAAAGTGCCCATCCATAGAAATGTTGCAAAGACCGCCCCTTATTTTCACGACGGTTCTGTGGATAAACTTGAAGATGCGGTTTGGATCATGGGTAAAATTCAGCTGGGAAAAGACCTTAACAAAGCTCAGGTCGAAGAGATCGTAACATTCTTGAAATTCTTAACAGGGAAGATTCCCGAAGACGCTCTGAAGGTTCCATTACTACCTTCGATAGACTAATTTGCTCTCTTCCTATTTATATAATGTAGAGTAATGGGGATTTTTTGGATTCTTGAAGGGAGAATCTCCGACAGTTTTGTCGAGATAGTGAAGAATATTGTCGAAAGATTTGAATGCTTGATATTAAAAAGAAAGTTGGCGATTTGGCGGAAACTGGCTTCGACAGGGTTGTCGAAAGAACCTAATTCTTCAAAGACACTTCAAACCTTCCAAAAACCTACCAACTCCTTGTGATTCCTGAACATTCGACCTTCTTCCAAAGATCTCTCAGATTCCGGCATCAAAGTTGCTTTAAATACGGTCAGGGTTTATCTCTTAGAGGTTCCTATGTTAGGCAGACATAAGTTACTAATCTTTATCCCAGCAATAATTCTCATCCCGATCCTTCTCGGGATGACCCCCTTAAACATGGCTCACAAATTAGCGAGCGGGGGTCCTTTCACTCACTGCAAGCAAGTCCAATGGAGCAATTCCTGTCCATTCCATTCCATCACTTCTCATGACGATCCGTTCATCGTAAACCTAAACCTAACTCCTCTGCATCAGGAATCAGCGCCTGCATTCGATATCCAGGTTTTGGATCTTGGCTCCGTTCATTCCAGCGTGACCTTCAATTCCGTTCCTCTTCGCTGTTAATTCCCTTCAAAAGTAACTCATCTATTTAATTCATCTCATTCGTAATATTACTACGCAAGAGATTCTATCAACCATTTTCTCCTCAGAGGTCAAGAAACACACACTGAGGGTGCTGAGAATCGCAAAGAAAGGAGGTGATTTCCATGAAGAAGACCACAATCGTTGGGTTAGGTCTGATTTTAGTGCTGGCATTGGTGGCTACTGTTGCTCTGGCCTGGGGTCCCGGCTTCGGGCCCGGGTTCGGTCGGGGTTTTGGACCAGCGTTCGGTTCCCCACCTATCCCAAACCTTACAGCGGAGCAATCCGCTCAGATTCAGGCTTTGAGGGATGCCTTTCTGAAGGAGACGGAGCCTCTCCAGAAAGAAGTTTACGCAAAGGGTCAAGAGTTCCGGAATCTCTGGCGGAGTCCGAATCCTGACCAGGCTGCGATTTCGGCAAAGCAGAAGGAGATGATTGATCTCAGGACCCAACTCCAGGGGAAGGCTACCAATCTTGGGCTCGAAATCAGGAAGGTGCTTACACCGGAGCAGTTGGCTCAACTGCCTGCTTTCAATCAAGGCGCGGGATTTGGGCCTGGCGCAGGCTTCGGGCCAAGAGGCTTTGGTCCAAGAATGGGAATGATGGGCCCCATGGGCCGCTGGTAAACCCGAACACAGGGCGGGGAGATTTCTCCGCCCTGTTCCCTTTCCATTCAGAAAAGGGTAGAAAAATGAAGACCCAGAAGATTCTGATAGTAGAGGATGACGCCTTCTCAAGAGAAGCAATGGAAAAGCTTCTTCAAAGTTACAATTACGAAACCTTCTCCTGTGCTCTGGCGGAAGAGGCAATCACCCGACTTAAACAGGAATCTTTCAATATTCTTATCACTGACCTTCACATGCCAGGGATGGACGGCTTTGAACTGATTCGCAACGCAAGAATGGTCCAGCCAAGTCTTCTTACGATTATGATCACCGGTTTTCCGACTGAAGAAATTAAATGCAAAGCTAAGCAAGAAAAATTGGATGGTTTTTTTTCTAAACCAATCAACTGGGATGGGCTACACACCTTATTGGAGACCCTGTCAGGATCAGAAAGGGTTCAGAATGGCAGGAAAAGAATAGGGCTATATCGGTCCGAAAGAATTCTTCTCGAAATTATACTTTTTATATTGATCATATTTGGCGTCCAGCTATCGAAGGCCCAACCCCCCTTTTACCCTCAGAATGAGCCCATGATGAGACCCGACAGTCACGGGAGTTGCTGGGAATCTTCTGATTTGGTCTTCAGCGAGGAACAGACAAGGGCACTCGAAAGCCTTCAGCGTGACTATAGAGCGAAGACCGTACCACTGAGAAGGGAGCTTATGTCCCTAAGGTTTGAATTGTTCCAGTTAATTCGAGACTCGAACGTCCAACCCAACATCCTGTTGGATCGACAAAAAAGGATTTCAGAACTTCGG
>Ga0335084_10005368_pt1 | contig 12672 bp, 11 predicted proteins | sample Lox_Sample_44_FD_206721 | JGI IMG/M metagenome (GOLD analysis project Ga0335084, IMG submission 206721) | Soil microbial communities from Loxahatchee National Wildlife Refuge, Florida, United States - Lox_Sample_4.4 | ecosystem: Environmental > Terrestrial > Soil > Wetlands | place: USA... | reverse complement strand
CGCTCGCGGCGACGAGCGCGACGTCGTACCAGGGGTGCTTCTCGAGCAGCGCGACGAAGCGCTGTCCGACCATCCCGGTCGCGCCGAGGACTCCGACCTTCATCTTCTTCTGGCTCATGGCACCTGACTCCGCCCCGGGGGCGAGGGAGAAGGGGGACGAGGTTATCACAGCCGCGGCGGTCAGCTCACGCGCGGCCCGGATGGTGGCGGGGCCCGTAGAACACCGCCTCGAGGCAGAGCCCCTGCGGCGGCGCGGTGCGGCCGGCCCGGGTCCGGTCGCCGCCCGCCAGGAGCGCCGGGAGGGAGCCGGGCGCGCGCCGCCCCTCCCCCACCTCGACCAGCGTGCCGACGACGTTGCGGACCATGTGCTTCACGAAGGCGGTCGCCTCGACCACCACGTCGATCCGGCCGCCCGGCTCGCCGGTCACCTCCAGCCGCCGCACCTCGCGGACGGCATGCCGGGCGGCGCAGTCGGCCGCCTGGAACGCGGCGAAGTCGTGGCGGCCCACCAGGTGCGTGGCGGCCTCGCGCATCGCCGCGACGTCGAGCGGCCGGAACACCTGCCACGCCACGCGCGCGGTGAGCGGCGCGCGCGTCGCCGCGTTCTCGATCCGGTAGCGGTAGCGCTTGCCGCTCGCGCTGCGCCGCGCGTCGAACCCGTCCGGCTCCACGCTCGCCTCGCGCACCGCGACGTCGTCCGGCAGCAGCGCGTTCATCCCCTTCACGTAGGCGGCGAGCGGCAGCGGCCGCTCCTCGCGGAAGGAGACCACCTGCCCGCGCGCGTGGACCCCGGCGTCGGTGCGGCCGGCGGCCGTCACCCGCCGCGGCCCCTCGTGCAGCGCGGCGAGGGCCCGCTCGACCTCGGCCTGGATCGACGGCCCGTTGGGCTGCACCTGCCACCCGACGTAGCGGGTCCCGTCGTACTCGAGGACGAGCTTCACCACCGGCACGCCGGCACGGTAGCACCGATCCTCCTGGGGGGCGCTGCGCGCCCGCCAGACCCCTCGACGGTCCGCGCCCTCCCTCGGGCGAAGATCGGCGGGGAGGCTCGAGGTGCGTGAGAGCGCAGGGGAGGAGACCCGCCGTCCGGGGTGACCGCCTCGCCCGTGGCGCCGGGCCGCCGGGTCCGACATTCACCCGAAGCGAATTCACCGCCGGGCCTTCGCGGGGGCGGCTCCACGGCGCGGATACGCTCGCGCCACGGCCCGGCGCGCGTTGACCCCGGCGGTCCGGCCGCGCTATACGCAGCTTCAACTTTTCCTGAAGCCGGCGCCGCCGGAGGGCTTCATGGGTTCCGAGCAGGTCATCCTGTCCCAGCTCGACGCGAGCGCGAACCGCGGCGTCCGCCCCGAGCGCGCGCAGGCGGCCCTCGCCGAGGTCCCCACCCTGCCGGAGACGCTGGCGGCGCTGGAGCTGCAGCTCCGCGAGGCGACCGAAGACGCCGAGGAGCGGCTCAAGGCCGCCGCCCGGCACCTGGTGGGCGCCGGCGGGAAGCGGATCCGGCCCATGGTGACGCTCCTCGCTTGCGGCTCCTGCGGCGGCGAGATGGGCGGCGCGGTGCCGTTCGCGGTGGCGGCGGAGCTGACGCACTCGGCGACGCTGCTCCACGACGACGTCATCGACGACGGCCCGGTGCGCCGCGGCCAGCCCGCCTCGCGCGTGATCTGGGGGAACGCCGTCTCGGTGCTCTCCGGCGACTGGCTCCTCACCCGGGCGCTCGAGATCGTGAGCGCGCAGCCCTCCCGCTCCGCGGCGCTGCCGTCGCTGCTCAGGACCATGCGGCGGCTGGTCGAGGGAGAGGTGCTGCAGCTCTCGCTGCGCGGGACCTTCGCCGCGTCCGAGAAGGACTACCTGGACGTGGTCATCGGCAAGACCGCCTCGCTGTTCGGCTGGGCCGCGGCGGCAGGCGCCTGGGCCGCCGGGGTGACGGGGCGCGTGCCGGAGGCCCTGGCGCGCTTCGGCGAGGGGATCGGGATCGCCTTCCAGCTCGTGGACGACGCCCTCGACTACGCCGCCGACCCGGGGCTGCTCGGGAAGCGGCTCGGACAGGACCTGCTGGAGGGCAAGGCGACCCTGCCGCTGATCCGCGCGGTCGCCGCCGACCCCGACCTCCGCCAGCGCCTGGTGCTCCTCGTCGAGGGCAAGGCCCCTGCCCAGGAAGTGGCGGCCGACGTCATCGCGGTGGTGAAGCGGGTCGGGGGCGTCGACGCCGCCCGGGCGCTCGCCCGCGAGCACACCCGGGACGCGATGGCGGCGCTCCAGGAGGTCCCGGAAGGCGTCCACCGCGCCGCGCTCCGCGAGGCAGCGGTGACGCTGACCGAGCGGGCGTTTTGAGCCGGCGCTAGGCCTGCGCCCCGCCCGCACGCCGCGCGAGCACCGGCGCCGGCGCCGGGACGACGCGCAGGTGCCGGCGGCGCTGGAGCAGGTCGCGGGCCTGGCCCATGCGGTGGACGAGGGCCAGCGCCAGGACGAAGACGAGCGGCGCGGCGATGGTCAGGGCCAGCAGGACGAGCACGACCACCACCGTGCCCGCCACCACGCCGGCCAGCGTGAGGGCGAGCATCCGCGCCACGGCGGCGAGGTCGCGCCGGGGGACGCGCGGGGGCGGCGGCGGCCTCCGGTCCACGGAGTGGAGGTGACGCGCGGCGCTGGAGCCCATCTCGCACCTCGGTTCTCGCGCGGAGCCCGCGCGATCGGTGGCAGCGGCGCGGCCGCTAGGCGGCGCGGACGCGGGCGATGTCGTTCCCCTCCGCGTCGACCGTGTGGATGGCGCAGGCGAGGCACGGGTCGAACGAGTGGATGGTGCGGAGCACCTCCAGCGGCAGCTTGGGATCGGCCACCGGGTTCCCGACCAGGGAGGCCTCGTAGGGCCCGGGCTGGTCCTTGCCGTCGCGGGGGCCCGCGTTCCAGGTGGACGGCACGACCGCCTGGTAGTTCGCGATCTTCCCGTCGCGCAGGACGCACCAGTGCGAGAGCGTGCCCCGGGGCGCCTCGTGGAAGCCGACGGACCTCGCCAGAGGGGAACTTCGGCTCGACGAACACCGTGGTGTCCCCCTTGCCGACGTTCTCGACGAGCAGCTTCCAGTGCTTGAGCGCCAGCTCGGCGAGCACCGCGGTGCGGATGGCGCGCGCCGCGTGGCGGCCCAGCGTGGAGTGGAGCACCGCCGGTCCGAGCTTCACCTTGGCGAGCGCGCCGGCCGTCTCGAGGCACTTGTCGGCCCAGAACTTGATCCGCTCGTGCCCGAGCGCGTAGCCCACCAGCACCTGCGCGAGCGGGCCGACCTGCATCGGCCGCCCCTCCAGGCGCGGCGCCTTCACCCAGCTGTAGCGCTCGGGCGCCGGCGTCTCCCGGACCCAGTCGCCGGTGTACTTCGGGACCGTGTCCTCCTCCCACGGACCCCGGGACCAGGCGCCGTCGTAGTACGAGTGCGCGATGGACTCCTCGACGTGCGTCTTGAGGTAGGGGTCGTCCCAGCTGGTGATGGGGCGGATCTTGGCGAGGTCGCCGTCGACGATGACGCCGCCCGGCAGGTCGAACCTCGTCATCTTGGCGTCGGTGGGGAGATCGGGGACGGCCAGGTAGTTCTTCACGCCGGCGCCGTGACCCAGCCACTCCGGGTAGAAGCTGGCCACCGCGGCCACGTCCGGGAAGTAGCACTGCGTGACGAACTGCTGGACCTCCTCGAGGAGGGTCTTCACCTGGTACAGCTTCTCCATGTTGAGCGCGGAGGGGCTGTCGAGGTTGATGGCGTTGGCGACCCCGCCCACCGCCAGGTTCTGGATGTTGGGGGTCTTGCCGCCCAGGATGGCCACGGCCTGGTTGGCCTTGCGCTGCACCTCCAGCGCCTGCAGGTAGTGCGAGACGGCGAGCAGGTTCACCTCCGGCGTGAGCCGCATCGCCGGGTGGCCCCAGTAGCCGTTCTGGAAGATCCCGAGCTGGCCGGCCTTGACGAAGTCGGCCAGCCTGGCCTTCACCGCGGCGAGCTCGTTCCGGGAGTTGCCCGGCCACGCCGAGATCGACTCCGCGAGCGCGGAGGTCTTGGCCGGATCGGCTCCCAGCGCCTTGGTGACGTCCACCCAGTCCAGCGCGGACAGGTGGTAGAAGTGCACCACGTGGTCGTGGAGCGCGTGGGCCGCGATGACCAGGTTGCGGATGAGCTGGGCGTTGAGCGGCACCTCGAGGCGCAGGGCGTGCTCCACGCTGCGCACCGAGGTGATGGCGTGGACGGTGGTGCAGACCCCGCAGATGCGCTGGGTGAACACCCACGCGTCGCGCGGGTCGCGTCCCTTGAGGATGGTCTCGATGCCGCGCCACATCGTGCCGCTCGACCAGGCCCTGCTCACGCGGCCGCCGTCGACCTCCACGTCGATCCGGAGGTGCCCCTCGATGCGGGTGATGGGGTCGATGGTGACGCGCGTGCTCATGACACCGCCCCCTGCCGGGCGCCGGCCGGCTCGGGCCGGGTGGCGGGCAGCGCCACGCCGCCGAGCACCGGGAAGCGCCGGACCGCGACGACGTAGACCACCGTCTCGGTGGCGATGAGGCCGAGGGTGACCAGGATCTCGCCGATCGACGGGAAGTAGTGCCAGCCGCGGCCCGGGTCGAACGCCACCAGGAAGGTGTCGAGGCGGTAGAGCGCGCCGCCCGCCAGCGCCAGGAGGCCCGCCTGGAGCTGGTGCGTCGCGCTCGCCCGCACGCTCGACTGGAGGAACTGGTACGCGGCGGCGAGCAGGATGAGGATCTCGGCCCAGAAGAAGAACGCCTTGGGGCCGCCGGTGACGGTGAGGGCGAGCTTGTCCTCGGCCATGAGCCCGGCGAACCGGACCAGGACGAAGGCGACGACGACGCCGGCCACGAAGGTGCCGAGCGAGCCGAGCATCTTCGACTCGATGGGCCGCTTGAACGCGACGCTCGAGAAGATCGACTCGAAGAAGAGGATGGCGTAGCCCATGCCGAAGCTGGTGAGGAGGAACAGGAGCGGGAGGAGCCCGGTGTGCCAGAGGGGGTGGAGCTTGGTCCCCGCGACCAGGAGCAGCGAGCCGAGGCTCGACTGGTGCATGGTGGGGAGCACGATGCCGAGGGCGATCACGAAGGGGAGCGCCCGCTCGACGCGGGGGAGCCAGCGCCTCGCCGCGCCGGCCACGCCGGCATGACGGCTCTCGCGCAGCTTCTCGAGCAGCACCGGCGAGAGCTCCACGACGATCACCGCCACGTAGGTCATCATGCAGAGCGCCACCTCGAGGAGCACCGAGGTGCCGTTCCAGCTCCAGGGCATCACGCCGACGCGCCACAGGTTCCAGTAGCGCCCCACGTCGAAGAAGACCGCCACGCCCGCCACCGAGTACCCGAGCAGGCTGGTCAAGAGGGCGGGCCGGACCAGCGGGTGGTAGCGGCCGTGGTTGAAGATGAAGACGACGAGCGCCAGCGCGTAGCCGCCGCTGGCGAGCCCGGTGCCCACCACCACGTCCACGGCGATCCAGATGCCCCACGGGTAGCCGTCGTTCATCGCGGTGGCGGCGCCCAGCCCCTGGGTGAACCGGTACAGGCCCGCCACGGTGCCGAGCGCCCAGAGGACGAGCATGAACTTCACGAACGGCGTGAGGAGCTTCCCTCCCACCGGGTGTGCACGGACGGTCATGGCTGCTCCTCCTCGTTCGGGCCGCGGTGGTTCTTCCATGCGACGAACGCCAGGACGCCCCAGAGCGCCACCGGCGCCACGAACCCCTTGTAGATGCCGTGCTGGATGGTCTCGCCCAGCGCCGGGACCGGCTCGGCGGCGAGCTCGGGCAGGCCCAGCGTGGCGAACGGGACCGGCGACAGGTACAGGACCGCCGTGCCACCGCCCTCGCGCTCGCCGAAGACGCCGCCGTGGTACGCCTCTGGGCTCTCCGCCAGGCGGCGGCGCGCCTCCGCGAGCAGCTCGGTTCGCTTGCCGTACACCACCGCGCCGCGCGGGCAGGCCTCGGCGCAGGCCGGCCCCTTTCCGTCCTTCCAGCGGTGGCGGCAGAGCTCGCACTTCACGATGCGCGGCGTCGCCGACGCCCACTGGAAGCGCGGGACGTTGAACGGGCAGGCCACCTGGCAGTAGCGGCAGCCCACGCACTTCTCCACGTCGTAGGCGACCACGCCGCGCGCCTCCTTGTGGAGGGCGCCCAGCATGCAGACGGAGCAGCAGGCGGGATCGGCGCAGTGCATGCACTGCGCCTTCACGAACCCGCTCTTCTCGCCGTCCTCCCAGCGCTTGATGACCGTGAGCGTCTGCCCGTTCAGGTCGAGCGGCGCGTCGTAGGCGACGCCGTTCACGAGCTGCACGTCGGGGGCCATCCCGTTCGCCTCGCGGCAGCGCGTGACGCAGGCGCGGCACCCGATGCAGCGGGTCGAGTCGCAGAGCAGGCCCACGTCGTCGGGGCCGGACACCCTGGCGACGCGCGCCTCGGCGGGGGACGGCGCCAGCGCGGCGGCGCCGGTGGCGGCGGCGAGGGTCCTGAGTGCGGTCCTGCGAGAGACGGTGGTCATGGCTTCTCCTCCCCGCTGCCCTCGTCCCGGGGTCCGGCGAGCTTTCGAGAGGCGACGTAGCCGGCGCCCGCCGCGGCGCCGATCAGCGCGCCGGCGACGCCGACCGCCACCGTGCTCACCTCGCCGCGCGAGGTGGTGACGCCCGGGTACGCCATCGGCGCGGTGGGCTTCTCGAGCGGCAGGTTGACGAAGATGGGGATGTTGTTGCGCTCGCCCGGGAGCGGCGCGCCGAAGAGGATGCCCTGCTCGGTGCAGCCCACGCACGGGTGGCCGATGCCGACGGGCCACGCCCCCGGCACCTCGCAGAACGGGAGCAGCGAGCAGTTGGCGTGCGTCTGCGGACCCTTGCAGCCGAGCTTGTAGAGGCACCAGCCGTTGCGGTGCCCGTCGTCGCCGAACGCCTGCGCGAACCGGCCGGCGTCGAAGTGCGGCCGCCGCGGGCAGTCCTCGTGGATGACGCGGCCGTAGGCGAAGGCCGGCCGCCCCTTGTCGTCGAGCTTGGGCAGCGTGCCGAAGGTCGCGAACTGGAGGACCGTTCCGAGCAGGTTGTACGGGTTCGCCGGACAGCCCGGCAGCGTCACCACCGTCTTCCCCTTGAGGAGCTGGGGGACGCCGGCGGCGCCGGTGGGATTAGGGGGCGAGGCGGGGATGCCGCCCCACGACGCGCAGGAGCCGATGGCGATGATGGCGGCCGCCCTGTCGGCGGCGCTCTGGAGCGAGTCCGCCGCGGTCCGGCCGCCCACCCGGCAGTAGATGCCGCCGTCGCGGGTAGGGATGGCGCCCTCGACGATGAGCACGTAGCCGCCGCGCGCCTTGGCCTGCTCGAGGTTGGCCTCGAGCTGATCGCCGGCCGCCGCCGCCAGCGTCTCGTGGTAGTCGAGCGAGACGAGGTCGAGCACCAGGGAGGCGACGTCCGGGTGACTGGCGCGGAGGAGCGACTCGGTGCAGCCGGTGCATTCCTGGAAGTGAAGCCAGACGACCGAGGGCTTCTTCCCCCTGGCCACCGCCTCCGCCATCTTCTCGCCGGCCCACGCCGGGAGGCCGACCGCGGCGGCCGCCGCGGAGCAGACCTTCACGAAGTCTCGCCGGGAGAGGCGGGAGGCGCCCTCGACTGCCGTCGCATGCGGCATGTGAGCCTCCTCCGCGAGCACGACCTTCGCTCGCGATGGTATGCGGCATCATGACGCTGCCCCCTCCCCCGGCATCCTTGACGCACGACAAGTCACTGCGTTTTTTGCGCGCAAGCTTTTCGTTTCCTTGGAACTTCGGCCATGTAGGCGGCGAGATATTTGGGTCGTATCAATGAAAGTTGTGGCGCCCTGCCGCGAAGGGCGGGGCGCCACACGCGCGATCCCGAGACGTCGAGGGAGGTTCAGCCTGCCATGCGCCGCAGCGGCCGCGCCGCGGGTGCCGGGACCTCCTGGGCTGCGACGCCGCATAGGACGGGGAACTTCTTCACGAACAGTGCATAGGTCGCGACGCCTGCGGCCGCGAGCCCGGCGGAGAACAGGAGCTCGCCCAGGGACGGGAAGTACGACCAGCCCGCCCCCGGATCGAACGCGATCAGGTAGACGTCGAAGCGGTAGAGCGTGCCGGCCGCCAGCGCGAGCTGCGCCGCCCAGAAGAGCAGTCCGGGGTTCCTGCGGTACGAGGGCTGGAGGAGGCGCACCGCCGGGTAGCCGAAGAGCGCCAGCTCCGCCAGGAACAGCACGCCGTGGACGCCGCGGATCTGGGCGAGCTTTCCCGACCAGGCGAGGTCGCCGAGGCGCAGCGCCAGGTACCCGAGCGAGAGCACGGACAGCACCACCGCGAGCGACGAGAGCAGCCGCAGGTCGCGGGCGCGCCGCCACGCCAGGTGCGTGAGCGTGTCCACCACGATGACGGCGCCGAACCCCATGCTCAGGCAGGAGAGGAGGAAGAGCGCGGGGAGCCAGCTGGAATGCCAGAGCGGGTGGAGCTTGGTGGGCGTCACCAGGAAGAGCGATCCGAGCGACGACTGGTGCATGAAGGGCAGGACGATGGCCAGCGCCAGGATGAAGGGGAAGGCGCCGCGCAGCCGCGGCAGGGCGACCGCCGCGAGCCGCTGCAGCGGCGAGGGAGGCGCCTGCTCCCACCGCTCCAGGACCGCCGGGAGCACCTCGATCCAGAGCACCGCGCAGTACGAGATCACGCAGAGCGCGACCTCGAGCAGGACCGAGGACAGGTTCCACCAGGGCGGCACGAAGAGCGCCCACACGTTCCACCAGCGGCCCAGGTCGACGATGACCGAGAGCCCGGCGAGCGTGTAGGTGATCGCGCCGACCAGCACCGCGGAACGCACCAGCGGATGGTAGCGACCGCGGTTCGCGATGTAGGTGACGAGCGCGAGCCCCAGGGCGCCCGCGCCCACGCCGGTGAAGGTGACGACGTTGAGGGGCTTCCAGATGCCCCAGGCGTACCCGTCCGTCATCGCGCTCACCGCGCCGAGGCCCGCCAGCAGCCGGGTCGTCACCACGGCAGCCGCGGCGCCGACGAGGGCGAACGCCGCGAGCATCCCGCGGGTCAGGATGGGACCGCCGAGCGCCTTCTCGATGGAACCGTTCATGACGACCTCCCCCGCTCGGAGCGAGCGGCGACGGCCGAAGGGGCGCCTTGCGTCCCCCCGCGTCCACGCTTCTCCATCGCAAGTAAGGCGCCAGCGGCGGGGGCGGCGTCGCCGCGTCAATACCCTGGAATCATGAAACTATTCGGTGCGCCGTTGCGCCTCCCAGCGGAGCTTTGCACGGGTGTAGAGAGTTCCGACGGCGGATCCGATGGCAAGAGGAAATTCACCACGGATTCAAGCCGGATCGCGCGATCTGGCCGATCGTTCAAGATCGCCACGCTTGATGAGGATCTCGTCACCGCGCGGCGCGCGGACCGATCAGCAGTTCCTCCAGGCGCGCTCGGCCTGGAGGATCGCGGTCCCGAGCGGCGAGTCGTAGGGCCACGAGTCGAGGATCATCCGCCCGAGCCCCTCCGCGCGATCGCGCCGGGGAGGGAGCGCGTCCGTGTCCAGCGTGGCGAGGTATCCGCGCAGCGTCTCGCGGGCGGTGCCGAGCTGGTTCGGGCAGAGGTTGGTGCGCGGAGCCGAGAGCTCCTTCTCCACCTCGGCGAGGGCCGAGGAGAGCAGCTCGCGGGCGCGGGCGCGGCGATCCATTCCGGGGTGGAGAATAGCCCAGGTCGGCCGCGGCGGGAACGCGGTCGAACGGGCACGTACCGCGAGACAACCCCCTCCCGGTCCCTTCAACGCTCCTGGAACTCGACCCGCGCCGGCGGCACCAGCCCGCGGGAGGCGGCCTCGCCCAGGAACAGCTCCACCGCGCGGCGACCCACGGAGCCGAGCCCGCGCGTCCAGTCGTTGACGTACATGCCGACGAAGGTGTCGGCCCGGCCGCGGTCGAGGCCGCGCGCGAACGACATGGCGTAGTCGAGCGCCTCGCGCCGGTGGGCGAGGGCGTGCTCGATGGACGCGGCCCAGGCGCGGGCCACGGAGAGGCGGACCTCCGCGGGCAGGTCGCGCTTCACCGCGTTGAGGCCGAGCGGCAGGGGCAGCCCGGTGCGCGCCTTCCAGTCCGCGCCGAGGTCGAGCAGCACCCGGAAGCCCTCCTCCTCGGCGGTGAGCTGACCCTCGTGGATGACGAGCGCGGCGTCCACCTCGCCGCGCCTGGCCGCTGGGCCGACCTCCTTGAAGTCCATCGCGACGGCCTCGTGCTCGGGGAGGCGGAGGCGGAGCGCCAGGGCCGCGCTGGTGCGGACGCCCGGCGTGGCGACCCGCTTGCCCGCGAGGTCGTCGACGCGCACCGCCGGAGAGGCGGCGGGGACGACGACTCTGGGACCGTAGCCGTCGCCGAACGACGCCCCGGAGTCGAGGAGCAGGTAGCGACCGGCGAGGAAGGGATAGGCGGCCGCCGAGATGGCGGTCACGTCGTACCGGCCGTCGCCGGCGGCGTGGTTGGCGGACTCGATGTCGCTGAGCGCCTGCTCGAAGGTGAGCCCCTCCACCCGGACCGCTCCCGAGGCGAAGCCGTAGTACATGAAGGCGTCGTCCGAATCGGGGCTGTGGGCCACGCGGATGGTTCGCACGGCGACGTTCTATCCTTCAACGATCATTGAAACAAGCGGGCCGCTGGAGTAGAGATCCGCGCCGCATGGCCTACCGCTCGCTGCGGGGTTTCCTCGATCGGCTCGAACAGGCGGGCGAGCTGGTCCGGGTGAAGGAGCCCGTCGACCCCGTCCTGGAGATGGCCGCGCTCGCCGATCGCGCCGCCAAGCAGGAGGGGCCGGCGCTCCTCTTCGAGCACCCGCGCGCCGGGGCGTTCCCCGTCGCGATGAACCTCTTCGGCACGCGCCGGCGCACGAGCTGGGCGCTCTCGTCGGACGACTTCGAGGAGCACGCGCGCGAGCTGCGGGCGCTGCTGCACACCGCGCCGCCGCAGGGCTTCTGGGAGAAGCTGAAGATGCTCCCCAAGCTGGGCCGGCTCGCGTCGATGGCGCCGCGGCGGGTGGGGAGCGGCGCGTGTCAGGAGGTGGTGATCCGCGAGCCGGACCTGTCCGCGCTCCCGGTGCTCACCACCTGGCCGCACGACGGCGGGCCGTACCTGACGCTGCCGCAGGTGATCACCCGCGACCCGGAGACGGGGCTCCGCAACGTCGGCATGTACCGCCTCCAGGTCCTCGGCCCGCGGCGGCTCGCGATGCACTGGCAGCTCCACAAGACCGCCACCGCGCACTGGCGCGCCTACCGCAAGCGCGGCGAGCGGATGCCGGTCGCCATCGCGCTGGGCGGCGACCCCGCGCTCACCTACTGCGCCTCGGCCCCGCTGCCGCCCGGGATCGACGAGTACCTCTTCGCCGGGTTCCTGCGCGGCGAGGCGGTCCCGCTGGTGAAGGGGGTCGCCACCGACCTCGACGTCCCCGCCGACGCGGACTTCGTCGTCGAGGGCTTCGTGGACACCTCGGCGCCGCTGGTGCGCGAGGGCCCGTTCGGCGATCACACCGGGTTCTACTCGCTCGCGGACGACTACCCCTCCCTCGAGGTCGCGGCCATCACCCACCGGCGCGACGCCGTCTACCCGGCGACGGTGGTCGGGCCGCCGCCGATGGAGGACCTGTGGCTGGGGAAGGCGACCGAGCGGCTCTTCCTGCCCATGCTGCAGCTGGTCTTCCCCGAGGTGGTGGACATGGCGTTTCCGGCGGAGGGCGTGTTCCACAACCTCAGCCTGGTGTCGATCCGCAAGGAGTACCCGGGCCACGCGAAGAAGCTCATGCACGGGATGTGGGGATCCGGGCAGATGGCCAACACCAAGACGCTGGTGGTCTTCGACGAGGACGTGGACGTGCAGGACGCGTCCCAGTGCGCCTGGCGCGCCCTCGCCAACGTGGACGCGAAGCGCGACCTGGTGGTGGTGGACGGGCCGGTGGACGTCCTCGACCACTCGGCGCCGCACTTCGCCTTCGGCGGCAAGATCGGCGTCGACGCCACCAAGAAGTGGGCCGAGGAGGGCGGGCGGGAGTGGCCGGAGCCGTGCGTCCACCCGGCGGAGCTGCTGGCGCGGATGGACGCGCTCTACCAGCGGCTCGTCCCCGGCGCACCGGCGCCGCAGCGCCCCGCCATCCCGGCGCCGCCGGCGGCGGCGTGGACCCCGAGGAAGGGAGCGGCCTAGATGCCGGAGCCGGTCCCGCTGCCGGGCGACACGCACCGCGGCTCCGCGGTCCGTGCCATGTTCGACCGGATCGCGCCGCGCTACGACCTCCTCAACCGCGTGATGACGCTGAAGGTGGACCAGGCCTGGCGCCGCGCCCTGCTGCGGGCCCTCGCGCCGCGCGGCGGCGAGCGGCTCCTCGACCTCTGCGCCGGGACCATGGACGTGGCGGCGCTGGCGCGGGGGCGCGCGCCGGGGCTCCGGGTGGTCGCGGCGGACTTCTCGTTCCAGATGCTGGTGCGCGGCGTGGCGAAGACGGCGCTGCCCGCGTCGCAGGCGGACGCCCAGGCGCTGCCGTTCCGCGCGGCGTCGTTCGACCTCGCCACCGTGACCTTCGGCATGCGCAACCTCGAGTCGTACCAGCGCGGCCTGGCGGAGCTGGCGCGGGTGCTTTCGCCGGGCGGCCGCCTCGGCGTCCTCGAGTTCTTCCGC